>Ga0209310_1001936_pt1 | contig 14152 bp, 12 predicted proteins | sample AD_UKC030_MetaG_FD_184415 | JGI IMG/M metagenome (GOLD analysis project Ga0209310, IMG submission 184415) | Active sludge microbial communities of municipal wastewater-treating anaerobic digesters from USA - AD_UKC030_MetaG (SPAdes) (version 2) | ecosystem: Engineered > Bioreactor > Anaerobic >... | reverse complement strand
CGGCCCGGTCGACGACGACATCTTCACCTGGGATGCCGGGCGCCGCGCGACGATCAAGGCCCTTCCCACGTCGCTCGAGAGCGCGATGGAGGCCCTCGAGTCCGACAGAGCCTTCCTCCTCGAGGGCGGCGTCTTCAACGACGACCTCATCGAGCGTTGGACGAAGAAGAAACGCGCCGAGGAGCGCGAGGTGAGGAACCGCCCGCACCCCTACGAGATCGAGCTCTACTACGGCCTCTGACCCGGGTCGACCGTAGGGAAACCGCGAGGGACCGCGGGAGGATGCCTCCCCGGTCCCTCGCTCCCGTTCCGGCCGGCCCGTCAGAGCGTCGCGAGGGCCGAGAGAGCGCGCGAGGCGCGGTCGATCTTCCGCCAGACGGGGATGCCGCCGCGCTGGAGCACCTGCACGAAGTCGTCGTAGAGGCGCCCCGAGTCGACCGAGACCGCGATCGGCTTCCCCGTCCTCCGAAACAGCGCGAGGAGCTCGCTCGGGAGCGAGCCGGGCGAGTGGATGTTCTCTCGGTGCGTGCCCGAGAGGTCGGGGGCGAGGTTGTCGAGGGCGGGCGTGACCGGGACGGGCGAGACGAGGAGGAGGTCGACGTTCGGATCGTCGACCATCGCCTGCGCGGCGGCGACGAACTGCGCCGTCGTCGCCATCGGCGTGGCGTCCGCGGGGTTCCCCGCGTGGCCGACGCCCGGCAGGCACGCCTCGAGCTTCGCCTTCGTCTCGTCGGTGAGCGGCGCCGGGACGAGGCCGTAGAGCTTGTCGAGGACGGAGGAGCACTCGAACCCGGCGTTCGAGAGGACGGCGACCCGGTTCCCGCGGGGGAGCCGGTCGTAGAGCATCGTGAACGCCTTCGTGTAGTCCTCGAGCATGTCGAGGGTCTCCGCGACGACGACTCCGGCCCCCTTCATGAGGGCCTCGGCGACCGCGTAATCCCCCGCGAGCGAGGCCGTGTGGCTCTGCGTCGCCTTCGCGGCGAGCGGCGTCTTCCCCGCCTTGAACGCGAGGACCCTCTTCCCCTTCTCGCGCAGGCGGCGCGCGAGGTCGACGAAGCGCGTCCCGTCGAGCGGCTTGAACCCCTCGACGTAGCAGGCCACGACGTCCACCCCGTCGTCCTCGAGGGCCGCCTCGAGGAAGTCGGAGATCGTCAGGTCCATCTGGTTGCCGTACGAGACCGACGCCTTCGGGAAGATGATCCCGTCCAGGTTCGACGTGAGCGAGACGAGGTAGGCGCCGCTCTGGCTGACGGCCAGGAGCCGGTCTCCCGGCGCGTCGTGGAACGGCAGCTTGTACTGCGGCAGGAAGAACGTGTTGTACTGATGCTTCGAGACGATGCCGAGGCAATTGCCGCCGACGAGGACCGGCCCCTCGTCGGCCCGGGAGCGCGAGGCGCGGAGGATCGAGACGATCTCCTCCTCGAGCGCCTTCTTCCCCGTCTCCGCGAAGCCGCCCGGGATCAGGATGATCGACTCCGCCTTCCCGGTCGAGCAGAGCGCGCGGATCGCGTCGCGCGCCCCCTCGGCCGGGATCGAGACGACCGCGACGTCGACCTTCTGCGGGAGCTCGGCGACCGTCTTCACGCACGGGATCCCGTCGATCGCCTCCTCCTTCGGATGGACCGCCCAGATGTGCCCGTAGCGGACCCCCTCGGAGAGCTTCAGGTTCCGGAGGATGATCCGGCCGGGGTTCATCGCCGTAGCGGACGCGCCGAGGACGGCGGCCGACTTCGGCTCCAGGAGGTTCTTAACCTTCCGGAGCGGCCGCTTCGGGAGCGTCGCCGTCGAGCGGCCCAGGCTCCCCTTCCCGTCGACGGCGATCCAGCGCCCGTCGGCGGCGAGGAGGAGCGGGTTGACCTCCAGCTCCTCGAGCGTGATGGGGTCCGCCTCTTCGGCCTGGGCCCCCTCTCCGAACGCCGTCGCGACGGCGCCGAGCCTCTCCAGGCGCTCCGCCGTGGCGGCGAGGTCGAGCGGCGGGCGTTCGTGCAGGCGGCTCGGCCTGAAGAGGAGCGCGGCGGCCGGCCGCGTCGCCACGGCCCGCTCGAGCCCCTCGCGGACCCGGCCGGGCTGCAGGACGACCGTCGACGTCCCCCCGGTCGCGGCCCCGAACCATTCCGTCAGGACGCCGCCGAGGCCGAGGACGAGGACCGGGCCGAAGGCCGGGTCCTGCTTGAGGGAGAGGAGGGTCTCGGAGGCCGGGGAGCCTCCCTTCGTCTTCACCTTCTCCACGACGAGGACGCCCTCGCGCGTCGCCTCCTGCATCCGCCGGCCCACGTCGTCCCAGACCCTCCGGGCCGCCGCGGCGACGGCCGCCGGCTCGGCGGCGACGATCGCGACCCCGCCGACGTCCGACTTGTGGAGGATCTGCGGCGAGACGATCTTCAGGACGACCTCGGCGGTGCCTCCCGTCAGGAGCGCGGCCACGTCCGCCGGAACCGTTCCGGCCGGCTCGCCGTCCCAGAACGCGAACCGGGGGACGTCGAGCCCCGCGGCCCGGAGGACCTCGTAGACCTCGTGCTCCAGGAGCGCGCTGCGGCCGGCGCCCCGGGCCCGGCTCAGAATCTGCTTCACCGTCTCGATCATCGTGACGAAACCCCCGACCGGCGAAAGTAACATGTCGCGCGACGCCATGGCACCGACGGACGAGAAGAGGCTTCAGGACCTTCGCACGCTCCTCGAGGTCGCTCAGGCCATGACGGGCGTCCGCCAGCTCCAGCCCCTCCTCGAGCTGATCGTCGCCTCCGCGAGCCGCCTCGTCGACGCCGACCGGACGAGCCTCTTCCTCCTCGAGCCGGACGGCAGCCTCTGGACGCGCGTGGCGCAGGACTCCTCCGACATCCGCCTCCCTCCCGGCTTCGGGATCGCCGGGATCGTCGCGCGGACCGGCGAGACCATCGCGATCCCCGACGCCTACGAGGACCCCCGCTTCTCGCGCGACGTCGACCAGAAGACCGGCTTCCGCACCCGCTCCATCCTCTGCGTCCCGCTCGTGACGCCGTCCGGCTCGGTCGTCGGCGTCATCGAGGCGATGAACAAGAAGGGGAACGCCGCCTTCGACGCGGACGACGCGGAGGCGCTGCGCGCCCTCGGGAGCCACGCCGCCCTCGCCCTGGAGACGCAGCGCCTCCTGGAGGGCGAGCTGCGCCGCGAGCGGATGGAGAGCGAGCTCGAGCTCGCCCGGAAGATCCAGGAGGGCCTCCGGCCGCGCGCCCTCCCCGCGACGCCGGGGCTCCGCCTCGCCGCCTGGCAGGAGACGGCGGAGAAGACCGGGGGCGACTACTACGACGTCATGGAGGCTCCGCTCGGCGCGCTCGACCTCCTCGTCTGCGACGTCTCCGGCCACGGCCTCGCCTCCACGGTCCTGATGTCGGCGGCACGGGCCTACCTCCGCGCTCTCCACCTCGTCGAGGCCGATCCCCGCAGGCTGATCGAGAAGCTCAACCGGCTCATCTCCCCCGACATCCCGGACGACGCGTTCGCGACGCTCGTCCTCTGCCGCATCGAGCCCTCCGGTGCGGCCTGCTACGTCTCCGCCGGGCACCTCCCCCCGCTCGTCTACCGCGCCCGCACCCGGGCGTTCGACCGGCTCGAGGAGACCGACCTCGTCCTCGGATGGTCGGAGACGACGAGCTACCGGGCACACGCCATCGAACCCCTCGCGCCGGGCGACCTCGTCGTCCTGGCGACCGACGGCCTCTACGAGGCCTCGAGCCCCGAAGGCCTGCTCTGGGGTGTGGACGCCGCGAAGGAAGCGATCTCCGCGGCGGCCCGAGAAGGCGCCGACGGGATCATCGAGGCCCTCCGCGCCGGCGCCTTCGGCCACGCCGAGAAGCTCTTCCTCGAGGACGACATCACCCTGCTCGTCGCCGAGAAGGTCGAAGCCCGGCCGGCCTGACCGGGCGCCCCGCGCGGCCGCTTCTCTTCAGGCCGCCGGGAGGCCGAGAGACGCTCGGAAACGCCCCTGCAGCAGCCGGCCGTCGCGCGGCGGAAGCGCCCGCGCCGGACTCTCGGCCCGGACGAGGACCTGCGCGAGGCCGCAGCCCCCGCGCGCCCGGACCCGACGCGCGAGGTCCCGGAGAGCCTCGGTCGTGGTGACCGTCTCGGCCCATGTGAGGCCGCAGGCCGCCGCGACGCCCGCGAGGCTCGTCCCGAGGCTCGTGTGCGTCTCCTGCATCCCGGTCTCCCCGTAGCGACCATTGTCGAGGACGACGATCGTGAGGTTGGGCGGACGCTGCGCCCCGATCGTAGCGAGCGCTCCGAGGCCCATCAGCTGCTCGCCGTCGCCCGTGAGGACGACCACGCTCCGTTCCGGCTGCGCGAGGGCGAGGCCGAGCCCCATCGCCGCGGCGCCCCCCATTCCGCCCCAGAGGTAGAAGCTCGTGTCGCGGTCGCCCGCCGCGAAGAGGTCGTAGGCCGGCGCGCCGAGGCCGGCCACCGTCAGGGCGTCGGGGCAGGCCGCCATCAGCCGGGAGACGAAGGCGCGCCGATCGAGCGTCCGGAGAGGCGCGGTCACTTCCCGTCCCCCCAGTCCTTTCGGCCGACGAGCTTCTGCGAGAGGAGGACGGCGACCGCCTCCTCGCGTCCGAACGCGGCGTCGAGGGCCTCGCGGACGATCGTCGACACGGTGCCCGGCTCCTCGGCTCGCAGGACCCGCACGCCCATCGCCTCGAGCACCGTTCCCGTCGCCCTCCCCATCGGCTCCTGCCACTCGTTCCGCTCCTCCCACTCGCCGCGCATCGTGACGAGGGAGAGGAACGGGAACCGGCACGTCGAGACGACGGAGAGCATGTTCACGCAGTTCCCGACGCCGCTCGACTGCATCAGGAGGACGGCGCGATCTCCGCCGAGCCAGGCGCCGCAGGAGAGCGCGACGCCTTCCTCCTCCGTCGTGAGCGGGATGCCGAGCATCTCCGGGTCGACGAGGACGCGATCGATGACGTGCGCGTGCCCCGCGTCCGGGACCCAGGCCACCTGGCGAACGCCGGCCTCCCTGAGGGCCGAGAAGACCTCCTCCTGCCAGGACGCCGGGACCGCATCGCTCACGCCGCTCACTCCGCCCGCAGATTCTCCACCGGGTCGAGCGCGGCCGCGCGCCGCGCCGGCGCCACGCCCGCGACGAGTCCGACGCCGACCGCCGTCGCGAGCGCCGCCGCGGCGTACTCCGGCGGCGTCGCGAACGGCACCGCCGGGAGGGCGAGCCTCACGATCGCGCCGAGCGACATCGCCGCGGCGATCCCGGCGAGGCCTCCCGCGCCGGAGAGGATCGCCGCCTCCGCGAGGAAGACGTTCCTCACGTCGCCGCGCGTCGCCCCGAGCGCCTTCAGGAGGCCGATCTCCGCCGTCCGCTCCCCGATCGCGATCCACATCATCGTCAGGATCCCGATCGCGCCGACGAGGAGGGAGATGGCCCCGATGGCTCCGACGGCGACGCTGACGACCGCAAAGACGCGTCCGAACGACTCGAGCATCTCCCCCTGCGTCAGGACGGTGAAGTCCTCCTCGCCGCCGTGCCGGGCCTTCAGGACGCGCTTCACCGCCGCGACGACCGTCTCCGGCGGGAGGCCGGGGGTGAAGGTCGCGTCGATCTCCATCACCTGCGCCTGGTCGAAGAGCTGCTGGGCGGAGGCGACGGGGACGTAGACCGCGTCGTCGAGCGTGAAGCCGACGAACTGCCCGACGGTCGCCATGACGCCGATGACGGTGAAGCGGTGACCGCCGACGCGAATCCGCCGACCGATCGCGTTCTCACCCCCGAAGAGCTCCCGCTTCAGCTTCGGCCCGAGGACGGCGACCGGCGTCGCCCGGTCGAGCTCCGTCTCGGGGAGGAAGCGGCCGAGGCGCACCTGGAACCGCCAGACCTCCGGGCCGTCCGAGGTCGCGCCGTAGACGAACGTGTCCCGCGCCCGCTCCCCGGAGGAGACGCGGGCCGTCCCGAAGACGACGGGGACGACCTTCTCGATCCCCGGGACGGCGCGGAGCGCTTCGGCGTCGTCGAGCGTCAGAGGCCGCGTCGTCCCGCCGACGGCCCCGGCGATGCCGTGCGTCTCGATCTTTCCCGACGTCACCGCGAGGAGGTTCGTCCCGAACTGCGAGAACTCCGAGAGGATCGCCTGCCGAGTCCCCTCGCCGAGCGAGGTGAGGAGGACGACCGAGGCGATGCCGATGACGATCCCGAGGACCGTCAGCGCCGACCGGAGGCGGTGGGCCGTCACGGAGCCGAGGGCGAGGCGGAGGACGTCGGCGAACGCCACGCCTTCACCTTCGCGCGAGCGCGACGACCGGATCGAGCCGGGCCGCCCGCCGCGCCGGCAGGACGCCGAACACGAGGCCGACCGAGACCGAGACGGCGAGCGCCGCGGCGACGGCCCAGGCGGGCGGGGCGACCGGGAAGTCTGGGTAGAGGGCCCGGATCGCGAGCGTCCCGGCCCACCCGGCGAGGAGGCCGAGCGCCCCGCCCGCGCTCGAGAGGAGCGCCGCCTCGACGAGGAAGAGCCGGAGGACCTGCCCGCCGCTCGCGCCCAGCGCCTTCAGGAGGCCGACCTCCCGCGTCCTCTCGGAGACGGAGACGAGCATGACGTTCATGATCCCGACCCCGGCGACGGTGAGGGAGACCGCCGCGATGCCGGCGAGCGCCGCCGTGAGGATGCCGAGGACCTTCCCGAACGTCTTCATGACGGCGTCCTGCGTCAGGACGGTGACGTCCTCCTCGCCGTCGTGCCGGTCCTTCAGGACGGCGAGGATCCCGGCTTTCGCCGCCTCGAGGTCTTCCGAGGTCCGCGCCTCGCAGAGGACGCGGAAGACGGAGCGCCGGTCGAACATCCGGAGGTGGTGGCCGATCGGGACGAGGACGACCTCGTCGAGGTCGAGGCCGACGGAGACCCCGCGCGGGACGAGGACCCCCGTCACCCGGAACCGCTCCTCGCCGAGGCGGAGGAGCTCCCCGACCGGCGAGCGGCCCGGGAAGAGCTCCGACGCGACCTTTGCCCCGACGACGCAGACGCGGGGCGCCCGGTCCGGGTCGCCGGGCGGGATGAAGGCCCCCTCTCGGAGCGCGAGGCGCCTCACGTCCTTCCACTCCGACGTGACGCCGGCGATGGTCAGGTCCCGGCTCCGCTCCCCGAAGCGAGCCGTGAGCCCTCCGACGGAGAGCGGCGCCACGGAGACGAGGAGCGAGACGCGCCGCCGGAGCGCCTCGACGTCCTCGAGCGTCAGGTCGTGCGGCACGCCGCCCACCGGCACGACGCCGGTCGTCTCCGACTTCCCCGGCAGGACGATGACGAGGTTCGAGCCGAGGAGTGCGAACTCCCCCGTCACGTAGCGCCTCGCCCCCTCGCCGAGGCTCGTCAGGAGGATCACGGCCGCCACGCCGATCGCGACGCCGAGGAGCGAGAGCGAGGTGCGGAGCTTGTGACCCCGGAACGCCCCGGCGGCGAAGGCGAGGAGGTCGCCCCCTCTCACGCGGCCTCGTCCCCCGTGACGCGCCCGTCGGCGAGGCGCACCCGTCGCCGCGCCCGCCCGCCGATCCCGGCGTCGTGCGTCACGACGAGGAGCGTGATCCCCGAGGCGTGGAGCCGCTCGAGGAGCGCGACGATCTCGGTCCCGGAGGCGCTGTCGAGATTGCCGGTCGGCTCGTCGGCGAGGAGGAGGCCCGGCCGCGTCACGACGGCCCGCGCGAGGCAGACCCGCTGCTTCTCTCCGCCCGAGAGCTGGTCGGGGCGGTGGTCGAGCCGGGGCGAGAGGCCGACCGAGGCGAGCGCCTCGGCGGCGCGAGCCGTCCGGTCCTTCGGTGAGACGCCCGCGAGGAGGAGCGGGAGCGCCACGTTCTCGAGCGCCGTCATCCGCGGGACGAGGTGGAACGACTGGAAGACGAAGCCGATCCGCTCGCGGCGGAGGCGCGAGAGATCGTCGTCCGGAAGGCTCGCGACCTCGCGCCCCTCGAAACGGTACGAGCCGGCCGTCGGCCGGTCGAGCCCTCCGAGGAGGGAGAGGAGCGTCGACTTGCCCGAGCCCGAGGGTCCCATGACGGAGACGTACTCCCCGGAGCCGATCGAGAGCGTCACGTCCCGAAGGGCGTGGACGGGGCGCCCCCCCACCTCCCACGTCCGCGACACGCCGGAGAGCTCGATCACCGCGCCTCCTCGGCGCGCGCCCTCGCCCCCTCCTTCACCTCCGGCCGGTCGAGCGACGTGACGACGAGGTCGCCGGCGGAAAGGCCGGAGACGACCTCGGCCCACTCCGCCCCCTTCAGCCCCGTCTCCACCTTCGCCCCGGCGAGCCGCCCCTTCGAGAGGACGAGGATCCGGCCTCCCGGCAGGATCGCGTAGGCGGGCACCCGGAGGACCTCCTCCTTCCGCGCGAGGACGACGACGGCGTCGGCCGACGTCCCGGGAAGGAGCGTCCGCGCGAAGGAGGAATCGTCGAGCGCGACCTCCACCTCGAAGGTCCGGTTCTGCTCCCTCTGGTCGAGGACGTAGTCGGCGACCCGCGTCACCCGGCCGGCGAACGTCCGCCCGGGGTACGCGTCGAACGTGACGCGGACCTCGGCCCCCTTCTTCACCCTCCCGACGTCCACCTCGTCGAGCGGGGCGCTCACGTAGACGTCGTCCGGGTCGAAGAGCTCGACGACGGGCGGGATCGGGAGCCCGGGCGGCGAGGGGGTCACCCACTCCCCCTCCTCCGTCGAGACCTCTGCGACGACGCCGTCGAACGGCGCCTTCAGGACGGTCTTCGCGAGGGCGATCCGCGCCACGTCGAGGGCGGCGCGCGCCTGCCCGACGCGGGCGCGCGCCGCCTCGCACGCCGCCCCCGTCATCCCGGCCTCCGTTTCCGCCTTCTCGAGGAGGCCGACGGAGAGGACCTCGTCCTTCGCGAGGCTCCGGCTCCGCGCGAGGTCCCGGCGCGCCTGCTCCGCGGCGCGGCACGCCTCGACCTCGGCCGCCTGCGCGACGGCGAGCGACTTCTCCGCGAGGGCGACCTGGGCTTTCACGTCGTCCGCCGCGATGCGGACGAGGAGGTCGCCCTTCTTCACCCGGTCCCCCTCGCGGACGGCGAGCCGCTCGACGCGGCCCCCCACTTCGGGGCTGAGCGTCGCGCGGCGGCGCGACCTCATCGTCCCGGCGCGGCTGCCCGCCACCGTCTCCTCCACCGTCCCCTTCGCGGCGGCTACGACGGTCACGGGGACGGGGTCCGGACGGAAGAGCGTCGCACGGAGGAGGAGCACGGCGGCGACGATCCCGAGGAGGACGCCGCCCCGCCGAAACCAGGGGCTTCTCATCGAAGGGACATCGTAGGAGCCGCGAGGGGCGTTGGGAAGCGCTTCCGAAGGGCGGCGCGCCGTCCGTCTAGAATCCCGCCTCCATGAAGCGGGCATCTCGTCTCGCCGCAGCGGCCGCCGTCCTGACCCTTGCCGCCTGCTCGCGGAGCGCGCCGGAGCCGCGCATCGGACACGAAGAGCGAAAGGCGCTCGCGGCGCAGGCGAGCACGACGCTCGGCGTCCTTCCCGAGAAGATGCCGGGGGCGGATTCCGATTCGCCCCAGCTCGTCGCCCTCGGCCGGTCCCTCTGGTTCGAAAGGAAGCTCTCGGTCACCGGAACCCAGTCCTGCAACGACTGTCACCGCCTCGACGGCGAGCACCCGACGGGCGCCGACGGCGAGGCGACCTCGGACGGGGCGAAGGGGACGAAGGGGCCGCGCAACTCCCCGAGCGTGAAGAACGCCGGCTATCACGTCGCGCAGTTCTGGGACGGCCGGGCGAAGACGCTCGAGGAGCAGGCCGAGGGCCCGATCCTGAACCCGATCGAGATGGCGATGCCGGACGCGGCCGCCGTGGAGGCGGCTTTGCGGGGCGCCGCCTCGTACGGCGAGCCGTTCGCCGCCGCCTTCCCCGGCGAGGCGGAGCCGATCACCCTGAAGAACACCGCCCGGGCCCTGGCCGCGTTCGAGCGGACCCTGAAGACGCGCGACCGCCTCGACGACTTCCTCCGCGGGGACCTCGACGCGCTCTCGAACCGCGAGGCCGCGGGCCTGAAGCTCTTCCTGGCGACGGGCTGCACGACGTGCCACAACTCGCCGACGATCGGCGCGAACCAGTTCCAGGTCCTCGGCCTCGTCAGGCCGTGGGACACGGACGACGAGGGGCGCTTCGCCGTCACCGGGAACGAGGAAGACCGCCGGAAGTTCAAGGTGCCCTCTCTCCGGAACGCCGTGGCGACGGGCCCGTACTTCCACGACGGCTCCGTCGACCGGCTCGAGACGGCGGTAAAGAAGATGGCCTGGCACCAGCTCGGCAAGGAGCTGACCGACGACGAGATCGCCTCGATCGTCGCCTTCCTCGGGGCGCTCGCCGACCGGAGCGGCCCCGTCCTCCCGCCCACGGCGCCGACGAAGGAGACCGCCCGATGAACCACGATTCCCTCGTGAAAGACGCCGCGGCTCGAACCGGCCTGCCGGAGCCCGAGGTCGAGAAGGTGATCGCCGCCCTCGCCGACGTGGTCCACCACGCCCACGCGACTCCTGACGAGCTCCTGCACGCCCTTCTCGGCGCTTCCGCTCCGCTCCACGCCCACCCCGTCGACCCGCGCGACGCCGCCGTCGTCGCCGAGCTCGTCGAGCGGGCGAAGGTCCATCCCCTCGGCCTCGACTACCTGAAGGGGGGCCACCTCGGGAGCGTCGCCGTCACGTTCGAGACCCACGCCTTTACCGTGCTCGCCGCCCGCGAGCTCCTGAGGTGAGCATGAAGACCTGGAACCTTCCGAAGCGCGTCGACCTGGCCGACATCACCGTCCGCGACGGCTTCCAGCACGAGGAGAGGTGGATCCCGACCGAGGCGAAGCTCTGGGTCCTCGAGGAGCTGATCCTCGCCGGCTACCGGCGCCTCGAGGTGACGAACCTCGGGAACCCGAAGGGGATGCCGCAGTTCCGCGACGCAGACGAGCTGCTGAAGGCGATCCGCGGCAGCGCCCGCGTGGCGAAGCTCATCGGCGAGACCGAGCTGACGGCCGTGACGATCCGCGAGAAGGCGGTCGACCGGGCGATCGCCGCGAAGGCCGAAGGGTGGGGGCCGGACCGGATCCTGATGATGGTCTCGACCTCGGCCTCGCACATGAAGAAGAACTCGGGCCTCGACCACGCCGGGTACTGGGCCGAGGCGGAGCGCTGCATCCGGAAGGCTCACGACGCCGGCATCCGCGTGAACGGGACCGTCAGCACGATCTGGGGCTGCCCGATCGAGGGGCCGACGCGGCTCGAGGACGCCGTGACGTTCACGAAGCGCTTCCTCGAAATCGGCGCCGACGACATCGAGCACGCCGACCATGACGGCTCCGCCCCGCCCGACCGGGTTTACGCGTACTACGCGATGGTCCTCGACGAGATCCCCGACCCGGGAAAGCACGTCGCCCACTTCCACGTCACGCGCGGCTGGGGCCTCGCGAACGTCCTCGCGGCGCTCCAGGCGGGGATCACGCGCTACGAGAGCACCCTCGGCGGCATCGGCGGGCAGCCCGCGAACTTCTTCGACGGCGCCCCCGTCTCCGGCACCGGCCGCTACTACTACCAGGACCCGAACAACGTCGGCCTCGTCTGCACCGAGGACCTCGCCGTGATGCTCGACGAGATGGGGATCGAGACCGGCCTCGACGTCGACCGCGTCCTCGCCACGGGGCGGATGGTCGAGCGGATCGTTGGCCGGCGCCTCCGGAGCGAGACCGTCAAGTCGGGCCGGATCCCGAAGAAGCCGACCGGGTTCTGACGAGCGGCCCCCCGGGACCGGCGCGAAAGACCGGACCAGCTGGCCGGACGTCCGGCGCGGGGCGGGACGCTTCGCCGCGCCCGCGGCGCTTGCGAAGGCGATGCTCCGCCTTCCGGCCCGTCGTCCACCCGGTCTTCAATCGGTACCGGATCGGGGCCTGTTCGCGCTCGCCGTCGTGTGGTACCTTCCACGGTTTTTTTGAGATCGTCGCTCAACAGCGACCCACCGCGAGGAGAGGGATTTGCACTGTACAGGGAGGTCCCGGCACCACCTCCGCCCGTCCGCGACAGCTCCGGGGAATCCGCCCGAACCCGAAACGGCCCCGGGAGGGGTCGATATTCCCCGCCGTTCTCCGAGAAAGGCGTAACCGCAGATGGCCCAGCTCTTTCCGAAGAGCGCGAACTCCCTCGCGCCCGCCTCCCTCGCCGCGCTGGTCCTCGTGGCGGGAGGCGCCGTCGGCTCCCTCCTGGCGCTCGACTACGCCGGCTTCAACCAGCGGCGCGGCGAGACGGTCGAGCAGAAGGTCCCCTTCAGCCACGAGCACCACGTCGCCGGCCTCGGCATCGACTGCCGGTATTGCCACACCTCCGTAGAGACCTCGGCCGTCGCCGGAATCCCCCCCACCTCCACCTGCTACAACTGCCACAAGACCGTCTGGAACGAGGCGCCGATGCTCGAGCCGGTCCGCTCGAGCGCGAAGACGGGCCAGCCGCTCGAGTGGACGAAGGTCCACGACCTCCCCGACTTCGCCTACTTCAACCACTCGATCCACGTCGCGAAGGGGATCGGCTGCGCGACGTGTCACGGACCGGTCCAGGAGATGCGGCTCATGCGCTCGGCCCAGCCGCTCCAGATGCGCTGGTGCCTCGACTGTCACCGGAACCCCGAGAGGTACATCCGGCCGAAGGAAGAGATCTACAACATGACCTGGAAGGCGAAGGACCAGGAGACGCTCGGCCGCGAGCTCGTGAAGGCCTACGGCGTCCGCCCGCCCGCCCAGATCACCTCCTGCGGGACGTGCCACCGATGAGCCGGGGCGAGGAGAGAGACTTGAAGAGCCTTGCGAGCCCCGGGCCCGTGGATGACGCGCCCGCCCGGTTCCCGATCGACCTCGCCGCGATCCGCGGCCGCCTCGACCGGCGCCAGGGACCCGCCTTCTGGCGCGGCCTCGAGGAGCTCGCCGACGACGCGGGCTTCCGCGAGTTCCTGGCGACGGAGTACCCCCGCCACGCTTCCGACTGGGACGAGAGCCTCGACCGCGGCTTCTCGCGGCGGCGGTTCCTCGAGCTCGGGATGGCCTCGATGGCCCTCGCCGGGATGACGGCCTGCACCCGGCAGCCCGTCGAGAAGATCGTCCCGTACGTGAAGCAGCCCGAGGAGATCGTCCCCGGCGTGCCGCTCTTCTTCGCGACGGCCGCGACGATCGGCGGCTTCGCCCAGCCGCTCCTCGCCGAGAGCCACGAGGGGCGCCCGACGAAGGTCGAGGGGAACCCCGAGCACCCCGCGAGCCTCGGCGGCGCCACCGCCGTTGCGCAGGCCTCCGTCCTCGGCCTCTACGATCCCGACCGCCTGAAGGTCCCGACGAAGCTCGGCATCCTCGACACCTGGCCGCGCCTCGTCACCGAGCTCCAGGCGGCCGCGAAGGCCCAGAAGCAGGTGGAGGGGGCGGGGCTGCGCGTCCTGACGCAGACCGTCACCTCCCCGACCCTCGGCGCGCAGCTCGCGGCGCTCCTCGGCGCCTACCCGAAGGCGAAGTGGCACCAGTGGGAGCCGGCCGGTCGCGACGCCGTCCGGGCGGGTGCGCGCCTCGCGTTCGGGCGCGCCGTCGAGACCCGCTACGACCTCGGCGCCGCCGACGTCGTCGTCGCGCTCGACTCCGATCTCCTCGCCTCCGGGCCCGACTCGGTCCGAAACGCGAAGGCCTTCTCCGCCCGCCGCCGCCTCACGGACGGACGGACCGAGACGTCGCGCTTCTACGCCGTGGAGGTCTCCCCGACCCCGACCGGCACGCTCGCCGACCACCGCCTCCCGCTCCGCGCGAGCCTCCTCCCTGCCTTCGCGCAGGCCCTCGCCGCCGCCCTCGGCCTCCCCGGCTTCGCCGCGCCGGCCGGCCTCGGCGAGCAGGCGGCGAAGCTCGTCGCAGCCGCGGCCCGCGATCTTCGCGGCTCCGCGGGCCGCTCCGTCGCCGTCGCGGGCGAGTTCGCCCCGCCCGAGGTCCACGCCGCGGCGCACGCGATCAACGAGGCGCTCGGCAACGTCGGGAAGACCGTCTTCCTGTCGGAGCCGGTCGAGGCCGCCCCGATCGACCAGCTCGCCTCGCTTCACGAGCTCGTGGAAGACGTGAAGGCGGGCTCCGTGGAGCTCCTCCTGATCCTCGGCGGGAACCCGGTCTACGACGCGCCC
>Ga0209310_1001933_pt1 | contig 14160 bp, 19 predicted proteins | sample AD_UKC030_MetaG_FD_184415 | JGI IMG/M metagenome (GOLD analysis project Ga0209310, IMG submission 184415) | Active sludge microbial communities of municipal wastewater-treating anaerobic digesters from USA - AD_UKC030_MetaG (SPAdes) (version 2) | ecosystem: Engineered > Bioreactor > Anaerobic >... | reverse complement strand
AAAATTTCTGTTTAGTAATTTTGCCATCTTACAAGTAGTGCCACTTCCACACATTGGGTCTAATACTATATCTCCTTCATTACTCCAAGTGATTATATGGTCTTTTGCTAATTGTTCGGGAAATGGTGCAGGGTGATTTATGCTTTTTCCACCAACCGAGTATCTCCATATATTACCAATGGTTTTAGTCATTTTTCTTGTTTCATATCCGGCTAATTTTATAGTTCCGTCTTTCTGTCTATATCCTCCATCTTTTGATTTTTTTTGTCCACCAGTTACTGTTGGTATTTTAATTGGATTAAATGTTTTTGGTTTGTTTTTAGACAAAACAAACATATACTCAAATAATTGGTTACATCTTGTGTGCATTGGGAACGGACTTGTGGATTTTTCATATATCATTGTATCGTGAAGATTAAAACCACATTCTTTAAAGAACAATGCTTGTTTGAAAGATGTTCCTGTTTCACTTCCTTTTATTGTGGCATCACCAACTACCCAAACAACTACACCACCGTCTTTAGTAATTCTAAGTAATTCTTTAGCAATACCCTCAAAATCAAAAGTATATCCGTTATAGGTTCGTAAATTATCGTAGGGTGGAGAAGTTACCGTTAAATCAATACTCTTATCAGGTATATCTTTCATTACTTCCAAACAATCGCCACAGATAATTTGATTTACTAAGTTCATTTTAGAGGTCTCCTCCAATCAAATCCTACAATTGAGTCTCCTTTAAAATCCCAAGTTCCTTGCTGACCTTTTCTAAAACTGAAATCGTTTTCGACATATAAAGGTAAAACATCTCCCCAAATTTTTTCAAATAAAGCCATATTTTGGTCATGGGTACTACTATCAGCCGCTTCTTTACTTAGTTCTTTATTAATCCAAGTTTGGTACTCAGCTCGATTGGCTGTCATACCACTCCAGTGATGACAAGGGATATTTACAACAATATTTTTATATCCCAAAGCAAGACTTTGAAGACTTAACGACCTATCGTAAAAATGATGATATTGGTATCTTTGGTCTATTCCTCCAGACTTTTTTAAGACATCCATACGAAAGGCCATAAAAAACCCATCGAAAATTGAGGCAGGAACCCAATCTTGGTAGAGTCTCATTCCGTGAACTTCAGCTTCAAGCATATTTGACCAACCTGCCATCATACCCGCGCGCGGGACATCTTGAATACGCTCTCCTCTTGGTCCTACTCCTTGAGAGCCAAAAGTTCCAATTCCACCAAGGTCTGGCATTTCTTCAAAATATTTTAGAATTCTTTTATCCCAATCTTTCTCGTAAAGAAAAACATCATTGTGAGTGACTGCAAGGATATCAGTCGTACAATTCTCATACGCCTGTTGCATGGTTTTAATCATGCCAATATTAGATTCGTTTCTTATAAAATTAAGTTTCTTGGGCTTGAGAGTATTGACTATAAAATCTTCGTACGGGTCGGTTGAGCCATTGTCGATGATACAGAACTCCGTATCTTCAGAAGTATTATAACGAAATAATCCCAATGCTGAACGACAGTCGTGTAACTGATTCATCACAGGTATGCACAAAGTTAACGTAAGAGGTTTCATTCTACCACCTTTGCCTTTCGGCCATAAACACTTTTCCATCCGTGTGGGTCGTGCTTTAGGTCATAACGAGTTTCGGATGGTTTAACAAACTCGCCTTTTAATCCAATACCAACAGTCTTACCATCTTCGGTTTCAAAAAAAGATGTGACATCCTTAGTTCTTGTCGCCATGTAAGATGCTGATAAGTTAGATGATTCGTTTATTTTTGCGTGGAGTAGTGTTGCCTTCTCAAGAAGTTCTTTTTTATATTCTTCGGAATTCGTGCATTCCTGACAGACTGTAGTTGGTCGTTTGAGTATTTCATTTAGGGTAATTGAGAGTTTTTTACAACGTGGACACTGACACATCAGGGTTTTGGGATATCCTTGTAAATTGATGGTCATATTTCTATATCTATCTAATGTCTAAATAATAAAAGTATTACACTTTTTTTGATAAACACAAGGTATCATCTTGCCAAAGAGTTGGGCAATCATTTACTCTTATACATGCCACCATTTTCCAAGGAAATAAGAGACGAAATAAAAGAAAGAGACGGAGAAAAATGTTTTGGGTGTGATAAACCAAGTGATAGTGTGCACCATGTCTGCCCAGAAAGTTTTGGTGGAGTGTCCAATAAAGAGAACGGTCTTTTTTGCTGTCGTGAGTGTCACGATGTACTCGACCACTTAGTCATAGACATGGGGGTGACTCCTTTTGGTCCACTAAACGAGTTATCAGATGAGTTCTTTCGTCATGGTAATCCTTTTAAAGATATTCCAGAAAAAGATTTTTGGACACTTAAAAGAGATGATTTTATTAGGATAGTAGGAAGACACAAGAAAAAGAAGTGATATAATTAAGCAACTTGCCTCATGGTGTAACGGTAGCACACCAAACTATATCTAGCTAGATTGTAATTGGTGGCGGTGGTTCAACTCCACAAGAGGTTCTAAGGTAGATTCTGTCTAGCTTTATTTATATGTCGTTGTAATTCATCTTTATCATGGCGTTGTTTGATGATACAGGCACTGATAGCGGTTTGATTCTCTTCACTCCATATTTCTTTACCGTTGTTGTAAATCATAATTCTGCCTTTTTCTTGGTCAAAACAACTTACTTTTTCACAGATTTCACATCGCATAATTAATAGTAACACCTAAATAGGGTATAATTAAATGAGTCACCATTCCATTATTTATGGGCAAGGCAGTGGTGGCTCTTTCGATATCCTTTACAAAACCACCCCTGTAGTTGTATTATCTTGTTGTGTCAAATAAAGCGTCAAAAAACAATAAATATGCTGTTTACGAACAGTCACATAAACGAGAAAAACATAAAATCTCTAAACTTAAACGTCTCTTAAAATCCCATCCAAATAACCAACAAATTCATAAAGCGATTCAAAAATATAAAATCGCAGTAGGTATGCTTCAGTAGCCTGAATAGAACACCTTTTTAATTACAAAATATGTTACCATAGTCTATGATAAAAACCTCAGACTATGTTTTAAAAAATAAAATAAATACTCATAAAAGACTAAACTATCAGTATTTTACGGATATAAACCATCCATTAGCTGACAAATATGGTTTTGTTTATTACCATAGGCATATTTTTTCAATTAAAATCGGACGATGGATTAAAAAAAGTGAAATCGTCCACCACAAAGATGGTAATAGGACAAACAACTCTGTAAAGAATTTGGAACTTCTAACTCAAAAAGAACATGGTCATAAACATCATGGAGAATTGCCAATAGTAAATTGTATTATCTGTAAAAAATCTTTTAAACAACTAGACAGAAAAAATTGGTTTTGTTCCAGCAAATGTCTCGGAATTTTTCAAAAAAAAATACCAGTATCTGATAAACAACTTTCTAAATTAGTATGGGAAAAACCAATGATATACTTAGCTAAGGATATGGGTGTTTCAGATAGGGCAATTGAAAAATATTGCGATAGACACCAAATATCAAGACCTAAAAGAGGTTACTGGCAAAAACGCCTAGATAGCACAATTGGTAGTGCAATCGCCCTGTAAGCGATAGGTTGGTTGGGTTCGAGTCCCCCTCTAGGCTCAGCGCACTTTAACAACTTTCGGTGGTTCATACAATTATGAACAAAATCTACAAAAAGGCCTTCAAGTCTGCCAAAAAAGAACTTGAAAAAGATTTTATATTGAAAGTGAAAGAAGCTATCAAAGATACCTTTCAAGCAATGGAAGATGTTAAGTCCGATATCGCTAAGCTTCAAGCAAAATTAAAAGTTTACAAGGCTGATTTATCTGACCTCGAGAATGGAAAATTGAAGTCCATTAAGTCTAGACAAGATAAAGATAAATTAGCTAAATCTACTTCTAAGGTGAATATCGAGAAAATTCTCGGTAAGGAACCAAAACTTAGTCTTACCAATACGTCCTCTATCAATACAATTGGGTATTGCACTACTACTGGTGGTTGTGGAGGAGGTGGAGGGGCTATTGATTGGAAATATGTCCAAGAAAAGTTTGACAAAAGACAAAACGACAACATGTTTTATTGCAATACAACAGGCAATACTACAGGACTAGCTGTCAATGTTACGAATTGTTCTTCTACATTGAATCTGTCAAACATACCAGAGGTTGCTTATTCTCGCAATCAAATCGCTGACACCTACATCGTCAAAACAGATGATGGTGGTGAAAAAGCGTTTTATGTTAATGAGGGAATTAGATAACCTAAATTATTAAATTTTAATTATTTTAAAACCACCGAGAGTTAAAGTGTTCTATTTGAAAAAGTTTTTTGGTTTTCCACCAAATTGTTTTTTTACTATTTTTTTAGCCGTCCCATATAATAAATTTTTTCCGAATTCTCCAAAGTGAATATCCGTAGAAAAAAGTTTGTAAATATTATTGTGTCTTAAATCAAAATTAGAATATTTTCCATGTAAAGACTTATGGCATTGAACACATAAGGTTATTAAATTAGATACCCTGTTGTTAAATTTGTCGGTGTCTATATGATGAACTGATAATTTATTTGTTGTTGTATTATCACCACTTACACCACAACATTGGCATTTATTTTCATCTCTCTCTATTACTTTTTTCCTGTTTTCGTAAAAGGTGCTAGGATATTCCTTGGGTTGAAACATTTTTTTTCGACATTGATAACAATAATTTCTCGAGATTCTTGCTACGCGTATTTCTTTACCACAGTTTTTACATTTTGTTTTATAGGGTTTTTCCATGAAATCTTTATATCATTTTCTCGGAGCAAAGTCAATACCCGACTGCTAACTATTTTTTTGGACACTTTTGATAACTATATCAATTCTTCGTTCACAATGGCATATACTGTTCTTTTTAATTGATTTCCGACGTTGTAAACGTTTAGGGAAGTAGCATTTGGGTCAAGAATTTTAGCTCCTGGGAAAGTTACCATTTCGATTAAGTCATTAATCAAAAGTCGGGGTTTTTCATTATCCTGTAAGTTTTTTTCATTGGATATTATCCAGAGGTCAGATTTTACGTCAGGAAATAAATATTTTGGTTTCTTTTTTCCAGCGACAATTACAAATTCACATTTCTGGAGAAGTCCATTTAGGGAGACAACTTTGTCGTAATTTTCTTTTTGCCAAATTATGACATCAAAAATTTTAAAGCCACAATCTTCTAAATCCATTTGGATTTTTGCCAAAGAAGTTTTTTTACAACACACTAAAACGGCTGTATCGTCGTTTATATGTCCGTCTAGTAATCCGACCCAATTTTCTATATTTCGTTCGTCCTGCGTTATCACAGCGTCTAATTTAATGCCTTTTAAGTGTTTGTCGAGACAGTTATCTTCTGAAATTTTTTCGTTGATAATTTTTGATTCTAAAAATTCAGATTCGATTTTAGGAGACTCTTGTTTCTGTTTTTCCAGTCTCGCCTCTCTAATTTCTCGTTGTAAATCGATGCGTCTCATAGACCCAGCCACCTCTAACCACTTTTCAGCATCTTCAGGATTTTGTTTTATGACAGGGACAATCTGACTCAACTTGGTGTAATCAACTTCTAGAATTTTTTCTTGAGAAATGTGATTTTTAACAACAAAAATATCGTAAATATCCATAAAAGTCCAAGCCCAAGAACTACTTATAGAAATTTCTTGTAACCATTGAGACATTGAGTCAAACCCAAGTTCGACGAAGTATTCGTTGTCACGAACTTCCTTAAGATACTTGCCCATTTCCAAAAAGTTATAACCAAGAGAATATTTTACTTTTTTGATTTTTTGTTCTAAGTCAAAAGCAGCTTGTCCACGTTCATTTCCGCCTGCGGAATAATTTTCAATTTGATTGTTTTGTATCACATCTAAATCTTGATTTGGCATAATTTATTATACCTCAGACAAAGATATTTCGGGGTATTTGTTTAAATTTTTAAGTATCTCGGCAGAATCTAAAAGTTCTATTGTTTCATCGTTACTTATGGCATTTTTAATATTTTTTATTACCTGTTTTAAGAGTTTAGTTGTTTCTTTATACGTTGACCATTTGTCCCTCGCTGCCATTTGTTTGACAAGAAGAAGTTGGTATCTATAAAAATCTAAATCGTCAACGGTGTAAACTGGATATTTCATTTCTTTAAATCAAAGGTAGATTTTTCTGGATAAAAAATAACGTCAAGATTAAAAAAGGACCTGCCTTTACGATTTTTTAACATAATAATCGAATCTGTAATTTTTTTATTTCTCTCAGATTCGTTTACAAAACTTTCTTCGTTGTCAAGTTGCTTGTAAACATCGTGTTGATGTAGGGCAAGGACGACAGAAGCGTCCTGTTCAATACTTCCCGAATCTCTCAAGTCTGACAACATTGGTCTTTGGTCTTCTCGATGTTCAGTTGCACGACTGAATTGGGAACCAATGATGATTGGAATGTTGGCTTGTTGCGAGGCAATTTTTAACTGACGGGAAATATAAGAAACCCGAGAATTATCGGTAGGAAAACTTTTTTTAACATCGATAAGTTGTAGATAATCAATAATCACAAATTCTGTTTTAGCAATTTCTTTGTGGTAATAAATATTGGAAATTATTTGGTCGATATCGAAGATATTATCGTAAATATTTATTGGTAAAGACTTCAGTCCGTCTACTTTTTGAGTAATTTCTTGTATATTTTCTGGTCTGGGAGCTGAGTAAAAACGACTATTATCGGCATAAAAATAAGCTAAAATACGGTCAATTACTTCTTGTCGAAGCATTTCTAAACTAAAATAGAGACATCTTTTACCTCTTTTGGCATTTTCCATGGCTATTTGAACCAAATAAGCCGATTTTCCTGCACCTGGACGACCAGCAATTACCGCAATTTCTCCGCCAACAACACCTGAGGTTTCGTTATCGAATTCCTCAAAAACGAGACTTGCTCCCAAGACCCTTCCGTCATTAACTTTAATTTTTTCATTTTCCATTTTTTTGTAATCATCAAGAGCATCATCAAAACTTTCGATGACAGTTACTTTTCCAAGTCGGGCATCATTTGCCTCAGTAATTATTTTTCCGATATCAGGAACATCTTTTTTTGATTCAGCCAAAGAGCTACTCGATAACTCAACTAACTGCCTTTTAAGCGTATATCGTTTTAAATCTTTTACTTCATCTTCAATGTTTGGAGTTCCAGCACCAGCCGCTATTTCACTCCAAATATTTTCCAATCTTTTCTTTTCATCGTCTGGAAATTTAGAAATTAACTTTGCCTCCTTCAGAACCATAACATCGTCAAACTTAGTGTTCTTTTTAGTTAAAGACTCAAATCCTAAAAATAATAATCTTCTGTAAATATCCGAAAAATCTTCTTCTTTTAAAGTAAAAATTATTGGGTTTCTATCTTTACTGCACATGAGTTTATGCAGAACTCTATTTTCCGTGGTGAGAGACTTTGGTAGTGTTGGAGTGCTACTTGCCATTTGGTTTTTTAACCTGTAACGCTTCTTTTTCTTGGAGTTCCCTTTTTAATTTACGTTTTTTAGCCAACAGTTCCTCTCTCGCCCGCATATAAGCATCTAATTCAATTCGGTCTTGTAGGTGAACATCACCATTTTGTTCTTTTAAACGAATCTTGAGTTGAGTTATGTCGGGTAAGGTTAAGCGTTCTTCTTCGGTAATGACATTGGTGTCAATGTCGTTACTTGTTTTTTCTTTAAAAGAAATAAAATTTTGTTCCTGTATTATTTCTTTAGCATTCTTTCTTTCTTTACATTCTTTAGTAGTGGTTAGTTGTTGGTTAGTTGTTGGTTGATTGTTTGTTAATTTATTGGTTAGTTGTTGGTAGTCATTAAACTTATTTACGGTAATTAAGGTATATCTGTTGGTTGATTTGATGGTTATTTCGTTGGTTGATTTTAGCTTAGTTAAGGATGTCCTTACAGATTGTTCGCTAATTCCCAGTATATTTGATAATTTAATTCTGCTTGTTAAAAGTTGTCCTCTTTTAATGTCTATTCCATGCCAATTTTTATCAGTTATGTTTGCTGTTAAAAGAATTTCCAAAAATAAATCTTTGGTGTTGCTGTCTTGATACCAACTCCATTCTCTAAATCTTCGAAATAATTTAATCCAAGTGTTGTTCTCCATCTTTTTTTTCTCCTACTACTAAACCCGTAATGTTATCTACTAAGATATAACCTTTTCCTCCGCATGCGTGACAAATTTCTTTTTCCCAATTAACCTTACCGCGACCCTTGCATACCTCGCAACGATACATTGAAAATGGTTTTTGTTCTTCTCCTACTCCTGTCATTTATTTTGTAAATAAATTTATAATCTGTATTCAGACTATCATTTTAGACTACTGATTGTCAACTAAAACAATTAAGAATAAAACTATATCAAATGAGAAAATTCGCTAAATAATTTAGGTTCGAGATTTATATTTTTTAGCTAAAAATCGGTATAATCCTAGACCTACACGAAAACAAGAACGGAGGATTACGATGCAAACTGCGACGAGATAAGTGCCTATCCAAAAAGATACACAACAAAAAATGACAAAAGCGTATAGAAAAAAATAAATAAAGCAGACGGCCACCATTGGCAAAAATATTATTGCTGGTAAAGCTATAAAAAGCATATTAGATTTTTTTACTGAAAAAATAATAAATTAATTTTACGAGTTCTGAAATTACCATATAAACTAAAACAACTGCGTAAAATGCCCCCACCAATAGATACTTTCCAATAGTGAGGAATAATCCTATAAAGAATATCCACATAAAAAGTGGACCAACATAAAAGAAAAAATGCATATTAAATTTAACTTATAATACGAATAGTATATCACTATGTAACATAGTTGTCAAGTGAGTAGTTTTTATTGTCTACTAAGAAGGATAGACAGCTCGTTATTGCTAACTTACCGCCTAAACTTCACAATAGACAATATCAACTAATATACCATTTTTTAGGTTTAAAATCAAGACTATCTTTTGGCTTTTGTCTCAAAAATCAGTTCTTTTAGAGTTCTATATTTTTCAAATACCTCAAGTGGTTGTGGGGTATTCTCTAAACTTCTAGCAAAATATTGTTTGGCATAGTCTTCACAGTCTTCGTTGTCAAAAATAAAGAAAATTTTTTCGGGGATAGTCCTGTCTACATCGATTAAATTGACCTTAGGCATTGTGCATAGAACGGATGCGAGTTGAATTGAATTTGTGCGATACATATTTTTATTTAATAATTTATAAAAGTAAACTCAATTAAAATTTGATTTAGTGGCTACGCTACCGCATGCGTAGTAACCCATCAGATAGTATCTTGTTTAATTCGGAGAATAGGTCTATAAATTAATTATTATAGATTTCTCTTACTCAAGAGTAACACACAATGAAAAAAACTGCCAACAAGGACATCGAAAAAAGTATTTATGATATCGATACATGTGATGTCGTAGGTACACTTCTCGGTGTTGGTTTAATATTTTTAATGGTTATTTCCTTAATCGCCATTGGAGTAGGATTCTTCTTTTTAATTGGACTGTTTAGCAAATAACGGATTTTGGGTAATGTTTAAGTTCGGCAAATAATTTTGCCATACAAATTTGGCACAATTTTTTATTGTTTATAGGAGTCATTTGCGTATATTTCCATGAAATTTCTGTTACCGTAACATTTTCTTTGTGACAATGTTCACAAATAGAATTGGCAGTTGAGATAGACTTATATTTTTCAATAAAATCTCTTTTTTTGTAGTATTTTACATAGGGTGTTGGTTCTTTATGAGTTTCGAACAACCCTATCTTTTCTTCTTCTGGCGGAATTACTATTGCCACTGGATGATTATGGCTTGTAAGCACTATAGGTAATTCTCCTAAATAATCAGTGGCGTTTTGTTGGAAGTTCCGTAATGGAATTCTGCGGTACATAACAGTCTGTATATTCTAAAAATAATAAAAAATCTAAACCACGTTCTTCTTTTTTCCTTTTTTCTTTCAAAACAGAACGGCCGTTATGGACAATGTCTTTCCGACAGTACTGGTTTTCCTCCTGAAATTCAGGAGGACTTTCTTTGATTCCCATAATTTATTATACCACCTTTTGAGGTTTTTCAGTGATTAAAACATCAGTAGTTAAAATCATTGTTGCAACGGAAACTGCGTTAATTACAGCTGATTTAGTGACTTTTACAGGGTCAATGATTCCAAATTCAGTCATAGAACCAAATTCTCCAGTTAAAGCGTTGTATCCATAAGTAAAAGTATCAATTAGTGCTGTCTCAGCAAATTTTGATTTTATTCTTCCTAGTACATATCCAGCATCTTCGCCACAATTAGTTGCTAATTTACGAATTGGTTGCAAGAGTGCTTCTTGGAGAATTTTTACACCTATTTTTTCGTCTTCAACGGTCACTTTTAAGCCGTTTAGCGCATGAGACGCTTGAAAAAGAGCTATTCCACCACCTGGTAAAATGCCTTCTTCTATGGCCGCCTTAGTAGCACCGATTGCGTCCTTAACTCTTTCGAGAGATTCTTTCATTTCCACTTCTGTTGCACCACCAACTTCAATTACGATAGCTCCACTAGATAACTTTGCGATTCTTTCTTGTAATCTTTGTTTGTCAAACTCATTTAGACACGTAGGTAGTTGCTCTTTTAAGGCAACAATTCGTGTATCAACATCTAGTTGAGCGCCTTTTCCTCCAACGACCCTAAAAATATCTTTGTTTGCATAAAAAGACTCGGCTTTACCGCAGTATTCTGAGGGCTCTACTTCCTCTAATTTAAGTCCTAGGTCGTCAGAAATGACTACTCCACCAGTTAAAATAGCAATATCTTGTAAAATATCCTTTTTTCTATCTCCAAAACCTGGAGATTTTACAGCAACGCAGTTAATTGAACCTCTTAACTTGTTAATTACAAGAGTAGCCAGAGCTTCTCCATCAAGTACGTCAGCAATTATTACAAAATTTTTGGTAATTTTCGTTAATTTTTCCAAAAATGGCAAAATTTCTGAAATGGCGGTAATTTTTTTATCAGTAATCACAATATGTGGATTTTCAATGACAGTTTCCATCTTTTCCAGATTAGTAGAGAAGTGAGAAGACAAAAATCCTTGGTCAAATTCCATTCCAGAAGTTTCTTTAGTTAAAATTCCCATTCCTTTTCCTTCTTCGGCGGTAACTAAGCCATTTTTTCCTACTTTTGTGACAGCTTCGGCGATAATTTTACCTATTTTTTCATCACCAGCTGAAATTGTAGCTACTTGTTCGATACTTTCCTTATCTTCAATTTTAATTTCTTTCTTTAGAGAATCTAGTGTCTTTAAAACGTCTTCTAAACCTTTTTCTAAACCCTTACGCATAATCATTGGATTAGCGCCAGCGGTTACATTCTTCATTCCCTCATTAGCAATGGCTTGTGCGAGTAAAGTAGCGGTAGTTGTGCCATCTCCAGCTAAATCATTCGTCTTAGAGGCCGCTTCTTTGATTAATTGAGCACCCATATTAGCATATTTATCTGATAAATCTATTTCTTTAGCAACTGACACACCGTCGTGAATTACCGTTGGTGTTCCCCATGGTTTTTCAATAGCTACATTTTTTCCTTTAGGCCCAAGAGTGGTTGTCACTGCGTCAGCTAAAATATTAAGTCCTTTTAATAAAGATTTACGGGCAGATTGCCCAAATTTAAGTTGTTTTGGCATATATGAATTAATTTATAATTGCTAAAATTTCTGAATAAGCAAAAATAAAGTATTCTTGGTCATCATAAACGAATTTATGACCCCCACGCGCGACGATTATATCTCCGATATTTACTTTGAAACTATCATTATATTTGACGAGGGTGCCTACTTCCACGACATCATAGACATCTTGTTGTTTTGGGTTGGGAATTGCGAGTCCAGACTTTGTAACTTCTTCTTGTTTTTTAGGCTTTGCTAGAACAAAACCATAATTTACTTTTATGTCCATTTTTATTTAGAAAATATTAATTTCTAAAGTATAACATATTAGCAAGAAGGTTTGGATTTGAACCAAAGTTTCCAATTTTGGAGATTGGAGTCCTAAACCACTAGACGACCTACTTATGGCTCCTCAACTAGGAATCGAACCCAGATTTAGTCGTTAACAGCGACCTGTTCTACCATTGAACTATCGAGGAAGGGAACAGCCACTTAAAAGTGGACTGCCTTGCGAAGCACAGGAGAGTCGAACTCCTCCATCTTCCTCGACAGGGAAGTGTCCTACCGATAAACGAGTGCCTCAAAGTCAGCGAAGTGGAATTCGAATCCACAATCTCATGAGCCCAGGTCATGCGCGCTACCAGTTACGCTATTCGCTGTGGTCCTGGCAGATAGAATCAAACTACCATAAGAGGATTTACAGTCCTCCGCACTGTCATTGTGCTATACCAGGTTTGTTACTACCCTAGGATTTGAACCTAGAAATTTCCGCTCCAAAGACGGAGGGCTTTACCAATTTGCCTAGGTAGTATAAAAAAATCCCCTTATTTCAGGGGATTTGGTTTACTTACGTCAATATCTCCCCTGTCAGGCATTATCCCAATTAGGTTGATACTGATTTTGTAATTTCATATTTTTATTATAGCACCCGTCAGGGGCTTTTTGTAAAAAACACACTCTACGGGTGACACCGTTGGGAATTGAACCCAAATATTCACCTTGAGAAGGTGATGGACTGACCTTTATCCGACAGTGCCAATTTTACGATTAATCACCTTACGGTGGAACTACACTGCTTTAACACAACGAAATAAGAAAGCCCTTAGAGACACAGAGTGTTTCGCTTTTGCTCATCAGTCTACTCCCGCGAGAGTATTTCGCATAGGTGACAACGTTCAGTTCAGGTCACAGTAAGATGACTAATCGTAAATTTAAAAGTGCAGTATCGCTTCGGAGAATCGAACTCCGATTAATAGGTTGAAGGCCTATCGTCTTGACCGTTGGACGAAAGCGACAAATAAGCCTAGAGGTAAATACTAAGATATATCCTACGTATTGGGATTCTCTAGGCTTACCAAGGATAAATCCTATGGTGCATAACCCAAATTTTCAGATATAAGTAGGAGAGTTACACTCTCAATGTGGATATGTCCGTAATTGAAACGGAGTTGTAAAGTCTTTTGGACTCTACCTCGCCTGTCATACCCTTAAAATGGTTTCTCCTTTCGGTAGTCTGCCCAGATACCCACCTTCACTGTTTTTAATCGGCAGTTTTGTTGAGTAAAGTCATTGGCTAAGGAAGCTCTCATTCCGTTTCTCGGATTATGTGGTATCGTCTCCACGATTTACCGTCGGACTCTCAACCGATGGTTAATTCGCTAACCAAGTGATAAGTTTGGTCAGCTAGGCAATCTGGCTTAGATGCCATTCACCAATAACAACTGTTACTCGCAGCAACCTTATTTTAACATAAATTTTAGTTTTTCTTTTATAAAAGAGCAAACCAAAGCAAAGAACATGAATATTATGCTTAGAAAATAAAGAATCCAATAATTAAACCGTTTCATGCTTTATGATAGCATTTTTGGGGAAAGGAAAGGACTTGAACCTTTCATCTACCTAGGATTATTCTGCCACTTGAACTACTTCCCCTTTAGTCAGTTAGACACCCGATTGTATCAGATATATAGTTGTCTACAATATAGCAAAACTCCCACCTCGTTATAAATGGGAGTAATGGTCATACGAGGAGCCATCTCATATGTTCTGCCAATATTTTACCACTTTCCAGTCTACACATTCGATACCCTGTGGATACCCTATCTGGGTTTAATTTAATCTTTATTATAGGTTCTTAGTTAGTGAAAAGTAGTTTTTTCATTTCCCTATAGGGAAAAAATCGTCCCATTTGGCAGTTTTGAACCTAATTTAGAAATCTATATTTTTCGCAACTTATTTTAGAATACATCATTATAACTTTTACTATATTTTAGTTTAGGTTCAATCCAAGTTTTTCTCCTTTTTTTATTCTATATTTTTTTTGGTTTTTGGGCCCGCATAACAATCCTTTTGGGGGTTCTTTTGTTTTACCCCAAGGTTTTTTGGGAATTTTTAGGGTATAGAAATGGGGACTACGATACCCACGTGGGGGGTGGG
>Ga0209310_1001930_pt1 | contig 14169 bp, 18 predicted proteins | sample AD_UKC030_MetaG_FD_184415 | JGI IMG/M metagenome (GOLD analysis project Ga0209310, IMG submission 184415) | Active sludge microbial communities of municipal wastewater-treating anaerobic digesters from USA - AD_UKC030_MetaG (SPAdes) (version 2) | ecosystem: Engineered > Bioreactor > Anaerobic >... | reverse complement strand
TCCCGAAAGCCCACCTGCTGGTTCGCAGCCAACAGGCCCTGACGGTGAACCCGTTTCCGTCCGTTCTGCAAGTGCGATCTGAGTGTTTCGGACCACCCCACGGACAAACCCCATACCCTCGCGAAGCACACGAAGGGGTTGTATTCGCAGATTAACGCAGATGCACGCAGAAATTGTCGAGATTTCTCTGTGTCCTCCGTGAACTCTGTGGTGAGAAAAACTGGTACGTCGGTGCGTCATTCCGAGAGGGCGCTTCCGAATTCGCGCCAGCGTCGTGGAGTGCGGCAGTCCCCTGCCGCTTTGGATGATAAACGGTCAGGCGGACGCGTCGGCGATACTGGACGCAGGTTAAAACCTGCGGCTACGGAATAATATTCTCCGCCTCTCTGTGATCTCTGTGTCCTCTGTGGTGAATACGTGTCACGTTTCAAGTGTCAGGTTTCACGTTTGAAGTGCCAGGTGGCAGGGGGCGGAGGACCGAAGACGGAGGACGGTGCGTCGGTACGTCAGTACGTCAGTACGTCAGTGCGTCGGTGCGTCGGTTCAAGCTAATTTCCGCGTGGTCTGCGTGGTCTGCGGGCGACAGATCGCAGCTTAAAAGCTGCGGCTACGGTCTCAACGTTAAATTGAATCTGGAAATCACGAACTCAGGAACTCCCCGACAAAGCTTTCCTGTTTTCATGTGTTCCAGATCAAAATGAATTCTTCGTGTCCTTCGTGTCCTCTGTGGTGAAGAATGTATCGCGGCTTGAAAGCCGCGGCTACGGTCTCAACGTGAACTTGAATCTGGAAATCACGAACTCAGGAACTCCCCGGAATAGGCTTTCCTGATTTCCTGAGTTCCAGATTAAGAATGAAATCTCCGTGTTCTCGGTGAGCTCCGTGGTGAATATCTTCTCCGCGTCTCGGCGTCTCTGCGGGAAAATGACACTTGAATCTGGAAATCCCGAACTCAGGGACTCCCCGGAATAGGCTTTCCTGATTTCCTGTGTTCCAGATTAAGAATGAAATCTCCGTGTTCTCGGTGCTCTCTGTGGTGAAAGTCTTCTCCGCGTCTCTGCGTCTCTGCGGGAAAATGACACTTGAATCTGGAAATCACGAACTCAGGAACTCCCCGACAAAGCTTTCCTGTTTTCATGTGTTCCAGATCAGATCTGCGTTCATCTGCGTTCATCTGCGGATGAAAGAACTCTCGGTGCTCTCCGTGTCTCTGTGGTGATTACGTGTCACGTTTCACGTGTCAGGTGCCCCTCTCCCCCAGCCCTCTCCCCGCTGGCGCGGGGCGAGGGGGATGGAGCGGGTGACAGGTGACAGGTGACAGAAGACGGAGGACAGAGTGTCAGTGCGTCGGTGCGTCATGGCGCCGCGAGAAAAGAAACGCCATTCCGGTTTTTGCGTGTTTTTGCGGATTTTTGCGGCAAAAGACTCTTTGTGGTCTGCACTTCGTGGTGAAAAAGCGGACGCGTCAGCGACGCGTCTTCGTGGTGAAAAAGCGGACGCGTCAGCGACGCGTCCCTACCTTGGGGACGCAGGTTGAAACCTGCGGCTACGGCTTCAAGTCCATTCCGCGTCCTTCCGCGTCATTCCGCAGGCAAAATTTTCGATCATCTGTGTTATCTACGGATCAATGTATTTCTCTGTGTCCTCTCGGAAGCAATTCTTGCATAGACCCTAAAGTTTCAGCGGATTGTTCCATTTCAATCCGGGAAAGCGTGCAAAGTCGGCGTCCGTGGTTTGGAGGATGAGACCGCGATCGATGGCCAAGGCGGCTAAATGAGCATCCGTAGTCAAGTTGCCTGCCGTGCCCAATCCTCTCAACAGGCCTGACCATGTCTGAAAATGCGTGGGGGGAGGGTCGACGAACTGAACGTGCGGCAATTGGAGCCATTCCTCCACGCGGCCGAGAGCGTTTTCGACCGTCATGGGCCGTTCGAACACTTTTGGATGCGTGGCGATGCGCACGAAACCGAGAACAACCACCCAAGCCAAAGCCACGCCGTCGGGTCCCCGCAGACATTGGCTCCACCAGTCGAAGGCTTTCCGGTGGAGCGGCGCGCGGATGTTGTGCGCGTAGATCAGCAGATTAATGTCCGGCAGGATCATCTTTGGCCGCTTTTCTCAGGAAATCGCCGACCTCGAATTCATCTGCGAGCTGGTTCAAGCGGTCGAAATCGATACCCGGGCTGGCCCCGAAATCGTGGGTTCGGACGACGACATTGGGGGTGGGACTGGTCACATGTTCGGCGAGCCCCTTGCGCAACGCCGTGTTGACCAACTCCTTGAAAGGCTTGCCCAGCTCGCGCGATTTCCGGCGCAAGATCCCGGCCAAATCATCATCAATCGTCAACGTCGTCCTCATTTCCTGCACATCATGGCACACTCATTTGTGATGTCAAGGCATCATGAGCGCAAAGGTGTCAGGTGTGAGGTGGCGGGTGGCGGAGGTCAGAAGACAGAAGACGGAGGACAGAGTGTCAGTACGTCGGTGCGTCAGTACGTCAGCACGTCATGGCGACTCCGGTGACAGAAACGCTATTCCGGTTTTTGCGTGTTTTTGCGGATTTTTGCGGCAAAAGATTCTTCGTGGTCTGCGCTTCGTGGTGAAAATGCGGACGCGTCAGCGACGCGTCCCTACCTTGGGGGCGCAGGTTGAAACCTGCGGCTACAGTTCAAAATTCCTTCGTGATGATCTGCGGACAAACCCCCGCAGCCGGCTATTCAAGAACGAACGCGGTGTCATCAAGGCCGGGCTCGGGCGCAGCCGGACCGTGCCGGACCGGACGCGACCGCAGCTCGAGGAGGCGATCGTTGGCGGCCTCGCATACCTCGCCGAACTCGTTCCGTTTCTCGGCGCGCAGGTCGTCCGACGCATGGCGCGGATCATAATACACGCGCACCTCGAGCCCCGTGTCCTCGAACTCATACCGGTCGACCCCCAGCTCGGACCGCGCCATGACCCGATGCCGCTGCCCGTTAACGGGCGGACGCGTCCGGCTCCGCTCGACCGCCGGGCCGAGCGGACCCGAGGCCATCCGGATCTCGATCGTCGGCTTGTTGTATTCGGCGACCAGGTTCTCGATCAGACCGAACACCTCCTCCCGCGTCCGCGCGTTCCCGAGCTTCGCCTTGGTCAGCTCGGCCATGTGATGGATCGCTTTGAACCGGTTCCGATCCGATCCCGACCGCGAGGCGCGGAAGGCGTCGAAATACCCGAGGTAACTCATGCCGCCCACGAAGAGGATGCCGATCGCCAGCGTGCACGCCAGGATGCCGTGCGTGTTCCCGCGCGAGATCGACACCGCCAGCAGACAAAACACCAGGCAAACGCCGTAGATCAGCAGGGTGGTCTGACGCGGGCTAAACCCTTTGCGCAAGAGCCGATGATGGATATGGCCGTCGTCGCCCGAAAACATCGACTTGCCCCGCACGAGCCGCCGCGCCATAGCCAGCAGGGTGTCCAAGGCCGGGTATCCAAGAAGAACGGCGGGGACGAGAAACGACGCCGCCATCGTCCCTTTGACATTCTGGAGCGTGGCCGTCGATGCCAGCGTGATCCCGAGGAACAGGCTGCCGCTGTCGCCGAGGAAGATCTTGGCCGGATTGAAGTTATATCGGAGGAACCCGAGACAGGCGCCGGCGGCGGCGCACATGACGACGGCCAGCAGGGCCTGGCCGTTCAGGACGCCGAGATACGCGCACGTCGCCGACACCAGGAACGCGACGCCCGCCGCCAGACCGTCCACGCCGTCGATCAGGTTCCACGCATTCGTGATCCCAACCAGCCAGAGGATCGAGATCAGGGAATCGAGCTCGCCCAGCTCGAGTGTGCCGAAGAAGGGGATATTGACCTGATGGAATATGGCGCCGCCCGCGACGAGCATCGCGGCCACGGGGAACTGGGCCATGAACTTCCATTTCGCGCGCAGGCCGCGGACGTCGTCCACGACACCCAGCGCGACCATGGCGATCCCGCCAGCCAGGATCAGTGCGAGGTTGTATTGCTGCTCGCCAACCGCGCGCGTGACCGTGTTGTCCCAGAACGGCAACAAAACCAGGGGCACCCAAACCCCGGCGAAGACCGCAAGCCCGCCCAGCAGCGGGGTGGCGGCCCGATGCTGCTTCCGGTTCGCGGGCCGATCCATGATCTTGAACCGCAGCGCCAGCCGGATCACCAGCGGCGTCAGGACCAGGACGATCCCTAGCCCGAGCAGGAAGCAAACGGCGTAGGTTCGATACGGAAAGCTCATCTGGCGCGCTGCGCTATTCTACATTATATCTAGCGTCACTCCATCGAACGACACCTGCGCAATAGAATCAAGCAGATAGTATTGAGTCACATCCAATATGATGTTCTATTATCCGATGGTATATATCATTATCTATCATTATGTCAGGTGTCACGTGCCCCTCTCCCCCCGCCCTCTCCCCGCTTGCGCGGGGCGAGGGGGATGGAGCGGGTGGCAGGTGTCACGTGTGAGGTGGCAGGTCGCGGAGGACGGAGGACGGAAAACGGTACGTCAGTACGTCACGGCGGTGCGGTGAAAGAAACGCCATTCCGGTTTTTGCGTGTTTTTGCGGATTTTTGCGGCAAAAGATTCTTTGTGGTCTGCACTTCGTGGTGAAAAAGCGGACGCGTCAGCGACGCGTCCCTACCTTGGGGGACGCAGCTTGAAACCTGCGGCTACTGCATTTCAACGTGAACTTGAATCTGGAAATCACGAACTCAGGAACTCCCCGGAATAGGCTTTCCTGATTTCCTGAGTTCCAGATTAAGAATGAAATCTCCGTGTTCTCGGTGCTCTCTGTGGTGAAAGTCTTCTCCGCGTCTCGGCGTCTCTGCGGGAAAATGACACTTGAATCTGGAAATCCCGAACTCAGGAACTCCCCGGAATAGGCTTTCCTGATTTCCTGTGTTCCAGATTAAGAATGAATTCTCCGTGTTCTCGGTGCTCTCTGTGGTGAAAGTCTTCTCCGCGTCTCTGCGTCTCTGCGGGAAAATGACACTTGAATCTGGAAATCACGAACTCAGGAACTTCCCAACAAAGCTTTCCTGTTTTCATGTGTTCCAGATCAGATCTGCGTTCATCTGCGTCATCTGCGTATGAAAGAACTCTCGGTGCTCTCCGTGTCTCTGTGGTGATTACGTGTCACGTTTCACGTGTCAGGTGGCGGAGGACAGAAGACAGAAGACGGAGGACAGAGTGTCAGTACGTCGGTGCGTCATGGCGTCGCGGGAAAAGAAACACCATTCCGGTTTTTGCGTGTTTTTGCGGATTTTTGGGGCAAAAGATTCTTTGTGTTCCACGCTTCGTGGTGAAAAAGCGGACGCGTCAGCGACGCGTCCCTACCTTGGGGGACGCAACTTGAAAGCCGCGGCTACGGGTTCAGGTTTTTCACCGCTTGACCGGCAGCAGCCAGCGATTCCACATCGAGATCGTCCCACGAACAATACGGCTCGACCTTCCGCGCCTCGGGGTGTCCCGACACAAACGCGTCCCGCTCGGCGCCCGAACGGAAGATGTAGACCGCATACCCGCCCCAGCCGCCCCCGCAATATTTCCGGGTCACCTCGCCATGGCGCGGGAGCGGATCCATCCCTTCCTTGAGCTGGGCCTGATGATACAGATCGACGCCGGCGGTGATCAAGTCGAAGTTCTCCTGCTGGACGCCCATCGCGCAGACCTGGGACGAGCGCAGGATCAGGTCGTAATCGCGGTCGATCCCGACGAAATCCGGCGTGTAATGGCGTTTGCCGGTCCAGCAGACGGCCATCCGGCTTGCGAGGATCGATCCGTCGCGCTTGACGGCCAGGACGGGTTTCGGTCCGGATTTCCAGACGCAGAGGCCGGTCTCGATGAGGATTGCCGGGTCCTGCCATCCGACGCCGAGGATGATCTCGGATCGGATCGAGTCGCGTCCTTCGAGGATGGCGTGGGCGGCGGACCCGCCGAGGCCGCCGCCGATTTCGTACGGCCAATCGGCCAGGCTCACCAGGGGCGCAATGGCGCAATTGACGACGAAGCCGTCCGGCCGGGCCAGGCTGGGGACATCGAGCCATCCGCCGGCGAGATCGACGCGGAGCGGGACCTGCGGGATGGGCTGGGTGGGAACGGGCTGATGGGGTTGTTGGTTCATACTCAGCGATCGACAGAGAATCGCGCGATTCCCTGTCGATTCATACTCACGTGGATTGATTCCTGGACGGCCGACGTCGAGCGTTATCGCTCGTTTTCACCGGGAAGTTCATATTCTCACACCACGAAGGTCCCGAAGGACACGAAGAATTTTTTCGCTCCTGCGTCGCGAAAAAATGCAGCCCCGCTCGTGCCTCGCGGGGGTAGGGACGCGTCGCCGACGCGTCCGCCTGACACCTGACACTTGAAACGTGGCAATAACCCCTAAGGGTCTGTGCACAGACCCTAACCACCAGCAACCAATTCTTTCACCACAGAGATCCCAGAGAACACAGAGAACTTAAGGGAATTCTTTCGCAGAGGTGCGGGGCCACCGTTGGAAGTGTCAGGTGTCACGTCAAGTGGCGGAGGGAGGTAAGCCGGTACGTCGGTGAGGCGGTGCGTCGGTGCGTACGCCCTCCCGTCAACCGATCGCCCACTCCCTCGCCTCCATGGTCAATGGAGGAGAGGGCACGGGGAGAGGAGGTCGCGGCACGTGTTACGTGGCAGGTGGCAGGTGGCAGGCGGACGCGTCGGCGACGCGTCCCTACCTCGGCGATACGGTATCGCCGGTTTTCCGGTCGGCATCGGCGCGCACCGGCGTTCCTTTCAGCGCACCTGCGATCGTAATGGCAGAACTCGAGTAAGCCGTGCCGCGCTGAGGGGCAGGGCAAGCGTCGTTAGCGATCTACGTTTCGGCGTCTTCGTTGGTTTTGCCGCCAAACATTCTATCCAAATCACGCATCCCGTGGATCACCCGAATGACTTCAATCCCATCCGGCAACGCTCGATAAAAAATAAGGTAGCGCTCGAAACCTGGAATTGCCCAGGACCGCAGTTCTCCCACTTCAGCATGTGCGAAGCGACGAACTCGGCCCATACCAGGCATCTTCGCGAGCGCTGCAAATGCTTTTTCAGCGGATTCCAAAAACCAAGTAGCGACAGGCGCGCCGGCTGCCGCGGCCAAAAACAGCGCATGCCGGCGTAAATCCTGATAGGCCGGAGTACGCGTTTCGATGCGCGCCTGGCTCATCGGCCACTCTTTTTTGCAAAGGCGTTGATCTCGGCGTGAAGATGGTTCCAGTCGCTCTTCGTCATTGGCGTAGGCGGGCCACTGCGCACGCCAGCCAGCAAGGCGTCCTGTAGCACTTCAAAACTCGTCACGATCCCGCGCGCCGCAAGCAGGTCGCGCTGCTCCAGCATGCGCAGACCGTCCCGCACCAGCTCGCTGGCGGACTGGTAGTCACCCGTCTTCAATTTTTGCTCGATGAACTGCTCCCATTTCTCGCCCAGTGATACATTCATGGTGTCAGACCCTAAAATGTTTCGTTGAACTCAGGATACCATGAATAACAGCCGATGTGCAACCATTGTTATTCACCGGGATCCTCTTCATTACGCTGGCGCGGATTTGAAAGCGTGGCCTGGGACGTGCGAGTTGCATGGTGGCGCGCGCGCAGCGCACGCCCTATCCAGGCGCAGGTTGAAACCTGCGGTTACGGGGATCAAGGGTCCAGGTCCACCTCGTCACCTCGGCAGTGCGTATCGCCGGTGTTCGAACCGGCATCGGATCCGGGTGCCGACTGGAAAGTCGGCGATACTGGGCGAATCCGCCTCCTTGCCTCGGCGGTTACGGGTCAGGAATCTCCGCGCCTCTGCGTCTCTGCGGGAAAATGACACTTGAATCTGGAAATCACGAACTCAGGAACTTCCTGGAAGAGGGTTTCCTGATTTCCTGAGTTCCAGATTAAAAATAAATTCTCCGTGTTCTCGGTGATCTCTGTGGTGAAAGAACTGGTTCCTGGTTCCCCTCTCCCCGCTGGCGCGGGGCGAGGGGATGGAGGAATGAACTTCATTCCGTATCCACGGTTCTGCAGAAAAAAACATCGTGATCGTTGTTTTCGGCTGTGGAAAAGGGTTTCTAGAAATCGCCGGATGATCTGATCAGCGCGTCAATGTGCCGACCAGGCCAGGATCACGCAAGCGCCTCGATCCGATCCACATACACGCTGATCAACTTGTGAGACGGCAGCAGCATCTCGACCTGAGGCCAGACGCGCACCAGGAAAGCATGGAAATCCCGTCGTTTCATATTGCCAATGCGCAAATGCACAACCCACGGCGGCGGACTTGTCAGTAGGATGCGATGCGAAAAATCGGCGTCTTTGCTGACGATCACCCATTCCCTGGCCGCCGCATAGTTCCACAAATCCGTATCGGAAGGACTGGGTCCGAGGTTGTTCGCATGATGAATCGGAAGGGATGGATGGATCGCCAGTAGCCCGGGAACGTTCTGGTCAAACGAATACCCCTTCAGAGGACCTCCTTAAGCGTGAATTGGCGCCCCATCAATTCCGATGAAAACCTCACGCATTCCAGGATATCTTGCCGGGTCAGCGCCGGGTATTCTTCAAGCAAATCTTCGATGGCATCTCCCGCCGCCAGAAACTCGAGTACGGTCTGTACCGTGATCCGCGTGCCCTGGATCGTGGGCCGGCCATTGCAGATATCCGGATCAATGACGATACGATTCATCGCTGACACTATAATTCAACAAAACGAAAGCGTCGAGTCTCGAATTTCACAATTCCTGCGCTCTCCGTGAAATCCACGGACGAATGAATTCTCCGTATCGCCGGTTTTCGAACCGGCATCGGATTTGGGTGCCGACTCGAAAGTCGGCGATACTGGGCGAATCCGCCTCCTTGCCTCGGCGGTTACGGGTCAGGAATCTCCGCGTCTCTGCGCCTCTGCGGGAGAATGAGGTCACGTGTCAGGTGGCCGACGGCCGACGGCCGAGGACGGAGGACGGTAAGGCATTTTTTACCACGAAGGTCACGAAGCGCACGAAGGGGTTGTGTCCTCGGATGCACGCAGATGATGTTATCGCAATCGCAGAATTTCTCTGTGTCCTCGGTGATCTCTGTGGTGAAAGTCTTCTCTGCGCCTCAGCATCTCTGCGGGAGAAGATTTATCGTGTCCTTCGTGCACTTCGTGCTGAATACGTGTCAGGTTTCAGGTTTCAGGTCGCGGAGGACGGAGGACAGAGGACGGAGGACGGTAAGGCATTTTTTACCACGAAGGTCAGGCGCACGAAGGGGTTGTGTCCTCGGATTAACGCAGATGATGTTATCGCTATCGCAGGATTTCTCTGTGCCCTCGGTGATCTCTGTGGTGAAAGTCTTCTCTGCGCCTCAGCATCTCTGCGGGAGAAATGTTTTCTTCGTGATCTTCGTGTCCTTCGTGGTGAGAAGATTCACAGCTTGAAACCCGCGGCTACGCTGGTCAACTGCTACGCTTTCAACGTTTTTAAGAACCTCCGTGTCTCTGCGACTCTGTGAGAGAATGAGGTCAGGTGGCGGAGGACGGAGGACGGAGGACGGTGCGTCCGTGCGTCAGTACGTCGGTACGTCATGGCGGCTACGGGTTCAGGTCAATTTCCGTGTATTTCGCGTGTTCCGCAGGCAAAGTATTCTCCGTGCTCTCCGTGTCCTCTGTGGTGAGAAGAATTCGCACCTTGAAAGCCGCGGCTACGGTCTCAACGTTAAATTGAATCTGGAAATCACGAACTCAGGAACTTCCCGACAAAGCTTTCCTGTTTTCATGTGTTCCAGATCAATAAGATTCTCCGTGCCCTTCGTGTCCTCTGTGGTGAGAAGAATTCGCAGCTTGAAACCCGCGGCTACGACGATAGGATCACATCCACCAGTTCCGACAGCAATCGATCCTTCGAGTAACGCGGCAGGACGCGATCGAGGGCGGCCGCCGGCAGGCGGACAGCTGGCTCAATTGTTATATGATTAGATCTGACCCCTTTGGCGGAGGACCGACGGATGTCGAGGATATGGTCCACAACGCCATCCACGTCTCCATGTCTCGAGGATCGACACAGGTCCGGACAATCCAGCTCGGCGAACAGTTCGGTCACATGGCTGGGATCGGGTCCGATGTACAAGACGGGCGCGCCGACTTTCAGGATGTTATAGATCTTGCACGGATGGACAATCCCGACGAACGGATCCCCCATCACGACCAGGTGTAGGTCGGCCGCCGACAGCGACGCCGACAGCTGATCCAGCGGCTGGTAGGGCAGACAGACGATGTTCGAGAGCCCGTGGTCGCGCGCATAGGCCTGGACTTTCGGGAACTCGCTCCCGCCGCCGATGAAACAAAAGACGATGTCCCCGGCGTGCGCCCCCCTGTAGGCCGGGTCACCCGACCCGGCGTCTGGAGCCATGCCTTCAGCCTCGCCGCGTGAGGGCACGCGGCCTACATCGCCGGCGTCCGCCCCCGTGTAGGCCGGGTCACCCGACCCGGCGCTTGAATCTTGGCCACCAACCTCGCCGCGTGAGGGCACGCGGCCTACATCGCCGGCGTCCGCCCCCCTGTAGGCCCGGTCCCCTGCCTGCCGCGGCGGCGCAGGCAGGCCCGACCCGGCGTCTGGAGCCTTGCTTTCAACCGCGCCGCGTGGGGGCACGCGGCCTACATCGCTGTCAACGCCGCGTGGGGGCACGCGGCCTACATCGCCGGCCAACCGTTTCGCCGCTTCGAGGATTGTCTCCAACGGATGGCACGGGCTGTGGTTGCCGGAATACATGACAACGAATTTGCCGTCGAGATTGTGCCGCCGACGAAACTCGTCTCTGCCGACCGGATCGAATCGGACATGATCATCCAATATCCAGGGCGGGATGACATGGATTTTGTCGGGACTGATCCCCTTGGCAACGATCCGATCCCGCATGAACCGGTCGAGCGCAATGATGCCGTCGGCCTGACGAAAGCTGAATTGGGACGCCCGTTCGAGGAACCGGCCGGCCAGGGATCGCTCGCGCAGCCAGCCGGCCGCAATGGCTTCGTCCGGGTTCAGGTCCATCACCCAATAAAACAAGCGGCTGCGACACAGCCGCTTATATCCCGCCCCGAGGACCGAAACGAGCGGCGGGGATGTCAACGCCACCACCGCATCCGATCTTGGCGTTCTGCAAAGCTTTGCCGCGGCGGAGAGCATGAACGTCCCAAAATGAATCGCCCGTTTCCATTTGGCGGATTTCTCGAGCGCAAGCGACCCGATCCGATGAATCTCGATCCTGTTCCACTGCTCCCTTCGTGTATACGCCTTTCCCGGATCATCATACGCCTGCCGGCCCGTGATAACCCTGACCTTGGCCTGCCGTTGCGCTAGTTCGAGCCCGAGCTCCGTTAGATACTGGCTGGTGGCCAGGGTGTCGGGATAAAAGGTCTGATTCAGAAGAAGAATATCCACAGGACAACATAATCCATTCTTCCTGTCCACTGTCGCCTCATGTTTCAAGGAGCGTCTAAGTTCCTGGGCCTTAAAGACATTCAACATCTCATACGTCGCGAGCAGCCTGCAAAATACATATCCCGCATATCCGTCTAAATATTCGCACTTAAGAACGTGATCCTTAATCCAGAATCCTCACATTCTCATCCCTTTACCTAACATCCTCATTTCTTTCATTTTGAGCACAATCATATATTCGTAAATCGACTGCAGGACGCAGTAGGATAGCCCAGGTCGACCGTCGAGAAAGCCACGCTTAAAAAAATAAAGGTAGCAAAACTTAAGCAATGGCCGGCAAGGCAAGCGAAAAGACATATTTTTGAGAGCCTTGCGACGCGTCGCCCGATCTGATGACAACAACGACAACGAGGTTCCAGCGTTTGCGCCCAGTAAGCGCATCCCCTCCATCGCTTCGAACTGGGAATATTGGTTGTGTTTGTCAAACCACTCGGTGAGTCCCTTGTTGAAGCTGAAGTGGAGGAAATAGTTGCGCAGGTAACCGTGACGCCCATCAATGACTGGGGTTGGATTCACAAGACGCTCAAAGTGCACCTTTCCAGGCCGAAAGAAACGCATTATCAAGCCAGGTGGGTAGGCGTGCTTTATCCATTTTCCCATGAAGTAGTTCTTCCGTCCACAGTAATATGCCACGCGCTCCTCTTCTTCTGACGAAGCGATTGCTAGAATCTCCTTCTTAAGTGCTTCCGTCATCCGCTCATCGGCATCAAGGTAAAAAATCCAGGGATGCTTGAATTGGATGTTCTCGATTGCCCAGTTTTGGTGTGCAGCCCAATTATCGAATCGCCGCCTGACAAGTCGCACGCCAGACGCTTCAGCAACACTACAGGTCTTATCGCTGCTGAACGAATCAAGGATCACGACGTTGTCAGACCACGCTACGGACTCCAAGCACGCAGGCAGGTTTTCCTGCTCATTCAGCGTGAGAATCAAGACCGAAACACTCATGGGCTCACTTACGGCGTATTTGTTCCGGCTTGATTTCGCGTTTCTTTACGAATCGTGATGGATTCCCTGCGACAACGGTCCACGGTTCGACGTCCTTAACCACCACAGCGCGGGCGCCCACAACTGCGCCTTTACCCAACGTGACCCCAGGCCCAACGAACGCCTCGGCGCAAACCCAGACATGGTCGCCAATGCTGATCGGCGCATGCTCCAATTCCCTCATGAGGGTGCTGATGTCATGTGTCGCTGTGCAAAGAAAAACCCTTTGACTCACAGCAACTTTCGAGCCGATACGAATCTTGTCCACGGAATAGCAGTCTACTCCATCGCCAAGCGCGGAAAGAATCCCCATCTCGAGATTCCACGGTGCCCACACGCGGCACGACGGCGAAAGCCTGCATCCTTTTCCAATTCTCGCGCCGAACACCCTATACACAGTGCGCCTCCATCCATGAAAACACCACGCAGGATTCCAGCGCACGAGGAGCACGAACACCACGCGCCAAATGAAGCGCAACAATCTGGATTGCAGCGACAGTCTGTTACGGTACTTTAAATTATGAAATGAATCCGACACACTTCGTGCCCACCATGCGTAACCGCACTCGAATTATTACAGCATGCCATTCCCTTAGTGAAAAGCCAGTCGCTCGCAGACAGGCAACCGCGGCGATTTAGCAGCCTTTATTGGGTCGTCTTTGGGAGCACCAAAGCCGATCATCATAATAAGTCTCTCACGACCGCTGATGCCGCCACAAGCCTTAATCTTTCGCTCTCGCCGATTCCCAACCGCGAGCGTCAGAGGACACGCACAGACTCCATGGGCATGACAAGCGAGCAAGAGTGACATCGAAAACAAACCGCCGTCAACATAAGGCTGATTACGCTCGCCGGCTCCACCCCAAGCAGTCAACTCGCAGGTGACGATGAAGAGATTTCGGAACTCTTCGCCGAAACCAGAGGCTCCTCCTTGCAGCATTAGCAGTTCATTGATCAAAGCATTGTCTTGATAACAGTGTACTCGTACAGACTGCCTGTTACATTGAGACGGCGCACATTGTGCGGCGGTTACAATTGACTCGACCAAACGTCGATCCAAAACAAAATCCGCAAACGCGCGACAACTGAAGCGCGTCTGCAGCAACTCCAGTCCAGCGTTCTGCTCTCCGTTATGTGGCTTATAATATTCTGAGACTACGCGCGTTCCGCCTGTCGCGCGCACCTCAGCGTTCGCCGAAAGCTCTTGAATTGCAGTTGAGATAAATGCAAGAAAGGATCGGTCACCTGGAACGCTTTCGTGCCGCACCACGTATTCCTTCAGTGCGCCCAAAGCCATTTCCGCAGGGAATGCCGAGTATCTCAAATCATACTGACGCAGCAGGCTTATAAGCTCTCGGATTTTGTTTTGCCCAAAGAATTTACGAGAGTTGTTTAAAGAGAGTCCCTTTTCTATTGCATGGCTCAAAATTATTATTCCGTAGAATAGCTTACGCTGTTTGTTTTCGAAAGGCGAGTGCCTGCTGTGGCGTACCGCTAGCACACAGTCCTTGAAATACTCGACAGGAATTACGAGTGCTCTGATTAGGTTCTGGAACGTATCCGTGTAGGGAAGGCCGTCTAGGCAGAGGGTGTCGGATTCTGTCAGAGTGGGGCCATGGCAAATGCATCGCGCCTTCAAAAACGTCGCACCCCCGCCCAACGCCAAGAGATCCTGAATGCCTA
>Ga0209310_1001928_pt1 | contig 14190 bp, 14 predicted proteins | sample AD_UKC030_MetaG_FD_184415 | JGI IMG/M metagenome (GOLD analysis project Ga0209310, IMG submission 184415) | Active sludge microbial communities of municipal wastewater-treating anaerobic digesters from USA - AD_UKC030_MetaG (SPAdes) (version 2) | ecosystem: Engineered > Bioreactor > Anaerobic >... | reverse complement strand
GAGGTCCGATCGGAGGAGAACCTCTCGCGCCTCGTCCCCGACCTCGCCGCCTGGAGGCGCTCGACGACGGGTTGGCCGGACCTGAACATCACGCCGGCGACTCTCGCGCCGGAGTGGGTGGCCGAGGTCCTCTCGCCGACGACCGAGCGCTTCGACCGGCGCGAGAAGATGGGCGCCTGGGGGGCGATGGGCGTCGGCTACGTCTGGCTCGTCGACGTCGACCGGCGGCGGATCGAGACGTTCGCGAACGTCCGCGGCACGATGGTCGCCGGCACCGTCCTCGAGGCGGACGCCGAGCTCGCCGCCGAGCCGTTCGGCGCGCTCGGCCTCCCGGTCGCCCGTCTCTTTCCCGGCTGACGCCGGGTTTTCGTCAGCCCTTCTTCCCCTGGTTCGCCACGGCTGCGGCCTTCGCGGCGACGGCCTCGGCGTCGCCGAGGTAGAAGCTCTTCAGCGGCTTCAGGTTCTCGTCGAGGTGGTAGACGAGCGGGACGCCCGTCGGGATGTTGAGGCCGACGATCTCCTCGTCCGAGATCCCGTCGAGGTACTTGACCATGGCGCGGAGGCTGTTGCCGTGGGCCGCGACGAGGACCCGCCGGCCGGCCTTCACCTCGGGGGCGATGACGCTCTCCCAGTACGGGACGGCGCGGGCGACGGTCTCCTTCAGCGACTCGGTGAGCGGCAGCTCCTCCTTCGCGAGCGCGGCGTAGCGGCGGTCGTGGCCGGGGAAGCGCTCGTCGTCGGGGGTCAGCTCGGGGGGCGGCGTCGAGTAGCTCCGGCGCCAGACCTTCACCTGCTCCTCGCCGAACTTCGCGGCCGTCTCGGCCTTGTTGAGCCCCTGGAGGGCCCCGTAGTGCCGCTCGTTCAGGCGCCAGCTCCGGATCACCGGGATCCACATACGGTCCATCTCGTCGAGGGCGATCCAGAGCGTCCGGATCGCGCGCTTCAGGACCGACGTGTAGGCGACGTCGAAGTCGTAGCCCCCTTCGCGGAGGAGGCGCCCTGCCTCGCGGGCCTCCTCGCGCCCTTTCTCGGTGAGGTCGACGTCGGTCCAGCCGGTGAAGCGGTTCTCGAGGTTCCACTGGCTCTCTCCGTGGCGCAGCAGGACGAGCGTGTACATCGACGGTCCCTCCGAATCGGCATCCCGGACGGGAGGCGCGTCCCGCGCCTCCGCCGGCGGGCGGCATGTTATCTGCAAGGTGTGGACGACGTGGAGGGGCGCGGCATGGAATCGTCCTCGAATGGGCTCAGGAGACGTCCGGGGCGGATCGCGAGGGCGACGGCAGCCGTCGCGACATTCGTTGCCGTCGCCGCAGTCGTCCTCCCTTCAGGACGGACCGCAGCCCAGCCCGCCTCGGACGCCCCGCGGATCGCCGCCTCGGCCGAGGTCTCGATCCTGGGCGTCGACGTCGTCGTCACGGACAGGAATGGTAAGCCGGTCCATGGCCTGACCGCCGCCGACTTCGAGCTCCGTTACGGCGGCAAGCCCGTGGTGATCACGAACTTGCACGAGGAGCGGAGCGAGGAGACGGGCGTCCTGCCGGGCGCGCCGGCCGGGATCGACCCGTCCGGTGCGGTCCCGCGCGGGACGGAAGAGACGGTCTCCCGGCAGCCCCGGAAGGTGGTCGTCTTCGTCGACCGGCTCCATCTCCCCGAGCCGACCCGTCGCCGGGAGCTCTTCGAAGGGGTGAAGGCGTTCCTTGCGAAGGCCCTGACGGGGCCGGGCGACGAGGCGATGGTCGTCTCGTGGGGCGACTCCGTGCGGGTCGTCCGTAGCTTCACCGCCGACCTCGCGGCGCTGGACGAGACCCTCGACGTCGTGGCCCGCCGTGTCTCCCGCCTCGACGGCCAGGAGAACGAGGTCGCCGAGCTCGCCTCCCGCGACCTCTGGTTCGACTCGATCGCCGCCGACCCGCGCGTCGGCGGGACGGTCGGCTCGACGGAGACCTCGCGCGAGATTGGCACGCTTCAGGCCTACGGCATGATGAAGGCGAAGGTGACCGCTCTCCGAGGCCTCGTCGCCCTGATGGCGGGGATGGAGGGGCGGAAGTCGCTCGTCCTCGTGGCCCACCATTTCGGCCGGTTCCCGGGGCGCGAGTACCACGTCGGTCCGCGCAGCGCGCCCGTCGGGTATCCCAGGGAACGCGACGGGAAGCCCCTGCTCGAGGAGCTCGCCGCCGCCGCGAACGCGAGCGGCGTGACGCTCTACGGCATCTATCCTTACGAGAGAGTGGCGCTCGCCTCGGCCGCGGACTCCGCGGCCCTGAACCCGTCGACCTCGTCCGCCGCCTACGGCTCCGGGTTCGACGCGATCTGGATGAACGAGATGGCCGGCCTGGACTTCGTGACGAAGCAGACCGGCGGTTCGACGGCGGGCCACCCGGGCGAGCTGCCGCGCTTCCTCGACCAGGTCGCGAGCGACCTCGGCTCCTACTACTCGATCGGCTTCCCGGCCTCGGGGACGACGAAGCCGGAAGCGGTGAGGGTCCGCGTGAAGCGCGAGGGGCTGGCGGTGCGGACCCGGACGACGGTGGCGGAGAGGACGGCCGAGGAGCGGCTCACCGACCGGGCCCTCGCGAACCTTTTCGCCCCCGACGCGAGCTCGCGCATCGGCATCTCCGTCGCGGCGGGCGAGGCGAAGCCGGAAGGGAAGAAGTACCGGATTCCGCTCGAGGTCCGCATCCCCCTGGGTGCGCTCGTCCGTGTGCCGGGCCCCTCCGCGGCGAAGGGGAAGTTCTCGGTCTTCGTCGTCGCGGCGACGCCGAAAGGGGACTTCTCCGAGGTCGTGCGCCGGCGGCAGGAGTTCGAGGTGAAGCGCGGCGAGGAGGCGAAGGCCGACGCCTCGCACCTCACCTACACGCTCGAGGTCGAGAGCGACGCGCCGGCGCCGCGGATCTCGCTCGCCGTCTGGGACGAGATCGGCGGCGAGGCGGGCTTCGCGCTCGTCGGGAAGAGAAGGGGCTGATCCGCCCGCGCGGCGCTCAGGGCGCGGCGGGAGCCGCCGCCCGACGCGCCTCGTCGAGCTGGGCGACCCACGTCGGGGCCTCGGGCTCGGCCCGGAAGAGGGCGCGCACGTCCTCGCCCCGGGCCGCCGCGAAGCGGTGGAGCCAGGACGGGCCCCACTTGCCGACGTACCCGTCCGGGCTCTTCCAGGCGGGGTCCGCGAGCGCCTCGTCGAGCGTGACGAACGCGTAGCCGCGCCTCTCGAGACGCTCGAGGAGGTACGGCATCGCCCGGGCGTTCAGGGCGTTCGCGTGCGCGAGGTGGATCTGCGGGATCTCGCGGCCGAAGAGCGCGCGAGAGCGCTCCTCGTAGAAGGCGACGCGCGCCTCGAAGTTCTCGAGGTACGCCTCGAGGAGGCGGGTGCGGCCGGCCTCGTCCCTCTCCGCGGCGAGCTTCGCGTCGGCCGAGGCGAAGACCCAGTCCTCGTGCTCGATGCTGAAGGGGGCGACGGTGTAGCCGCGCTCCGCGAGGAACGTCTCGAAGGCGTCCTTCGCCTCCTTCGTCGGACCCGTCTGCGTGAACGGGTGACGGAACCAGCGGAGCGTCTTCCCCCGGCGGGCGAGGAGCCCGCGCGTGACGACCTCCCCCTGGACGACGGCGTCCTTCATCTTCGGAAGGGGCGTCGCGGTGAAGCCGACGTGGCCGAAAGTGTGGTTCCCGAGCTCCATCCCGGCGTCGAGCCACTCCGTCAGGAGGGCGATCCGCTCGTCCACCTCGCCGCGGACGAAGAGACGGTCCTCGTTGACGAAGGCGACGGCGGGGACCTTCCGGGCGGCGAGCGAGGCGACGAGCTCCCTTGAGAGCTTCCGGACCGCCTCGAGCGGGAGGCCGTAGGCGACGAACGGGAGGTCGTCGACCGTGACGGCGACGGTCCGGCGGCTGCGGACGGCGGAGGCGGCGCCCCTCTCCGCGAGGAGGACGGCGGCCGGAGAGGCGAGCAGGGCGAAGGCGAGGAGGGCGGATGCGAGGCGGCGATGCGTAGGGGGCACGGGAACCTCCGGGTCGCGAGATGGGGTCGCCGTGCATTTTGCACACGTGCCGTCCGCGCCCAAGGGCGCCCTGGAGCAGAATGGGGCCTCATGGCTCGAATCCTCGTCTCCGGCCTCGTGAACCTCGAGACGACCGTGAAGGTCGAAGCGTTTCCGGTCCCCTACTTCCCGGTCCGCTACCCGTTCTTCGGCGTCGCCTCCTCGGTCTCCGGCGTCGGCTACAACGTCGCCCGGGCTCTTCAGGCTCTCGGGAACGCGCCTCTTCTCCTCTCGCTCGTCGCCCCCGACCTCGCGGGGCGCCAGGTCCGGGACGCCCTGTCGCGGGACGGCCTCGACGGCTTCTGGGTCCGCGACGGGGCCCGCGAGACGGCGCAGTCGGTCGTCCTCTACGACGAGGAGGGGCGACGCCAGATCCACGTCGACCTGAAGGACGTCCAGGAGCGGGCCTACCCGCAGGAGCTCTTCGTCCAGGCGCTCGCCGCGTGCGACGCGGCGGCCCTCTGCAACGTCAACTTCTCGCGCCCCTTCCTCGCCGCGGCGCGGTCGGCGGGCAAGCTCGTGGCGACCGACGTCCACGCCCTTTCCTCCCTCGACGACCCGTACAACGGCGACTTCCTCCGCGCCGCGCAGGTCGTCTTCCTGAGCGACGACGCGCTCCCGGCGCCGGCCGAGGAGTTCGCGCGGGACCTCGGCGCGCGGTTCGGCCCCGAGGTCGTCGTCGTCGGGATGGCGGCGAAAGGGGCGCTCCTCCACCTCCCGTTCGAAGGGATCGTCGAGAGGGTCCCGGCCGTGAGGACACGCTCCGTCGTCTCTACGGTCGGCGCGGGCGACGCGCTCTTCTCGGCGTTCCTCGACGGCTACCTCGCGGAACGCGACGCGCGCGCGGCGCTCCGCCGCGCGGTCGTCTTCGCGTCCTGGAAGCTCGGGGCGGCCTCGGCTGCGGAAGGCTTCCTCGGCGCCGAGCCGCTCCGTCAGCTCGTCGCGTCCGACCCGGACCCGTACGAGCCGTAGCCGCGGACGCCCCGCGGTCGCGCGGAAGCGCGCCGCGCCTCAGGCCGACCCGAGGAGCGGCTCGTCCGAAGAGCGGATGTCGGAGGAGGGAAGGCCGCCGGGGAAACGGTCGCGCGCCTTTTCGAGCGCCTCGGCCGCCACCTCGAGGTGGGCGATCCGGCTCTCGCGGTAGAACGCCTGGGCCTGGGCGGAGAGCTTCGGCTGGCCGTGGAGCGGCTTGTCGCTCACGCAGAGGAGAGCGGCCGTCGGGATGCGGTAGCGGAAGCCGTTCGCGGCGACGGTCGCCGACTCCATGTCGACGGCGACGCTCCGGCTCGCGCGGATCGCGGCGAGGGCGCCCGACTGGTTGAACTCCCAGTTCCGGTTCGCGGTCGTGAAGACCGTCCCGAGCCGGTAGGAAAGGCCGCGCGCCTCCATCTCCTCGAGAAGGAGCGCGTTCAGGAAGTGGTTCGAGGCGACCGGGACGCTCGTCGGCAGGACGTCGTCGAGGATCCGGTCGTCCCTCATGTAGCCGGTCGCGAGGACGAGGTCGCCGACCTCCTGGTGGTTTCGGAGGCCGGCGCAGTGGCCCACCATCAGGACGGCGTCGGGGCGGAGGACGGCGACGTGGTCGGTGATCGTCTTGGCGTTCGAGGGGCCGACGCCGATGTTCACGAGCGTGAGCCCGGCATTGCCCGGCAGCTCGTGGTGCCACGCAGGCATCTGGACGCTCCGCGCCGGGCCGACGGCGCCGGGATAGCGGGCGCGGAACGCCTCGGCGTGCATCTCGTAGTTCGTGAAGAGGACGTGCCTCTGAAACCGTTCCGCAGGGGTGCCGGTGTAATGCTCGAGGCGGTTCAGGGAGAGGTCGATCCTCTCGGCGCGGAAGAGGAAGAGCTTCTTCTGCCGGAGGTCCCAGGCTTCCTCGTCGAGGCTCCCGAAATGCGCCGGGTCGTCGAACGGGACTCGCTCGCGCGAGCCGCCGACGGTGACCTTCGCGCCGGCTGCCGCCAGCTTCCCGAGCTCTCGCTCGAGGTACCACCGGATGGCCTTCGGGCGGGCAAACTCGCCGCGGAGGAGGGGGTTGTGGCGCGACCAGGGGCGGTCCACCTCGACGAGCGGGTAGAGCCCCTCGTCCCAGGTCGCCTCGATCGCGTCGCAGAGCGAGCAGACGAGCGGAGACCGATCGTCCTCGGCGGAGAGGGCGGCGAAATCGACGACGCGATCCATGAAACACCCAGATTACCGGAGACGCATTCTCTCCGCACGTCGGCACCGAAGGACGCGCCCCGGCAGGCCGGCTCCCGGAGGAGTACGATTCCTCGCCCTTCCAGCCGGAAGGAGTACCAAGGAGGCACATGTCCAAGCGTTTTTCGGACCTCGATCAAAAGAGGCGGGAGCTTCTTCTGGGCGGCGGGGCCGAACGGATCGAGAAGCAGCACCGCCAGGGAAAGCTGACGGCGCGCGAGCGCCTCGCGCTCCTCCTCGACCCCGACAGCTTCGTCGAGTTCGGCCTCTGGGCCCAGGAGGACAACGCCGAGCCGGGCGCGAAGGTCCTCGCGGCCGAGGGGGTCGTCACCGGAAAGGGGTGGGTGGACGGCCGGGCCGTCTACGCCTTCTCCCAGGACTTCACCGTCAGCGGCGGCTCCGTCGGCAAGATCCACGCCGCGAAGATCTGCGAGTGCCTGCGCGGGGCCCTCCGGACCGGGCTCCCCGTCGTCGGCTTCAACGACTCGGGCGGCGCCCGGATCCAGGAGGGGGTCGAGGCCCTCTCCGGATACGGACAGATCTTCTACACGAACACGCTCCTCTCCGGCGTCGTCCCGCAGATCAGCGTCATCGCCGGCCCCTGCGCGGGGGGCGCGGCCTACTCGCCGGCGCTCACCGACTTCATCGTCATGGTCGAGGAGAGCGCGAAGATGTTCATCGCCGGGCCCGACGTCATCAAGGCGGCGACCGGCGAGGCCATCACCGACGAGGCGCTCGGCGGGGCGAAGGTCCACGCGGAGGTCTCGGGGAACATCCACTTCGCGGCGCCCGACGAGCGGTCGGCCGTCGCGATCGTGAAGCGGCTCCTGTCGTACCTCCCCTCGAACAACCTCGAGTCGGCCCCGGACCTCCCGTTCGAACAGCCGATCGTCGACGACGAGCGGATGGACGACATCGTTCCCGAGGACCCCCGGAAGGCGTACGACGTGAAGGATGTCATCGCCCGCCTGGTCGACCCGGCGTCGTTCCTCGAGGTGCAGGAGGCGTTCGGGCGGAGCATCGTCACAGGCTTCGCCCGTCTCGGCGGGATGGTCGTCGGCCTCGTCGCGAACCAGCCGATGCATCTCGCCGGCTCGCTCGACATGGACGCGTCCGACAAGGCGGCCCGTTTCGTCCGCACGTGCAACATCTTCAACATCCCGATCGTGACTCTCGTCGACGTCCCCGGGTTCCTCCCGGGCGTCGCGCAGGAGCACGGCGGGATCATCCGGCACGGCGCGAAGATGCTCTTCGCCTACTCCGCCGCCACCGTCCCGAAGATGACCGTCATCCTCCGGAAGGCCTACGGCGGCGCCTACCTCGCGATGTGCTCGAAGGACCTCGGGGCCGACTCGGTCCTCGCTTGGCCGACGGCCGAGATCGCCGTCATGGGGCCGGAGGGGGCCGCCCGCGTCCTCCACCGCCGCGAGCTCGAGGCGGCGAAGTCGGCGAAGGAGAAGAACGCCCTCCTCGCCGAGAAGGCCGCGGAGTACCGGAAGCTCCATGCGAACCCGTACCGGGCCGCCGCGGCCCTCTACGTCGACGACGTCATCCGGCCGTCCTGGACGCGGCGCCTCCTCATCGAGCGCCTCGTCACCCTGCGGGCCAAGCGCGACCAGCGACCGCAGAAGAAGCACGGCAACATCCCGATGTAGGGCGCGGAGATGTCGGTCTACGTCGTCGCCCTGATCTGCATGAGCGTCGTGATGTGCGTCATGGCGCTCCTCGTCGGCGTCCTCTACGGCTTCCAGGCCATCACCCGGAGGCAGGCCGTCGCGGCCGCGAAGGCGACCTCAGCGGCGGCCGCGTCCGAGGAGGGCGTCACGCCCGAGCTCGTTGCGGTCCTCGCCGCGGCGGCGACCGCCGCTCTCGGCCGGTCCGTCGTCGTCCGCCACATCCGCCTCATCCGCCCCGCGGGCCAGGAGACCTGGTCCCGCGTCGGGCGGATCGACCTCCTGCGGTCCCACCGGGTGGACCCGAAGAGATAGCGATGAAGAAGCTTCGTATTACCGTCAGCGGCAAGGTCTACGACGTCGAGGTCCAGGTCCTTCAGGACGACGAGGCGATCGGCTCGGCCGCCAGCCTCCCGTACCCCGGGGCCGCCGCTCTCCCGATGACGGAGGCCGCCCGTCCGGCGTCCTCGCCGACTCCGTCGTCCACGCCGGCGCCCGGCGGCGCCGGCGACCCGAACGTCATCGCCTCGCCGATCGCCGGCACCGTCCAGAAAGTCTTCGTGACGAAGGGGATGCACGTCGAGGGGAAGACCCCCGTCGTCCTCCTCGACGCCATGAAGATGGATACCTACATCTACGCCCCGCGCAGCGGGACGATCGCGGAGGTCTGCGTGGAGGCGGGCGCGTCCGTCCAGGTGCGCGACCCGCTCATCCGCTACGCCCCGGAGGGGTGACGTGGAGAAGCTGCTCGCGCAGACCGGCTTCCTCGCGCTGACGTGGCGCGAGGGGGTGATGATCGCGGTCGCGTTCCTCCTCCTCTGGCTCGCCATCAAGAAGGAATTCGAGCCGCTCCTCCTCGTCCCGATCGGGTTCGGGGCGCTCATGACGAACCTCCCCCTGAACGGCCTGATGAACCTCCCGGCCGAAGGCGCGCCGGGCGGGCTCTTCCACTACCTTTTCCAGGGGGTCGAGCTCGAGATCTTCCCGCCGCTCATCTTCCTCGGCCTCGGGGCGCTGACCGACTTCGGGCCGCTCCTCGCGAACCCGAAGACGTTCCTCCTCGGCGGCGCCGCCCAGCTCGGCGTCTTCGGGACGTTCCTGGCGGCCGGCTGGCTCGGCTTCACGCCGAAGGAGGCGGCCTCGATCGGGATCATCGGCGGCGCGGACGGGCCGACGTCGATCTACCTGACGATCAAGCTCGCCCCCCACCTCCTCGGGGCGATCGCCGTATCCGCCTACTCCTACATGGCGCTCGTGCCGCTCATCCAGCCGCCGATCATGAGGGCCCTCACGACGAAGAAGGAGCGCCTCATCCGGATGGAGGCGAACTTCGACGTCCCGAAGTGGCTCCGGATCTCGTTCCCGATCGTCTGCACGGTCATCTGCGCGCTGATCGTCCCGGCGGCCACCTCGCTCATCGGCCTCCTGATGTTCGGGAACCTCCTCCGCGAATGCGGCGTCACGGAACGCCTGACCCGCTCGGCCCAGAACGAGCTGATCAACCTCGTCACGATCGTCCTCGGCCTCTCGGTCGGCGTCACGATGGACGGCGACTCGTTCCTCCGGGCGGCGACCCTCAAGATCCTCGTCCTCGGCTGCGTCGCCTTCGCCGTCTCGACGGCGGGCGGCGTCCTCCTCGGGAAGCTGATGTCCCGCCTGCCGGGGACGCCGGTCAACCCGCTCATCGGCGCCGCGGGCGTCTCGGCCGTCCCGATGGCGGCGCGCGTCGCCCACAACGTCGGGCAGGCCGAGGACCCCGACAACTACCTCCTGATGCACGCGATGGGGCCGAACGTCGCCGGGGTCATCGGCACCGCGGTCGCGGCCGGGAGTCTCCTCGCGCTCCTCAGGTAGCCTCTTCCGCCGCGCCGGCTCCCGGGCCGGCGCGGCGGTCTCCCTTCCGATTCCCCCGCCCGCACCCGGTGCGGGCCCGAGGTCGAGATGACGGTCCCCTGGTACGGAATCCTTCCGTTCGCGGCGCTCCTCGCGGCGATCGCGACGTTCCCCCTGATGCACGCGACGAAGCACCACTGGGAGAAGCGGCGCTTCCAGCTCCTCGTCGCCCTCGTCCTCGGTCTCCCGATGGCGGCCTGGTGCTGGTCGCTCGGCGGCCGCACCGAGGTGATCCACGCCCTCGTCGAGTACGCCTCGTTCATCGCGCTCCTCTTCTCCCTGTTCGTCGTGAGCGGCGGCGTCTTCGTGGCGGGCGACATCCAGGCGACCCCGCGGAACAACACCCTCTTCCTGGGCGCCGGGGCCGTCCTCGCCTCGCTCATCGGGACGACCGGGGCCGCGATGCTCCTCGTGAGGCCGCTCCTGAACACGAACCGGGAGCGGAAGCACAAGGTCCATACGGTCGTCTTCACGGTCCTCGTCGTCGCGAACTGCGGCGGGCTCCTGACGCCGCTCGGCGACCCTCCGCTCTTCCTCGGCCTCCTGCGCGGCGTGCCGTTCCTCTGGACGCTGAAGCTCTTCCCCGAGTGGCTCTTCGTGAACGGGATGCTCCTCCTGACCTACTACGCCCTCGATTCCGCCGCGTTCCGGAAGGAGGAGATGCCCGACCTCGTGAAGGACGCCGCCGACGTCAAGCCGCTCGCCCTCCACGGGAAGGGGAGCATCGCGCTCCTCGGCGTCATCGTCGCCGCCGTCGCGCTCGCCCCGTCCGTCGACCTGCACGCGATCCGCGAGGGGCACGCGTCCCTCGCCGCGTGGATCCCGTTCCGGGAGATCATCCTCCTGGCGGCGGCGGCCCTCTCCTTCTTCCTCGGCGACCGGAAGGCCCGGTTCGAGGACAACCGATTCGAGTGGGGGCCGATCCAGGAGGTCGCCGCCCTCTTCATCGGCATCTTCCTGACGATGGTCCCGGCTCTCGCCTATCTCGCCCAGAAGGCGCCGGAGCTGCCGCTGAACCGAGTGACGTTCTTCGTCTTCGCCGGTAGCCTCTCCTCGGTCCTCGACAACGCTCCGACCTACGTGACGTTCTTCGAGCTCGCGAAGGCGCTCGGCGGGGAGCCGGCCGTCGCGGGCGTGAGGGAGGTCTTCCTCGTCTCGATCAGCCTCGGGGCGGTCTTCTGCGGCGCGATGACCTACATCGGGAACGGCCCGAACTTCATGGTCAAGGCGATCGCGGAGTCGGACGGCGTCGCGATGCCGAGCTTCGGCGGCTACGTCGCCCGGTGGGCCTTCGTCTACCTCCTGCCGATCCTGGCGCTGATGGTCGGGGTCTTCATCGTGGAGACGACCTGGGTGCGCGTGACGAGCGCCGTCCTCGCGACCTTCCTCGCCGGTGGACGTGTCCGGAGCATCCTGGCCCTCCGCCGCTGACCAGCGCCGATGCTAGGCTCCCCCGACCGATGAAGACCCTCGCCCTCGTCTTCCTCGGAGGCGGCATCGGCGCCTCGCTTCGCCACCTCCTCGGCGGCGCCGCCCAGGCGCTTTCGCGGAGCGCGACGTTTCCCTGGGGGACGTTCGCCGTGAACGTCACCGGCTGCTTCGCGATCGGCCTCCTCGCCGGGCTGGCGGAGGAGCGCGGCGTCCCGTCCGGGAACGCCCGCTCCTTCCTCTTCGTCGGGGTCCTCGGCGGGTACACGACCTTCTCCTCCTTCGGCAACGAGACTATCAACCTCCTCCGCGGAGGCGAGGCCCTCTCCGCCGCTGCGAACGCGGGGGGGCAGCTCGTCCTCGGCCTCCTCGCGGTGGCGCTCGGCCGGGCCTCCGCCCGGCTCCTCTGGAGGTGACGGTGACCCTTCCCGAAGACGGCGCCCTCCTCCGGGTCTTCGTCGGCGAGAGCGATCGCCACGAGGGGAAGCTCCTCTACGAGTGGCTCGTCCTGAAGGCACGGGAGAAGGGCCTGGCGGGGGCGACGGTCCTCCGGGGCGTGATGGGCTTCGGGGCGCACAGCCGCCTCCACACGTTCAAGATCGAGCGGCTGTCCGAGGACCTCCCCGTCGTCGTCGAGATCGTCGACGCGCGCGAGAAGCTGGAGGCGTTCCTCGAGGAGATCGAGGGGCACGTCCCCGAGGGGCTCGCGACGATGGAGAAGGCGTTCGTGAGGTTCTACCGGGGCGGGAAGGCGAGGTGAGCGGCTTCTCGTCGCTCGACTGGGTCGTCGTCCTCCTCTACATGGGGGGCATCGCCGCGTTCGGCCTGGCGAAGGGAGGGCGGCAGGCCTCCGCGAAGGACTACTTCCTCTCCGAGAAGAAGATCGGCTGGGGAGCGGTCACCGCCTCGATCGTCGCGACCGAGACCTCCGCCCTCACGTTCATCTCCGTGCCGGGAATGGCCTGGAAGGGGGCGTGGGGCTTCCTCGAGCTCTCCTTCGGCTACCTCCTCGGCCGGATCGCGGTCGCCTGGGTCCTCCTGCCGCGCTACTTCGAGGGGGAGCTGACGACCTCGTACGCGCTCCTCGAGCGGTCGTTCGGAACGGGCGTGAGGCGCCTCGCGTCGGGGACGTTCATCCTGACCCGGATCTTCGCCGACGGCGTGAGGCTCTACGCCACGGCGATCCCGCTCGTCGTCATCTTCCGCGGCTACAACCTCTTCTCCGGGGTCGGCGACCCGACGCTCTACGTCGGGGCGATCCTCCTGACGGCGGCCGTGACGGTGATCTACGTCCAGGTCGGAGGCGTCCGCGCCGTCATCTGGACCGACGTGATCCAGCTCGGCGTCTACGTCGTCGGCGGCTTCGTCGCCCTCGCGGTCCTCGTCCCGAAAGTCCCGGCGCTCGGCGCCCGGCTCGCCGAGGCGGCCGCGGCGGGAAAGCTGACGATCTTCCAGACCGACGGCTCGTTCCTCACCTCGCCGTACCACGTCCTGACCGCGATCCTGGGCGGGGCCGTCCTCTCCATGGCCTCGCACGGCACCGACTACATCATCGTCCAGCGCCTCTTCGCGACGGAGAGCCTCCGCGACGGCCGCCGGGCGCTCGTCGCGAGCGGCGTCGTCGTCATCCTCCAGTTCGCGCTCTTCCTCGCCGTCGGGACGCTCCTCTTCCTCTTCTACGGCGACCTGCCGCTGAAGGGCGACGCCGTCTTCCCGAAGTTCATCGTCGAGCAGGTCCCGTCGGGGCTCTCGGGCCTCATCATCGCGGGGCTCCTCGCCGCGGCGATGTCGACGGTGTCGGGCTCGATCAGCTCGATCTCGAGCGCCACCGTCTTCGACCTCTGGGCCTCGACGAAGAGGGGCCGCCTCGCGAGCGAGGAGGAGAAGCTCCGCCTCTCCCGCCGCGTCAGCTTCGGCTGGGCCGTCCTCCTGACGGGGGCGGCGCTCGTCTTCATCGGGACGGGTCAGGCCGTCGTGGAGCTCGCGCTGTCGATCGCCTCGTTCACCTACGGCGGATTCCTCGGCCTCTTCCTCCTCGCGCTGCGGGGCGGGACGAGCCGCCGCGCGGGGACCGCCGGGTTCCTGTCGGGGGTCGGCGTCATGGTCTTCGTCGTCTTCGGGACGCCCCTCGCGTGGCCGCTCTACACGCTCGCGGGGAGCCTGACGACCGTCCTCGTGGCGGCGGCCGTCGACCGGCTCCGGCCGGCGGCCCCGGCCGAAGGAAAGGCCGGCGCATGAGCCGGGGCAGCTTCGCCTTCTGCGGCACGCTCGCCTCGGTCGTCCTCCTCCTCGTCGTCCCGTCGTCGCAGGAGTGGATCGTGGAGACGACGCGTGCGCACCCGTACGCGATGGGCTTCCTGAAGTTCGCGATCCTGGCGAGCCTGGGAGAGCTCCTCGCGATCCGGGTCGTGGCGGGCGCGTGGAAGCTCCCTGCCGGGCCGGCCTGGCGGGCGGTCGTCTGGGGGCTCCTCGGCGCGGCGCTCGCGCTCCTCTTCCCGGTCTACGCCGCGGGGGTCCCGGCGGCGATGAAGTCCGGGCTCCTGCCGTCGCTCCCGGGCGCTTCGGGGGCGAAGGTCGCGACCGCGTTCTGGACCAGCGCCGTCATGAACCTGAGCTGGGGCGTCGCGCTGATGCTCGTCCATCGCCTCACGGACACCTGGCTCGACCTCGCGGGCGGGGCGCTCGCGCGGGTGCCGTCGGTCGGGATCGGCGCGGTGGCCTCGGCGATCGACTGGAGGGGCTTCCTCGGCTTCGTCCTCCTGAAGACGATCCCGTTCTTCTGGATTCCCGCGCACACCGTGACGTTCCTGCTGCCGCCGGAGCTGCGCGTCCTCTTCGCGGCGTTCCTCTCGCTCGCGCTCGGCGCGATCCTCGCGTTCGCGAAGCGCCGCGCGGCCGCGGGCTGAGGCGCGGTCCGGCTAGCCGCCGATCGAGGCCATCGCGGAGCCGATCGTCATCTCGTCCGGCGG
>Ga0209310_1001923_pt1 | contig 14223 bp, 29 predicted proteins | sample AD_UKC030_MetaG_FD_184415 | JGI IMG/M metagenome (GOLD analysis project Ga0209310, IMG submission 184415) | Active sludge microbial communities of municipal wastewater-treating anaerobic digesters from USA - AD_UKC030_MetaG (SPAdes) (version 2) | ecosystem: Engineered > Bioreactor > Anaerobic >... | reverse complement strand
ATCCGTCTGAATAATATCTCTCTTCTATTTCATCTTTTTCAAAAGCATCTAAATCTACTGTATTTCCAAGTTGTATGGTTGAATCGCATACATCTGCAACAGCACTTATTATATCTCCTATTGAGTTATCATATATGGTTAATACATCTGCTACCTTTTTACTTGCATCTTGAACACTTGAAAGTCTTAATGAATATAGGGCGTGTTTAATTGATTTTCTTGATTGATTTTTTATACGCTTAATTTCTCTTAACCCTTCCTGTATATTTGTTTGAAGTGTGTACTCTAACTGATCATCTATGGGCTTAATGGAATTCATTTTGTATCTCTCCTTAAATTACACCTGTATCACTCAATGAATTGTTCGTCAAGTAGTCATTTTAAAAATGTGGTTGATAATCTCCATTTGAGACTGATATTTTTATTACTTTACCCTTAATCTCTACATTACTTTTACACTCCGGACATTTAGGTTTGTTATTCGTATCTACTCTAACCATCTTTTTGCATTTATCACACCAAGCGTTATACATATTTATAATTAGAACTATTTACTAAACCTTTCAACTAACCACCACCAAATTTCCTTATAAAATTTATCGTAATGTCTATGTCCTTTAATCATACTATTCGTCTTCTCCTGCCATTCTGAAGAATGTATAACCAAATATAATAGTAGCAAGTACTCCAACAAAAGTAGATACTGTAAAAAGTCCTACTATTCCTACTATAAATACAGCACCAAAAAAAGTTAATAAGTTCTCACTTCTCATATTATTCCTTTAATTTTATACGGTGCGGATTTCTCCTACCCTTTTATTGTCCGCACAATCCCTGTTGAACTAATACACGATAGTCACTCGTTTAGAGCTAAGTCTCGTCTTATCCGAGTTTACAGCAAGTAGGTTTCCCTACCTACCTTCAAGGGTACAGGGACACTTAAATCCTCATAGTTGGTGGCAATGTTACAGTAGACGGGAATATCTACTGACGCTCTTTTCTGATTTTATATAACTATCCCGTGTTATATATATCCAGATACATTGCTGACTTTCATTATTGCCTTTCGGCTCACACCAACTATAAAGACTCAATCCCACAAACTCCCAAACCACTTCCCTAATAACTCGCAGGACTTCCTGACTTTTTCGTTTACTTCCTTTTCTTTTTTAATGTCTGTAATGCAACTTTCCTCAAATTTTCTATATGCTTCAAAGCCATCTATCATTTCATCTAAGATGTCTTTCCATTTGTGGCAATTATCTTCGTGAGTTATATCAGTTACATCAAATAGTTCTGGCGGACATCCTCTACTGTTATCCCGCAGTCTCTTTAAGGCTTGTGGAAGCCAACAGGACAGGTAGTAGTTAAGTCCCCAAGTATCGCAATCAGCCCAACCTCTTGTTCCTCTCTGATAGAATGCTCTGATATCTCCGTATAAGTCTTTAATAAAGCCTAACGGATGTGATATGTACCACTTCCAATCACCTATTAAATATGTTCTTCCTATTTTAGTTTTCATTGTTTATTCCTATAACTTTTTTTAATGCGCTCTCTATTTCTTCTTTTAAGTCAAGCAACTCATCAATAGATGCATAAGATAGCGTTTCCTTGTCATCAAGTCCAGTTTGTTTTATCCATACTTCAGCATTCCTGCTACCACTCTGAGCATATATTTTTATTACTGTTTCTTTGTCATTGTACCCATTTTTTATTTTCATTCTTTAGTCTCCTTATTTGATACAGGTGCATAAGGTAATAGTTCTGGATTCTCGTAAATGTTTCCTATTATTTCTGTACTTTTGGCAGTTTTATTTTTATTGAACTTAAACCATCTGTTGTTTAACTCTTTAACCACAAAGCCAATCCCACCAACGACTCTCCATCTAACTACACCTATAAAATCCCTCGCTTCTTTCACTACTACCTCTTTTTCGTAAATGTTACTACTATCCCCATTCCACGATTGCTCATAATCCACTCGTTTGCTAAAATGTACTTTAATAATATCCCCCTCATAAATTTCTTTGTCATTTTTATCTTTTAATCCCGTATATTGCATTAGTTTCCATTCTGGTTCTGCGTAATCCCTGTCAAAACATTCCCCGTCTTCACTTGCTATTGTAAAATGCTCTCTCATAACTCCGTTGTGTTTATCCCAAGCTCTAAATTTTATTATTCTTGTTTTATTCATCTTTCCTCCTTTCCAATACTTGATAGATAGGCATCAATTAGAATACTAACTAAAACATAATGTTCATCAGACAACCTCTTTTCATAAACCTCACCTTCACAAAAACTCCTGAACTTCTCTACTGCTTCCCTGTTAGACTCTTGGATTAGAGTAGATAGTTCTTCTGCAAACCCCTCTGTAAATATAAACGACTCCCACAACTCACCGTTCTTTGTCTTGGTTTTAACAACTTCTGTATTCCTTTTAAATATTTCCTCTATTTTATTTTCTATTTCTTCTTTATTCATTTTGTTCATTTCTTGTCTTTGGATAAATTATTTATTTTTTTCTCAATATTTTCTATCTCTTTTTGCAACTGGTCCTTTTTAATAATTAGGTTATCAATAGTAAACTGTTTCTGCCCATTGGTTATTTCTTCTCTGTTGTCCTCAATTAGTTTTTTGAAGTTCAAAATATTTTGTTCATCGTTGTTACAAACATACTTCTTGATTCCTGCGTCAAGCAACTCAATTACCCAATCAACAACATCTTCATATTTGCAGTCAGTTTCTTTTACCTCATAATCGGTTTTTACAGATGCGGAACTTATAAGAACATTTTTAGGACTACCGTATTCCCACAATGAAATCCTTGTAAACACGCTTTCCTCGTCTGGGTTTAACAAATTATAATGTCCTTTCCTTGAGTCCATTCGTATGTATTTCATAATTTTCCTTTCTCTAAATATTTACTCTCAATCGTCTTCTTTATACTCTCCAACTCTTTCTCTGTAACATCCTTAAAATCCCACTTATCTCTAAATTTGTACCAACTTTTCTTGTTGGTAAGAAACCTTATCTCATCTATATCGTATTCGTGTTCGTCATCATAAACCTCTACCCTTCCAACAACATAGTCCTTGTATTTAGGGTCAATGTCTGTCCAAAATTCTTCCACAAAGGATAAAAAATATGTTTTCATTTTTAGTTTAAAGCCTCTCTTACTATTGCACCTACGCTATGTGCAAATACTTCATCAATGCTCTTCTCTTCTATGTGATCAAATATATCCTTAACAGCGTGTACCGCTTCGTGTGCTAAAGTACCAAATTCCTCCGCTGTTTTAGGTTTTCTCGGTAGTGCTATAACCGGATGACAGTCAGACTCGTAATAAGTTAGTCCCCGGTTGCCCTCATAGTCTCCGTTAGTATCTTTAAAACCATTTCTTTTTAAGCACTTACCTACTACATTGCTATCTCCAAATATCACAATAACGTAGTATTCATTGTTTAGTACCGGTATTTTTATCTCTCTGTTATTTCTATTATTTTTCATATAATAACACTGTGTCAACACTTTGTAAATAGTTTTTAAATAAATACGAGACTAATACTTATTTGTTTCAACAAAATAATCCGGGTTGACTCTTTTATCGCAAAACCAACCTTTTTTCTCTAATCTTAATGCTATATAAGAGCAGTCATAAGAACAATATTTTTGTTCTTTCCTTTTAGGTTTAAAGTCTATCCCGCATTGAGGACAGGTCATCTTATAGTTGTCCTTCCTTTCCTTATGTATGAAACCCACCCACTCTCCAAAGCATACGCCATAAATGTTAATAAATCCTCAAACCTAATAACCGCTAATGGATCTTGACAGTAGTTTCTACTCATAACGAGTATTGGCATCTTACCAAGTCCTGCTTGAGAACTTGCCTGTTCCCACCATTCAGGTACTTTCCATGTTTCTGCGTTCTTTGCCTCTATAGATACAGGGAGGTTAATAAAAATATCTGATTTAAAACCCTCTATAGCACCACTCATAGGCATCCTTTGTGCTTTAACCCCATACTCACCCAATACTTGATTGATTCTGTGTGCAATTTCTTTCTCCAAACGAGTACCTTTTTGTTTTCTTGAGGCAGGTGTGTTTGCTTTCATAAAAAATAAAATAAATTACCTATCTTACGATAGAACCTTTTTCCGTAAAGTTTATGTTTAGTTAATTGTTTATAAGTCATAGTAAAGTTTGTACTCTCTCCCGCCCCTCGCTTAATATTTAGCGAGATAGGCCCCTGAGTTGAATGCAACCCAAGGTCCAAAGCCCTGCTCTTTCCATAATTCATAAGCAAGGTCAACATTTTTGTAGCAATCTCCCATATTTGCTAATGTCCACTCCCCACCCTTCTTTAAGTGTGTGCTATTCAGTTGAAATATGCCCATATCTACTGTGTTGTTTGTGTTAATGTTTAAAGCATCACATTTAAGTCCGCTTTCGGCTTTCGCTACTGCTATTGCCATTTTGCAGTCAGCAATACCCCACTTATCACAGATGTATTTTTCTATATCCGTTTTTACATCTTCAGGGTAGTTAATTGTCACAACAGGATTTATTACCTGTGTGACTCTTTTTTCTACCGTTATCATCTTTTGTGTTTTAATAACTACAGGACTTTTAACAACAACTTTATTATTATCAAACCAAAGAGCAACCTTAACAGCAACTACGCAAATAACAATCAAGAAACCGAGAACAGCAAGTGTTGAAAGGGTTATTTTTCTCTTAGTTGTTTTCTCTATTTTTGGTAGTTTAATCTTCATCTAAATCACCTCCTATCTTATCAGCCAATGGCTCAAACATAAATTTATACGGTTCATCATCACTAACTGGTTTTTTAATAGGTTTGGGATTGTTCTTTTGAGCATACAGCTTGTAGAATCTTCCCAAAAGACTTCTTTTAGCAAGAAAACTTAAATTGCGTTTCAAAAACTTCTTTTGTGCTTCCGGAGAAGCATTTATAAATTTTTGTTCTACTTCACTTAGGTTCATGAATTATTCCTTTCTTAACTAAACTATCTTTTAGGGATTTCATTCCCTCTTGTGTTTTTATATTGGAAATATCTGTAGATATATTCTTATCATTCTTAATCATTCTTAATACATTCTTGTTTGTTGTTATCCGTTTGTTATCTGCTTGTTGTTCGTTTGTTATCCGCTTGTTAACTGGCTTGTTAACATCTTGGTAGGTACTGTAGTTATTTACTGTTATAACAGTAAAAAGGTTATTGGATTGGCTTGTTATTTCGCCTGTTAATTTTAGCTTGTCTAAAGCAGTTCTAATCTGCATTGTTGATAAATCGCCTATTTCTTGGGATAAATGCTCATAACTTGTAATGAGTTGTCCACGCTTAATAATATTTCCTTGCCACTTCTGATCTGTGTGATTTGCTCTTAATATCAGATGTAAAAATACTCTTACTACATTTGAGTCTTGATACCACTCCCAATCAAGCAGTGTTCTATGTAGTTTTATAAATCCATTTTTAGGCATTTGTGCAGTAGTACACCTCTTCTAAATTTAGTAGCCTTTGGGTGAGGGTCAGTATAAACCAACCCACACCCAGAGACCACCAACGGTCTCTGCTCGGTTCTACGCTTCTAAAAACTTATCGGGTTCTTTTTCCTGATGTTTGTTAAAGTTTTTAAGTAATTTGGTAAAGAATGTATCTTTGTCTATACCCATTTCATCAACAGTTTCTCTAATTGCATCTGTTATTTCTTTTGCAAGTTGATTCATTTGGTTTTCCTTTCACTCGCATATATTTTATTTAGTTCCGGGGTATCACTACCAAGTCTTTTACCCTTTTGACACTCATAACAAGCCGGTGGAAGTCCTTTTGACTTGCAATAGGCAATTTCTTTTCTACTTATAGGCCCACCACATATAGAGCACCCTGTAATTTCTTCTTCACCGCCTAATATATCATCCGTTAATACAAGATCATCAATTTCATTAGCCTTTTGTTTTGTGTGGGTGTATGAAAGTGATGTATGGGGTTCTTTTTTCGGCTTTAAATCGTATAAAAATCGTCCAACACCCCATTTAACTGCTGCTCTTTTAAAGGCATCAGAGAACATTCCTTTTTCTTCTTCAATGTTTGACTCTGTTCCTGTATCGTATTTCCATATCCATTCATCACCAACAAGAATACCCAAACCTGCTATTATTTTATCCCCTACAAGTTCATAACTATCCTGCCAGTTTTCAGGGCCTACAACCTCATCAAGCAAGTCCATAACATCTCTTGCGTCAATATAGGCAAGTTGTGTACCCCCGGGACCTTCTCTCCACTTGTAAGGAATCTCTTTTTTTAAGTCTTTTAAATTCATATTACTTTTCTGAACTCTCAATATAAGCATCTGCTACCCACTTATCTTGAGAAGTTTCTCCTTTATCGTTAAAATCGCATCTTAGAATCTGATCTAAGAAATTTATTACTGAACCGGTGGCAATAAAGTCCACCTCTTTGGCTGTTAATAGCCCTGACTCTACAAAAGGTTTAAACCCTCTTATAGTACCTCTCTTGTAGTCTTCTACTTTTTGTGCTATAGTTTTCATAGTTTTCCTCCTAAGGAAATAATTACTAAGCAGATGTTCTAATCATCTGCTTTTTTAGTACCCCACCTTTTTTCATAATTTTTTACAACTGCGTGAATTGCTTGTCTTGTTACTTTAGGATTAAAAGAATTGCCTATTTGCTCATAGGTCATACCCTTTTCTCTAAGGCTCATAATAAGGTCGTATTTATTTTTGTTTCTACATTTTCTCATAGTTTTTATGTGAAATAATTTCGCTAACAGATACATAGTAGCATTTTCTATACCCTTGTCAATACTTTATTTTAGAAGTAGTTTTAAGCAGTTATATTGACTATAAGACATTATATAGCAACAACTATAAGACACAGCATATAATTAAAAAATAAAGCCCTGCAAGTTAGGATATACCTAAAATACAGGGCTTATTACTTACGATAGATTTAATGGGTAACGCCACGTCACCCCGAATTTTGGATGTACCCCGAACAATAATTGTTCAGGAACAGATGCTACCCCGATGTTTTCTTCTGCGTAAGTATCATCTGTCGTGAAGCTACCGTTGACAAAGATTTGCAGTTTGTTGTGTCTCATTCCAGTATCCATACTGTGGAAGTGGCTGTAAAGAACATAGTCCAAACGCATCTTATCCCTATAAGCGTTAGCCCATCTTTCAGCCTGTCGTGTCATTCCGTAGTACGGACTGTTGTAGAAGCGTTTTATCATATCCCCGTGAGTTGCCAGAAACCCATAATCAAATATCTTGAACATAGATTTCCAGTCTTTCGTTGCGATATGCCACTTGATTCGTGGTTGATTCAAGGTTGACGCTTCCAGAGTCTTATACAACACGGAATCCCAGTTGGTTGATTTGGAACTTGACCATTTTGCAGCGTTCTGCCTTCCGTGATTGCCCATCTGACAATAACACTCAACTTCCTCAAAGTTTTCCAGACAAAATCCCAAGAAGGCTACCAAATTTGGAACACCTACCGAGAAAATCTGGTCAATGATTGGGATTGAGATGTAGTCAACTGCTTGTGATGGGTAAATCGCTTCTGCATCAGCAAAATCGCCATTCATTACAATGACCAACTTCTTGACAGGTCGGATACTTCGTTGTGCTTGGACAATACTCATCATTGAGTCTTGCATTTTTCCGAGTCTTTTGACAAATACTTTCGGGTTATAGGTTGCGGTTTTCTTGCCAATGTGAATATCCGACATTAGCAGGGTTGCTATTTCTTCGTTTCCTGCGACACCAAATGTTTTGGAATCCGGTATCTTAATTTCAGGAATAGATAGAATAGAGTCTCTAACGACATCTACAATTTTATCCTGTATGAGAATCTCTTTCTCATATGATTTGTTAATGCTAATGAGTTTTCGATTCTCTGCTTTCAATCTTCTTAATGCTACTTCTGGTGTTTCCATTTCGGGTCTCCTTTTCCCATTTGATTAGGTTTCTTATACACATAACAGTAAAAACTGCTTCCATCGGAACAAGCCCATATCTTTTAAATGCGAGAACATAAAACCACCAGCCTAAATTAGCCAGTAGTCCAAGTCGTTGTCCCCAAACATTTTTGTTTCCGATAAACCATGCAGATATGAGGGTAACAATACTAATTAGAATTTCTGTAATGGTTGCTCCCATTTAATCCTCCTCGTGGATATGTTGATGACATTTTTGACAAACAAGCATCAGATTATCAGGATGATTTGTTCCACCATGACAACGATACTTTATGTGGTGTAGCTGTAATCTATTTTTTTTAGTTTCAGGAACTCCACATATACGACATTTAAACCCGTCTCTTTCTCTAACGATTAGACGTACTCCCGAATTAACCTTGGGCATTTTAAGCCTCCTTAGTTAAATAGTGGGTTTATTTCAGTGAAGATAACTAACAGGCCGGGAAACTCCTCATCAGCCAACTCATAAGCATACTTTAAGGCTATATCCTTATCGGGTGCAGTTATGAGATATGTAACTTGGGTAATATCCGCCTGTGTTTTTATCCATCTCTTGCTCAACAAAAGTCTAATTCGGTACTGTTTTTTCATCTCGGATCTCCTCTAATGTTGAATTTCCTTTGTAGATGTAACCAACTGATGCAAGTGATTGAATCAGTGATAACATGATGTTTCTCTGTGTTGAAACATCCTTGAATGTGATTTCAATACCAAACCTTGAAATCTTACCATTGTGCAGAAAATCTGCTGACCAGTAGAACCTTTGTGCCATTTCTACCTCCTTGGTTATTTTATTTTTAACGTGCTAACTACTTATTTAGTAGTTTAATAACTTGTTTAAAAATTTTATGCAAATTGCCAAAAACAGGGGTGTTTTTATCCAAGGTGGTACTTTATACCACTTTTATTTTTTACCCCCCTCATCTACGCTTGGTTTGATATTTTTAAACGCAAATTTGCCTATTTTTGAGTGGGTATTACATCTGCTTTCATCGGTTCTTTTTTTCCAAGCGTTTTCATAATTTATCTCTTTGGGAAGTAATCCTTTATTTGGAAGGTTTTTTCCTAACAATTTGCGGGTTCTTTTTTCTAACTTACATATGGAATCACCTTTGATGTAAACTCGCAGATTCATATTAGGATCAAGTGGACAAATTGGTGCATTACAACTATTAAAATATCTGCATTTATTCATTTGAACATCTCCCCACCATATTCAAAACTGTGATTTATAATGGGTATTACTTGTGGATAAAATTGGTGTGTATCGTAGTTATATTCTGCAATAGCAAAACCCTGTGTCCAATCAGGGTGTATTGCGTAAGCCGGTGTAGGTGTTAAATTACAAAGACAACCAGTTTCAACCCAAAACTTAGTGTTGCCCGATTGTGTTCTTGTAATAAGACATAATTTATGAGAGTGGCCTGAGAAACCCGAAAATCCAAATTTATCAATGTTAGCGTGAGCTGCAAACCCACTTTTTATCCTTACATTAGTTCCATGTGTGAAGACAGTATTGTGTCTAACTACAACTCGCTCTTGTGGACACCACTTAACACCTAACTTTCTAAGTTCAAGTAAATGCGGAACTGATATTATGTATTCGTCACCGGATGTTAATTCTGCAAGTTGTTGAGCATTTCTACCTAAATACTTTTGTATTCTGGCTTCATGATTTCCCCCGTATAGCGATATTTCAACATCTTTGTTGGCTTTTCTCGCAGCATCCACTAACTGCTTTAATACTCCCCGTGCTTCTTTTATTTCATCTGCAAGATCAGTTTTATAGTAAGGGTCTTGATCAAATTTGGAAATTTTTGTAAAGTTAATGAAGTCTCCGAGTATGTCTATAAAGTCGGGTTTATAAAAGTTAATAAACTTGTATATTAGCGGTAATGTTTTAATGTCGTAATCAGGTACATGTAAATCAGAGATTATCATATACCTTTCGCTATCTTTATTCATTGGTCAGGGTACTCTTCCATTCGATAAAAGTGTATCACCGTTACACGTTTTGTCAATACCTTATAAACCTATCACTATGTAACAAGACTTTCGTGACAGACCTGTCACGGAACATTAAAATGGATAAGTCAAAAATGTGTGAGTCCACCTGCCTCGCCTTTTGGTGCGTTTAGATGCAGTAATTTATCTATGAATTTCAATGCGGCGATTGCTCCTGTGACAAGAATTATCCTAATATCAAACTTTCCTGAATTTAATGCTTCTATCAAAATAGGAATGATAGCAAGTACTATGACTCTGCATAGTTCTTTTAGTGCTTCTTTTAAGTTTTTGGACATAATTATCACCTCCTAAATATTTTATCAAAAAATGCGTTCAAAAGTTCTTTAGCAGAATAGTCTTTTAACGGATTTTGCGATATTAACTTAGTCTCAAGCTCTCTAATTTGGGCTTTTAGCTTCGGGACAGCGACTTCATAACCTTTACAGCAGTCAAGCAGACTGTCTCTTTCTCTGCTAACTTCTGCAAACTGACCTTGTAACTGTGCAATTTCAAACTCCAGGTCAGCAGTGGCTTTGCTAAGCAATTCTATTTCTTTTCCAAATGAAGCAATGTCCTCAGCTTGGCTTTTAGTAACTTCCCTAAGTTCCCTTGCTTCTTTTTTATATTTTTCTTTTTCTGTTTTCTCATATTCGTATTCCTTATATAACTTAATATAGTCGCTTATCAACTCTCTATATGTCCAGTATTTATTATATCTTGGTATCTCTTTTAGTCCAAGTGCTTCTACTTCCGATGGAATGTCTTCATCTAAAAATGTTCCAAATGCCTTTAGTATCCCGTTTGCTATTGTATCTGCAATAAAGTCGTACTTCCTTAAAGTGTTGTAGTCTTCAGGTTTTCTCCAACCAACTCCACATTCAATTATTACACAAGGGGTTTTTGCCGTCAGATATTGCCACATATAGTAATATCTTGTGTTCGCATTAGATCTGTTAACATACTTAATTCCAGTAGTAGGAAAGTAGTAGTCTTTTAGAACATTTGCAATTCTCCGACTTTCCTGCGTTGCTCCATCTGTTTTGGGTTCTGGATAGTCTGTAAACCCTCCTGTATCATTGTAAATGTCAGCATCATAATGTACTGCTAAAAATAAGTCCCAGTCTGTTTGAACAACCTTATCATCGTTATAACCCAAAGCATCTGTTTCATAGACTTCAAAACCTTTTGCTCTTAACCTTTCTGCTATCATTGGAACTATTTTAGTAGTCCAGTCCCTTTCTCCGGGAGCACCAACGCTTCCTGAAGTTATTCCCTTATGCCCAGCTTGAATTACCACTCGCTTAGACATTTTACTTTATTAGCGTCCTTATTATTGCTTCTGCTACAACAGTAGCAACAGCAAATATAATACCAACTTTAATTGCCATCTCACCAACCTTTTTGTCAAGGTTATTACATTTTTCGTCTATCTCATCTAACTTTTTGTTCATGTGCACAAGGTCATTATTTTGAATGTCATACAACCTCTCACATATAAACTGATATTGTGTTTCAAGCTTTACTATCCGTTCTTTGATTGTGTTTATTGTAGTTGATTTATTTTCGTTCATTTAATTTTTCCTAAAGCATATTAAGTAAGAAGGCACCGCCCGCACTTAAACTCTTTAATTTTATAAATGCTACTGTTTTATATTCTGGTTCGTTGTTCTGTTCGTCACGCTGTTCCTAAGTCTATTATTCCTTTTAATACAGTTAGTTGGTCCATGTTATATGTTGTTCTATTTTAGTTTGGGGTTGTTCTTTCATATTAGGTTATAAATAGGCACATACCGCTTTTATATAACCGTCTGTATTCATATATAGTATTGTTGCCGAAGCAGTAGTAGTTCTAATGTTTAAGTAGTATGTGGCTTTTGTGGTAAGAGTTAGAACTTTATTACTATATAAAGATGCCCCAATGTTTATGTTTCCCAATGCACCTAATATGGCAATACTTCTTGTTGTTTCTGTATCACTTTCACTGTTATTTGCAGTAGATAGTGTAGTCTGACCAACTATACTTGTAGAACTGTTTATCTGTGCGGTAAGATATGCGTTATATTCAATATTCCAACACCCAATCGGGATAGCCAAAGAGTTAGAACCTGTGTTGTACCAAACATTTTGTGTAGGTGTGGTTTGATTTCCTGAGTTTAGTGAAGCAAGGGCTTGAGTCCATTTAGTAGGGTTAAGAGGAAATCCAAAAGGTGCTTTCATTACAGAATAATAAGGAAGTGTTATAGCACCACCACTTAAATTATAGTCAGTACCACCATACAAAGTTATTATCGTTTTTCCACCACTAAAAGCACCGACACCTGTAATTATGAAATATTGTACAGTTGAATCAGTTAATTTTATTCTCATACCTGCTGATAAAACACCTGTCATATCAGAAGCAAACGATATAGTATATGTTGGGTCATCTGATGCTTCATAAGTTGCTGCACCAAGTGCTACCCAACCATCAAAAGAAGTGGTTATAACAGGGCTTACTAAGGTTTTATTAGTAAGTGTTTGAGCATGGTCTTTGAATACAAACTCATCGTTTCCTGTTAAAAGTGGCAAGGTAACTGTTCTATCTGCTGCAAGTTCTGAAACTCCAACTATGTATTTGTGGTCTGCTGATGTATCGTTAATCTGTGGAAGTGTTAGAACACTGCCTGATTTATGTGTACCATCTTGATTATGAGCTACAAGTATTCCATCAACCTGATCGTTCATATCTGCTGCGTTTGGAATATACTCAACAACTGTTCCACCAGCGTGTGCTTGTTCTGTAGTTCCATCTACCCCTCTTGTATAAGAAGTAAGGGTAGCACCACTTATAGTACCTGTAATTCTTTCCATAACTGTTGTTGAATTAACAGTACCACTTGAAGTAACACGATTAAATGTAAGTGTTATCTCGGTATCAGTTGGTAATCCTGTCGTTGAATTTAATGTAATTGTATCGCCCGTACCTGTTCCAATACCTGTAACAAGCGTTGTTGCAAAATTTGATTTTCCTTTTCTAAATAAGTCGCTCATTTTTAAATCCTCTCAATAAATAAATAACACATCTTAAATTTTTTCGCTACTTGGGTCATTTACATTAAGAATAGTACCCTTTATTTTATATCCCATAAGGGTGTAACCATTCTCCAAACCTGTAGTTTCTACTACTAATTGAACATCTCTAACCCTTGCTTTTAACCTCATATGTCTTTGGGTATTACCTATTGCAAATGTTGTAGGACTACCATTTGAAGCACCAAGTTGAACACTTCCTAAAGGGTCAAATCCAAGTCCTGTTGCGGCGTTAGTTGTTGATATCTCAGTATGTGCTATCGTAGAAAATGTACTATTCTTCCCTGTTCCTATAAATGAAACCTTAACCGTGCCTTTTGGGTCTGCAAGTCTTATATGGAACTTCTTGAGTTTAGCAAACTTGCTCCAATCTTTACTTACCGGAAACTGTGGTCCTGTGTATCTTGTTTTGAATGCCACTCCCCTATCACCAAGTATGTTTTTAGAAAATTCTATAATATATCCATCGTTTGACGAAGCACCTAAAAAGTGGGTTATACCGTCTGAATCTGTATGCTCACAAAATTGATTTACACCTACTGACCAATCGGCTATCCAAGATAGGTTCTCCCTGTCGTAGTAAAATATTCTATTGTTATAAGAACCGTTTGTAGATACTGAAAAGAACACCTTATCATCATAGTAATAAGCACAAGAATCCGATATTTTTGATTCTGATATACTCTCAATATAGGGTCTTATCTTAACTGAAAGTTCGTTTGTTCTTAAAACTCCCCAAAACTGCCTCTCATTACCCAATACAAAGACACCTTTTTTATTTAGAAAATAGACATCATTTGCAGCAATAACTGCTGAGGCGGGAGCAGATGTACCAAAAGAGCCTACTACTTTTGAAGCTGACGGAATAACAAATGTAACATCTCCAACCGTAGCTGAAGATAGTTGCACTTGCCATATACAGCCAGTACCCTCCGGTGTTGTACACAGTACTGTTGCTTTTGAGTTTCCCTGTCCATCTCTGTAGTCAACAACTACCTGTGGTTCTGTTCTACCGCCTTTTTCTAAGTCAATCCAAAAACCACCATAAAAGTCGGAAAACACACCCATATTAGGTCCTGTTCCTGTTCCATAAACACGATATTTATTATTTGGGTCTTTTGT
>Ga0209310_1001920_pt1 | contig 14230 bp, 11 predicted proteins | sample AD_UKC030_MetaG_FD_184415 | JGI IMG/M metagenome (GOLD analysis project Ga0209310, IMG submission 184415) | Active sludge microbial communities of municipal wastewater-treating anaerobic digesters from USA - AD_UKC030_MetaG (SPAdes) (version 2) | ecosystem: Engineered > Bioreactor > Anaerobic >... | reverse complement strand
GCAGGACGTCGGATGGAGGAGGAGGCCCGCGGCGCGCGTTCTCATCCGGAGGATCCTATCCGTTGCCGGCAACGCTTCGCCGGCTGCCTCCGTAAAAGAGTGCGGGGAATGAAACGGGGACGACTCTCCCGGCTCGCGCTCGCGGTGGTGCTCCTGCTGGCCGCCGCGAGCGTTCTTTTGGGCTGCCGCGGCGCCCGGGCCGGCGACGGCCCCCTCCCGGCGACGCCGGACGCCGACGGCCTCCGGCCGCTCCTCCTGACGGGAGAGCTCGCCGCCCTTCGCTCGGCCGACCTCTTCGTCCCCGAGACGCCGCTCTGGGAGCTCCAGCTCCGCTTCCTCGAGGAGGACGGCGCCGCCGTGAAGGCGGGCGACCGCGTCGCCGAGTTCGACGCCGGGAACCTCGCCTCCGAGCTCGAGCAGAAGCGGATCGCCGCGATCGAGGCGGAGACCGAGCTCGTCCGCTTCGACGCGGACCGGGAGGTCGCCGAGCTCGCACGGGAGCAGGCCGTCCTCGCCCGGACGACCGACCTCGAGAAGGCCCGTCTCGACGCCGACCTCCCGCCCGAGCTCCGCTCCCGGCGGGACCACGAGGAGAAGCAGCTCGCCCTCCGCCGCGCGCGGACGGAGCTCGAGAAGGCCCGGGAGGACCTCGCCGGGTACCGCGCGGCGGCGGCGGCCGACCGCGCCACGAAGCTCATCGCCCTGGAACGCTCGCGCGCCGAGCGCGACAAGCTCGAGGCGGCCGTCGCCGCCCTCACTCTCCGCGCGCCGAAGGACGGCGTCTTCCTGGTCGCCGAGAACCCGCGCGAGAGGAAGAAGTTCCTGACGGGCGACACGCTCTGGCCCGGCCTCGCGCTCGCGCGCATCCCCGACCCCGGGGCGCTCCGCGTCGACGCGCTCCTCTTCGACGTCGACGACGGCCGGGTCCGTGCGGGCGACGCCGCCGTCGTCGTCCCCGACACCTTCCCCGACCGCCGTCTTCCGGCCCGGGTCGCCTCCGTCGCCCCGGTCGCGCAGCCGATCGGGCGCGGTTCGCCGCGGATGGCCTTCCGCGTCCAGGTCGACGTGACCGGAGGGGAGCTCGGCGGGCTCCGCCCCGGCATGTCCGTCCGCGTCGAGACGCCTCCCGCGCCGACGGGGTCCGTCGCGGCCGACCCGAGCCCCGTCCCGCTCTCACCTCCCGACCTCGCGAGCGCGCGCCGCACGAAGGCCGAGATGCGCGACCTCGTCCTCTCCGTCGAGCTGAAGGGCGAGCTCGCCGCGCTCGACGGCGAGCCGATCGGCCCCACGCGCCTCCCCGACGTCTGGGACTACAGGATCTCCTTCCTCGCGCCCGAGGGCTCCGAGGTGAAGAAGGGGCAGCCCGTCCTCCGCTTCGACACGACCGCGGTCTCCCAGCAGCTCGAGGAGAAGCGTGCGGAGGCCGAGTCGGCGGCCAAGCAGATCGAGCGGCGGCGCCGGACGCTCGCGCTCTCCCGCGCCGACCTCGAGCTGCAGAAGGCCCAGGCCGAGGCGCGCCGCGCGAAGGCGGCTCTGAAAGTCGACGTCCCCCCGGAAATTTCCGGCGCGATCGAGCTGACGAAGGCGCGCCTCGACCTCGCGCTCGCGGAGGCGGAGTCGGCCTCCGTCACGCGCCGCCTCGAGGCGGCCGAGCGCGCGGCACGCGCCGAGCTCTCGATCCTCGAGGGGCGCCGCCGGCGCGCCGCGCTCCGGGCCGGCGAGCTGACGACGGCGATCGGGAAGATGACCGTGCCCGCCCCGCGCGCGGGGACCGTCCTCCTCATCCCGAGCTGGAACGGCGACAAGAAGAAGGTCGGGGACCGCTGCTGGTTCGGCGAGAAGATCCTCGAGGTCCCCGACCTCGCCCGCCTCGGCGTCCAGGGCGAGGTCGACGAAGCCGACGCCGGCCTCGTCCGGGAGGGGGCGTCGGTCTCGCTCCGTCTCGACGCCCACCCCGACTCCGAGGTGAAGGGGAAGGTCCTTCGGATCCAGAGGACGGTCCAGCGGGCTTCGCCTTCCGTTCCGCTGAAGGTCGCGCGCCTCTCCGTCGCGCTCGAGACGGTCGACCCGAAGAAGATGAAGCCGGGGATGCGCGTCCGCGGCCGCGTCGAGACCGGGCGCGCCGCGCGTGCCCTCGCCGTCCCGGCGGACGCGGTCGTCCCGACCGAGGCCGGCCCCTTCGTCTGGGTCCCCCGCGGAAGCGGCGCCCGCGCCGTCGCCGTGACGGTCGGGCGGCGCAACGGCGAATGGGTCGAGGTCCTCTCCGGCCTCGCCGAGGGGGACGCCGTCCTGCGCGTCGCCCGCCCGGCGCCGAAGGGAGCCGCCTCGTGAGACGGCGGACCCTCGTCGTCCTCGCCGCCGCGCTCCTCGCCGCTGCGGCCCTCGGGGCGAGGCTCCTCCGGCCGCGGGCGCCGGACGCCGGCGTCCCGACGTTCGTCGTGAAGGCGGCGAAGCTCGAGCGGAGCGTCCGCGCCGAGGGGGTCCTCCGGGCCGTGGACGCGACGCCCGTCCGGGTCCCGGGAAACGACGTGAGCCTGAAGGTCGGCTGGATGATCGAGGACGGGACGCCCGTGAAGGCGGGCGACGTCGTCGTCCGCCTCGACCCGACGCAGACGACGAAGCTCCTCGCCGACGGCCGGGCGGAGCGCGCGACGGCGGACCGACGCGGCGACAAGGAGCGCGCCGAGGCGGGAGCCCTCATCGCGAACCTCCGTCGCGATGCCGACCAGGCCCGCGACGAGCGGACGACCGCCGAGACGTTCCAGAGCCGCGACCCGGAGCTCTTCTCCCGGCACGAGATCATCGAGGCGGACATCGACGTCTCCCTCGCGACGCAGAAGGAACGCCACGCCGTCGGCTCGAAGGGGGAGCGCGAGGCGCTCGCGCGGACGGGGCGGGAGCTCGTCGCCCTGGACGGACGCACGGCGCAGCTGAAGATCGACAAGGCCGAGCGCGAGCTCGCCGCGCTCGAGCTGAAGGCCCCGCACGACGGGATCGTCGTCCTGAAGCGGAACTGGCGCGGCGAGCTGCCCCAGGTCGGGCAGGTCGTCTGGAGCTCCCAGACCCTCGCGGAGATCCCCAACCTCGGGAAGCTGGAGGCCGAGGTCTGGGTCCTCGAGGCGGACGCCGGGGGCCTCGCGCCCGGGCGTCCCGCCACGCTCTCGCTCGAGGGCGAGGCCGGCCGGCCCGTCCCCGCTAAGGTGAAGTCGGTCGACGCGCTCGCGCGGCCGCGCCTCCGGAACGTCCCGATCCAGTACTTCGGCGCGGTCCTCTCCCTCGACGCGGTCGACCCCGCCCGGATGAAGCCGGGACAGCGCGTCGCGGCGACGCTCGACCTCGGGGCGGAGAAGGACGCCCTGGTGGTCCCGAGGCAGGCCCTCTTCGAGCGCGGCGGCCGGACCGTCGTCTTCCGGCTCGCGGGGAACGCCTTCGAGTCCGTCCCGGTCACGCTCGGCGCCTCCGCCCTCGGGCGCGTCGCCGTCGCCTCGGGCCTGCGCGAAGGCGACGTCGTCGCGCTCGTCGACCCCGAGGCGGCGCCCGAGCCGGCCGCTCCCTCCGCCTCCGGCCCCCCTGTCGGAGGGGCGTCGTGAGCCTCCGCGAGTCGCTCCTGCGCGCCCTGGCGAGCCTCTCGGCGCACAAGCTGCGGTCCGTCCTGACGATGCTCGGGATGATCTTCGGGGTCGGCGCCGTCATCGCGATGCTCTCGATCGGAGCCGGCGCCGAGAGCCAGGCGCTCGAGATGATCCGGCGGATGGGGATCTCGAACGTCCTCGTCCGCGCGAAGGAGTTCCGTCCCGACGAGCTCCAGGAGGTCCGGAAGAAGTCGATCGGCGTCTCGCTCCGCGACGCAGCCGGGATCGAGGAGGCCGTGCCGGGCGTCGACTTCACCGGGCCGCGCGTCACCGTGAACCCGTGGAGCGTGCGGGGACGCGGCGGGAAGAGCGAGGCGCGCGTCTCGGGCGTCTCGTGGCGCCACGCCGAGCTCGTCTCGCTCCCTCTCGCCGCGGGGCGCTTCCTCACGAAGGAGGACGAGGAGACGCACGCGCAGGTCTGCGTCCTCGGCGACGGCGCCCGGCGCGACCTCTTCGGCTGGGAGCCCGCGCTCGGTCGGACGGTGAAGGTGAACGACGTCTGGCTCTCCGTCGTCGGGGTCCTCGCCCCCTCGGGCGAAGGCGGCGACACGTTCCAGGGGGTCTCCGTCGGCTCCACCGCGCAGGAGCTCTTCGTCCCGTACACGACGGTCCTCCGCAAGCTCGACCGCGACCCGCTCGAGTCCCCGCTCTCCGAGCTCGTCGTGAAGCTCCGCGACGGGACCTCCGCCACGGAGGCCGCCCGCCTCGCGGGGGCGCTCCTCGACCGGCTCCACGGCGGCGCGGCCGACTTCGAGGTCGTCGTCCCGGAGGCGCTCCTCGCCCAGAGCCGGAAGACCCAGCGGCTCTTCAACGTCGTCATGGGGTGCATCGCCGGGATCTCGCTCCTCGTCGGGGGGATCGGGATCATGAACATCATGCTCGCGACCGTCCTCGAGCGGACGCGGGAGATCGGCATCCGCCGCGCGATCGGCGCGCGGCGGAAGGACGTGCTCGTGCAGTTCGTCGTCGAGGCGTTCGCGCTGAGCGCCCTCGGGGGCCTCCTCGGCGTCGGGCTCGGGGTCCTCATCGCGAAGGTCGTCGCCGCCTCCGCCGGCTGGCCGACCGTCGTGACGCTCTGGTCCCTCCTCCTGTCGACCGGCGTCTCCGGCGCCGTTGGCCTCCTCTCCGGCTTCTACCCGGCGCTGCGCGCCGCCTCGATCGACCCGATCGAGGCGCTCCGGTACGAGTAGCCCGCCCCGCCGTCAGCGCGCGAGGAGGGCGAGGAGGGCGGAATAGTCCCCGGGGAGCGTCGCCTCGACGTCGACCCCGAGCGAGGGGACGGCGACGCGGGCGGCATGAAGCAGCGGGTGCGTCACCGCGGCAAAGGCGGCCCGGAGCGCCGGGTCGCGGACGCCGCGCCAGCGCGTGCCGCCGCCGTAGAGGTCGTCGCCGACGAGCGGATGCCCCAGCGCCGCGAGGTGGACGCGGATCTGGTGGGTCCGGCCCGTCTCGGGCGCGACCTCGAGGTCCGCGACGCCGGAGTAACGGCGGAGCGTCGCCCAGCGCGTCCGCGCGGGCTTGCCGCCTTCTCGGACGACCATCCTCCGCCCGTCCTTCGGGTCGCGCGCGAGGGGCGCGTCGGCGAGCCCGCGCGCCGGGACCGGGTGGCCCCACGCGAGCGCCCGGTAGGTCTTCCGAGCGACGCGCCCCTGGAAAGCCGCCGACAGGAGCCGGTGCATCGCCGCGCCCCGCGCCAGGAGGACGACACCCGAGGTCCCCTCGTCGAGCCGGTGGACGAGGAGCGGGCGCGGCGCCCCGTCCGGCGCTCCGCAGGCGGCGAGGAGCCGTCCGACGACCTCCTCCTCCGACTTTCCCGGCCGCGAGGAGGTCGCCATCGAGACGCCGGCGGGCTTGTCGAGGGCGAGGACCGACCCGTCGTCGAGGAGGACGCGGCCCGTCGCGGACGGAGCTCCGGCGCCGGCGCCTCCGGTCACGGCGGAGAGCCCGGGACGCGGCGGATCGACGCGTCGTCGCTCGGGACACGATCCCCGGAGGCCGCCGCGGGCGGAGCGCCGTGCGCGACGAGGACGCGGTCCCGGCCCGCCGTCTTCGCGGCGTAGAGCGCGGCGTCCGCCTGCCGCAGCCAGGCCGAGACCGAGACGCTCGCCCGGACGTTCGGGTCGAAGACGGCGACGCCCGCGGAGGCCGTCGTCCCGTCCCGCGTCCCGGAGACCCGGGCACGTGCGATGCCCTCCCGGATCCTCTCGAGGCAGGCGACGGCCCGGGTGGCGTTGGTCTCCGGCAGAAGGACGACGAACTCGTCGCCGCCGAACCGGGCCGCCAGATCGGTGTCCCGGATGGCCTCCGTGATCGCGGCGGCGACCGCGACGAGGAGGCGGTCACCGGCCACGTGGCCGTACCGGTCGTTGAACCCCTTGAACCCGTCGAGGTCGAGGATCGCGAGCGCCACCGGGTGGGCGCTCCTCCGGGCCCGGGCGATCTCGAGCCGGATCCGGTCGAAGAGGACCGCCCTGTTCGCGAGCGAGGTGAGGGGATCGGTCGAGGCCGCGAGCCGGAGGCGCGCGAGGCGGTCGGCGAGCGCCGCGAGGAGGACGCTCATCAGGACGAAGAAGGCGGGCCCGGAGAGGGCGATGTCGATCGAGGCCCCGACGCCGAGGGCGAGGAGGCCGGCGGAGTCGAACGCCGCCGCCAGGACCGCCGCGAGCGCCGCGGCGAGGAGCGGCCGCGCGTGCCGGACGCGCCGCCGGGCCGCCCTGCCGAGATGGGCGACGACGTCCGCCGCCGCAGCCGCGCCGAGGAGGCCGCCCAGCGGGAACGTGTAGTAGATGTCGTCGGGCCTCGGCCAGAAGAGGCACGCCAGCGCTCCGGCCGCCTGCGCCGTCAGCAGGACGCGGTGGAGCCGGCCCATCGGCCGCTCGAAGAACTTCAGGAAGAGGACCCAGGCGAGGGCCGGCAGGACGAAGACGCCGGCGTGCCCCAGGCGGAAGAGGAACGTGAGCGGGAGGCCGAAGGCCGCCCAGACCGAGAGCCACGAGACGATGAAGACGGCCGTGACGCTCGTCGTCAGGAAGAAGAAGAGGAAGTCCGTCTGCCCCCGGTCGCGGAGGAAGAAGAAGAGCGAGAAGAGCCCGAGCGCGCCGAACGCCGCGGCGAGGAGGGCGCGGGGCGCCTCGCGCATCGTTCGGGCGTGGAAGGCCGCGGAGACCGCCACGAGCCGCGGCGTCCCGGTAATCCCGCCTCCGCGCGGCCCGGCGTTGTAGACGCGCACGGCCAGGACGTGCCGTCCCGGGACGGACGACCGCGACGGGGGAAGCTCGTAGATCCGCTCCACGACGGTCCCCTTGTCGTAGGCCGGCGGGAACCCTCCGGTTCGTCCGATCGGCTGCCCGTCGAGGTAGACCTCGTCCACGTCCCGGATCTGCGAGCAGGCGAACGCGAGCGGGACGATCGAGAGCGAGGGGTCGAGGTCGATCGGGACCCGGTACCACCCCGTTCCGTGACCGGGGAAGCCCGCGGCCTGCCAGCTCCCCGGCACGGCGATCGGGCGGAACGGGAGCGCGTCGAGGTCTGCGATGCCGCCGGGAGGGTCTCCGAGCGCGAACTCCCAGGTCCCGGCGAGGCTGGCCGGCAGGCGTTCGACCCGTATCGCGGCGGGCTCCTGCCCCTCCGCCGTGCGCGGCACGGGAATGGCCCAGAGGAGCGCCGCCGCCAGAACGAACGTTCGCCGGACCATCCGGGCCAGCATCTCCCATCCGCGACGAAGGGGCAACGACCGCCGTAAGGCCCGGTCGGCGGGGCGGATAAGATCGTCGCCGGAGGCCCGCCATGGAGCTCAGGGATTCGGTCGCCCTCGTCACCGGCGCCGGCCGTGGGATCGGCCGGGCCGTCGCCCTCGCCTTCGCGCGCGAAGGGGCCCGCGTGGCCCTGATGGGCCTGACGGCGTCGCACCTCTCGGCCGTCGAGAAGGAGGCGGGGGCGCTCGGCGCGCGTTGCGCCGTCCTCCCCGGCGACGTCTCCGACGAGGGGAGCGTCGCGCGCTGCGTGGCCGCGGCCGAGCAGCAGCTCGGGCCGATCGACGTCCTCGTCAACAACGCCGGCGTCTACGCGCACGGCCCGGTCGACCGGCTCGACGCGCTCGTCTTCGACCACACGCTCGCGGTCAACCTCCGCGGACCGTTCCTGATGGCGCGCGCCGTTCTCCCGGGGATGAAGAGCCGGCGCCGCGGCCACGTCGTCAACGTCGCCTCCACGGCGGCCCTGCGCGGTTTCGCCGGGGGAGCGGCCTACTGCGCCTCGAAGTTCGGGCTCGCCGGCCTCTCGCAGGCGATGCTCCAGGACGTTCGGGGGAGCGACGTGCGCGTCACCTGCATCCTCCCCTCGACGGTCGCCACCGACATGGCCCTCCGGGGCGACTTCCTGAAGAGCCCGGCGACGGCGATCCGCCCCGAGGACGTGGCCCAGGCGGTCGTCGACCTCATCCGGCTCGACTCTCGCGTCCTCCCGGTCTCCCTGGAGCTCTGGCAGACGAATCCCTGAACGCGCGGCCCCGCGGCGGGACTCAGGGGCCGACGACCCTGTAGACCCACCCCATGTCGCGCGTCCCCTTCGCCGCGAGCTCCGCGCGAACGCCCTTGGCTTCCTCCGCCGACGGGAACTCCCCGACCAGGACGCGGAACCAGATTCCCTTCTCGCCGAGGTCGACCTCCGCGACGTAGCCCTCGCGGCCGGCGAGCGCCTCGACCCGCTTCAGGTCGCGCTCGGCAGCGGCCCGGTCCCTGTAGGACGTGAAGTGGATCGAGAAGACCTCGGGGCGTCCGGCCCGGTCCCGGGTGACGACGAGGCCGTCGCGGCTCTGGCGAACCGGTGCGGCCGCCGCGACGGCGGGCGAGGGCGACGGCGGTGCGGGCGCGGCCGTCGGGACGGCGTCCGGGCGCGCGACGGCGGGAGTCGTCGGCCCGGCCGATTCAGCGGGCACCGAAGCCGTCGCGCCGCCCGCTGGCAGAGGGGCCGGCGACGCCTCGGGCACCGGCGTCGGGGACGCCCCCGGAGCCGGCGCTCCGGACTCCTCCGGGACCCGCCGGGCCACGGCCACCCGTCCGGAGTCCGCTCCCCGATCGATCCAGAGTCCGACGAGCAGATAGCCGAGCGCCGCGAGCGCCGCGAGCGCCGCGGCAATCCCGGCGAGACGTCCCCATCGCGGCCCGTCCTCGCCCTTCGCTCGACGTCGTCCGCCGCGCGGAACCGTGAGGACGGTGTCCTCGTCGTCCTCGAAGGGAGGCGGAGGAGGCTCGGCCGGCTCGGCCTTCGCGTCGACGACCGACGCCGTCGGAGCGGCGTCGTATCCCTCCTCCTGCGGCTGCAGACCGGGGCCTCCGCCCGCGAGGACCGAGCGGAGGTCGATCGCTTCGGCCTCCCGGGAGAGCCGCGTGAGCGTCTCGTCTCCGAACTCCTCCTCCGCTCCAGCGCCCGCCGGGGGCGGCTCCGGGAGAGGCACGTCCTCCTCCGGCCCGGCCATCGCGAAGGCCGCACCCTCGGCCGCCGGCTCCTCGTCGGCTGCCGCGAAGGGCTCCCCCGCAAACGCCGCAGCAGGCGCGGGGAGCTCATCCGCGTGAGGCGGGAGCGGCCGCTCCTCTTCCTCGGGTTCGGGCTCCGGGGCCGACTCCACGAGGTGCGGGAGCGGCAGCTCCTCCTCCGCGGACGCGGCGGCGAGCGGCGCGGCGAGAGGCTCTCGCGTATCCCGGTCCCATCGCAGGTCCAGGGCGCCCGTCGTCTCGGAGAACGGGTCTTCGGCGGCGGTCGGACCCGCTGCGGGAAGGGGCTCCGGCTCGGACGGCTCGGCGGGGACGAACGTCGGCGGGGCCGGCACGACGAGAGGTGGCGGCACGCCGGCGACGCGCGCGAGCGCCCGCTCCACGAGGAGCTCCATCGGAACGCTCTCCCCGCCGGCGTCGCGGATCCTCTTCAGCTCCTCCGCACAAACGTCCCGCGCCGCGCGAAACGCCACGTCGGGCTCGATCGGCGCGCGCGCCGTGAGCTCGCGGAGGACCTCCGAGACCGACGGGAGCATGCGCCTCACGCGAGAGGCGGTGAGGTCTTCGCCGCTCATCCGGCGAGTCGCTCCCAGTCCCCTTCGGGAGCGTCGGCGGCGATCGACAGGGAGCCGTTCGCACCCGCGAAGACCGGGTCGTCCACGGGCCTCACCTTTCCCCCGCCCACGTCGTCGAGGGCCCGCTCGAGCGCCGCCGCGAGGCCGGGGATCTGGGAGCCGCCCCCCGCGAGGACGACGTTGTTTCGCACCCTCTGCTGGTACTCGGGGTCGACGCGAGACAGGAGGTCGAGCATCGTCTCGGCAAGGGGTCCGACGAGACTCTCGCACGCCTTCCTCATCTCCGCCGTTACCTCGAGGCGCGTCGGCTTCCCGCGGACCGGGGCCTCGACGAACACGGGCTCCCTCGGCTCGCCGACGAAGCTGCTCTTCTCCTTCCACTCGCGGACCATGTGGATCGAGAAGTTCGCCTCGGGGTGGCGAGCCCGGATCTGGAGCCCCAGCTGCTCGTCGACCGTGTCGCCCGCGTGCGTGAGCGTCCTCTGGTCGTCGTCGGTCGGATAGCGCCCGTTCATGACGCAGAAGTCGCTCGTCCCCGCACCGATGTCGATGATCATCGTGTGGAGCAGCGCGTCCATGCCGTAGGCGACGGCGAACGGCTCCGACACGAGAAGGAGCGCGTCGGCCACTCCCTTCACGGCATTCCGCAGGTGCTGCCTCGAGACGCGCATCGCTTCGGCAGGGACGCCGACGACGGCCTGGACCGTCTTCCCGGCGCCGCCGGCCTTCTCGATCAGGTGCGCGAGGAGCTCCCGCACGGCCGCCTCGGCCTTCGGGGAGCCCTCCTTGATGAGCCCCCTCTCGAGGGGGCGGTGGAGGTCGAGCATCGGCCGGTTCTCGAGCGCCTCGTGCCCGAAGACGACCGGCTTCTTCACGACCTTCCGGGCGACCATGTCCACCGGCCAGCCGACCCAGCTCTCCACGACGTGCCGCTCGCCGTTCGAGGCGGCGATCGCGCTGCGCGACGTGCCGAGGTCGATCCCGACGTGGAGGACGTCCTTCTTGCCGCTCATCCGTTCTCGCTCCTTCCCGCATCCGCGAGGTTGCGCGCGTCGGCGTAGGCGCGCACGCCCCGCGCGAGCGCTTCCGCGATCGCCTCCCGGTAGGCCTCGTCGCGGAGGAGGCGGGCGTCTTCCGCGTGCGAGACGCTCGAGACCTCCGCCAGTATCCCCGGCATCTCGGAGGCGATCAGGACGACGAACGGGGCGCTCTTCACCCCCCGGTCGCCGGCCTCCGGCGTGACCCTCCGCGTCGAGGCGACGAGCTCGGCCTGGACCGACTCGGCGAGCCGTCTCGACTCGGCCTGGCGAACGCCCACGTAGACCTCCTCGAGAAGTCCCCTGAAGTCCGACAGAGAATAGCCCGAGGAGTGGTTCTCGGCGCTCGCGAGCCGACGGATCGCCGGATCGTCGGTCGGGCCGAGGTAGTAGGTCTCGACCCCGCGGCGATCGGGCCCCGGGATCGAGTTGACGTGGATCGAGACGAGGACGTCTCCGCCCGCGTCTCGCGCCCTTCGCGAACGCTCGCGCAGGGAGATCGTCTCGTCTCCCTCCCGGGTCATCACGACGCGGAAGAGGCCCCCGCGGAGCTTCTCCCTCACTCTCCGCGCGACGTCGAGGGTCACGTCCTTCTCGGCGAGGCCGTCGGCCGTCAGAGCGCCGGGGTCGACGCCGCCGTGTCCCGCGTCGAGGACGATCGTCCTCACGTCGAGATGGAAGAGGGTCGGGTCGATCGACTTCGGCGCGGGCCAGTCGAGCGTCTCGAGCCCCGGCTCGGGCGAGGGAGCGACCGTCCGCTGCGGCACGACGACGACCTCCGTCGGGGAGGCGCCCCCGCCGGAGAAGGCGTTGATCGAGGCGAAGAGCGCGAGCGGAATCGCGACCAGGGCCGCGCCGCGCACGGCCCTGCGGGCCCACCGCCCCCCCGGGCGGAGGCGCGCCGGAGGCCGTCCCTCGATCGCGTCGAGGTTCTCCCGCACGGCGTCGCGGACGCATCTGCCTCTTCAGCCGCTCGGCGTCTCGCATGGCGAACTTCTCATTTTCGCAGCTTTTCCGGTGCGCGGCGGGCCGCCCCGGGCGATCAGCGCGCCACGAGGACCGCCCGGACGGGAGAGCCGTCCCCTCCCTCGATCCGGAGAGGCAACGCCGAAAGCTCGTATCGGCCCGGCGGGACGTGGGCGAGGACGAGCCCCTCCAGCCACGCGACCCCGGCGCGGACGAGCGCCCGGTGCGCCGCATAGGCGTGGTCGTCGTACGGGTCGACGGAGGGGGTGTCGATCCCGACGAGGACGACGCCGCGCGCCGCGAGCTCCGAGGCGAGCGACGGGTCGAGACCCGCGAACGCGTCGTCGAACCGCTCCCGGCTCCCGGACGTCCCGGTCTTCAGGAGGAGCCGCGGCGCGGCCGGGGGCTCGACGAGGTCCTCGAGGCGCACGCGGCCTCGCGGCGCCACGCGCGCCTCCACGACCTGGCACGGCCCGATCCAGGTCTCGAGGGGGACGGCATCGATCGGGGGCGCTCCGGCCACCATGTGGAGCGGCGCGTCGGCGTGCGAGCCGAGGTGGAGCGTCGTCCGGATCGACGAGAAGGTCGTCCCGTCGGGAGGCGTCGTCACCTCCCGCGAGAACGGCACGTCGCCCGGCCAGACGGCGATCCGCGGCGACAGCGGCGGGGAGAGGTCGTAGATGCGAGCCATCGGTCCCGGCTCACTGCCGCTCGAGCCAGGCCGAGACGTCCTCGACCATCCGGTCGAAGGAGGGGGAGACGAAGAGGAGCTCCTGGTACTTCGTCGGGTCGTACGGGATCGCGGCCGCCGCGTCGCAGTCGAGCGGCCGGATCTCGGCGTTCGCCTCGAACGAGCCGAGCTCGCCGAACGAAGAAAGGAGGCCGGCGCCGACCGCCTTCCGCTCCCCGTCCTCCTCGACGAGTCCGAACTCGAGCGTGTACCAGTAGAGGTACTCGAGCCGAGCCAGCGCCGCGTCGTCCACGCGCCACGCCGCCTCGCCGAAGCGCCGCGAGAGCGTCACGATGCCGGGGTGGAAGAGGCTCGCCGCGTGGCCGACGAGCTCGTGGACGACGTCGGGCTCGGGCGTGTAGAGCGGCACGGAGTGGTGCCGCATGTACTGCGTCGAGAGGAAGGCCCCCTTCCCCATCATCCCGAGGAACGTCCGCCCCTGGACGAGGCCGGCCACGGGGAGCATCCGGAAGCCGGCGCCCCTCTTCAGCGCCTCGTTCACCTCGGCGAGCTGGGGAACGCGCGTCCGGTCGAGCGCGAGGGCCTTCGAGCTCTCCGTCCACTCCCGGCACGCGAACCGCTCGTGGAGCGGCGCGAGGTGCTCCCAGACGGTCCGCCAGACGGCCTGCTCGTCCTCGGTGTACTCCACGTCGGGCAGCGGCTGGCCCTCGCGGTAGTCGAGCGCGAGCTTCGCGATGGCGTTCCGCCGCGCCCGATAGACCGGGTCCTTGAAGCCCGGGTGGTCCGGGTCGAGCGGGACGAGCTCCTCCGTACCCCCGGCGTGGGGGGAGGCGCCGCGCGCCGCCGCGTCGATCTTCCGAGTCGCCTCGCTCATCGCCCCGTCGTCCCGCCCGTCACTTGACCCGCTTCCGGCGCGGCAGGAGGTCGTTCAGCTCCCGCAGGGCCATGTCGAGCCCCTTCTCGACGCCCGGGTCGGTCTCGCCCCGGAGCGCCTGCATCGCCGCCTCGTCGCGAAGGCGCTGGAGGCGGTGCGCCAGGGCCCGGAGGATCGTCTCGACGGCCTTCTGCTCCTCGTCGCTGCGTTGTTTCGCCACGCAGGCATTCTGGACGAGACCGGCGCCGCTTTGGAAGATGATCCGGCGGTGAGCGTCGACGTCCTCCTCGTCCGCACCCACAGCCCCGGGAACCTCGGCTCGGCGGCCCGCGCCTGCAAGGCGTTCGGCGCGGGGCTCCTCCTCCTCGACCCGCGCGCCGACGCCGCGCACGAGGACGCCCGGGCCTTCGCGTCGGGCGCGGAGGACCTCCTCGACGCCGCTCGCCGCCCCTCGTCGTGGGAGGAGGCCGAGGACGGGGCTGGCGCCGTCCTCGCGCTCACGTCGCTCCGCGGCCGGAGCGCCCGCGGCCTTCCGCCCGCCTGGAGCTGGGCGGCGGCGCGCCGGGCGGCCGGGAGCGGGCAGCTCGTCCTCGTCCTCGGCCCCGAGCGCTCGGGGCTGACGACGGAGGAGGTGAGGCGGACGCAGGGGCGGCTCGCGCTCCCGACGCGGCCCGGCTTCCCGGTCCTGAACCTCGCACAGGCCGTCGCGGCGGCGCTCGCCCTCCTCGAGGGCGGACGGTCCTCGCGAGGCGGGCCGGACGTCGGCCGTTCGACCGGACGGGACGTGGACACGGCCCCCGCGGCGGCGCACCGGCGCCTCCGGGAGGAGCTCGACGCCGCTCTCCGCGCTTCGGGTTTCCTGGGCCGCGAGGACGACGCCGTCCTCCTCGAGCTCCTCGCGCCGCTCCTGCGCGCCCGGCCGAGCGCGCGGGAGGCCGAGCTCTGGACGGGCGCGCTCCGAAA
>Ga0209310_1001917_pt1 | contig 14239 bp, 12 predicted proteins | sample AD_UKC030_MetaG_FD_184415 | JGI IMG/M metagenome (GOLD analysis project Ga0209310, IMG submission 184415) | Active sludge microbial communities of municipal wastewater-treating anaerobic digesters from USA - AD_UKC030_MetaG (SPAdes) (version 2) | ecosystem: Engineered > Bioreactor > Anaerobic >... | reverse complement strand
CTCGAAGTCGCCAAGGTCGATTCGCAGACCGTCGAACTGCACTTTGCGCTCGGCAACCTGTTCCGTCGGCGCGGCGAGACCGAGCGCGCCATCCGCATGCACCAGAACCTGATCGACCGCCCCGATCTGAACGAAGGCGTTCGCCTGCACGCGCTCTCCGAACTCGGGCAGGATTTCCTCAAGGCGGGACTGCTCGACCGCGCCGAAGAGATTTTCAACAAGCTGGTGGGAACTTCGTTCGAGGACGAGGCCAAGCGCAACCTGCTGGAAATCTATCAAGCCGAGAAGGAATGGCAAAAAGCGATCGAACTGGCGCGCGAACTGCCCGACGTCGCCTCGCAACAGGAGGTCGCCGAGTTTTATTGCGAACTGGCTGCTGGTGACATCATGCGTTCGCGTCCTGATAGCGCCCGCGCCCATCTCGAGGCGGCCATGCAGCAGAATCGCAAGTGCGTGCGCGCCAGCCTGCTGCAGGGCGACCTGCTGCTGCAGGAAGGAAACCCGCAAGCGGCCATCGATGCCTGGCAGCGTATCGAACAGCAGGACCCGACCTATCTGGCGCTGGTCGCCCAGCGCCTGCTCGACGCCTACCGCAAGCTGGATCAACTCGATGTGGGTATCGCCCTGTTGCGCGGTTATCTGGAGCGCTATCCGTCGCTCGACCTGATCGACGTCGTTTATCAACTGGTTCTCGAGCGCGAAGGCAACACGGTTGCCTATCGCCTGGTGCGCGACGAACTGCAGCGCAATCCGTCCCTGCTCGGGCTGGAAAAGCTGATGCGCGCGCGCCTGCCACTGGTCGAGCCGGAACTGCGGCCCGATATTGACCTCGCCAAGACCATCATTCAGGGCTACACGCAGCGCCTGTCGCGCTATCGGTGCAATAATTGCGGTTTCAAGGCACGCCAGTTTTACTGGCGCTGTCCGGCCTGCGGCGGCTGGGAAAGCTATTCGCCGCGGCGCAGCGAAGAATTCGATCAAACCTTGTAGGAAATCCATATGAAGATCACTGTTGTCGGTACTGGTTACGTTGGACTGGTCAGCGGCACCTGTCTGGCCGAAGTGGGCAATGACGTCCTCTGCCTCGATGTCGACCCCGAGAAGATCCGCATCCTCGAAGCCGGCGGCATACCGATCTACGAACCGGGGCTGCAAGAAATGGTCAGGCGCAACGTCGCCGCCGGCCGCCTGCACTTCACCACCGATGTCGAGAAAGCCGTGCAGCACGGCACCATCCAGTTCATCGCCGTCGGCACCCCGCCCGACGAAGACGGCTCGGCCGATCTGCAGTATGTCCTTGCCGCTGCGCGCAACATCGGTCGCGGGATGACCGACTACAAGGTCATCGTCGACAAGAGCACGGTCCCGGTCGGCACCGCCGACAAGGTCAAGGACGCCATCGCCGACGAACTCGCGAAGCGTGGGGTAAACACCCCGTACAGCGTCGTTTCCAACCCGGAATTCCTCAAGGAAGGCGCCGCCGTCGAAGATTTCATGCGCCCCGACCGCATCGTCGTCGGTGCCGAGGACGAACGCGCCATCCACCTGATGCGCGCCCTCTACGCCCCTTTCCAGCGCAACCACGAGCGCCTCATCATCACCGACATCAAGAGCGCCGAGCTGACCAAGTACGCCGCCAACGCCATGCTGGCGACGCGCATCAGCTTCATGAACGAACTCGCCAACCTCGCCGAAGTGCTCGGTGCCGACATCGAGATGGTCCGTCAGGGCATCGGCTCCGACCCGCGCATCGGCTACCACTTCCTCTATCCCGGCTGCGGCTACGGCGGTTCCTGCTTCCCCAAGGACGTCAAGGCGCTGATCAAAACCGCCGCCGACGATGCCGGCATGACGCTCAAGGTGCTGAGCGCCGTCGAGGAAGCCAACGATGCCCAGAAACACGTCCTGAGCGGCAAGATCAGGGGTCGTTTTGACGACCTCGCGGGCAAGCATTTCGCGCTCTGGGGTCTGGCCTTCAAGCCCAATACCGACGACATGCGTGACGCGCCGAGCCGTGCGCTGATCGCCGACCTGTTCGCCGCCGGCGCCACGGTCACCGCCTACGACCCGGTCGCCATGCACGAGACGCAGCGCATCTTCGGCGACGACCCGCGCCTCAAGTATGCCGAGAGCCCGATGGGCGCGCTCGCCGATGCCGATGCCCTGGTCATCGTTACCGAATGGAAGGAATTCCGCAGCCCGGACTTCGCGGCGATCAAACAGACCCTGAAGAATCCGGTGATCTTCGACGGGCGCAACCTCTATGACCCGAAACTGGTGCGCAGTCTCGGCCTTGAATACTTCGCCATCGGGCGTTAAAAGGCATCGTCAAAAAATGCCCCTCAATCACTGCGACATAGTTGCCAACCACTGAGCCGGTATGTCACGAGCAATCAAAACTCTCGTTGTCACAACACTGTATCCCAGCGCTACGCGTCCTGTGCACGGCATTTTCGTCGAGACAAGATTGAGGGAGTTGCTGAAGTCAGGCAAAGTGGAGTCGCGAGTCATTGCACCAGTGCCATGGTTTCCGTTCAAGAATCCTCGCTTCGGCGAATACGCCCATTATGCTGCGACGCCCTTGGAGGAAAATCGCAACGGCATCCGGGTAAGTCACCCGCGTTATTTCCTGCCTCCGGCAGTTGGCATGAACCTGGCGCCTTACACGCTGTCCTTGTGCATCTTGGCCAAAGCCCGGGAAATCCAGCGCGCAGGCTTTGACTTCGACCTGATCGATGCCCACTACTATTATCCTGACGGCGTAGCCGCCGGCATGGCAGCACGCAGATTGAACAAACCCTACGTTGTCACTGCGCGTGGAACCGACCTGAATCTGATTCCAGAGTATCCACGACCGCGACGCATGATTCTTGAAACTGCCCATCACGCGGCTGGATCGATTGGAGTATGCAAGGCATTGATGGATCGCCTGAAAGACCTCGGCGCGGATCCGGACAAGCTGCATGTCATGCGAAATGGGGTTGATCTGGAACGATTTTTCCCAATCAATCCAAGGGAGGCGCGGGAGCGGCTTCACTTTGGCAATGAGCGTATCGTTCTGTCGGTTGGGCACCTTGTCGAGCGGAAGGGGCACCACTTGGCAATAGAAGCCCTCCCCCGGCTTACACAAGACACGATCCTCGTAATTGCCGGTACAGGTCCCGACCTCGCATCATTGAAGGAACTTGCGAGAGCGAAAGGTCTGGAGAAAAGAGTGCGCTTCGTTGGTCAGGTGCCGAACGAAGAACTAAAGTGGTGGTACAGCGCTGCCGACACGTTGGTGCTTTGCTCAAGTCGCGAAGGCTGGGCGAACGTGTTATTGGAGTCGATGGCATGCGGAACGCCCGTCGTCGCGACAAACATTTGGGGAACACCCGAGGTCGTCAGTACCCCCGTCGCCGGTCGTTTGATGCCCGCACGCACCTCTGCCGCCCTCGTCGAATGCCTTAACGAGCTGTTTTCCGATCCTCCTACTCGCAAATCGACGCGCCAGCATGCTGAATGCTTTGGTTGGGATGCCACCTCCCAAGCACAACTGAATCTTTTCGGCGGTATTGTAAATGCGTGATTTGATACTCGCCCCGATCATTGTGTGGCTTTGCTTTTCAGCAATTCGCCACCCATGGATCGGGATCATGGGGTGGACTTGGATCAGCTTGATGAATCCACATACGCTTACATGGCACTTGAATTATTTTCCAGTGGCTGCAGCAATCGCACTAAGTACCCTTATAGGCACACTGCTTACGAAGGACAGACGGGATTTTTCGCTAACGCCTGAAACGAGCATACTGCTAGCGTTTATGTTGTGGATGAGTATTACGCTCCCATTCTCCATCGACATAGAAAACAGTCTGACGATGTGGAAGCGTGTCATGAAGATCGACTTCATGATTCTCGTGAGTTTGGTAGTCTTGTACTCCAAGAGACATTTGCTTATTTTTACCTGGGTGATCGTTGGTTCGCTTGCCTACTATGGGATCAAAGGCGGAATTTTCACCCTACTAACCGGTGGTGCATTCTTGGTATGGGGTCCAACTAATACGTTCATTGAAGGTAACAACGAACTCGCACTGGCGCTGATCATCATCACCCCGTTATTCCGTTTTCTCCAGTTGCAAACAACATCAAAATGGGGAAAGCGTGCCATTACAGCAGGTATCATTTTGTGTGTCGCAGCTGCGCTGGGCAGCCATTCTCGCGGCGCCCTTCTTGCACTGGCGGCCATGGGAACTACACTATGGTGGTATGGTGGTCGCCAGTTAGGTATCTTTCTGGGCATTGTGTTCTTGTCAGGTGTCGCCCTGATGTTTCTACCTGAGCAATGGTTCTCACGAATGGCAACGATTGGCGAGTACCAGTCCGATGCGTCGGCGCTGGGGCGTATAAACGCTTGGTGGATGGCATGGAATCTGGCCTCGGACCGTTTTTTTGGCGGTGGTTTCTCAATCTACGATCTGAACGTATTCGGTCGTTATGCCCCAGATCCGATCGATGTCCATGCTGCCCATAGTATTTACTTCCAGGTTCTCGGAGAACATGGCTTCGTTGGGCTCTTCCTTTTCCTGGTACTTTGGTGTCTGGTTTGGTGGAATGCCGGAAAATTGCGCAGAGAGGCCAAGAAAGACCCCAATACCAAATGGCTATCTGACCTTGGTGCGATGTGCCAGGTCAGCCTGGTTGGCTATGCAGTAGGCGGAGCATTCCTCAGCCTTGCCTATTTCGATCTCCCCTACAACATTTTGATTCTTGTTGTACTTGCCCGTAGATGGATTAAACGCAAGGCATGGCTTGAAACCGAGGAAGTGGAAGCAGCCCTTCCAAAAGCAGCCAAGGTGCAGGCAAGATGAATATTCTGAAGACTGCCCTCCAACTTGCCTCCTCGGCAGGCGGTGCAAAACTGAGCATTCTGATTTTCCACAGGGTTCTTCCAGAACCCGACCCCGTCTTTCCAGATGAAACGGATGCCAGCCACTTCAACCAGATGATGGGCTGGATAAAAACCTGGTTCAATGTCATGCCCCTCGATGTTGCGGTCGACGCACTGAAAAGGCGTAATTTGCCGGCCCGTGCATTGGCAATCACATTCGACGACGGATATGCCGACAATCGAAAAATCGCCCTGCCGATTCTGAAGCGCCACGACCTCTCGGCAACTTTTTTTATCGCTACCGGCTATCTCGATGGTGGTCGTATGTGGAACGATACGGTCACGGAAGCCATTCGCGGATGCCAGGCGAGTCACCTTGAACTTGATGATATCGAAGCACTTGCCGGAAGCAGATTGAAAACCCTACCCATCGAGTCAGTCTCCGAAAAACGTACTGCCATCCAGACCCTACTTGGTCAGCTCAAATATCTCCCAGCGAATGAACGAGAGGCGGCGAGCAGGTCAATTGCAGATCGCTGCAAGGTCAATCTTCCCGACAATCTGATGATGACCTCGCAGCAAGTCGTGGAAATGCGCCGTTCGGGCATGTCAATCGGAGCGCATACCGTGACGCACCCAATCCTCGCAAAACTTCAAGCATTAGATGTCCGCAAAGAAATATCCGAATGCAAACAATCGCTGGAATCAATTCTTGAAGAGGAAATCAACTTATTCGCTTACCCTAACGGCAAACCGAATCTCGATTTTCAGCCTAAAGACGCCGCCATCGTCAAGGAATTGGGATTTAAGGCAGCAGTGACCACTGCTTGGGGTGTCACGGATAGCGAAGGCGATCTGATGCAACTACCCCGCTTTACACCTTGGGACAAATCCCGACTTTCTTTTGGCACACGACTTGTCCGGAACATCCTTCAACACCAAAAAATCAAATCCAGTCAGTTATCAAGTTCATGACACCCGGCATCCACTTTTCCCATGCTATAAAACCATTTCAGCAGTGCCATTTATCCGCTTTTGTTACCAAATAGCCAACCGTTTGATTTAACGCTTGAATTTAATAAGTAGCTCATCTTATACATATAGCATTATTTATAGATTCTGCATGAGTCTTGCAGGATTTATCAAAACTGGAGGTGTTCATTGATCATTGTTGATACTGCACTAGCCAAGCTAGAAGCCAGCAACCGGCCGATTCGCGTGGCGCTGGTGGGTGGGGGCTACATGGCGCGCTGCATTGCCCTTCAGTTTGTGACATCAGCCAAAGGGATGCGACTGGTCGCAATTGCCAATCGAACCATTAATAAAGCAGAACGTGCTTACCACGATGCAGGCGTCCCGGACCCGGTACGGGTGAGCACACCAAGCGAACTTGAACGTGCCGTCGAAAGCGGACGCTATGCAATAACCGACAATGCTGAAGCCGTCTGCAGGGCCGGTACGGTTGATGTGGTGATCGAAGCGACTGGCAACGTGGAATTCGGCACACAGGTATGCCTGAATGCCATCCAGCACGGCAAGCATACGATCCTGATCGGCGCCGAAATCGACGCGTCCGTGGGACCGATTCTCAAGACCTACGCCGATCGTGCGGGTGTCGTGTTCAGCTATACCGATGGCGACGAGCCGGGTGTGGCGATGAACCTGTACCGGTTAGTAGGCAGCATGGGTTATCGCCCCGTGCTCATGGGACAACTCAAGGGCTTTCTCGACCGCTACCGCAATCCGGATACGCAGCTCGAGCTGGCGACGCGACTGGGCCAGAATCCGGCTGTCCTGGCCTGCTTCGCCGATGGTTCAAAGCTTGCCCTTGAAGCCGCGATCATGGGTAATGCTTCTGGATTTGTCCCGAAAGTGCGCGGCATGCAAGGCCACCCCTGTGGCCATGTCAACGACATGCTGAAGTCGTTCACCGCCGACGATTTCGCCAGCGAGGGTTATGTCGAGTACGCGCTGGGTGCTGCCCCGCACACGGGCGCCTTTGTGATCTGTCACAACGATCACCCCGAAAAGCGCAAGCTGATGGCCTACCTCAAGATGGGCGAAGGCCCGCTCTACATGTTCTATCAGCCCTTCCATTTACCACCATGGCAGATCACTCATGCGGTGGCACGGGCAGCACTATTCAATGACCCGACCATCACGCCACGCGGCGCCCCCGTGTGCGACACGGTAAGCTATGCCAAGCGCGATCTGAAAGCCGGTGAGCGCCTCGACGGGGTCGGAGGCTTCGCTTGTTACGGGCTGGTTGAGCGTTACGAGATTTGCCGACGTGAGAATACCCTGCCCATTGCGCTATCACTGGACTGTCGAATGAAGCGCGACATCGCCAAGGATCAACCGATAACGTATGACGACGTGGATCTGCCAGCTGACCGCCTGGTGGATCGTCTGCGCGCGGAGCAGGCGCAGCATTTCAGCTAGAGGTTGGCTTTATCTAAATTAATGGAGGAATCATGAAGGTCGTACTTTTCTGCGGTGGTCTGGGCACCCGTCTTCGGGAACATTCGGACGTTATACCCAAGCCCTTGGTCAACATTGGCTACCGGCCCATCATGTGGCATCTGATGCGCTACTACGCGCATTTCGGTCACAAGGATTTCGTATTGTGCCTTGGCTATCGTGGCGACATGATTCGGGAATATTTTCTTAACTACAACGAATGCCTGACCAACGACTTCGTCTTGTCGGAAGGTGGCCGGAAAATCGATCTTATCAAGAGCGACATGCAGGACTGGCGCATCACTTTTGTCGATACCGGCTTGCACTCCAATCTCGGCCAGCGCCTGCTTCGCGTCAAGGAATACCTCAAAGACGAGCCAATGTTCATGGCGAACTACGCTGATGCCTTAACCGACCTACCTCTGAACGACCACATCGACAAGTTCAAGGACACCAACGCCGTGGGCAGTTTCATTGCAGTCCGCACATCGCAAAGCTTCCATTCGGTTCAAAGCGACGACAACGGCTGCGTATCAAGCATCGGTCGCATTAAAGACACAGATTTCTGGGTCAACGGGGGCTACTTTGTATTCAGGCCGGAGATCTTCAACTACATCGAGGAAGGCGATGAATTGGTCGAGCAGCCATTCAACAGGCTAGTGGAGCGTCGCCTTCTGCATGTAAACCGCTACACTGGTTTCTGGCAGCAAATGGACACCTTCCGCGAGAAGATAATTTATGACCGCATGGAAGCGCGCGGTGATTGTCCATGGATGCTTCATCGGAAGTAAATCGTGCTTGATCTAACCTTTAATATCCCCGGCAATCGCCCTCCACGCTTCATGTTCATTGGCGCCCACTGTGATGACATCGAGATCGGATGTGGCGGTACGGTCATCGAGCTATTGCGCCTCTATCCCGAAGCGAGTGTCCATTGGGTCGTGCTTAGCTCGGAAGGGGAGCGCAGAAAGGAAGCACAACAGGCAGCGCAATCAATGTTGCGCGGTATCCGCAATCATGCGATCACGATCAAGGAATTCCGCGGAGCCTACTTCCCATCGGAAGCGCCAGCGATCAAGGATTGTTTCGAAGAACTCAAGAGCGGCTTTTCGCCTGATGTCGTCTTTGCACATTCCCGCAAGGACCTGCATCAGGATCACCGCATTGTCGGAGAACTGGCCTGGAACACCTTTCGCGACCACCTGATCCTGGAGTACGAAATCCCTAAGTACGACGGCGACTTGGGCTCGCCGTCGGTATTCGTGCCACTATCTGCGGCAGCAGTGAAACGCAAGGTCGCTCTGCTGATGCGCGTGTTCAAAACGCAGCACAACAAACGCTGGTTCACGCCCGATACATTCCAGGGCCTGATGCGGATACGCGGTGTCGAGTGCAATGCGCCGAGCGGCTACGCTGAGGCTTTCTATTCCCGCAAAATGGTTTTGGGAACTGTGACATGAACTTCGAAAAATCCAATGCCCTGCGGGCACGCTTACACCGCTTGATACCGGGCGGGGCCCACACCTACGCCAAAGGCGACGACCAGTATCCGCAAGATATGGCCCCCATTATCGCGCGTGGTCAAGGCTGCCGTGTATGGGATATTGATGGCAATGAGTTCATTGAGTACGGTTCCGGCCTGCGGGCCGTCACGCTCGGTCATGCCTATCCGCCTGTGATCGAAGCAGCGCGCCGCCAACTCGAACTGGGCTCCAACTTCGTGCGTCCCGCAATGATCGAGCTGGAATGTGCCGAGTCATTTTTGGAGTTTGTACCCAACGCCGAGATGGTCAAATTCTGCAAGGATGGCTCCGATGCGGTATCGGGAGCGCTCAAACTGGCACGCGCTCACACTGGGCGGGACATGGTGGCGATCTGCGGTAATCACCCGTTTTTCTCAGTAGACGACTGGTCCATGGGCGTAAGCGGGATGCCAGGGGGGGTGCCGGCTGCCACTCGCGCACTGACAGTCAAGTTTAATTACAATGATCTGCAAAGTTTGGAAAATCTTTTCAATGAACATTCTGGCCGTATCGCCGCCGTAGTGCTGGAGGGTGAAAAAGAAACGCCGCCGTCCCCCGGCTTTTTCGACGGCTTGCGCGCGTTGTGCGATCGATACGGTGCACTGTTGATTCTCGATGAAATGATCACTGGATTTCGCTGGCATCTGGGCGGTGCGCAAATGCGCCATGGCATAAAGCCCGATTTGTCGACCTTCGGAAAAGCTCTTGCCAATGGATTCTCTGTTTCTGCACTGGCCGGCAAGCGTGAGTTCATGCAATTAGGGGGGTTCGATCACGACCGGGAGCGTGTGTTTCTGCTGTCCACCACACATGGCGGCGAAACACACGGGCTTGCCGCCGCCATCGCGACAATGAAAGTCTACCGTAACGAACCGGTGATCGATACGCTATGGCACCGTGGGCAGCGCCTTGTCAACGGACTACGTGCTGCAGCCACCAGCGCAGGCGTAGAAAACTTTGTGCCGATACTCGGGCAACCTTGCTGCTTGGTATTCGGCTCACGCAATCTACAAGGCGAACCGTCACAGCCATTCAGAACACTACTGATGCAAGAAATCATACAGCGGGGAGTTCTCGCCACATCACTAGTAGTCAACTACAGCCACAGCGAGGCCGATATCGACCGCACAATTGAAGCATTTGCAGAAAGCTTTATCGTTTATCGACGAGCGCTTGACGAGGGAATCGACAAGTTCCTTCGTGGCCGTCCGGTCAAGCCCGCCATTCGTCCCTTTGCATGAACGAATACTTTTTCCACTATTTGAACCAGAGCATAATTGATCCATGATAAATCCAGAATTCTGGCGCGGTCGTCGCGTCTTCATTACCGGCCATACAGGCTTCAAAGGCAGCTGGCTGTGCTTGTGGCTCAACCACCTCGGTGCGCAGATTAGTGGCTACGCGCTACAGCCACCGAGCGATCCTTCATTGTTCGACTTGGCACATATATCCGAGTTAATCGATCACCGTATCGGGGACGTCCGCGACCTTGCATCCATGGAAAGCGCAATGCGCGATGCCCAGCCGGAGGTTGTCATCCATATGGCGGCACAGTCGCTTGTACGGTACTCCTACGAGGAGCCGGTTGAGACCTTTTCAACAAACGTCTTGGGCACCGTGCATGTATTGGATGCCGTGCGCCGTGTACCAAGCGTACGCGCAGTGGTTGTCGTCACATCCGACAAGTGCTACTTCAACGAAGAGTGGGTCTGGGGCTACCGCGAAGACTCACGCCTGGGCGGCCATGATCCGTACAGTGGCAGCAAGGGAGCCGCCGAACTCGTGGTAACTGCCTACCAGTACTCGTTCTTCGACAAAGAACGCAACCCCGACCTCGCAGCGGTTGGTAGCGCCCGTGCCGGCAACGTAATCGGCGGTGGCGACTGGGCACTCGACCGTCTGGTGCCCGACATCATGCGTTCCCTGCTGGAGAACCAACCGACACTGGTCCGCAACCCTCAGGCGACGAGACCATGGCAGCATGTCCTGGAGCCGCTGCACGGCTACCTCATGCTGGCCGAGCGGCTCTTTGCCGACCGCCATCAGTTCGCCAGTGGCTGGAACTTTGGCCCTCCGCAGGAAAGTGAACGTACCGTCGGCTGGATCATTGATAAGCTTTATAGATTGTGGGACGCAAAATTTGAGTGGGAGCGTGATCGAGTTCTCGGTCCGCCGGAAAGCACTTTCCTCAAGTTGGATGCCTCCAAGGCGCACGCATACCTTGACTGGCGACCGAAGCTCGATCTTGATTTGACGCTCGAATGGATCATCGAATGGTTCCGCCGCTATCAGGCAGGTGACGACGTTCGCGAAGTGAGCCTGGCGGACATCCGGCGCTTCATGGCAATCACGCCTAAGGCCTAACTTCCGGGTTACGACCTACCTAACAAGTCGGCCCGGACCCGAAAGTTATAACAGGAACGCTCTCATGTTTTTCACCCCTACATCCATCGCCGGGGCCTACCTCATTGATCTGGATGCCCGTGTCGACCACCGCGGGTCCTTCGCAAGGGCATTCTGCAAGCAAGAGTTCGCAGCGGCCGGCATCGAATTCGACATTCTTCAGTGCAATCTCGCCCACACCAACTACGCTGGCGTGGTACGTGGGCTACATTTCCAGGAAAAGCCTGCCGAAGACAATAAACTGGTGCGATGTGTCTCCGGTGCTGTTTTCGACGCGCTGGTGGACATGCGGTCTGACTCTCCAACTTACCTCCAGGTTTTTTGGGTCAGGTTTGATGCGGTTGCACGGCAGGCGCTGTTTGTACCAGGCGGAGTTGCGCATGGATATCAGGCGCTGGAGGACCACACCGAGTTTCTGTACATGACCGATCAATTCTATACGCCGGGACTCGAAAAGGGCGTGCGCTATTCCGACCCGGCAGCAGCGATCCCTTGGCCCCTAACTCCACGTGACATGGCCGAGCGCGATATGAATTGGCCCCTAATCGACTCCACTAAGTAATGGGGATTCCTTCCCTGCAGGCCACAGTGGGCGTCCCGACAACATCGACAACACCTCGGGTATTCATCGGACTGCCTGTATACAACGGCGCTCGCTTCCTTGCTGAAGCCCTCGATTCACTTCTTGCACAATCGTACAAGGGTTTCACACTTCTGATATCCGACAACGCATCGACGGACGAAACGCCTCGGATCTGTGCAGAGTTTGTCGCCCGCGATCCACGGGTCCGCTACGTACGACAACCGGCCAACATCGGTGCGCCGCGTAACTGGAACTTCGTGGCCGAAAAGGCACAAGGCGATTATTTCAAATGGGCAACCGGCAACGACCTGTGTGCTCCGGACATGCTTGCTCGCTGCGTCGCCGCTCTTGACGCAGACCCGACTGCCGCTCTGAGTCAGGGGCGCACCTGTCTAGTCGACGAAGATAGCGGGGAAAGAAAGGATTACGACAACGACCTCGCATTGATGGATACTCGACCCAGTGACAGGTTGCGCCAACTCGCCATCCAACTCGGCTTGAACAATGGGCAATCAGGCCTTATCCGCCTATCGATGTTGCGCAAGACCCGGCTTGAACGCCCCTATCCAGATGGCGATATTGCGTTGATGGCTGAACTTGCCCTACTCGGTCGGTTCATCGTACTACCGGAAGTGCTTCTGTACCGACGCATGGGAACGACAACTTTTACGTGCTTACTTAAGGGCGATCAGATTGGACAGTTTTACGGCGAACAGGCGATGCACTCGGTTGTCGGTTATCAGCTTGAGATGCATCTTGATGTCATCCGCGCATCACTTACGATGCCCTTACCTTGGTCCGAACGGCTGGCAGCGTCCACCTTCGCCATGCGCTACTTGGCTTGGAACAGGGAACGTATCTGGACAGAAATGCGCCAAGCTCTCGGTTCGCGCAAAGCATGACTGACAAACTGCGTAACAACGCATTATTGGCTGGCACCTCACGCCACAATCGGCGAGTTGCACTCTTCGGCCCATACGTCAGTCGTAACCTCGGCGATACTGCAACGCAGATGTCGGTAATGCAGAACTTGCGCCGGCGTTGTCCCGATGTGCAGTTCCTTGGGGTCAGTCCTGAGCCTGATGATACTCTGCGCTCACTCGGAATTCCTTCCTTTCCCCTGACGGGTTTTGGCGAAAGTGCCGGCAATCTTGGTGGCGAATTCCACACCTCTGCCCATCCGGATCGCGGACGCGCAGTGTCTTTTCGTGCCATTCGAAAGATCGCAGGCTTCATCCGGTCGCTCGATTTGCTGGTCATATCTGGTGGTGGTCAGATCGACGATTTTTGGGGCGGCCCTTGGGCCCATCCATGGTCGATGCTGCTCTGGACCACCATCGCTCGATGGCAAGGCGTTCCCGTCGTCTACCTCGCAATCGGTCTTGACAAACTCGATGCCGCATTGAGTCGCAGATTCTGCGTCTGGGCACTCAGGATGGCATCCGCACGCTCATTTCGTGATCCCCAAACGCACCAAGCCATGCTTCAGCTAGGCCTCAATAAACCGTCTTCCGTTTGCCCAGATGTAGTGTTTGCCCTTGAGTTTGCCGAAACAAGGGTTGCCACGGGATCACAGCCCTTTGTTGTTCTCAGCCCGATCTCCCGCAAGACGTGGTCAAGCATGGAAACTGATACGCACACGCGGTATTTGCAAGCCCTGATCGAGGCAGGGCTCCACTTCGCAAAGCAAGGCTTCGCGATCCGTATTGTCTGCTCACAAACCGTGATGGATTCAGCAGACGCTAGACACATCGCTCGGTGCTTGACTGAAGGTGGGGTCGTGGAGCTAACCCTTTGCGACGCGCCCATCGTTGAAGATTTCCTCCGCCATGTAAGCGGTGCCGAGCTTGTCGTCGCCTCACGTCTGCACGCGGTCATCCTGAGCTTGATCACCGGCGCCCCGGTCGTTGCGCTTGCACATCTGGGAAAAGTAGGGGCCGCGATGAAGGCAGTAACCCTCGACGACTTCTGCCTTTCACTACAGGGTTTCCATACTGATCAGCTACTGACGCTCATCGACCATGCGCTATCGCGACGAGAAATACTTCGTGATCAGATTCGTGCCGCTAACTTGAGGCTGCGCAGCGAATTGCTCCCGACGTTCGATACGCTGGTCTCGCTGCTTCCGCCTAAGAGTTCATAACATACCATTAGCCTTGTGTTGATCCACAAGGCAATTGATTTCGGATATCGAAGGCATACAAAATGATCAAAATGCCGCTTAATTGATGGCATTCACATCCGATGCATCAAGTATTTTTGAAGTACACCATCACTACTGTCCGGTTAAATGAAGCCCCGAACCGCCGAACGCCATGACTGACGTGACTTTCCGAGCAATGAGAGGTGGTGTCGATTTGAAATTGGCGAAAAATGGCCCTTCGAAATTTTCGGAGGGTT
>Ga0209310_1001916_pt1 | contig 14250 bp, 11 predicted proteins | sample AD_UKC030_MetaG_FD_184415 | JGI IMG/M metagenome (GOLD analysis project Ga0209310, IMG submission 184415) | Active sludge microbial communities of municipal wastewater-treating anaerobic digesters from USA - AD_UKC030_MetaG (SPAdes) (version 2) | ecosystem: Engineered > Bioreactor > Anaerobic >... | reverse complement strand
TGAGTCTGGTGACCGGCACCACGCTCACCCTGGAGTTCGGGCCCGACGGCCTGCTCAACGGATCGGCGGGCTGCAACACCCTGCGCGGCCGCTACGAGCAAAGCGCCCAGGCGCTGCGCATCCAGGCGCCGGCCACCACGCGCAAGCTGTGCGCCGAGCCCGGCGTGATGGAGCAGGAGGCCGCCTACCTCAAGGCGCTCGAGTCGGTGGCCAGCTCGCGGGTCGACGGCAACCGGCTCGAACTGCGCACCGCCGGCGGTGCGCTCGCAGCCGGCTTCTCGCGCCTGCCCTGAGCCGCGCGCCCGGCAGGCCCACCCCGCCCGACCCGCGCACCGCGTCGTGTCGCGGCGGCCACAGCGCGGCCCCGCTATCTAGGGGGTAGGCGCCGTGTCTGCTTGACGCGGGTCAAGCGCCCGGGCGTCCCGAGGCCCTAGCTTGGCCGAACGCCGCACGAAGGTCGCGCTGGCGTGCCGCGGCGTCTACGCCGGCGGCAGCGGAAGCGAGGGCGCCATGTACACGCAGTCGGTCAGTTCGATGATGGAAAAGCGCAAGCTCATGCTCGTCCCGCGCGAGACGAGCGTGCTCGAGGCCGCGCGCCGCATGGCCAAGCGCAACTACGGCGCCGTGCTGGTGGTCGACGGCGAGGCCCTGGTGGGCATCTTCACCGAGCGCGACCTGACCTTCCGCGTCGTGGCGCGCAAGCTCGACCCGGCGCACACGCCGGTGGCCGAGGTCATGACCCCCGAGCCGCGCACCATCGGCGCGCACGAGTCCTTCGGCAAGGCCATGCTCGTGATGTACGAGGGCGGCTTCCGCCACCTGCCGGTGATCGACGATGGCAAGGTGGTGGGCCTGGTGTCCTCGCGCATGGCGCTCGACCCCGAGCTCGAGGAGTTCACCTTCGAGTCGCACCGCCGCCGCGCCCTGCTGGCCACCACCTGAGTTTCCCGCGCGCGCCTTGGCGGCGCGCCGTCCGATCCGCTCCCTCAAGGCCACGGCCGGCCGCGCGGCCGCGCCCCGGCTCGGGCCGCCGCTCTACTGGCGGTGCGCCTCGTAGCTGTCTTCGTGGTCGGTCAGGTTGTCGCGCAGCATGCTCTCGTACTGCCCGACGAAGAAAGCCAGAGCGTCGTCCTTGCTCGCCGTGAACTGCTCGCGCGACTGGCTCTTGAGGCTCGCCACAAAGGCCGCGTAGCGCGAGGCAGCGTAGTTGAGCGCCGCGCTCACGTGGTCGGGCGAGATGGTCTCGCTGCTCTCGTTGGCCAGGTGGATGAAGCTGTCCGCCAGGGCGCGGAACTGCAGATCGTCGAGGGCCTTGCTCATGGTGAGGGTCACGCCGTGCGGGAGGAGAGCCGCATCATGCCAAAGCGCCGCGCCTTGCGCCGCGCCAGCTAGCGCACCTTCACCGCCAGCAGCGCGGCCACCTGCTCGCGCAGCCGCTCGGGGGTCACGTGCGCGGCCGGCTCGGGCCGGCCCACCACCAGGTTCACGCTCGAGAACCAGCCGCGGCGGAAGGGCTTGGTCATCGCCCGGCCCTCGATGCGCGAGAAGTACGAGCCCCACAGGTTGTGCAGCGCCATGGGGATCACCGGCACGGGGTTGCGCTCCAGCACCTTCATCAGCCCGCCCTTGAACTCGCCCAGCGTGCCGTCGCGCGTGATCGTGCCCTCCGGGAAGATGGCCAGCAGATCGCCCTCGCCCAGCACCGCCGCGGCATCCGCGAAGGCGCGCTCGTAGATCGCCGCGTCCTCGCGCGCCGGCGCGACCGGGATCGCCTTGCCCAGGCGGAACATGGCGCCCAGCACCGGCGTGGCAAAGATGCGGTGATCCATCATGAAGCGGATCGGCCGCGGGCTCGCCGCCATGAGCAGCACCGCGTCCACGAAGCTCACGTGATTGCACACCAGCAGCGCCGGCCCCTGCACCGGGATGTGCTCCTCGCCGCGCACCTTGAAGCGGTAGACGATGCGCGTGAGCACGAAGGCAATGAAGCGCAGCAGGTACTCGGGCACCAGCAGGAAGATGTAGGTGGCCACCGCCAGGTTGGCGATGCCCAGCACCAGGATCACCTGCGGGATGGTCAGCCCCGCCGCCAGTAGCCCGCCCACCGCCAGCGAGCTGGCGATCATGAACAGCGCGTTGAGGATGTTGTTCGCGGCGATGATCCGCGCGCGGTGGCTGGGCTGGGTGCGGATCTGGATCAGCGCGTACATCGGCACGCTGTACAGGCCCGCGCTGAAGGCCAGCAGCACCAGGTCGGCCATCACGCGCCAGTGCACCGCCTGCACCGCGAACTCTGCCGCGCCCCAGCGCGCCTCGGGCGGCGGCAGCCCGCGCGAGGCAAAGAACAGGTCCACCGCGAACACCGTCATACCAATCGCGCCCAGCGGCACCAGGCCGATCTCCACGTGCCGGCGCGAGAGCGATTCGCACGCCAGCGAGCCCGCCCCGATGCCCAGCGAGAACATCACCAGCAGCAGCGTGGCCACCTGCGGATCGCCGTGCACCACGTCCTTGGCGTAGGCCGGAAACAGCGCCAGGAACACCGCGCCGAAGAACCACAGCCAAGAGATCCCCAGCACCGAGCGGAACACCACGATGTTGCCGTGCGCGAGCTTGAGGTTGCGCCAGGTCTCGGTGAACGGGTTCCAGTTGATGCGCAGGTCCGGCGCCGCGGCCGGCGTGGGCGGAATGGCCTGCGCCATCGCCCGCCCGGCCAGCGCCACCACCAGGCACGCCCCCGCCACCCAGGCCGGCCCCACTTGCGGCAGCGCGATCAGCAGCCCGCCCGCCACGTTGCCCAGCAAGATGGCCACGAAGGTGCCCATCTCCACCAGGCCGTTGCCGCCGGTGAGCTCGCGCTCGTTCAGGTGGCTGGGCAGGTAGGCGTACTTCACCGGCCCGAACAGCGTCGAGTGCAGCCCCATCAGCGCCACGCAGGCCAGCAGCAGCGGCACGCGCCCGCTCACGAAGCCCCAGGCGGCGAGCGCCATGATCGCCACCTCGAGCGTCTTCACCGCGCGGATCAGGCGCGTCTTGTCGAACTTGTCGGCCAGCTGCCCCGAGGTGGCCGAGAACAGCAGAAAGGGCGCCACGAACAGCGCCCCGATCACCAGCCCCGCCTGCGCCGCCGGCAGCCACGCCAGCTGCAGCTGATAGGTGACCATCACCGTCAGCGCGAACTTGAACAGGTTGTCGTTGCCCGCGCCCAGGAACTGCGTCCAGAAGAAAGGCGCAAAGCGGCGCTGGCCGAGCAGCGAGAACTGATTGGGCGGGTGGTGCAGACTGGGCGGGTAGGGCGAACTCAAGCGCCGGGCTCCTGGGGCACGCGGGACGAGGCTGGCCCGCGCATCTTCACACGGCCCGGGCCGTGTGCGCGAGCGCGGCGCGCGCTGCTGCGCCAGGCTCGCGCCGGCCGTCTGCAGGCCTTGAGCTGCGCCCCCTCAAGGCGCCGGGCTGCGCCACGGCAGACCCGGCAGGCGGGTGGCCAGCATGAGGGGCAGCGCTGCCGCGTAGTCCGCCATCGCCTGACGCATCAGCGCCGCGTCGTCCTCGAGCAGCCGTTCGGCGCGCGCGCATCGCACCTGCGACGCAGGCGAGTCCACGCTCGGCGCCACCGACTCCAGCCGCAAATCCTGACGCCACAGCTCCGACCCGCTTCGGCTCAGCACGGCGCGCACGCGCAGGCTGATGCACGCTTCGCCCGGCTCCGTGCCCTGCAGCCAGGTGGCGAGCGTGAGATCCAGATGCAGGTCGGGGTCGGATGCGCCGCTCAGTCGTGTCTGCAGCGCGTTCGTGAGCGCAGCGGGCAGCGGCTCGGTCAGCGCCGCCAGACGCTGGGCTGCCTGGGGCATCAGCGCCACGCTCCCCGCCGCCGCGGCCGTCTTCTCGGCGAGCTCCCGCTTCGCCTTGGAGGCCGCCATCTGCTCTTCGGCCAGCGCGATGAAAGGCACCACCAGGCAGGCACCCATGAAGGCGCACGAGTAGACGATGAACACCGGCACCATGGCCACGTCGCCGGCGGTGATCTTGTCTTCCGGGTGCGGGGGCGGCGGCTCGCGCAGCCACGCCATCAGGGCCTCGCCCTCGAGCAGGCGCACGCTCACCGCCGGAGCCCGCTCGCTGCTGAAGGCGCCGGCCGGCAGCGTCTTGGCCGCCACGAAGTCAGCGGGCCGCGGCGGCGTTGAGCCGCAGCCCGCCGCCAGCACGCCCGCCATCGTCCAGGCGATGAGTTGGAGCGCACGTCGCCTGCAACCCGCCATCCGGCACTCCTGGAGCCACCCGGCTTTCACGCTAGGACGCAGCCCAGGCCGCGCCTTGCCGCGCATCAAGCTCACTGGCTGCGCGCCGCTGCGCTCGCCGCAGCGATTCGAGCCCGCCTTCCAGCGCGCGTGGCTATAGTCGCGCCCCAGCACTGCCGCCTGCCATGACCGCCGCCCCGCCCGACCTCGTGCCCTCGCCGCCCTCGCGCGCGGCGCTCAAGGCCTTGCGGCTGATGCTCGCGTGGTTTGGCGTGGCGCAGGTGCCGCAGGCGCGCGTGGTGCACGGCGCCGAGGTGCCCGCGCCCTACCACGACCTGCTGGTGCACCACGGCCACATGACCGAGGTGCTCGAGCGCCACCACGGCGCGCCGGTGCGCGTGCAGCCCTACCAGATCCACCAGCACGGCGAGCTCTACGGCCGCCGCCTGGATCTGCGCGTGGGCGCCGACGACCGCGTCATCATGACCGGCCTGATGATCATCAACCTGGCCACCGTGCCCGCCGCCGCGCGCACGCGCATCGTGGCCGCGCGCGAGCCCCTGGGCCGCATCCTGATCGAGCACCGCGTGCTGCGCCGCGTGGCGCCCGACGCCTACCTGCACTTTTCCGCCGCCGACCCGCTGGCCGCGCGCTTTGGCCTGCGCACCCCGCGCGACTGCTGGGGCCGCCTGGCCACCATCACCTGCGACGGCGCCCCGGCGGTGGACCTGCTCGAGGTCGTGCGCCCCGAGTAGCGTGAGCGCGGCTCGCGCTGCGCCGCCGCTTGGCGTACAAAGCAGGCCATCAGCCTCTGGAGTAACCCATGCTCACCACCGACACCGAAGCCGCCGCCGCGCGCGAGCGCCTATCCGTGGCCTTCAGCCAGAACCTGGCCCGCCTGGACGAAGTGATCAACCGCGAGGACTACGGCGTGCTCTTCCTGGGCTTTGCGCTGCCGCTGCTGCGCGCGGCCTTCGAGGAACTGCTGGGCGACGGCGAGCGCGAGCGCGTGTTCGACGGCATCCGCGCGCTGAGCCTCGAGGCGCTCAACCGCCACGGGCTGTATGGCGCGCAGCTCGAGCTCAAGCTTGCCGCCACCGAGCAGCACTACGCGCGCTTCGAAGTGGCGGTGCGCAGCGGGCTCTCCACCCCCGCCACCCAGCGCCTGGCCGCCACGCGCCAAGGCAAGTGGCTGCGCAGCTTTGACGCCTGGCTCAAGAGCGTGCTCGACGCCGCCGGCCTGGGCAGCGCGCTCGACGAATTCAAGAAGATGGCCGAAGAGGCGGTGGACGACGAGCCCGATCCCCGCTGGCTGGGCGGCGGCCGGGGCATCGCCGGCCCGTAGCCCGCTTGGCCCGCGGGCGCGCGCGCGGCTGCGGCCCGCGCCCGCCGCGCGGCGCACGCACCACCCCGCGCTGCCGTGCGCCGCGCCTGCGGCTACGCTCGGCCCAACCCGCGCTCGTTTCCCCGCCGCGTGACCGCCCCCACCCACACCCCCTTTTCGCTGGCCGCGCTGCAGGCGCGCTACGGGCCGCGCTACCGCTGGTACGCGCTGCTCACGGTGATGCTGGGCACCATGGCCTCGATCATGGCCTCCACCATCGTCAACGTGGCGGTGCCGGACATGAGCCGCTTCTTCGCCCTGGGGCAAGAGCGCGCGCAGTGGCTTAGCTCGGGCTTCATGGCGGCGATGACGCTGTCCATGCCGCTCACCCCCTGGCTGCTGGAGCGCCACGGCTACCGCCGCACCTACCTGGGCGCGGTGGTGCTGCTGCTGGCGGGCAGCGTGGTGGGCGGGCTGGCCAACAGCTACGCGCTGGTGATGGCCATGCGCGTGGCCGAGGGCCTGGCCGCGGGCGTGCTGCAACCCATCCCCGCCATCATCGTGCTGCGCGCCTTTGCGCCGCACGAGCAGGGCCGCGCCATGGGCCTGTTTGGCGCGGCGGTGGTGCTGGCCCCGGCGCTGGGCCCCAGCATTGGCGGCGTGCTGGTGGAATGGTGGGGCTGGCGCAGCATCTTCTTCGTGGCCGCGCCGTTTTGCGTGCTGGCGCTGCCGCTGGCCTGGAAGCTGCTGCCGCACAGCGCGCCCGGCGGCCGCGCACTCGACACCGAGGCCGAGCTCGACCTGGCCGGCCTGATGCTGGCCGCGGTCGTCATCTTGCTGCTGCTCAACGGCCTGGCGCAACTGCACGGCGCCACCGCCTGGGTGGGCGTGGCCATGCTGGCGGTGGCGGGCGCGGCGCTATGGGTCTTCGTGCGCCACCAGCGCCGCCACGCGCGGCCGCTGATGCGCCTGGACCTCTTTGCCCACCGCAACTTCAGGGCGGGCTCGGTGGTGAGCTTCATATACGGCGCGGCGCTGTTTGGATCGACCTACCTGCTGCCGGTGTTCATGCAAGAGGCGCTGCGCCTGCCGCCATCCACCGCGGGCGCGGTGCTGCTGCCCTCGGGCATCGTGCTGGCCCTGACCATCCCGCTGGTGGGCCGCTGGACGCCGCCCGAGGGCCGCCGCGCGGTGATCGTGGCCGGGCTGGGGCTGATTGCCGCCTCGTTCGTGCTCACCATGCTGATAGGCCCGGGCACCGCGCTCATTGCCCTGGCCGCGCTGGCGGTGCTGGGGCGCGTGGGGCTGGGCTTCATCCTGCCCTCGCTCAACCTGGCCGCGCTGGCCGACGTGCCGCCCGCCCTGGTGGCCCAGGGCACCAGCCTGATCAACCTGCTGCGCCAGCTGGGCGGCGCCGCGGGCATCAGCCTGGTGGGCGTGCTGCTGCAGTGGCGGCTGGACGCCCTGGGCCCCAGCGACGCCCTGCGCGCCTACCACGAGACCCTGGCCGCCCTTGCCGCCGTGACCGCGCTGGCGATGGTGGCGGCGTGGAGGCTGCGCACGCGGCGGGCGGAGGCGCACGAACTGCCGCGTTAGGCAAGCGCACGGCGCGACGTACTGGCCCGGCGTGGTGAATCGCACGTGCAACGAAGGCGCGTGAATCTTCACGGATCGCGTATTTGGGCAAGCGGGGCGTGCTGGGCTACGGCTAGCATCGCGCCCGAGAAGCGCCGACCCCCTGCATGAGCCCCCCAGAACAACTTGCCCGCGCCGAGATCGACCGCCTGCTCGCCGCTGCCGGCTGGGCGGTGCACGACTTCAAGGCCGCCGACATTCATGCGGCGCGCGGGGTGGCGATCCGCGAATTCGTGCTCGACGCCGGTCAGGGCTTTGCCGATTACCTGCTGTATGTGGATGGCAAGGCCGCGGGCGTGATCGAAGCCAAGAAGCAGGGCGCCACGCTCACCGGCGTGGAAGTGCAGTCCGCCCGCTACGCGCAAGGCCTGCCGGCCAGCCTGCCCGCGTGGCGCCGGCCGCTGCCCTTCATCTTCGAGAGCACCGGCGCCGAGACCCACTTCACCAACACGCTCGACCCAGAGCCGCGCGCCCGCAACGTCTTTGCCTTCCACCGGCCCGAGACCCTGGCCGAGTGGCTGGCCGCCGCGCCGCAGGCCACCGTGCTTGGCACCGCCGGCCCGCCCGCCCACCAGGCCGAGTTCGCCCCCGCCACCTTCCTGACCCGCATGCGGCACATGCCGCCGCTGGTCACCGAGTGGGGCGACTTCAAGCTCTGGCCCGCGCAGATCACCGCCATTCGCAACCTGGAAGCCAGCCTCGCGGCCAACAAGCCGCGCGCCCTGATCCAGATGGCCACCGGCAGCGGCAAGACCTTCACCGCCATCAGCTTCATCTACCGGCTGATCAAGTTTGCCGGCGCGCGGCGCGTGCTGTTTTTGGTGGACCGCGGCAACCTGGGCCGGCAGGCCAAGAAGGAGTTCGACCAGTACCTCAGCCCGGTCAACAACTACAAGTTCGGCGAAGAGTTCATCGTCCAGCACCTGAGCAGCAACACGCTCGATACCACGGCGCGCGTGTGCATCAGCACCATCCAGCGCATGTACTCCATGCTCAAGGGCCGCGAGCTGGCGGACGAGGCGGACGAGGAATCCACCGAGCGCGCGGAAAGCCTGTTCAGGGAACCCGAGCCCATCGACTACAACCCCGCCTTCCCCATCGAGACCTTCGACATCATCGTCACCGACGAGGCACACCGTTCCATCTACAACCTCTGGCGCCAGGTGCTCGAGTACTTTGACGCCAGCCTGATCGGCCTGACCGCCACGCCCAACAAGCAGACCTTCGGCTTCTTCAACCAGAACCTGGTGATGGAGTACGGCCACCCGCAGGCCGTGGCCGACGGCGTGAACGTCAACTACGACGTCTATCGCATCAAGACCGAGGTCACCGAGGCCGGCGGCACCGTGGAGGCCGGCTACTGGCTGCAGGTGCTGGACAAGCCCACCCGCGCGCGGCGCGACTGGCAGCTGGACGACGACTTCGAGTACGCGCCCGAAGAACTGGACCGCAGCGTGCAGACGCCCGACCAGATCCGCACCATCGCCCGCACGCTGCGCGACCGCTGGCAGAGCGATCTGTTCCCCCAGCGGCAGGAGCTGCCCAAGACCCTGGTCTTTGCCAAGGACGACAACCACGCCGAGGCGATCGTGAGCATCCTGCGCGAGGAGTTCGCTCGCGGCAACGAGTTCGCGCAGAAGATCACCTACCGCACCACGGGCAGCAAGCCCGAAGACCTGATCAAGGCCTTCCGCACCAGCTACTACCCGCGCATTGCAGTGACGGTAGACATGATTGCCACCGGCACCGACATCAAGCCGGTAGAGATCGTGGTGTTCATGCGCAGCGTGAAGAGCCGCAGCTTCTTCGAGCAGATGAAGGGCCGCGGCGTGCGCGTGATCAAGGACGACGACCTGCGCGGCGTGAACCCCGGCGATCACGTGCACAAGGACCACTTCGTGATCGTGGACTGCGTGGGCGTGTGCGAGCGCGACAAGACCGACAGCCGGCCAATGGACCAGAAGAAGAGCGTGCCGCTGGACGCGCTGCTCCAGGCCGTGGCCCTGGGCAACGTGGAGCCTGAGTTGCTCTCCAGCGTGGCGGTGCGGCTGGCGCGGCTGGACGCACAGCTCACCGACGCCGAGCGCGCCAAGGTGGGCGCGGAGGCCGGCGGCCTGGGGTTGAAGGAGCTTGCGCGCGGCATTGTGCAGGCGCTGGACCCGCGCGAAGACCGCAGCCCCCACGAGGCCGAGGCCGCGTTGCGCCACGCCGTGAAGCCGCTCTCCAACCCCGCGCTGCGCGCGCTGGTGCTGACGCTCAAGGCCAGCAAGGAGCTGGTGATCGACACCGTGACCGGCGACACCTTGATCTTTGCCGGCTTCACGCAGGACCGCGCGGCCGAGCTCGTGCAGTCGTTCGAGGCCTTCATCGCCCAGCACCGCGACGAGATCACCGCGCTGCAGATCCTCTACAACCGCCCCACCAAGGCGCCGCTGAAGTTCGAAGACCTGAAGGCCTTGGCCGACACGCTGCAAGCCCCGCCGCACCTTTGGACCGAAAGCCAGCTCTGGCAGGCCTATGCCGCGCTGGACCAGAGCAAGGTGAAGGGCGCGAGCCGCCGCCGCGTCCTGACCGACTTGGTCTCGCTGGTGCGCTACGCGATGCACCAGGAGAACGAGCTGGTGCCCTACCCCGAGCGCGTGGCCGCCAACTTCAGGGCGTGGATGGCGCAGCAGCAGGCAGCGGGCAAGGCGTTCACCGACGAGCAGCGCTGGTGGCTGGAGAAGATAGCTGAGCACATCGCCAGCAACCTGGGCATCGAGGCCGAGGACTTCGGCTATGCGCCGTTCGACCAGCGTGGCGGGCTGGGCCGGGTGCATCAGCTCTTCGGGGCGAAGTTGCCGAAGGTGATCGATGAGCTGAATCGGGAGTTGGTGGCGTGAGCGCGTTGCTTGCGGAAGCGGTCGGGAGTGCACTGGTAGTGCCTCTGTCCGAGGTGGCAGATCTAGTTCGCGGCGTCACGTATCCCAAGACAGACGCGCGTGAGGAGCCTGCACCTGGCTTCGTTCCAATGCTCCGTGCAACAAACATCCAGGACGCGAGGCTGGTCCTCGACTCCGATCTGGTCTTCATCGCCGAGCGCCATATCTCTCCAGATCAACTTCTCCGCCAAGGCGACATCGTTGTCGCCACGTCGAGCGGAAGCAGGCACCTCGTCGGCAAGTCCGGTCAGCTGCATGCAGCTTGGCACGGTTCCTTTGGCGCCTTCTGCGCGACAGTTCGGCCACGCCCAGGCATTCACGCTCGCTACTTGGCGCTGTTTCTGCAAGCGCCCGCCTACTGGCGCCAAATTACAAAGAAGGCGCTCGGGGTGAACATCAACAACCTTCGACGCGGCGACCTGGAGTCGTTGGAAGTGCCCCTGCCGCCGCTCGCCGTTCAGGCGAGGATCGTCGCCGAAATCGAAAAGCAGTTCTCCCGCCTCGACGAAGCCGTCGCCAGCCTCAACCGCGTCAAGGCCAACCTCAGGCACTACAAGGCTGCGGTGCTCATGGCCGCCGTCGAAGGCTCGATAGGTGTTGACCAAGCGCCTGGCACCAGCTCGCGCGCAGACACACTACTGAGAGAAGCGCTAGCGGAAAGACGGCTACGTTGGCGGGGGCGGGGCGCGTACCGCGAACCGTCCGCCGGTGAAGCGTTCTCAGCGTTTCCGCTACCCGCTGGTTGGACAAGCGCAGCCATCGAGCAAATAGCTTGGTCCGTGGAGTACGGCTCGTCAGCCAAGACTTCCGAGACTGAAGGCGGGGTTCCCGTGCTCCGAATGGGCAACATCGTCGAGGGCGAGATCGACTACTCGGAGTTGAAGTACCTTCCCGCCGATCACGACGAATTCCCTCGACTGCTGCTGGAGCCCGGGGACCTGCTCTTCAATCGCACCAACAGTCCGGAGTTGGTAGGCAAGACAGCTGTCTTTCGGGGAGATCGTCGATGCTCCTTCGCGTCCTACCTGATCCGGGTGAAGACTGTCTCTCGGTGCGTGCCCGAGTTCGTAGCCGCGTACATAAACTCTTCCTACGGCCGTGCCTGGGTCAAGTCTGTGGTGACCCAGCAGGTAGGCCAGGCCAATGTCAACGGGACCAAGCTGCGGGCGCTCGCAATACCGTTGCCACCCCTGGCAGTGCAGCAGCGCATCGTCGCCGAAGTCGACCGCCGCCTCTCCATCGTCCGCGAGGTCGAGGCCGAGGTCGATGCAAACCTCAAGCGCGCGCATGCGCTGCGGCGAGCGGTACTCCACACAGCTTTTGGCGCCAGTCGCGAAAGGGAGTTCGGCGATGCCCCTCACGATCGTTGAAGTCATCGAGCGGTCGCAGCAGGGCCGAACGGAGCCCTATGTTTGCCGATGCGACGATGGCGAGGTCTATTTTGTGAAGGGGCGATCCGCAACGCGGAGGGGGTTAGTTGCGGAGTGGCTCTGCGCCGAAATGGCCACACAGCTTGGGCTACCCATTGCTCCATATGCTGTGGCCCACATGCCTACCGAGTTGTTGGAAGCCGATCTCAGCGGATGGCTTCGCGATCTCGGCGCGGGCCCAGTCTTTGCATCGCGTCGGATTGGTGCGGTGGAGTTGACTGAAGTGCATCGCGAACATGTGCCATATGAAATGCGACGAGACATCTTGGTGTTCGATTGGTGGATTAGGAATGGTGACCGGTGCCTGAGTCCCTTGGGTGGTAACCCGAACCTACTCTGGCGTCCGTCCGAGGAAGGGGAACTGGTCGTGATCGATCACAACCTCGCATTCGACCCGGAGTTTTCGCCTTCCGACTTCGCGCAGTTGCACGTCTTCGCCGACGAGCTCCCAGGGCTGTTCAGCGACTTCGTGGAACGCGACACCTACGCACGGCGTCTCAATGCCGCCTTGGCATCATGGAACACCGCGTGCGGTAATCTTCCGCTCGAGTGGCAGTTCGTTGACCCCGAGCTGACCGTGCGAGTGGACTTCGACGTAACGGAGTTCAGACGGCTTCTAGAGCAAGCAAGCTCCGATTCCTTCTGGGACCTGCCAGCATGAATACAGCCTGTCACTACTCGATCGTTCGGTTCCTTCCGTTCGTGGAGACGGGAGAGTTCGCAAACGTTGGCGTTGTTGTCTTCGCGCCCGGTGCGCGGTTCTTCGGCTTCAAGCTACTCGTGAATCGGCACGCACGGGTAACCAACTTCTTTGAGCAGTTGGATGCGAAAATCTTCCGGATGGCGATGCGCACATTTCGGGAAGAGCTTGAGCGAGTGAGCCAGCTACTGAAGCCGCTTGGAACGGACAGGCGACTAAAGGTGCTTGATAAGGAGGGTGCGCTGCGATTCTGGGCTGAGATCGTCAAGCCGCGCGAAACGATGATCAGGTTCAGCGAATCGCGTGTCGTGTTGGCGGAAGACGTTCGCGGCAAGCTACAGGAGCTCTTTGATTTCTACGTTGAACGCAATTTTGCGACTCGTGAGTACCAAGAGCAGACCCTTGAGCGCGGTGTCCGCGGCTGGTTGCGCGACGCCAACCTGCAGACTCGCTTCTTCCCTGCCCGTGTGGGCAACGATGAATACCACGCGCAATTCCCGTTTGTTGAGCTGGATAACGAACGCCCTGTGAAGATCATCAAGCCGCTCAACCTTGGGTACGCGGATGCTTCGCGCATCATTGACCATGGTGGGCAGTGGGTGGTGAGGGTCAATGCACTGAAGAAGCGCGGCCTCCTGCCCGCGGATGTGCTTTTCGCAGTCGATGGGCCACAGGATGTATCTGCACGCGCTGCTGCTTGTGGCGAGGTTATTGATGAGCTCCAAGGGCTCGGTGTAACCGTGGCGCCATACGCCGACCGTCAAGCGATTATTGAGTTTGCGCGACCTTCGCGGTAGGCGAGTCCATAGCGGCGTGGCTGCCTGCGTCCGCATGCGGGAGGTCACACGAGGGTCTGACGAACACGCGCGATGATGCGCCCACAATGAACACGTCCACCCTCATCCAGAAGCTCTGGAACTACTGCAACGTCCTGCGCGACGACGGCATGAGCTATGGCGACTACGTCGAGCAGCTCACCTACCTGCTGTTCCTCAAGATGGCGGACGAGCGCAGCCGCCCGCCGTACAGCCAGCCCAGCCCCATCGCCGCCGCCTATGCCTGGCCCACCTTGCTGGCCAAGGACGGCGACGACCTGTTCGACCACTACCGCCACACGCTGGAAGAGCTGGGCAAGGGCAAGGGCACGCTGGCGCTGATCTTTGGCAAGGCGCAGAACAAGTTCCAGGACCCGGCCAAGCTACGGCGCGTGATCGTGGATCTGATCGACGCCGAGGACTGGTCATCGATGGGCGCCGACGTGAAGGGCGACGCCTACGAGGGCCTGCTGGAGCGCAACGCGCAGGACATCAAGTCTGGCGCTGGCCAGTACTTCACGCCGCGCGCGCTGATCCAGGCGATGGTGGACTGCATCGCGCCCCGCCCCGGCGAGCTGATCTGCGACCCGGCCTGCGGCACGGGCGGCTTTCTGTTCACCGCGCATCAGTACCTCACGCAGCACTACCCCAACCTCACCCGCGAAGAGAAGCGCCACCTCAAGGAAGGCGCCTTCCGCGGCTGGGAGCTGGTGCAGGCCACCGCGCGCGTGTGCGCCATGAACCTGATGCTTCACGGCATAGGTTCCGAGAAGAGCGTGCCGGTGCGCGTGGCCGACGCCCTGGCGGCCGACCCGGGCGAGCGCTTCGACGTGGTGCTGGCCAACCCGCCCTTTGGCAAGAAGAGCAGCACGATGATCGTGGGCGAGGACGGCAAGACCTCGACCGAAAAGGACATCGTCGAGCGCGACGACTTCTGGGCCACCACCAGCAACAAGCAACTCAACTTCGTGCAGCACATCAAGACGCTGCTCAAGGCCCACGGCCGCGCCGCGGTGGTGGTGCCCGACAACGTGCTGTTCGAGGGCGGCGCCGGCGAGACCATCCGCCGCAAGCTGCTGCACGAGTGCGACGTGCACACCCTGCTGCGCCTGCCCACCGGCCTGTTCTACGCGCAGGGCGTGAAGGCCAACGTGATCTTCTTCGACAAGAAGCTGGCCCAAGAGACG
>Ga0209310_1001914_pt1 | contig 14260 bp, 19 predicted proteins | sample AD_UKC030_MetaG_FD_184415 | JGI IMG/M metagenome (GOLD analysis project Ga0209310, IMG submission 184415) | Active sludge microbial communities of municipal wastewater-treating anaerobic digesters from USA - AD_UKC030_MetaG (SPAdes) (version 2) | ecosystem: Engineered > Bioreactor > Anaerobic >... | reverse complement strand
CAACTGGGAACTGTCGACCGCGCGTTCCAGCGATGTCGTGCGTTTCCTGCAGGCCAAGGGTATCGATCCGAAGCGGCTTGAAGCCGCCGGCTACAGCGAATATCAGCCGGTCGCCCCCAATACGACCGCTGCCGGTCGCAAGGAAAACCGCCGCATTGAAATCGTCCTGACGGACATGAAGTTCTGAACGATGTCGCTACCCAAACCGAGGAGTTCATCATGACCAAGCATCTCAAGCCGATTGCCGCCTTTGCCGCAATGCTGGTTGCCGGAGCGGCGCAAGCGCAGTACCCGATCCTGGATGCCGTTGCCAACCGGGTCGTCGACAAATACCAGTCGGCGACTTGCGAGGAATTGTGGCAGAAGAAAAGCGAGCCGAAGTCGGCGGAGGAACAGCGCGTCATGCAGTTCCTGCGCGAGGATCCGAATATGCGCACGGCGTTCTTCAACAAGGTTTCCGGTCCCATCGTCAACAAGATGTTCGAATGCGGGATGATTCCATGACTGCGCGCAAACACCAGTACTCAGCGTCGCCGACTCCCGCCCGCATCGGGCGCGCCTGTGCCTTGGCGCTTGGACTGCTCGCTGCGGCCGGGGTCGCGGCGCAGGCCCCGGCTACCGTCGGCAAGCCAGCGAAACCGGCCGCCAAAAAGCAGGTGGCGCCGGTCGACAAGCCGGCCCTGGAAGCGCGTGCCGTCGATCTGCTCAAGGCGACCAGCGCCCGTCTGGCGGCCGCCAAGGCAATGTCGTTTACGGCGACCGTGAGCTACGAGTATCCGAGCCGGCTCGGCCCGGCCATCGTCTATACCTCGCGCTACGACGTGACGATGCAGCGCCCCGATCGCCTGCGGGTCGTCAATCCGGGCGACGGCCCGGCTTCCGAGTTCTATCTCGACGGCAAGACGATGGTGGCCTTCGCGCCGGCCGAGAACCTGGCCGCCATCGCCGAGGCGCCGCCGACCATCGAGGCGGCGCTGAAGCAGGCGTTCGACAAGGCGGCCATCTTCTTCCCCTTCACCGACCTGCTGTTGCCCGACCCCTATGCCGCGATGGCGGACGGGACGAAACTGGCCTTCTACATTGGCCCGTCCGCGCAGGTGGGTGGCGTCAAGACCGACATGGTCGCCTGGGCCAACGACGACGTCTTCCTCCAGATGTGGATCGGCGCCGACGACAAGCTGCCGCGCCGCATCCGCGCCGTCTACCGTGCCGACCCGCTGCGCCTGCGCCATGACATGGAGCTTTCCAACTGGCAGCTCGATCCGCTCGTCGCGGCCGATGCCTTCGCATCACCGAAGGCGCAGGCGGCCCAGCGTATGGAGTTCGCCCATCCGGTCGCCGCGCTGCCGCCGGGCGTCAAGCCCGTGGCCAAGCCGCTCAAATCCTCCACTAAACCCCAATGAACGAGGGGAACGACATGAAAAAGATCGTTATCGGCATGTCCGCCCTGCTGGCCGGCATGCTCTGCACGTCGCAGGCGATGGCCTGGGGCAGCGCCAACCGTTTCGGCGGCTCGACCGAGCATAGCTGGGGATCGACCAGTCACGACAACCGCTGGGGCGGGAGCAGCGAGCATGTCGCGGGCGAGGGCACCGAGCATACCAATGCCTATGGCGGCAGCACCGCGCACGCCTGGGGCGGCGGAACCGAGCACACCAACGTTGATGGCGGCAAGACCTACGGTGAAGCGGGCTATGGCGCGGCGCACACCTACCCGGGCGGCGCGACGGCCTACCGGCCACCGGGCTACCCGGCTTACCCGGTCTATCATCCGCCGGTTGCGGTGCCAGTCTATTCCAGCGGCTGCTATGGTTGCGCGGCAGCAGCCGGCGCGGTGGTCGGGGTGGCGGCCGGCGCCGCCATTGCCTCCGCCAACACCGCGGCAGCGAGCTCGAATGCCTACGCCGCCGGCGTGGCGGCCGGTGCTGCCGCCAGCGCAGCACCGCCAGCGAGCTATGCGATGGGTGTCAACTACGCGACCTTGCCGGCCGGCTGCATGATGCCGACGGTCGGCGGTGGGACCTATTACCTGTGCGGGAACACCTGGTTCAAGCCGCTGTATGGCGCCAACGGCGTCTATTACCGCGTGGTGCCGACGCCATAGGCAAGTTTCACCATCTGAATTGAAGCCGACAAACCCTCGCAAAGGCGCGTCTTGCCATGCTCTCCGCGATACCCACCGTTTCGGATTCCAGGGTCTTCAAGGACGGCGACCTCAACTGAGGACTGTTACGGTCGACGGCGATTTTGTGGCCAATTTGTAAACAAGGAAAACATGTCTTCTCGCTTCGTGAAACTGACGGCAGGCGTCGTCGCAATTGCTACCGCCGCCATCGCTACGCCTGCCCGCGCCGAACTCAGCGCCGAGGAACTCGCCAAACTCGCGCAAAACCCGGTCGGCAATCTGATCAGCGTGCCGTTCCAGAACAACACCAATCTGAACGTCGGCCCCGACAATCGGACGCAGAACATCCTCAACATCCAGCCGGTGATTCCGATCTCGGTGAGCGACGAGTGGAACATCATCACCCGTACCATCGTCCCGGTCATCTCGCAGCCGCTCCCCGATGGCGAGCGGACCAACGGCATCGGCGACACCGCATTCACCGCCTTCCTGTCGCCGGCCAAGCCCGGCAGCTTTATCTGGGGCGCCGGGCCGGTGGTGCAACTGCCGACCAACAGCAATTCGGACCTCGGCAACAAGAACTGGGGTCTTGGCCCGTCGGTCGTCGTGCTGCGCCTCGAGAAGGGCAATCCCTGGGTCTATGGCGTGCTGGCCAACAACATCTGGTCGCTGTCCGACAGTCAGCAGGGTGGCTCCTACAACAACGGCCTGCTCCAGCCCTTCGCCAATTACAACTTCGCCGGCGGTTTCTACCTGACCAGCGCCCCGATCATCACCGCCAACTGGAAGGCCGAGAACAGCCAGCGCTGGACCGTGCCGGTCGGCGGCGGCGTCGGCAAGATCTTCCATCTCGGCAAGTTGCCGGTGAATACGCAGCTGTCGGCCTACTACAACGTGGTGACGCCGGACGACGGGCCCAACTGGCAGATTCGCGCCCAGGTGCAGTTCATGTTCCCGAAGTGAGACCGGCTCGTTTCTGGAGATCACCTGTTCTATGACGGTGCACATGATTCGCGAGAAGACGAAACTTGATTGGCGAACGAGGGGTGAGGATCTTGGATACTTTTCATGTGACCGAACATGCCTTGATCGGACTGGATTTCAAGTACGGCAAGCAGATTCTGGCGGCCTCGCTGCCGATGGCGCTGACCGTTTTTTTTCACGGGCTTGGCATCAACGAGGTTCATCGGTTTTTCAAACGCTTCGGGCGCCCCGTCATGAGAGGCCCGCATCGACTTGCCCGTACCGCGGTGATCATCGGCGTCGTTGCCATCCTTCTCGTCTCGCATTTTTTCGGCGTGGTCGTCTGGGCCGCGTTCTTTTTTCTCAGTGGCCTGATCAATGACATGTCGCACGCGATGTTTTATTCGATCAATTCCTACACCACGCTGGGCGCCAGCGGCATCACGCTGGGCAAAGGCTGGCTCGGTTTCGGCAATTTTGAATCGATGACCGCGATGCTGATGTTCGGCTGGTCGACCGCCGTTCTGGCCGACATCATCAACAAGCTCCACGATATCGAGGATTAGCCGCAGCATGCTTCGTCTGGAGTTTCATCCGTTTTTCCGGGAGTAAAAACCATGTCCAAGATCAGACCAACCGTTGGAGAAAATGGATTCGTGCTACCGCTCCTGCCGCCGGAGCGTGACCCACGATTATGGACGCGACTCGTCCGCGTCATGTTCTTCACCCCCGGCTTCATGGCCCTGCTACTGATCAAGGCCGGCGAACCCGCCGCGTTCGGGGTAACCATCGAATTGCTGCTGCTCTCGTCCGCCAGCGCGGTGGTCGCCGGGCTGTTCATCGGCTCGCAATCCTCCGGGGCGGGCGCCGATACGTCATCCGAGGTCAGCCTCTGGTCCGGCGGACTGATCCTCGAATACCTGTCGGTCGTTCCCTTCCTCTGCGCCCTGCCACCACTGTTCCACCAGCTGGCCAACAGCAACCTGTTGCACACGCGGGCGCCGGGCGCGGTCGACCTGAGCCTGGGCGTTTCCGAGCTGATTCCCGCATTTGCGATCCTTCCCTTCATGCTCTACCAGTTGTCAGGGTTCGGGACGCTGCATTACATCGTGTCAAAAGCGACCAACTGGCTGCTGAACATCGTCATTCTTGCGGCCATCGTCGTCGCCTACCTCGCCAATCGAACCGCGCGTTATTCTCTGGAAGAAGTCGCCACCGGTTTCCTGGTCGTGCTGATGACTGCGACCGTCTTCTACGGCGTGCTCAAACTCAAGACCCTGCAGGGCATCTATGAAGCGCATGCGCCGGCCAAGGCGCCCAAGGAAGCGAAAGAAGCGAAGGCCTAGCCGCCCGCGCGCCTGAACAGCAGTCTATTCAATGGAGTTAACATGGCTTCACGCTCACTGATCGTAATGCCCGACGACACGGGCAAACCCCTGCTGGATGCCATCAATGGGGCCAGGAAGTCGATTCGCATCAAGATATTCCTGTTTTCCGACCCGTCGCTGGTGACCGCCGTAATCGCCGCCCACCAGCGCGGGGTCAAGGTTCGCGTCATGCTCAACCCGGCCCGCCGCGGTGGCGAACCGGAGAACGAGGCGACGCGCAAGGCGCTCGAGGAGGCTGGCGTCGCGGTCGCCGACACCAATCCGGCGATCGACCTGACGCACGAAAAATCGATGGTCGTCGATGACGAGTCGGCTTTCATCCAGTCTCTCAACTGGGAAACCAAGAACCTGACGGAAACCCGCGATTACGCGGTAGTCACCTCGCACCGTCACGAGGTCGACGAAGTCAGCGCCTGCTTCGACGCCGACTGGGAGCGCAAGGCATTCGATCCCGGCCAGGATTCCCACCTGATCTGGTGCAACATCAACGGGCGCAACCGGGTGGCGCAGTTCATAGACCAGGCGACCGAATCACTGTTCCTGCAGAACGAGCGCTATCAGGACGAAGTGATCATCGAGCGCCTGGTGCGCGCAGCGGCGCGCGGGGTCAAGATTCACATTCTGGCGCGGCCGGCGCATACGCTGAAAAAGGGCAAGCTGGTCGAGGGCGTCGAGGGCCTGCGCATCCTTCAGGATCTCGGTGCCAAGGTGCACAAGCTCAAGGGACTCAAGCTGCACGGCAAGATGATGCTGGCCGACGGTGCGCGCGCCCTGATCGGCTCGATCAATCTGGCGCCCGGCAGCTTCGACAGTCGCCGCGAACTGGCGATCGTGGTGCACGACGAGCCAGTGGTGAAACGCCTGCAGGAATATGTTCATCACGACTGGGCGCATTCCCATTCGCTGGATCTTTCCGACGCCGGCCTGCTTGCCGACCTGGCCGACGAAGAAGAGGAAGCCACCCAGGAACTGGCGCTGGTCAATCACAGGAACCACAGGAATCACGGACATTGACCCGCACCGCACAAGCAGCACCTCAACCTGACAAGTTACGGAGCCACCATCATGAAAAAATCCGCCGTTTTCGCAGCCTCCTTCGCCGCCGCCCTGACGCTCGCCGGTTGCGCCACCCAGCAGCAGATTTTGCAGGGCATGCAGCCCCAGGCCGTCGAATCGGCGCTGGCGCGCGGACGCTTCGACCTGCAGTGCCCGGGTGCCGAGGCCTCGGTACTCAGCCAGGAATTGATGCAGCCGCTCTTTTTCGGCGCGCCCGAGCGCGGCCTGTACACCATCGGTGTCAGCGGCTGCGGCCAGCGCAAGACCTACCAGATCATCTGCCCGGAAGGCGGAAGCGGCTGTTTCGCCGCCGACACGCTGGGCAACATTCGCTGAACCCGCAATGCCATTCGTTTGCAGATCAGGAAAGTTGATACCATAGTTCCACAGCGCGCCGCATCACTGCGGACGCCCCCTAAAACTGTCACCAAGGAGCGCATGATGTTCAAGAAAATCTCAGCCTGGCTTGCCGCCACCGTCTTTGCCCTGACCCTGACTGCTTGCGCCAACACCGGCGGGCCGCAGGAAGTCGAAATCCGCACCGGCGTCATCGAGCAGATCACCAATGTCCAGATTGCGTCCAACCAGCACCGCGGCGTCGGCGCCGTGGTCGGGGGCCTGGCCGGCGTTGGCATCGGCAGCCTGATCGGTGCGGGCACCGGGCGCGACGTTGCCATGGTGGTTGGCGCGATCGGCGGCGCCGTCGCCGGCAATGAAATCCAGAAGCGGCACGACCAGCCGGTTGCCGGCCAGCAGATCATCGTCCGCGTGACCAACGGCGTGCTGGTTTCGGTCACTCAGCCGGCCAATCCCAACCTGAAGCAAGGCCAGCGTGTCTATATCGAAGGTAACGGCGAAGACGCTCGCGTCGTACCGCGCTGATCGCCGTATTCCGTCACCTTCCGGGGTGCCTGTGCGCACCCCGGTTTTAATTTTGAAAAGTCCGACCATGAACACGCAAGCCCGGCGCAACCCGCTGTCACGCCAACTTCTGATGGCGCTCCTGCCGCTTCTGCTGACCGCCTGCGCGCCGGATGCCTGGAAGCCGGATTCCCCCTTCGACGCCTTCCTTGGGCAGGTCCGAAACACCTGCTGGAACAAGCAGGTCGGGCGCACCTCCATCGACAGGCTGATGCCGACCCCCAACCAGGTCGATGACTATTTCATGGACGTCACCTCGCGCCTCTACCATGGCCGGATCAGCGAAGCGAGCTACCTCAGCGCGCTCGGCGGCCTCTACGATGCCCAGCCCGATTCACCCGGTGTCCAGTGCATCCTCGGCCTGCTGCCGGAGCGCGTGCCGCCGCCCCCTTCCGCATTGCCCCCGGTCCTCCGCTAAGCTGCGCGGCAGCCCTCGCGTCAAACCTGTACCATCGAAATTCTGGCGGGAATTTTCCCGCCATAACGTCACCCCCAACCCCAGGAGTTCATCAATGAAGACTGCAACAAAAGCCGCCCTGCTTGCCCTGACCCTTGCCTTCGGCACCGCCCATGCAGCGGATGCCAAGCCAGCCACTTCCGCCGCCGGCACCCCGGGTGTCGTAATCGGCGAAGACACCAAGGCCGAAGCGACGGTCGTGGCGATTGACAAGAAGACGCGCACCGTGACCCTCAAGGGCGAGGAAGGCACCGTGTTCGACATCATCGTCGGCAAGGAAGCCAAGAACTTTGCCCAGATCAAGGTCGGTGACCGCGTGGTCGCCGAGCACATGGAAGCGCTGGCCCTCGAACTGTCGAAGGGCAGCGGCCTGCGCGAGACGGTCGAAAAGGACATCAACCAGACCGCCAAGCCGGGGCAGAAGCCGGGTGCAATCAAGGGCCGCGAAATCGACTTCGTGGCCGACGTCAAGGGCGTTGACACCAAGGCGAGCACGATCACCGTCCTCGGCGCCAGCGGCCGGATGTACAAGCTGAAGGTCAGGGACCCGGCTGTCCTCGCCCAGATCAAGGAAGGCGATCAGGTCAAGGGTACCTATGTTGCCGTGACCGGGATTGCCGTTCTGCCGCCTGCTGCCAAGAAGTAAGCGACCGCTCCGGTCAACCCGAGGCTGCCCGGCGGGCAGCCTTTTTTATGTCACTGGCCCGGCCGGTGACGGTATCCCTGGTGGATTTGCACTCAGGCACGCCGCCGCCCCGGCCGGAACTGCCAGGCGTCGTCGTAATAAGCCGCATCCTCGCTGGCCGCAGTCACCCCCGGGATGCCGAGCAGCGGCAGCGGTTGAAGTTCGCGCGGGCAGTTGATGCGGCCGGCGGAGAAATCCATTGCCAATTTGGCGTCAACCGCAGCCAGCTGCGCGGCGCGTGGCTGGCGCAGCCAGTTATCATCTACGATGTGCAGCACCGCCTTGGCGGTCAGGCCGCGGAAGGGATCGCGCAACTGCGCGTAGGTCGCATGGCCGAACACGAAGAAGCGCATGGCGCGCCGCACATCGGCCCGGTGTTCGGCGAACAGGGCCCGCCATCGAAAGCCGCGCAGCAGGTCGAGCAGTTCCGGCGCACTGGAGACGACGACGATCCCGCATTCGTCGAAGTGGGTCAGGGCATCGCGCTCGGCACCGCGGTTCTTGCCGTCCACCGCGCTTGCCTGCCCGTGGCGGGCGCTGAGCGCCAGCTTGGCCTGTGGAAAGGTCAACCAGACCAGCGCATTGAAGAAATCATGCCAGTCGTCCGGTCGCGTCGCGACTTCGCCGCGCTCCCGGATGCGCCGTTCGTAGGCGAGGCCATCGGCATGCGGCGGCACGAAGCGGATGCGCCGGCCGTCCGGCGCGCTGATCGGAAAACGTTCGGCCAGCGCGGCGACCGCTGCCGTCGCCGGCCCCGGCGGCATCTGGTCAAGCCAGCCGCGCAGCGGATCGTAAAGCGGTGAAGCAAAGGCTGTGGACAAGTCCGGCAAGCGCGCTGCCGCCCTGCCTCAGCGCATTTTCCAGGAGAGCATTTCGCCGGCACGCAGCGGCACAATGGTGTCGCCGCTGATGTACGGGTAGTCTGCCGGCACGGTCCACGGCTCCCTGGCCAGCGTCAGCGTGCCGCTGTTGCGCGGCAGGCCGTACCAGTCGGGGCCATGGAAGCTGGCGAAGGCTTCCAGCTTGTCGAGCGCGCCGGCCTGCTCGAAGGCTTCAGCGTAGAGTTCGAGCGCCGCGTAGGCGGTGTAGCAGCCAGCACAGCCGCAGGCGGCCTCCTTCGCCCCCTTGGCGTGCGGCGCCGAGTCGGTGCCGAGGAAGAATTTCGGGTTACCGGAAATGGCCGCGGCGACCAGCGCCACGCGGTGCGTTTCTCGCTTCAACACCGGCAGGCAGTACCAGTGCGGGCGCACGCCACCCTGGAAGATGGCGTTGCGGTTGTAGAGCAAGTGGTGGGCGGTGATGGTGGCGGCCACGGTCGACGGCGAATTTGCCACGAATTCCGCGGCGTCCTTCGTCGTGATGTGCTCCATGACCACCTTCAATTTCGGAAAACGCTGGGTCAGTGGCAGCAGCACGGTGTCGATAAAGACCTTTTCGCGGTCGAACAGGTCGACCGCCGGATCGGTCACTTCGCCATGCACCAGCAGCGGCAGCCCGACGCGCTCCATCTCGCTCAGCGTGTCGTACGCCTTGGTGATGTCGGTCAGGCCGGCGTCGGAATTGGTCGTCGCCCCCGCCGGATAGAGCTTGACAGCCTTGACGAAGCCGGAGGCGGCGGCCTTCACGACCTCGGCCGGCGGCGTGTTGTCGGTCAGGTAAAGCGTCATCAGCGGCTCGAAACTGGCGCCGGCCGGCAGGGCGGCAACGATGCGGTCGCGGTAGGCAGCGGCCTGGTCGACACTGGTCACCGGCGGCTTCAGGTTGGGCATGACGATGGCGCGGGCGAACTGGGCGGCGGTGTGGGCGAGCACGGAAGCCAGGGCCTCGCCGTCGCGCAGGTGAAGATGCCAGTCGTCGGGGCGGGTGATGGTCAGTTGCATGGCGAGTCTCTGAATGACATGCCTCGATTTTAGCAGGGAGCCCATAAAGGACTGCGGGTTTCCCCCGTGGGCCGGCACTCAGTCCTGGCGCGGGTAGCGCCGAATCATTTCCGACATCATTTCGCGAAACTGTTCTTCGACCTCGTGACGCACGATGGTGGCGCCGAACACTCTGGCCAATGCCGAGTCCGGTACTGCTTCGGCGTGATACCTGATTCGCACACCGTCGACCAGCTGCGTAAGCCGGGCCTCGCTTTCCATCCGCTTCATGCTGCCCGAGAGACTTTTTGCGACGATCAGCCGCTTCGGCTCCAGACGAATCTGCCGTTCGGACTTGAAGGGCAAGGAGATGGGACCATACCCGGCCACCCCTTCCTGACGTACCCAAAGGGTGTTTTCTTCACGACGCACGACCCGGCTCGATTTGATATTGCCGATGAACAGTGCCATGTGATCGAAATCCGTCAGCACGTCCCAGACGCCGGCCAGCGGGACGGGGACCTCGGCCACGACCTCGACGACAAAAGCGTCACCGATTTGCGAAACCGTCACGGCAAGACTGGATTCCATGGCGAAGGCACCGCCGGCCCATGTGACACACATCGCCAGCCAGGCAATTACTTGCCGGCGGGAGATCATGGCGGCAACCGCTTTTCCGAAGGGGATCATGCTAATCCGGCAAAGAGCCATTCACGCCTTCAAGGCGAGCGCCCGTTCGTAAAGCGCATTTTTGGCCGCGCCGGTAATCGCCGACGCCAGCTTCGCGGCCTGCTTGACCGGCAGGCCGTCGGCCAGCAGCAGCTTCAATACGCGCTCGCCTTCGTAACCGTCGGCGCCCGCCGGGGCGCCGGACACGATCAGCACGAATTCGCCGCGCTGGCGGTTGGGATCTTCCTTCAGCCAGTCAAGCGCCGCGCTCAACGGCCCGGAATGGACGGATTCGAACAGCTTGGTCAACTCGCGGGCGATGACCAGGGTGCGTTCGCCGAGCACATCGGCGAGGTCGGCGACGGCTTCCAGCACGCGATGCGGCGCTTCGTAGAAGACCAGTGCGGCACGCTGGTCGCGCAGATCGGCCAAGGCCTGGCGGCGCTGGCCGCCCTTGCTGGGCAAAAAACCGTAAAAGAGGAAATGCTCGTCGAGCAGGCCGGAGGCGGAGAGCGCCGTCGTCGCTGCACAGGCACCGGGCAGCGGCACGACCTTGCAACCGGCAGCGCGCACGGCGGCGACGACTCGGGCGCCGGGATCGGAAATGCCGGGCGTGCCGGCATCCGAAATCAGCGCCACGGACTCGCCGGCCTGCAGTTTTTCGACGATGCGCGCAGCCGCTTCGTGTTCGTTGTGCCGGTGGGCCGGCAGGGTGCGCGCCTGCGCACCGAGCTGCTTCAGCAGCGGGCCGCTATGCCGGGTGTCCTCGGCCGCCACCCAGGGCACGGTACGCAGGACTTCCTCGGCGCGCCGGGTGAGGTCGGCCAGGTTCCCGATCGGGGTCGGGACAACATACAATGCAGCGGATTCTTCCGTCATTTTCTCGGCATGCAGGCAAAGACCCACGATACCACCACCACGCGCGGGCGCGAAGCCGAGGCGCTGGCCGCACGCCATCTGGAAGGCAGCGGCCTGCGCGTCGTCGAGCGCAATTTCCGTGTGCGCGGCGGCGAGATCGACCTGATCTGCCGTGACGGCAAAACGCTGGTCTTCGTCGAGGTGCGCCTGCGCAGCCGCAGCGATTTCGGCGGGGCCGGGGCCAGCATTACCGCGAGCAAGCGCCGTCGCATCGTCCTCGCCGCACAGCACTACCTGCTCGGCAAGGCGAATTGCGATTGCCGTTTCGACTGCGTGCTGATCGATGGCAGCCGACTCGAATGGATCAGAAATGCGTTTGCTGCTGACGATTAGCCTGGCCTTGTGGCTGACGGCAACCCAGGCGGAAGGCGTGCGCGTGCTGGTGCAGCGTTCGCCACTGGCCGGCAGCCAGTATTACGCGGTCGGCGAGCAGTGGCGGGAAATGCGGGTGGGCGACCGCCTCGACCTGATCCGCGAGCCCGACAACCGCCACGACCGCAACGCCATCCGGGTCGAATGGCGCGGTCACAAGCTGGGCTACGTACCGCGCGCCGAAAACCGGGCGGTGGCTGCGGCCATGGATCAGGGCGACGCCCTGGTCGCCCGCATCGCCCGCCTCACCGAGCACGCGAACCCGTGGCGGCGGGTCGAGTTCGAGGTCTTCGTCGAGCTCTGATGTAGAATGCGCCGATTACCGGCCCCCTCCCCGTTCGCCTCATGGATCTGATTGCCCGCGTCGCCCAGCATTTCGAAGACAGCGCCCAAACCAAGCTGGACGCCGTCGAACTTATGGCCGCACCCATTGCCGCCGCCATCGAGTCGATGACCCACTGCCTGATCAACGGCGGCAAGATTCTCGCCTGCGGCAACGGCGGCTCGGCGGGCGACGCGCAGCATTTCGCCGCCGAACTGATCGGCCGCTTCGAGGCCGAGCGCCAGGAACTGGCCGCCATCGCGCTGACCACCGACAGCTCGATCCTGACCGCCGTGGGCAACGATTACGGGTTCGCCCACATTTTCTCCCGGCAGGTGCGCGGCCTCGGCCATGCCGGCGACGTGCTGCTGGCGATTTCCACCTCCGGCAATTCGGGCAACGTGATCGAGGCGATCAAGGCGGCGCATGAAGCCGACATACGCGTCATCGCGCTGACCGGCAGGGGCGGCGGCCAGATCGGCGACCTGCTCGCGGACGGCGACATCCACCTCTGCGTGCCGGCCGAGCGCACGGCACGCATTCAGGAAACCCATTTGCTCGTCATCCATTGCCTGTGCGATGGCATCGATGCGCTTCTCCTCGGAGTCGAATGATGCTGAAAACCAAATTCCTGCTGGTGGCCACCGCCCTGGCCCTCGCCCTGCCCGCCCTGCAGGGTTGCGCACCGGCCGTGGTCGCCGCCGGTGTCACCGCCGGGGCGATGTCGGCAACCGACCGCCGCACCACCGGCACCCAGGCCGACGACGAAGGCCTGGAGTGGAAGGCGGGGCAAAGCGTCCCGGAAAAATTCAAGGCGGCCTCACACATCAACTTCACCGTCTTCAACCGGCGCCTGCTGATCACCGGCGAGGTGCCGAGCGAAGAGGCAAAGAATCTCATCGGCGAAAACGCCGCCAAGATCGAGGGGTTCCGGGAGGTGATCAATGAACTGACCGTCGGCCCGGCTTCGTCGTTCAGCGCGCGCAGCAACGACAGCTACATCACCTCCAAGGTCAAGGCCCGCCTGGTGGACGCCAAGGAAGTTTCGGCGCACCACGTCAAGGTGGTCACCGAGTCGTCCACCACCTACCTGATGGGCATCGTCACCGAACGCGAGGGCAAGGTGGCGGTCGCCGTGGCGCGCACCACCGAAGGCGTGCGCAAGGTGGTTAACGTGATGGAAGTGGTCAGCGATGCCGAAGCGCGCCGCCTCGACGTCCTGCGCAGCAATTCGGGTTCGGCACCGGCGCCGGTGGAGAATCGCTGAACGCGGCGCGCAGCAAAACCATAAACAGGGGGGAGTCGGACCGTGAATCTGGAAAAAGTCATCTTCGGTTTCTTCATCGTGCTCGCCGCCACGCTGAATTTCGGCTTCTTCATCGGCGACATCGACCGGCCAGAGCTGCACCACGTCTATGAACTGGCAGCGGCGCTGATCGTCAGCCTGATCGCCACCGCGCTCAAGTTCGGCGACCGCACCCAGATCGGCGCCATCCACCTGTCCACCAGCCTGGTCGCCGACCTGCAGCTGATTGCCGCCGCCATCACCTGGGCGATTGCCGTCCATGTCACCGGCGACGGCATGACGCCTTCGGTCACCTCGAGCGTCGTCTCGCTGTCCGGCGGTGCGCTGTTCGCCAATATCGTTTCGGTCATCATCCTGATCGTGGAAACCGTGATGATGCGGCGTTAGCCCCGGGGAGCGCCGAGCATGAACAGCGCCTTCTTCCTCGTGCTCCGGCGCATGCGGGTGCCGATCATCGTCGTGATCGTCATCTACGCAATCTCGGTCGTCGGCCTGACGCTGGTGCCGGGCATCGATGGCGACGGCAACCCGGCGCCGGCGATGAGCTTCTTCCACGCCTTCTACTTCATCAGCTACACGGCGACGACGATCGGCTTCGGCGAGATTCCCAACGCCTTTTCCGATGCCCAACGCATGTGGGTCACCTTAAGCATCTACCTGACGGTGGTTGGCTGGTCTTATTCCGTGGTGACGCTGATCGCCCTGCTCCAGGACAAGAGCTTCCAGAACACGCTGACCGTCGACCGCTTTGCGCGCCGGGTACAGCGCCTCAAGGAACCGTTCTACCTGGTCTGTGGCGCCGGCGAAACCGGCAATCTGATCTGCCGCACCTTCGATCGCGTCGGCCACGCCTTCGTCGTTCTCGAAAAGGACGAAATGCGCGTCGAGGAAGTCGACCTGCAGGATTTCAAGACCGACATCCCGGCCCTGGCCGCCGATGCGCGCCTGCCCGACAACCTGCTGCTGGCCGGTCTCCGCCATGCCAAATGCCGCGGGGTGCTGGCCGTGACCAACGACGAGGAGGCCAACCTCGCCATTGCGATTGCCGTGCGCCTGCTCAATCCGCAGGTGCCGGTCGTCGCCCGCGCGCGCAGCCCGTCGGTGGCCGCCAACATGGCCTCGTTCGGCACCGACCATGTGATCAACCCGTTCGAGCGCTTTGCCGAACATCTGGCCCTGGCCGTCGCTGCGCCAGAGCGCTTCCGGCTGATCGAGCTGC
>Ga0209310_1001913_pt1 | contig 14261 bp, 12 predicted proteins | sample AD_UKC030_MetaG_FD_184415 | JGI IMG/M metagenome (GOLD analysis project Ga0209310, IMG submission 184415) | Active sludge microbial communities of municipal wastewater-treating anaerobic digesters from USA - AD_UKC030_MetaG (SPAdes) (version 2) | ecosystem: Engineered > Bioreactor > Anaerobic >... | reverse complement strand
GTCGCCCCGCAGCTCTACATCGCGGTCGGCATCTCGGGTGCCATCCAGCATCTGGCCGGCATGAAGGAGTCCAAGGTCATCGTCGCCATCAACAAGGATCCGGATGCGCCGATCTTCCAGGTGGCGGATTATGGTCTGGTGGCTGATCTGTTTGAAACCGTGCCGCAACTGGTGAATGCCGTCGGCTAGAATAGCCGTGTGAATCTGCCGGATACATTGCTGGGTGAAGGGTGGTACTGGGCGGCGTGGGTCGTCTGGGTGCCGCTTTTCGCCCGCAGTCTTTTCAAGGCACATTGGAGCAGGTTAAGGGATTCCGAGCAACTCAACGTCTGGCTCGGAATGATCGTGTTGCTGACAGTGATCTGGAGCCTGAAGGCGGGGGTTAGGCCGGGGCTGTCGATGCATCTGCTCGGTGCGACGGTCTTTACGCTCAGCTTCGGCCCGCACCTCGCGTTTGTCGGCCTCTCGCTGGTGCTTCTTGGCATAAGCCTGAATGGCGCCGATGGCTTCTTCGCATACGCGATCAACGCGTTGCTGATGGCTGGCGTCGGTGTGGCGTTGAGTCAGGCCATGTATCGCCTTGCTTTACGGTTCCTGCCGCGGCATTTTTTTGTCTATGTTTTCGTCAATGGATTTTTCGCTGCGGCGCTAACGGTCATCGGCGTCGGTATCGCTGCAACGCTGCTGCTGATGGTGGCCGGCGTGTATGCGTGGGACTATCTGGCGGCAGAATATTTGCCGTACCTTCTCCTGCTCGGGTTTTCCGAAGCCTGGTTGTCGGGGATGGTGATGACACTCTTTGTGGTTTACCGTCCCAACTGGGTCGGCACTTTTGACGACGCCAGTTATCTCGCCAATAAATAAGGGCTACAATTCGGCTGATTTCATGTCATTGGGGTGTGAGTAGGTGAACTATTTTGCATTTCGCTTTTCCCTGGTTGCTGCCTTGGTTGCCCTCTCGGGTGAAGCGACGGCCATTGGCCTCGGGGAGTTAAGAGGTAGTCCAGCGCTTGGCGACCGGCCGCGGTTCGAGGTCGATATCCTTGGCGCCGGCAAGAGTTCGCTCGATCCTGCCTGTTTTCGCCTGCAGCGGCCCGCCGGTGACGATAATCTTCCCTGGTTGAAACGTGCGACATTCAAGGTTCGCAAAGGAAATCCACCGGTTCTCGAGATCGTTTCAGATGCGCCGCTCAGCGATCCGGTGCTTGCGGTGGCCTTACACGTGGCTTGTGGTCAGGATGTCGTTCGCGAATACATAGTCATGGCGTCGCCGCTCACTGGCCGCTCGCTGCGGGCAATGGAGCCAAGTGAGGCACCCCGTAGTTCGGCCTCAGCCCCGGAGCAGCGCGAACGGATCAGGCCGGCTCGTCCCGCGGCAAGGACTTTGCCCGCTGTAACTGCAGCGCCGGCCCAGGCGCTTCCGGTTGCGGGCAGTTTGGGGGATCCGGGCAAAGTACCGGCTTCGGCGGAGCAGCAGGTCGCCAACCTAGCGGCGGCTGATAAAATCAAAAGCATGGAGGCGACGGTTGGCGAGCTCCAACAGCGCGCCGGTGACCTTGCCCAGAAAATCGAGCAGGCCGCCGCCATTCCGGCAACGGCGCAGCCTGAAGCCCAGGCAGTACCGCCTGCGCCGGTAGCCGATCAGGCCCCCAAGGCGCCGGCTGCCGGCACGAGTTCCGGCGGCTCCAACTGGAATCTTTTTGGCGCATTGATCGGGGCGCTGTTGGTCGTCGCTGCCTGGTTCGGCTGGCGGGGTTATCAGGAACGCCAGCGAGGGCTTCAGGACTTCGAGGTTGACCCGCCGCGCAAGGATGAACACGAGGAACGCGGTGGCGTCGATTTGCAGGTGGACCCGGCTGCGATGGCCATGCCGCTGAAGCTCGATGTCTATGCCGCGGGAACACCGCCGGTGGCACCGATAGCACGCTCGGTGGTGCCGCCATCCAGGCACGACTCGGTAATGTCGATTTCGGCTGCTACGGTCGACGAGCATTTCGAGGCCAATCCGGTCATGGAACTGGCTGAAATCATGCTTTCGTTCGGTCGCGTGAAGGGGGCTGCCCAAGCGTTGCAGGAATACATCGATGCCAATCCGCAGGAGGCGCTGAAGCCCTGGATACGACTGATGGATGTTTACCGTATGGCAGGTATGCGTCACGAGTTCGAAAAGGTAGCCCGCGAACTGAACAAGAATTTCAATGTGGAAGTTCAGAAATGGGATCCGGCTGCCGAACCCCAGAGTCCGGGTGTGGTAGATGTGGTGCTCGATACGGAATCGGCAAGCCGGCTGGATGGCGCTCGGGTCGAGGGCATCGAAGGCATGCCGGCGATCACGGAGCAAGTGCTCGCGCGCTGGCCGGCGGGCGACGTCATCGAGTATCTCAACCAGTTGCTGCGCGACAACCATGGCGGTACGCGCCTCGGTTTCTCACTGTCGGTCGTCAGTGACATCCTGTTCCTGATCGAACTCAAGGAAATTTCCAACAAGATGGAAAGCGACGTCAAAGCATCATGAGCGAATACATTGCCCCATTGCAGGACATGCGGTTTGTAATGCAGGAGCTGGCCGGTCTTGAACAGGTCGTTTCCTTGCCAGGCTGTGAAGAGGCTTCGCCTGACGTGGTCGATGCCATCCTGCACGAGGCAGCCAGATTTTCCGGTGAGGTATTGTCGCCGCTCAATCGGGTGGGCGACAGGGATGGCGCCAAGTGGAAAGACACCGTTGTCACTACCTCTCCCGGCTTCAAGGAGGCTTATCGCCAGTTCGTCGACAATGGCTGGAATGGTCTCGGGTGCGATCCGGAATTTGGCGGTCAGGGCTTGCCCCGCCTGCTGTCTACAGCGGTCAGTGAAATGTGGAAGGCATCCAACCACGCCTTCTCGTTGTGCCCGATGCTGACCCAGGGGGCCATCGAGGCGCTGATGATTGCCGGTACCGACGAGCAAAAGGCTGCCTACTTGCCGAACCTCGTGTCCGGCGAATGGACCGGGACGATGAATCTGACCGAACCTTCGGCCGGCTCCGACCTGGCTGCCGTGCGTAGCCGGGCCGAGCCAGTGGGCGACGGCAGCTACAGGATTTTCGGCCAGAAGATTTTCATCACCTACGGTGAGCACGACATGACGGACAACATCGTCCATCTCGTGCTGGCGCGGACGCCCAATGCGCCGGAAGGTGTCAAGGGCATCTCGTTGTTCGTCGTGCCGAAGTTCCTGCTCAAGGCTGACGGGACGCCGGGCGAACGCAACGATGTCTATTGCGTTTCCATCGAACACAAGCTGGGCATCCACGGCAGCCCGACGGCAGTGCTCGCCTTTGGCGATCATGGCGGGGCGATCGGTACCTTGGTCGGCGAAGAGAATCGTGGCCTCGAGTACATGTTCATCATGATGAACGCCGCCCGATTCAATGTGGGCCTCGAGGGCTTGGGCGATGCCGAGCGTGCGTATCAACGTGCTGTCGCCTATGCGAAGGATCGCGTGCAGGGCACCGAAGTCGGTGTCCGCGGCGGCCCGAAAGTACCGATCATCAAGCACCCGGATGTGCGCCGCATGTTGATGTCCATGCGTGCGCGCATCGAAGCCATGCGCGCACTCGCCTATGTCACCGCAGCAGCACAGGATAATGCCCATCAGAACCCGGACGAAACTTCGCGCAAGAAAGGGCAGGCTTTTGCCGACCTGATGATCCCGGTGGTCAAGGGCTGGAGTACGGAAAGTGCCATCGATATCGCTTCGCTCGGTGTCCAGGTGCATGGTGGCATGGGCTTCATCGAAGAAACCGGCGCTGCGCAGCATCTCCGTGATGCCCGCATCACCACCATTTACGAAGGCACAACGGCGATTCAGGCCAACGACCTGATTGGCCGCAAGATAGCCCGCGAGAAGGGGGTAACCATTCTTGCCGTGATTGCCGACATGCGTGCCGCGACGGCACAACTCGATGGCGAGCTCGCCGGTATCGGCGCCCGCCAGTCGGTTGCGGTCGACGCCCTGGAAAAGGCAGTTTCCTGGATCGTTGCCAATTTTTCCACTGATCCCAAGGCGGCCCATGTCGGCGCTGTGCCTTTTCTCCATCTGCTCGGCATCGTTGCCGGCGGCTGGCAGATGGGCCGGGCGGCGGTGATTGCCCGGGCGAAGATTGCCGGTGGGGATTCCGACCCGTTCTGGTCGGCCAAGCTGGTGACGGCACGCTTCTTTGCAGATCATTTCCTGACTCAGGCCACTGGTCTTGCCGAGTCAGTGGTTAACGGCGCCGTCGGTGCGCTGGAAATGGCCGACGATAGCTTCTAGAAATCCATCCTCTTTTACCCGGAAGCCCGCGATTGTTGTTATAATCGCGGGCTTTTCAACCTTGCCCTACCGCGAACGCATGGCGGAGGGTATATCCCAAAAGGAGTTTGCATGCGCCATTACGAAATCGTATTTATCGTCCATCCGGACCAAAGCGAGCAGGTGCCCGGCATGGTCGAGCGCTATCGCGCCATCGTCACTGCCAAGAGCGGTGCGATCCATCGTCTGGAAGACTGGGGCCGCCGTCAGCTGGCTTACCCGATCCAGAAGATCCACAAGGCTCACTACGTCATGATGAACATCGAGTGCGACGGCGAAACGCTGAGCGAACTCGAGCATTCCTTCAAGTTCAACGACGCCGTCCTGCGCCACCTCATCGTCAAGATGAAGGCCGCCGTGACGACTCCTTCCCCGATGATGAAGGAAGAGAAGTCGAAGTCCCTGATGGGTGGTGATGTGCCTGCTGCTGCACCGGTCGAACCGGTTGCCGCTGCCTAAAACACATTTGTACGGGAATTAACGGCTGAACTGTATCGAACTTTCCGGTCTGCTGGTCGAGCGCAAAGCCTTGCGCTATACCCCGGCCGGTGCACCAGTCAGCGAAGGGCGGCTGCAACACAGCTCCTCGCAGATTGAAAGTGGTACAGAGCGTCTGGTGGAAGTGGAAATCGCTGTTCTGGCCTTGGGTGAATCCGCCCGCTGGCTCCAGGCAGCACCCCTCGGCGGGGCAGTCAGGCTGACTGGATTTCTCGCTGCTCGAAGCCGCAACAGCAAAACGCCCGTGCTGCATGTGAATTCAATAGAATTTTTGGAAGGAAACGAAAATGGCTCGATTCTTCAAGAAGAAGGATGACGACAAGAAAAAGAAGCGTGGCGGTGGTCTCTTCAAGCGCCGCAAATTCTGCCGCTTCACAGCAGAAAAAGTCGAACAGATCGACTACAAAGATGTGGATGTCCTGAAGGAATTCATCCAGGAAAACGCCAAGATCATGCCGGCTCGTCTGACCGGCACCAAGGCCGGCTATCAGCGCCAGCTGGGTACCGCGATCAAGCGCGCCCGCTTCCTGGCACTGCTGCCTTACACCGATAACCATCAATAAGCGGGGAGACGAAACATGCAAATCATTCTGCTCGAAAAGGTGGTTAACCTCGGTAACCTCGGCGATATCGTCAAGGTCAAGGATGGCTACGCCCGCAACTTCCTGATCCCGAAGCGCATGGCCAAGCGCGCCACGCCGGCTGCCATGGCTGAATTCGAAGCGCGTCGCGTCGAACTGGAAAAAATCGCCGCTGACAAGCTGGCCGCTGCTCAAGGCGTTGCCGACAAGATGGCCGGTCTGTCCGTTTCCGTCGCCCGCAAGGCCGGCATGGATGGTCGCCTGTTCGGTTCGGTCGGCAATGCCGACATCGCCGATGCGCTGAAAGTTGCCGGCTTCGATGTCGACAAGGCTGCCATCCGCATGCCGGAAGGTCCGCTCAAGGCCATCGGCGAATTCCCGCTCGACGTTGCCCTGCACACCGATGTGCTGGCCAACATTACCGTGGCGGTCGTTGCCGAGTAATTCCGGCCGCACCTCACGACAAAAGGCCTCGCAGTTGCGGGGCCTTTTTAATTTAAACTTGGTCCCCATGAATCAGCGCCCGCAGAAACCCAGAATTACGGATTCCACCCTCGATCAGTTGCGTGTCCCGCCGCATTCCATTGAGGCTGAGCAGTCAGTTCTGGGGGGCTTGCTGCTCGACAATCAAGCTTGGGACCGCATGGGTGACCTGGTTACCGATACCGATTTTTATCGCGACGAGCATCGGCGTATATTCCGGCAGATTCGTAACCTTCTCGAGCGTGCCAAGCCGGCCGACGTCGTAACCGTGGCTGAAGCGCTGGATGCAGCAGGGGAAGGAGATCAGACCGGCGGACTCGCCTACCTTGGCGAACTGGCCGCCAATACGCCTTCCGCTGCCAATATCCGGCGTTATGCCGAGATCGTTCGCGAACGGGCAGTGCTTCGGCAACTGGTGGCGACTGCCGACGAAATTGCCGCTGACGCGCTGAATCCGCTTGGGCGCGATGCCGAGACACTGCTCGACGAAGCAGAATCGAAAATATTCAAGATTGCCGAAGCGGGGGCCGGACACAACGAGGGCTTTGTCCATATCAATCCACTGTTGACGCAGGTCGTCGAACGGATTCAGGAACTGCACGATCGCGACAATCCTTCGGACATTACCGGCGTGCCGACAGGTTTTGTCGATCTCGATCAAAAGACTTCGGGCTTCCAGCCAGGCGACCTAATTATCGTCGCCGGCCGTCCATCGATGGGCAAGACGGCTTTCGCGCTGAATATTGCCGAGAACGTTGCGGTGGATTCCGGTTTGCCGGTCGGGGTCTTCTCGATGGAAATGGGCGGCACGCAACTGGCGATGCGCATGCTGGCGTCGATCGGGCGCCTCGACTCGCATCGGGTGCGCACCGGACGTCTCAATGACGATGAATGGTCGCGCCTGTCGTTTGCACTGGGCAAGTTGCACGAAGCGCCGATCTACATCGACGAAACCGGCGGCCTTACGCCGGCCAACCTGCGCGCTCGTGCCCGGCGTCTGGCGCGCCAGTACGGTGGCAAGCTCGGGTTGCTAGTGATCGACTACATCCAGTTGATGAGCGGCAGTCGGCAGGGAGAAAACCGGGCGACGGAAGTGTCGGAGATTTCCCGCTCGATCAAATCGCTGGCCAAGGAACTGCAGGTGCCGATCGTGGCGCTGTCGCAACTCTCGCGGAAGGTCGAGGAACGGACCGACAAGCGCCCGATGATGTCGGACTTGCGCGAATCGGGCGCCATCGAGCAGGACGCCGACGTGATCCTGATGATGTACCGCGAGGAATATTACAAGCAGGATACGCCGGACAAGGGGATCGCCGAAGTCATCATCGGCAAGCAGCGAAACGGCCCGACCGGGACGGTCAGGCTGGCCTTCCTCGGCGAGTACACGCGCTTCGAGAGTCTGGCCGGCGGCGGTTCTGGCAGCAGCAGGTCGGACTACTGACCGCTGGCGGGAAAGTTCTAGAGTTCCACGCGGCGGGAGTTGATGGTGAACTCGAATGCGGCCGGGTTGGTTCCGTCCCGTTTCCCCTCCCGTGATTCGAGTTGGGGCAGTAGCAGGAAAGGCAAGGCGTTCTGCCGGCCCGGCAACACCACATCCGTGCCGACGTTGAAGGCAATCCAGTTCATCTCCCAGACGCCGAACAGGACCTTTTTCAACGAAAGCAACTTGCTGTCGCGGTCCGACAACCCCTCCATGGCGACCGCGCGCCGGACATCGCTGGGGTCGACGGGAATCCAGCCAAAGCCGGGAACGTAGAATTCTGCGCGGACATGCTGTCCACGGGTTGCATCGTCGCTGGTCAGGCCGAGGCTGCGGAAAAGGCGCGACGGACCGACGCGCAACCCGAAAACGCAACGGGCCGGGATGCCGATGGCGCGGCAGATTGCCACGAACAGGCCGTTGATGTCGGCCGAGCGGCCACCGTACTGGCCGCGGATCAGTTGCTGTCGCACATCGCCGGTGCCGCCGCCGGGCAGCGCGGGATCGTAAATCGAATTTTCCACGACCCAGTCATAGATGGCCTTGCCCTGCGCCACCGGATCCTTGATCCTCCCGATGATTCTTTCACCCAGTTGGTGGGCCAGGCCGTCATTGGGAATCAGCTGCGAGGCTTGCAGGTTGCGGCGAAGAATGTCCTCGCGCTCCGGCGCGACGGTCCGTTTGGCGACGTCGAAATGGCGGTCTGCCGTGGTTACCAGCGTCTTTATCTGGAATTTGGCGTCGCTGCCATCGGACCATTCCGAATGAAACACCTCCAGATCGCCATCGGGCAGGCGGCGCATGCTCGCCATTTCCGGGTTGCCGCTCCAGCTATGGCCGAGGGTGCGCTGATAGAGCGTGTCCTGGTTGAGTGGCAGGGGCAGCCACAGGCGTGTTTGACCGCTGATACCTTTCAGCTTGACGGTCGTGACGATTTCATAGGTTCGCCAGTCGGCGGGCGGTTCGGGGGCCTTGACCGGGGGCAGGCGAGTGGCTGAGGTGCCTTGTGGGGGCTTCTCGGTAATCGGATCTTCGGCGGTATGAGCGACCGGGCCATGCGACTGTGTCGATGTGGCGGAAGGCTTTGCCGAATGGCGGCCAGCCGAAGGTTTTCCTGACGCGGGTTTGGCGGCAGGTTTTGATGTCGGTTTGGCATCGGTTTTTTTCTTGGCGGCTAGCGCCTCGGCAGAAAACAGCGATAGTGCAGCGGCAGAAGCTAGAAAATCTCGGCGTTTCAATGGTTCCTCCGGCAGAGACAGCCCGTGGCTGAAACGAAAGGGCCGTGTCAGTGACACGGCCCCTTGAATTATTTAGGTAAATTATAGCACTTCGGCTGCGTGGTCAGCCAGACGGGAGCGTTCGCCGCGTTGTAACGTAATGTGACCGGAATGTGACCAGCCCTTGAAACGGTCGACCACGTAGGTCAGGCCGGAACTGCCTTCGGTCAGGTAGGGCGTGTCGATCTGCGCGATGTTGCCGAGGCAGACGACCTTGGTGCCGGGGCCGGCACGGGTCACCAGCGTCTTCATCTGCTTCGGGGTCAGGTTCTGCGCCTCATCGATGATCAGGTACTTTTTCAGGAAGGTGCGGCCGCGCATGAAATTCAGCGACTTGACCTTGATCCGCGAGCGGATGATGTCATGGGTCGCCGCCTTGCCCCATTCGCCGCCGTAGGGACCACTGCTTTCATCGATATGGGTGAGAACGTCGAGGTTGTCTTCGAGGGCGCCCATCCACGGGGCCATCTTTTCTTCCTCGGTGCCGGGCAGGAAGCCGATATCCTCGCCAACCGGCACCGTGACGCGGGTCATGATGATCTCGGCGAACAGCTTGCTTTCGAGCACCTGGGTCAGGCCCGCCGCCAGCGTCAGCAGCGTCTTGCCGGTGCCGGCCTGGCCGAGCAGGGTGACGAAGTCGATTTCCGGGTTCATCAGCAGATTCAGCGCGAAATTCTGTTCGCGGTTGCGCGCGGTGATGCCCCAGACGGCATTTTTAGGGTGTGTGTAATCGACCAGCGTTTCCAGGACGGCAGTCTTGCCGGCAGTTTCCTTGACGATGGCGGTGAAGCCCTCGGTTTCCAGCCAGACGAATTCGTTCACCAGGAACTGTGGGCAGAGCGGCCCCTTGACGCGGTAATAGGTTTTGGCTTCCTTCTTCCAGGATTCCATGCCCTGAGCGTGCTTGTCCCAGAAATTGTCGGGCAGGGCGCGGGTGCCGGTGTAGAGGATGTCGGTATCCTCAAGCACCTTGTCGTTGAAGTAATCCTCGGCGAGCAGGTTGAGCGCGCGCGACTTGATGCGCATGTTGATGTCTTTCGACACCAGGATGACCGGGCGCTTGGGAAATTTTTTCTGAAGGTGGATGACGACCGACAGGATCTGGTTGTCGACCTTCGAGGTCGGCAGGCCCTGCGGCAACTCGGCGCTGATCGCCTCGGTCTGCAGGTAAAGGCGGCCACTCGCCAGCTTGGCCGACGGGCCGTAGAGGTCGATGCCCTCGTCGATATCGACGCCATCGTGCGCCAGCATTTCATCCAGCATGCGCGAGGTCTGGCGGGCATTGCGGGCAATTTCCGACATGCCCTTCTTGTTGTTGTCGAGTTCCTCCAGCGTCATGATCGGCAGGAAGATGTCATGTTCCTCGAAGCGGAAAAGGCAGCTGGGGTCGTGCATCAGCACGTTGGTATCGAGGACGAAAATCTTGGTAACGGCGGGCTTCTTGATGGCTGCGGGCTTGCGCGGCATGAAATGGGCCTTTGGCTGGGGTTTGGAGGGGGTTTAGAGGCTACTGACGAAATCCAGAACTTCCTGGGCATGTCCCGGTACCTTCACGCCACGCCATTCGCGGCGCAGGACGCCGTTGCGATCGATGACGAAGGTGCTGCGCTCGATGCCTCTATGCTGTTTCCCATACATGTTTTTCATTTTCATGACAGAGAACAGGGTGCAGGCGGTCTCGTCGACATCGGAGCCGAGCTCGAAGGGCAATGCCTGCTTGGTCTTGAAGTTCTCGTGCGATTTCACGCTGTCCCTGGAAATGCCGAGAATTACGGCGTCGACCGCAACAAAGCGGTCGTAGAGATCGCGGAACTGCTGTGCCTCGGTGGTGCAGCCCGGCGTGCTGTCCTTGGGGTAGAAATAAATGACGACGACCTTGCCGGCCTGCGCCGACAGGCTGAATTGCTGGTCGCTGGTGGCCGGCAGCGTGAAGTCGGGGAGTTTGGTATCGAGCATGACTTTGCCTTTGCATCTGGTTTTCGGGCATTGTGGGCAATGGGCAGGGATGCGGTCAAGTTGTTACACTTCGCACCATGCGGAAAACCTTGATTCAGTTCGCCCTCGTCGTATTGCTGGCCGGTTGCGCCCAAGCATGGAACGATCCGTACCCGGCAGCCGATGCCGAGCACAACGTTCTCTATGCCGCCTTTACCGACCGGCCCAAGCATCTCGACCCGGCGCAGTCCTACACCGAGGACGAAATCACCTTTACCGGCCAGATCTACGAGCCGCCGCTCCAGTATCACTACCTGAAGCGACCCTACGAGCTGATTCCCGCAACGCTCGAAGAGGTGCCGCGGCCGCGTTTTCTCGATGCCGAAGGGCGGGAGTTGCCGGCTGATGCACCCCTCGACACGATCGCCGAGAGCGTTTACGAACTCCGCTTGAAGCCCGGTATCCGCTACCAGCCGCACCCGGCGTTTGCCGTCGATAGTCGCGGTCAACCGCTTTTTTTGGGCAAAAATGCTGCCGAGGGACGGCAGAAGATCGCCGATTTTACGCAAACGGGTACGCGCGAGCTGACTGCCGACGACTACATCTACCAGATCAAGCGGCTTGCCCACCCGCGCCTGCATTCGCCCATTTTTGGCATGATGGCCGACAAGATCGTCGGTCTGAAGGAACTCGGTGAAACCCTGCAAAGCGCGGCGCGCGACATGCCGGCGACCGACTGGCTCGATCTCGACGCCTATCCGTTGTCCGGAGTCGAGAAGGTCGATCGCCACACCTGGCGCATTCGCATCAAGGGCAAGTATCCGCAGTTTCTCTTCTGGCTGGCGATGCCGTTCTTTGCTCCGGTGCCGCGCGAGGTGGATCGTTTCTATGCCCAGCCAGGCATGTCCGCCAAGAACCTGACGCTCGACTGGTGGCCGGTCGGCACCGGGCCGTTCATGCTGACCGAAAACGACCCGAACCGCCGCATGGTGCTCTCGCGCAACCCCAATTTCGGCGGCCGCCAGACCTATCCCTGCGAAGGCGAGGCGGGTGACCGCGAAGCCGGCCTGCTGGAGGATTGCGGCAAGCCTTTGCCGCTGCTCGATCAGGCCGTGTTCACCCGCGAAAAGGAAGCGATTCCGTACTGGAACAAGTTCCTGCAGGGCTACTACGATGCCTCGGGAATTTCCTCGGACAGTTTCGACCAGGCGGTGCGTGTCAATGTCGGTGGCAATGTGGCGCTCACCGACGAAATGCGGGACAAGGGAATACGCCTGCTGACCTCGGTCAAGACCTCCACCTTCTACATGGGCTTCAATATGCTCGATCCGGTGGTTGGCGGACTGAACGAACGGGCCACCAAACTCCGGCAGGCCATCTCGATTGCCGTCGACCAGGAAGAGTACATCTCGATTTTCCAGAACGGCCGCGGCATACCCGCCCAGAGCCCGCTGCCGCCAGGCATCTTCGGCTACGAGGGGGGCGAGGAGGGAATGAACGGCGTCGTTTATGACTGGGTGGACGGCAAGGCGCGGCGGAAGCCAGTCGAGGTTGCCAGGCGGCTGATCAGCGAGGCCGGCTACCCGAATGGCCGTGACGAGAAGACCGGCGAACCGCTGGTCATCTATCTCGACACCACCGGCGGCGGCATGGGTGAGAAGTCGCGGCTCGACTGGCTGACCCGGCAGTTCGCCAAGATCGACGTGCAACTGGTCATTCGCTCGACCGACTTCAACCGCTTTCAGGACAAGATCCGCAAGGGCAACGTCCAACTCTACTATCTGGGCTGGAATGCCGATTACCCGGACCCCGAGAACTTCTTCTTCCTGCTGCACGGCGCGGAAACGCGGGTTGCGCACGGCGGCGAAAATTCCTCGAATTACGCCAATCCGGAATTCGACCGCCTGTTTGCGCGAATGAAGAATATGGACAACACGCCGGAGCGTTTGCAGATCGTCCGCCAGATGAACCGTATCCTGCATCAGGACGCGCCGTGGGACTTCGGCCTCCACCCGAAAAGCTACACCCTTGGTCATCGCTGGCTGAAGAACCGGAAGCCGAACGATGTTGGCAACAATATTCTGAAATATCAGCGCATCGACGCCGTCGACCGCGCCAGGGCACGCCGCGAATGGAACCGGCCGGTACTCTGGCCTCTCGGGCTGGGGCTGGCGGTGATCTTGCTGGCGATCATTCCGGCTTTGGTCGGCTACCGGCGTCGGGAGCGACGGGTAGCCGTCAAATGACCCTGGCGCAGCGTCAGGGAACGCTGGACGCGGTGCTGGCGGCCTTTCGGCCGTTATGGCACGCCCAGCCGTTTCGCGAAATCCGTCCCGCTTGGTGTGAGCAATGGCCGGCGTTGACGGCCGAGTTGCTCGCGCTTGACGATGGTGAACTGGTGCGCCTTGCCGACGATGGCGAAGCTGCGACACATTTTGTTGCCCGTCACATCGGCGATCTCGCGGCGCTGCCCGATCTGGTCCGAGTGGCGGACTGTTCGTCGACCGCTTTGCCGGACCAAGGCCGGTTCTGGGCGTGGGAAATCCCCGGGCGCAAGCGGGCGCAGATCGAGGCCTTCGCCGCCAGCACTGCCTGCAGTGGCCAGCCGGTCATCGACTGGTGCGGCGGCAAGGGGCATCTCGGGCGCCTGCTCGCCTTGCACTGGCAGGTCGACGTGACGACGCTCGAAATCGACAGGATGCTGTGTGCCGACGGCGAATTTCTGGCCGGACGATCAGGCGCCGCCCAACGCTTTGTCGAAGCCGATGTGACCCAACTGGGTCGATCTCTGCCAAACGGGAGGCATACGGTCGCACTGCATGCCTGCGGTCACCTGCATCGCTCACTGGTAGATCAGGCCGCGGCACGCTGCATGGTTGCACTGGATGTGGCGCCCTGCTGCTATTACCGTGGGCTGGAAGGAGACTATCAATCCCTTTCGGGGCCATTGCTCACGCGCGTTACCGCGGATGACGCTCGCCTCGCGGTCACGGAATCGGTTACCGCGGCGCCACGCCAGGTGCGTCAGCGGGACCGGGAAATGGCCTGGAAACTGGGCTTTGACGCGTGGCGGCGTCAGTCAAGCGGCGCCGACGAATACCGCAGCTTCAAGCCGGTGCCATCCGCCTGGATGCGTGGCCGCTTCACCGATTTCATGGCGCTGATGGTACACCGGGAGATGCTGGCGCTGCCGGCAGAGAAACTCATGGATGAACTGGAGCGGCGCGGCTGGCAGCGCCAGCACGAGGTCATGCGGCTGTCGATCGTACGCAATGCGTTTCGGCGCCCGCTCGAGGTCTGGCTGGCGCTGGATCTGGCTATCCGGCTGGAGAACGATGGCTATTCGGTGAGACTCGGTCGCTTTTGCGAACGCCGCCTGACCCCGCGCAACCTGCTTATCTCGGCGCGGTTGAATTGAACAGGTAGTCGGCTAGGGCGGCCGGATGGTCGGCGATGAAGTCGGCACCCCAGGTTTGGATCGGGCCGCTATCGCCGAGGTAGCCGTAGGAGACGGCCGCGGTCTTGGTGCCGGCGGCCTGGCCGGCGACGATGTCGCGCCGGTCGTCGCCGACGTAAAGCGTGCGCTGCGGGACGCAGCGGAGGATTTGGCAGGCGTGCAGGATGGGCAGCGGCGACGGCTTGGCTGCCGCGGTGGTGTCGCCGCTGACCACGCAG
>Ga0209310_1001909_pt1 | contig 14277 bp, 11 predicted proteins | sample AD_UKC030_MetaG_FD_184415 | JGI IMG/M metagenome (GOLD analysis project Ga0209310, IMG submission 184415) | Active sludge microbial communities of municipal wastewater-treating anaerobic digesters from USA - AD_UKC030_MetaG (SPAdes) (version 2) | ecosystem: Engineered > Bioreactor > Anaerobic >... | reverse complement strand
TGATGATGCGTAGACAACCCAAACCAGCGCCATCGTTTCCCGCACTCGTGCAAGCCTTCTTCGTTGAGCACCTGACGCAACAACGCGCACTCAGCCCGCAGACGGTTGCCGCCTACCGGGATGCTTTCATGCTCTTCCTGGGCTTTGCCGAGGCGCGCCTTGGCCGCTCGCCGGCGATGCTCACGCTGGCCGACATTACGCCGGAACTGATCATGGCCTTCCTCGATCATCTGGAGCGCGACCGGCACAACAGCGTGCGCAGTCGCAATGCCCGCCTCGCGGCGTTGCGCTCGTTCCTGAAGTTCGCCGCGCATCGCGACGTGTCATCACTGCAGGTGATCGAGCACGCGCTCGGCGTTCCGGCAAAGCGCTTCGAGCGCCCGATGCTCGGCTATCTGTCCCGGGAGGAAATGCTGGCAGTGATCGGCACGCCAGATAAGACCTGGTTCGGCCAACGGGATCATGTGTTGTTGCTGTTGCTCTACAACACTGGTGCGCGGGTTTCAGAGATCGTCGGCGTCAAGGTCGGCGAGGTGGTGCTCGACGATGGGGCCGCCTGTGTTCATCTGCACGGCAAGGGACGCAAGCAACGCAGTGTGCCGCTGTGGCGTTCGACCATCAGGGCGATTCGGGCCTGGCTTCGAAGAAATCCGCAGTTTGATTCGGACTCGCCATTGTTGCCCAATCGCGATGGTCAATCGATGTCGCGATGGAACGTGATGCAGCGACTCGATCGCGCCGTCCAGCAGGCCGCGGAATCCTGCCCCGACTTGGCGACACGCCAGATCTCGCCGCATGTGATTCGGCACACGACGGCAATGCACCTGCTACAGGCCGGCGTCGACATCAGCGTCATTGCGCTTTGGCTTGGCCATGAGAGTCCGGCAACGACGCACCAATACGTCGAGGCCGATTTGGCAATGAAGGAACGGGCGCTGGCCCGGCTCCAAGAGCCAGAGACCAAGCTTCGTCGCTATCGGGCATAGGCCAACACGTCGAACAGGTCGCTGTTCTCCGCTTCGATGATCTTCTGCATTTCTGCCAGTTGCTCGCGGCCGAAGCCCTTCTCGTTCAGGCCATCGAGCAGTTTGCGCCGCGTGGCGGGATCGCTCCACAGCTTGCGCAATTCGTCCTCGTCGGCGAAGAACTCGGGAATAGCACCGTACAGCGCCTCAAGGAATTGCCGCGCTGACATAGGGGTGCCGTCGGGATGCCAGAAGGTCGTCGCCGAGATGAATTGGATCTTGCGTTCCTTGCCATCGGCCAGCTTGACCTTCGCCTTACCCTTCTTCTTGCAGACGCAGGGCTGCTGGCCGCAATCCGGGCAAGGCTCCTTCGGGCAGGTACAGGGTGAGTTGCCGCAGGCCTCGCAAGGCTTGGGTGGGGGCTTCTCGCACACGCAGGGATATCCGCCGCGGCACCTCGCAACCAATCGTCTCGCGGTCAAGCCAGATCACGCCGGGGCGAATGTGATACCGGTAGCAACCTGAGTCATCGCCTTTATATTTTTTCGCTGATTCCAGGTCAAAGAAGACGGCTTCCGGGTAGTGAAACTCGCCATCGCCTTGACCAGACTCATACGTGTCCTCGTAGAGTACGACGTGAATAGCAGCCGTCCCCCGCCCTACGCAATCTCGCAAGTATTCAGCAACGACCGGGAATTCATCCGCGCGCACCGGCTCTGGTGGCGGCGGGGGCGGAGGATTAATTGCGTCCGGAGGGATATGATCCGGCGGAGGTGGCAACCCGGAGGGGAGCTGATCTCTCCGTAACGGACTCACGCTGAAATTTCTGTAGATTTTCTGGTGAATCGCGTCCCAACGCGCGTAGTTGAGGTTACGGTACTCATCCTGCCACCCCCAACCGCGCGGCCAGCTTCTCGCCAGTCGCCACAATGTGTTCGTCAGCAAGGTGCGAATACCTGGCGACCATCTGCAACGTCCGATGCCCAAGCACCTTGGCTATCTCAACGAGGCTTACCCCCGACATCGCCAGATAACTGGCCGCGGTATGGCGTAGGTCGTGCCAATGAAAATCGGTAATCTCCGCGTTCTTCAAAGCCATTTCCCAAGCAGTGCGCAGGCTCCGTGTATCGCCCTTCTCTTTCACCGGCAGAAACACCCGATCGTCCTTCATATCCCGAACCTTCGACCGCTTATGCAGCAGCGTGAAAGCTTCACCGACCAAAGGGATCGAGCGTGTTTCGCCATTCTTCGTCTTCGTCAGCGTGATTACCCGGCGGCCGAAATCAACCTGTCCAAAACGCAAGGTCATGATTTCCGCCTGCCTGGCGCCCGTCGTCAGCGCCAGCACCACCGCAAGGTAAAGGTCGGGATGAGGCCGGCAGGCATTGAGTAGCCGGATGCGCTCATCGTCTGAGAGAAACCGAACCCGCCCCGTGTTCTCGGAAGGCTTGCTGATGCTCTCGACTGGATTCTTCTCTATCCATTGCAACTCCTTGCGGCCATAGGCGAAGCAAGCACTGAGCGCGGCCAGGTAGCGGTTCACGGTCGGGCCGCTCCGTTTGGCCTTGAGGCGCTTTGCGTCCTGAATCGGGTCTCCTGTGGCTGGGGTTGCCCAATTCATGGTTTCGCCTGCCAGCAGTTTGTCGCGCTCCTTGGCAATACGCTGCGGCGTGATGGAATTGAGCAGGTCAGCACCAAAGACGCCGGACCAGAAATCAATCTGGGCCTCGCGCTCGCTGTAGCGTGCAAGGGTTCTTTCAGCGTGCGGCTTGTATTCGGCTACCAGGTCATTGAAGGTGTGGCGCTTGGATTGCCCGAAGTATCGACCGGCCTTCATGTCCTCTTCGGTTGTTCTGGCCCAGTTCTTGGCGTCCGTCAGGCGCTCGAAAGTTGCCGTCTCAGGCGCGAACCCTCTGAGACGAACTTTTACCCTGTAAGCGGTCTTTCCATCGCTCGTGATGCGCTTCTCGATTGTTGCCATGATTGCCCAAGCGGAATAGTTGAGAAAAGCATAGAACAAAGCAGAGAAAACTGCAACGCCAGATTATTATTCCGGATACTGTTGAGTAACATTTCAATTTATTTCAATAAGTTACGATATTGCCCCAGATCATGCGGGACACTCTTGGGGCACCAACCCCCTGAAGAGTCATTTTTATCGACAGTTTGGCGGTTGAATTCTTTCATCTTCTCTCTGTATTTTTAGGGCAGTGTCCCGCTGATGTCCCATGAAAATTATTTTGAGTACAAAAAGAAAAAGGCCTTCATCGCTGAAAGCCTTGTGCTGCCTGATGGTGCCCAGGAAGGGACTCGAACCCCCACACCTTTCGGCGCCAGAACCTAAATCTGGTGCGTCTACCAATTTCGCCACCTGGGCAGGCGGACGGATTCTACCATCCTGTCCCGCTTAACCCTATACTTCGCGGCCAATGCCCGTCGATCACTACGAAAACTTCCCGGTCGCCTCTTTCCTTGTTCCCGCCCACCTGCGGCGACCGATCGAGGTCATCTACCGCTTCGCACGCAGTGCCGATGACATTGCCGACGAAGGCGATACGCTGCCGCATGCGCGGCTGGCCGCTCTGGCGGCCTATCAGGCCGAACTCGATCGCATCGCGGCTGGCAGCACGCCGCAAACGGCGCTTTTTGTCGATCTGGAAACGGTCATTCGTCAGTACGACTTACCGATTCAACTTTTCCGCGACCTGCTCGATGCTTTCGCCCAGGATGTGTTCAGGAAGCGCTATGCCGACTTTCCCGAGTTGCTCGATTATTGCCGCCGCTCGGCCAACCCGGTGGGCCGCCTGGTGTTGCACCTGTTCGGCCGCACTGAACCGCAGCAGTTCGAACAATCCGACTGTATCTGCACGGCGCTGCAACTGATCAATTTTTGGCAGGATGTTGCGGTCGACTGGAAAAAAGAGCGGATTTACATCCCGCAGAGCGATCTGCCGCGCTTCCGGATCGACGAGGCCGACATTGCCGCCGGGCGCTGGTCGGCCAACTGGGCGGCGCTGATGGACTTCCAGACCGATCGGACACGCGCACTGATGCTGCAGGGCGTGCCACTGGTGCATGCCCTGCCCAGCCGCCTCGGCTGGGAAATCCGCCTGACCATCCAGGGTGGATTGCGTATTCTCGAACGCCTGCGCCGGATACGCGGCGATGTCTTCCAGCACCGCCCGAAGCTCGGCAAGTGGGACTGGCTGGTAGTTGCCAGCCGTACGCTTACAATGTGACTCCATGAATTCCGACCAATACTGCCAGGAGAAGTGCGCCGCCAGCGGCTCCTCCTTCTATTACAGTTTTCTGTTCCTGCCCGCCGAAAGACGGCGCGCGATCATGGCGCTCTACGCCTTCTGCCGCGAAGTCGATGACGTCGTCGATGAATGTAACGACATTTCCATTGCCTCGACCAAACTCGCCTGGTGGCGCCAGGAAATCGAACGCGTCGCCAGCGGCCAGCCGACTCACCCGGTGGGCCTTGCATTGAGGGGTGCATCCGGGCAGTTCAATCTGCCCAAGGAGCAATTGCTGGAAATCATAGACGGCATGGAAATGGATCTTCAGCAGTCGCGCTATCTCGATTTCAAGGGCCTGTCGCTCTACTGCTACCGCGTCGCCAGCGTCGTCGGCCTGCTCGCCGCCGAGATTTTCGGGTATAGCGACCGGCAAACGCAGAAATACGCGCACGATCTCGGCATGGCTTTCCAGCTTACCAACATCATCCGCGACATCGGCGAGGACGCGCGGCGCGGCCGCATCTACATCCCGATGGACGAACTGAAGCAATTCAACGTTCCGGCCGCCGACATCCTGAACGCCAAATACTCGGACAACTTCACGGCCCTGATGAAATTCCAGGCCGAACGCGCCGAGCATTACTATGCGCAGGCACTGGCCCAGTTGCCGGCCGTCGACCGCAAGAGCCAGCGCCCCGGACTGATCATGGCCGCGATCTATCGCACCCTGCTCGACGAGATCAAGCGCGAAAACTTCCAGGTCCTGCACCAGCGCATCGCCCTGACGCCCGTGCGCAAGCTCTGGATCGCCTGGAAAACCTGGGCCTTCGCATGAAGGTCGCCGTCATCGGCGGCGGCTGGGCGGGGATCGCCGCTGCTGTCGACCTGACGGTGGCCGGAGTCGATACCATTCTGTTTGAAGCCGGCCGTGCCCTCGGCGGCCGCGCCCGTTCCATCAGCATCGATGGCCGCAAGCTGGACAACGGCCAGCACATCCTGCTCGGCGCCTACCGCGAAACCCTGGCCCTGATGCGCCGCGTCGGCACCGACCCCGAGCAGTTGCTGGAACGGCATTCGCTGCAGGTCGTCGACGACACCGGCTTCCGCCTGGCGCTGCCGAAATGGTCGGCACCGCTCAACGTCGCCTGGGGCCTGCTGGCGGCCAAAGGCATCGGCTGGCGCGAAAAGCTGGCGACCGCCTGGTGGATGCAGGGCATCAAGGCCCGCAGTTTTCGGCTGGACGAGGATTGCAGTGTCGCCGAATGGCTGGACGCCGCCGGCCAGACCGGCGCCTTGCGCCGCCACCTGTGGGAACCGCTCTGCCTCGCCGCGCTCAACATCCCCGCCGGGCGCGCCTCGGCCCAGGTCTTCGCCAACGTGCTGCGCGACAGCCTGGGCAGCGCCCGGCGCGAAGATACCGATCTGCTGCTGCCGCACGTCGCCCTGGGACAACTGCTGCCGGAACCGGCGACAGGCTGGCTCGCGGCGAACGGTGCAACGCTGCGCCTCGGCCACCGTGTCGCCAACCTTGCCCCGTTGCCGCATGGCATCGCGGTGGATGGCGAAATCCACGATGCTGCAGTCGTCGCCACCGCGCCGCAGCACGCCGGCAAGCTGTGGCTGGCGCTCGCCGCCGAATTCGATTACGAGCCGATCGTCACAGTCTACCTCCAGTTCGCGGCAAAAACCGGCCTCGCCTTTCCCCTGCAAAAGCAGTCGGGAAAATACGGCCAATGGGTCGTCAACCGCGGCAATGGCCTGCTCGCCTGCGTACTCAGCGGCCACGGCGACTGGGAAACCCTCGCCGAAGCCGAACTAGTCGCCGCGCTCGTCGCAGAACTCGCCCTGCCGACACCGCCCACCTGGACCAAGGTGATCTGCGAGAAACGCGCCACCTTCGCCTGTCGCCCGAACCTCGCACGCCCCGATCACCGCACGCCCGATCCGCGCATCCTGCGCGCCGGCGACTACAGCTGGGCCGATTACCCGGCGACGCTGGAAGGCGCCGTGCGCAGCGGTCGCTGTGCCGCCCACGTATTGCTCGGGAAACGCTACAATCCGCCGTCATGAATCGATTGCGCCCTGCCTTGCTGCTCTCCCTCACCCTTGCCGCGGCGACGGCGGGTGCCGGCGAGGACTGGGTGATGCTGCCCAAAGCAAGGTATTCCGCCCCGGTGCCAGCCGCAGCCGTCGGCGGCGAAGACTGGGCAGCGGAGCTGGGCCGCCAGTTCGCCATCCTCAAACGCCAGCCGGACAACGTCGAGGCGCGCAAGGCTGCCTGGGTGGCCGCCATGCGCCTCGGCCTCTTCGCGCAGGCCGCCGCGCTGGAAGCACCGCTGTCGGCCGAGGAGCGCCGGGCGATGGAAGGCGACATCATCGCCCTCGACATCCGCTACGGCATCGTCGATCGCAACACCCTGCGCGGAGCGGAACGCTTTTCGCGCCTCGACCAGGCGTTGACCGCAACCGACCCGCTCGCCGTCGAGTTCTTCGCCGGCAAGGTGCCGGATGCCGAAGACAAGCGACGCCTGACCGACCGCCTCAGCGCGCTGGCCTCCCGCCGCCGCGCCGCCGATGCCGTCACGCTCTACGAAACGCTGCTCGCCCGCGACATTCCGGTTCCCCTGTGGGCCGAGCGCGACATCGCGGGCAGCTACCTCGAACTGCGCCGCCCACAGGAGGCGCTGGCCCTCTACCAGCGCGTCGTCGCCGACAATCCGGACGATTTCGACGCCAACCTCGGACTCTTCTACGCCCTGGTCGAGACCGAGCAGCTTGACGCCGCGACCGATCACATCGACCGCAACGCCGCCCGCCTGCCGGAACGCCGTCATCTCGACGGTTGCTACAACGGCGAGCGTCTGAGCGCCGACATCACAGCCGACCGCGTGCGCATCTTCGCCGACCGCCTGGATGAAGCCCAGGCCCGCATCGATGCCCGCCACGACACGATCCCCTACAACAGCGAAGCCCGACAGTCGTCGGCCAGCCTGGCCCTGGCCCGCGGCTGGCCGCGCCAGGGCGACGAGATGCTGCGCCGGACCATTGGCTCCGACCCGATCAACCCGGCGCTGTACGCCGACCTTTCCGAGAACCTGCTCACCCTGCAGGACTGGCCGGCCGCCCGCGCCGCGCTCGACTACGCCACCGGCCTCGACCGCGACAACGGCGCGGTGCGCCGCGCCCGCCGCAGCTACGAGCTGCACGACAGCTACGAGCTCCATGTCGAAGCCGGTTACGGCGAAGGCCAGGATGTGAATTACTTCGGCAGCCGCGACTGGTCGATCGACAGCTTTCTCTACAGCCGCCCGATCGCCGACAACTGGCGGGTCTTCGCCCACAACTATTCGGCCAGCGCCGATTTTTTTGGCGAGAACCAGACGTGGATCCGCAGCGGCGCCGGGGTCGAATGGCGCCAGAACGACTGGCGGCTGACCGGCGAAATCAATGGCGGCAGCGGCGTCAAGGCCGGCACCACCGGCACCGTGCGCTGGAAACCGGACGACCACTGGTCTTTCTACGGCGCCGCCGAAAGCGTCACCAACCAGATTCCGCTGCGCGCCGTGGCCGACGGCATTTACGCCAGCCGCGTCAGCCTCGGCACCGACTGGCAGCAGAACGAATCGCGCAAGCTGGCGCTCGGCGCATTTTCCAGCGATTTCTCCGACGGCAACCTGCGTACCGGCGTCAATGCCGCCTGGTTCGAGCGCTGGGCCAGCGGCCCCAAATGGATGTTCGAGACAACGCTCGGCGCTGATGCCTCGCGCAATTCGCTCGACGCTAGCGTCAATTACTTCAATCCGAAAAGCGACCATTCCGTGTGGTTGACCGCAGCCATCGAAAACCTGACCTGGCGCAGCTACGACCATTCCTTCCGCCAGCGCCTGGCGCTGACCGGCGGCAGCTACTGGCAGGAGTTTTACGGCACGGGCGCCATCCAGGCCATCGAATACACCCACCGCTGGGAACTCGAACGCGACCTCTCGCTGCGCTACGGCATCGGCCGCTTGCTGCGCCCCTACGACGGCGAGCGCGAAGGGCGCAACTTCGCCAATCTGGTGCTGCTATGGCGCTTCTGATCCGCACACTCGTCGCCGCGCTGATCGCGCTCGCCGCTGCCCTGGCGATGGCCGCCGACGCCCGCTTCATGGCGCTGAGCTACCATGAGGTCCCCACCGACAACGAGCCGCTGACCCCAACCGCCGTTCGCGCCAGCGACCTCGCCCGGCAGTTCGCCTGGCTCCGGGCCAACAACTTCCATCCGGTCAGCGTCGACCAGATTCTCGCCGCCCGCGCCGGCGGCCAACCGCTGCCGCCCAATGCCATCCTGCTCACCTTCGACGACGGGTTCAAGGATGCTTACACGCGCGTTTTTCCGCTACTCAAGCTGTTCGGCTACCCGGCAGTCATCGCCCTGGTCGGCCAGTGGATGGATGTTCCCGAAGGCCAGATGGTCGACTATGACGGCAAGCCCGTACCGCGCAGCAAATTCCTGACCTGGGAGCAGGTTCGTGAAATGCAGGCCTCCGGGCTGGTCGAGGTCGCCTCGCATTCCTACGGCCTGCATCGCGGCATTCTTGCCAACCCGCAGGGCAACACGCAGCCGGCGGCGACCACACGCCTTTACGCCAACGGTCGTTACGAAGACGATGCCGCCTACCTCGCCCGCCTGCGCCACGATCTGCGCGACAGCATCACCCAGCACACCGGCAAGGCGCCACGCATCATCGTCTGGCCCTACGGACGCAGCAACCAGGCCGCCCAGGAAGTTGCTGCCGAACTCGGCATGCCGATCGGCCTGACGCTGGTCGACGGCTTCAACGATGCCAAGACGCCGAAGGCCGTCTGGAAGCGCCATTTGATCGAGAAAAGCCCGTCGCTGCAGGCCTTCGCCGAAATGCTACGTGTCACCTGGGCACCCAATCCGGGGCGCAGCGTCAAGGTCGATCCCGGTACCTGGCCGCCCGGCGAGGATGGCCTCTCGCCGACCCTCGACCGCCTGCTGACCCTCAGCCCCAACATTGCCTTCGTCAGGCCGGCCATCATCCGCGACGGCCGCGAAATGACCCTGTTCCCGACTAGATTGCGCCCGGTCGCCACCGACAAGCTGAACCACATCGCGTGGCAGACCGAGCGCCGCGCCGACGTGCCGGTCTTCATCGACCTGCCGGATGCCTGGCTGAATGAACCGGAACTGGTCGCCGATCTCGCCCGCCAGGTCAATTTTGCCGGCCTGCGTCTGCACGCCGCACCGGGCAGCGCAGTCGCCGAAAGTGTCCGCAAGGCCGCCGGGCGCTGGGTCTGGCCGCTGCAGATGGCCTATGCGATCGACGAACTGCCGGCGCCGGAGGTCTGGGAACGCCTGCCCGCTGGCGACCTGATCGTCCTGCACGCGACCGAGGCCATCGTCGCCGGCCTGCCCGCGGCAGCAGCCACCCGTGTCCTGCTCGAATTCGACTCCGCTTTGCCGCCCGTTGCCATCGCCCGTCGCATGAACCGCCTCGAAGCCGACGGCTTCCGCCAGTTCGGCATCGCCGGCCTGCCGGAAAGCGTCATGGGCCCGATTTTCCCTTCCCTCTCGCTGCGCTGGCAGCCGCAACTGCCATGAACGTAACGCCGCTCCCCACCCTCTTTGGCGGCTTCTGGGACGTCATCCTCGCCTACGTTTTCCTTTATCCGGTACTGATGTCGGTGGTCTGGATGATCGGCGGCATCGCGTTTTACCTGCGTTTCGAGCGTCGACCGCACCGCATCGTCAACCAGCCGCCGTTGCGCGACGATTACCCGCTGATCGCCGTCCTCGTGCCCTGCTACAACGAGGAGGCGCACGTCGAGGAAACCATCGAAGCGCTGATGGAGCTGGAATATCCAAATTTCGAGGTGGTCGCCATCAACGACGGCAGCCGCGACCGCACCGGCGAACTGCTGAACGCACTGGCCGCCCGCTTCCCGAAACTGCGCGTCGTGCACCAACTGGAAAACCAGGGCAAGGCGGTCGGCCTCAATACCGCCGCGCTGCTGACCAGGGCGGAAATCCTCGTCGGCATCGACGGCGATGCCCGTCTCGACCCGCATTCGCTGCACTGGCTGATCCGTCACTTCGACGAACACGCAGTCGGCGCCGTCACCGGCAATCCGCGTGTGCGCAACCGCTCGACGCTGCTCGGCCGCATCCAGGTCGGCGAATTCTCATCCATCGTCGGCCTGATCAAGCGCGCCCAGCGCTCGGTCGGGCTGATCTTCACGGTTTCCGGCGTCATCACCGCCTTCCGCCGCAGCGCGCTGCACGAAGTCGGCTACTGGAGCCCGGAAAAACTGACCGAGGACGTCGATATTTCCTGGAAACTGCAGCTCGCAGGTTGGGAAGTCCGCTTCGAGCCGCGCGCCCTGTGCTGGATACTGATGCCGGAAACCCTGGGCGGCCTGTGGAAACAGCGCCTGCGCTGGTCGATGGGTGGCACCCAGGTGCTGCTCGACTATCTGCCCCGGATCTTTTCGCTGAAAAACCTGCGGCTCTGGCCCCTGTTCATCGAATACGCCGCCAGCATTCTCTGGGCCTTCCTGTTTATGCTACTGCTGATCTACCGCACCGCAGACCTGATCTTCTACAAGCTCGACCTGCAAAGCTCTCCAATGCTGATGCTCGGCTGGGCCGGCCTGCTGATCGGCACCACCTGCCTGCTCCAGATCATGCTCAGCCTAGTTCTTGACCGCCCCTACGACCGCGGCCTGCTTAAAAACTATTTCTGGATGATCTGGTATCCCATTGTTTACTGGGTCATCACGGCTGCCACCGCCGTGGCAGCCTTGCCCAAAATCATCTTCCGGGATTCGGAGAAACGCGCACGATGGACCAGCCCAGACCGCGGGATCAAACCCCCCTCCCGCTGATTATCGAGCGGCCCGACCTAGCGCACCCGGCCCGGCTGGCGCTGTCGTATCTGCTGACCGCTGGCGGCTGGCTGGTCTGGCTCGTCATGTGGCTTCCCTTCCTTGCCGCGCTCGGCCGCCACCTTGGTTACCAGCTTCCGGAAATCGTCTTTCCCAGCCAGATCAGCCTGCGCTCATTCCTGATCCTCGCCGAGACCCTGCCCTATGTCGCTGCGTGGGCTGTCGGGTTGATACTATCGAGCTATCTTTGGGAGAAGGTGAAATCGCACTTCGGCTTTTCCGACCGCCGCTGGCGGCCCATCGGCCTCGAAAGACTGGCCGGTGACATGGCGCTGGAGCCGGAACGACTCGCCACGTGGCAAGCGGCGCAGATTCTTTACGTCGAACACGGCGCGCACGGTCGGGTCACCGCTGCCGGCACCACCCCGCCCGATCGGCCGGAATGAATCGGCGATCAACCCCGGCTCCGGACTGCCTGTCGTGGTCAACGCCAAATCAAAGACCAAAACCGGCCGGCACGTTCCCGCTGCCGCCAGGCGACCGCCTGCCGGACATCAAGGCCGGCGCTCGTCGGTTCGCGCAAGCAGTCCCTGCGCCGCATCCTCGATCAAATCGAGCACACGCTCGAACCCTTCGGGGCCGCCATAGTACGGGTCGGGTACTTCGTCCTCGTCGTGACTGGTAGTGAATTCCAGGAACAGTCCCAGCTTGCCATGATGCTCGGTCGGGCAGGCCTGCTTCAGCAGATCAAGATTGTCGCGATCCATGGCCAGAATGCGATCGAATCGCGCGAAATCGGTGTTATCGACCTGCCGCCCCTTGAGCGAGGATAAATCGTAGCCGCGCCGTGCCGCTGCCTTCGTGGCGCGGGCATCCGGTGCTTTGCCGATGTGGTAGCCATGGGTGCCGGCAGAATCGAATTCGAAGCCTGCCGCCACTCCGCTGCGCTCGGCCAATGTCCGCGTCACGCCTTCCGCTGTCGGAGAACGACAAATATTTCCCATGCAGACGAAAAGAATGCGTTGGTGCATTGCAAAAACCTTTGGAATGGCAGTTTTTCCGCGTGGCAACGGCAAACCGGGATCAATCTTGACAAGCAGTTCAAGCGCCACTCTGCCAGTATTCCGTGCCTTTCAGCCATCGTCAATCCAGGATTTCGTATCGGACAAGCCCCGCGTCATGGCACGCACTGCTCGTTTTATGCTCAAATGCGCGCTTTGCGCTCAGTAACCCAATGCAGATCACCGTCGCCGCACTCATCGTCCGCTACATGGAGCGCCTGGGAATCAGCCATATCTATGGCATGCCCGGTTCGCACATCCTGCCGGTCTACGACCATCTTTTTGATTCGAGCATCACGAGCATATTGGTCAAGCACGAACAGGGTGCGGCGTTCATGGCCGGCGGCCATGCCCGCGCCTCGGGCGGCATCAGTGCCTGCATCACGACGGCCGGTCCCGGCGCGACCAATCTGGTCACCGGCGTTGCCAATGCCTACGCGGAAAAGTTGCCCATCCTGATCATCACCGGCGAAACCTCGACTTTCATTTTCGGCAAGGGCGGCCTGCAGGAAAGCTCCGGCGAGGGCGGCAGCATCGACCAGGCGGCCCTGTTCGGCAGCATCACGCGCTACCACCGGATCGTCGAGCGCACCGACTACCTGCTCCAGGTGCTGAGGCAGGCGGCGCAGATTCTGCTGTCGGCCAATCCCGGGCCGGTGCTGCTCAGCTTCCCCTACAACGTGCAGAAGGAACTGGTCGACGCGAGCCTGCTCGACGAAATCCGCTTCGGCAAGGCCACGCATGGGGCCGGCAGCCACGCCTCGACGACGGAAGAGATGACGCGCATGATCTGCGCCGCCCGGCATCCGGTGATCGTCGCCGGCTACGGCTGCCTGCTCTCCGGCGCCCAGGTCGCGTTGCGGCAACTGGGCATCCCGGTCGCCACCACGCTCAAGGGCAAGGGCGTGGTCGACGAGGACACGCCGCTCGCGCTGGGCTGCCTCGGTGTCACCTCCGACGGCAACGCCTATCGCCGGATCGTCGACCATGCCGACCTGGTGATCCTGCTCGGTGCCGGCTTCAACGAACGCACCAGCTACCTGTGGGACGCTCGCCTGCTGGCCGGCAAGCAGGTCATCCAGATCGACAGCGATGCGAGCCAGCTGGAAAAGGTGTTTCACGCCGACCTCGCCATCCACGGCGACATCCGCGCGGTACTCGAGCATCTGCTGCCGCTGCTGGGCGCCGATCGTGCCGCGCCACCGTCAGGGCCGCCTTTGGAGTCTGCGCCGGTACCACCGCACTTTGCCGTCATCGCGCATTTCTATGCCCGGCTGGTCGAGCGGCTACCGCAGGGCGCGCAGATCTTCGACGACAATATCATTCTCGCGCAGAGCTATCTGAAGGCCTCACCGCAACACCGCTACTATCCGAATTCCGGCATTTCGTCGCTCGGTCACGCGATTCCCGCCGCCATCGGTGCGCGTTGCGCCGTCGCCACGCCCAGCTTCGCCGTTCTCGGCGATGGCGGCTTCCAGATGTGCGGCATGGAGTTGATGACCGCGGTGAACCACGGCATCCCGCTCAATGTCCTGATGATCAACAACGGCACGCTGGGACTGATCCGCAAGAACCAGTCCCAGCTTTATCGCGAGCGCTATATCGACTGCGACTTCGTCAATCCCGACTACGCCCTGCTCGCCCGCTCGTTCGGCGTCGCCTACTGGCGCATCGAAACCCGCGAAGGCGTCGATGAATTTTTCGCCGGCGCTGACCTCGCGGGGACCATCAACCTGATCGACATGCTCTGGGACAAGAATGTCTTCCCCGCCTACAAGTCCGACCGCTGAACCGGCAAGTAGCGCGCCACACCGCTTCCTCATCGTCATTCCGGTAGCCGACCGGCCGCGGCATATCCGCGCCTGTCTCGACAGCTTGCATCAGCTTCTGCAACGCTATCCCTACGGCGGCGGCGACCGGATCACGGTACTGATCGCCGACGACAGTGCGGAGACCGTCCATGTCGCCGCGAACCGCGCGCTCGCCGTGGAATTCAGCCGGCGCGGACTGACCGCCATCCATTTCGGCCCCGACGAGCAGATGGCGCTGCTCGACGCGCTGGCGGTCAAACTGCCCCACGTCTGCGGCACGCCAAACCGCGAAAATTTCGGTCACAAG
>Ga0209310_1001908_pt1 | contig 14284 bp, 13 predicted proteins | sample AD_UKC030_MetaG_FD_184415 | JGI IMG/M metagenome (GOLD analysis project Ga0209310, IMG submission 184415) | Active sludge microbial communities of municipal wastewater-treating anaerobic digesters from USA - AD_UKC030_MetaG (SPAdes) (version 2) | ecosystem: Engineered > Bioreactor > Anaerobic >... | reverse complement strand
GGCCGAGGGCACGGTGAAGCTGCACATCGCCGCGATCCTGCGCACGCTGCGGGTGCGCAACCGCACCGAGGCGGCGCTGCGTGCGCGCGCAGCCGGGCTGCTCGACTGAGAGGCCGAGAGGCCGAGAGGCCGAGAGGCCGAGAGGCCGAGAGGCTCTGAGCAGCCTATGCCTTCCGGCATAGCGCGATGCCCCGTGCGGGCGGGACGCGCCGCGGCGGCCTGCTGCCTACAGTGATTGCGGGTTCGATGCGGCATGGAGCGCCCTGCGCAGGTTGCGCGGGCGCGAACGGGCTGCATCGGCCCACCCACCACCGGAGCCAACCCATGAACGCGTACGCAGATGCTCCCGGCCGCACCCCGCTTCGGGGCTTCGTGGTCGGCTGCCTGGCTTTCGCAGGGGTCGCCACCGCGGCGATCTGGACCGCCGCCGAACGCGACCGCCACCGCGACGAGATCGCCGCATTGCCGCCTGCGGCCGTCGCGCCGGCTGCATCGGCCGGCGGCCACGGCCTGCGGCCCGTCGCCTACCGTGAGCCGATGGGCGCAGCAGGCGGCGCAACAGGCGGCGCAGCAGCGGCGCGGCCCGCGGCTGAACCCTGCAAGGACGGCGCGCTGCTGTCCAGAAGCCGCCAGGCGCTGGCCAACCCCAACTGCTGGCCCAACCCGTGAGCCGGCCGGGCCGCCCCGAGCGCGAACACCGCAGGGCGCAGGCCGCAGGTGCTCCAGTGAGCCGGCAACGCACGCGCCGGCCGGCGCGGACTCGACCCGGCCGGCGCGGCGGCCGCGCCGACGGACGGCCCGGCCGCGGCCAGGACCGGCCCCGCGGCACGATGCGCCTGGCACTGGCGCACCCTGCGGGCGGCCGCACCGCCCCCAGCGGCGAGGCGGGCGCGGCCCCGCAGGCCGCCAGCCGATACCGCTCGGTGCTGACCTGGCTGTTCGCCGTGTTCAGCTTCACGCGCGTGTTGGCCTACCTGCCGACGCTGTGGAGCATCTTCGCCACCGGCAACAGCAGCCAGCACTCGCTTGTCACCTGGCTGACCTGGGTGGGCGCCAACGCCACGATGGCCGCCTGGCTGTACGAGCAGAACGGGCGGCGCGTGAATCGCGCGATCACCGTGAGCAGCTGCAACGCCGTGATGTGCGCCGCGATCGCCACGGCCGTCGCCTGGTTCCGCTTCTAGTGCAGTGTTCCACGCTATGCAGCACATAAGGCCGCGCCCTTGCGGCGCTGGCGCCTTTGCAAGTCCTCACGGCACCTTCGGGTGTCCGCTTCGCTCGGCGCCAGCCGGGACGACCCGTCCATCGGTCTTCCCGAGTGCTGCACCACGCGAAACCCTGCACCCGCGCTTCGCGCGCCCGCAGCCCGCGCGAAGCGCGAAGCCCGCATCACGGCACAGTCCCGCTGGTCGCTCGGCGGGCCGCGCGGGCGCACGGCTGCCGGCCCGGTGCCGGCGCGATCAGGGCGCCGCCAGCTTGCCGCCGCGGTAGGCCCATTCCCGATGGACCTTGCGGGTCGGGCAGCAGCGCGCGTCCTTGGGCCCCAGCGTCAGCGTGTCGACGCGCAGCGCCGCGCCGCGGATGTCGAGCCGGGGGTCGATGCCGTCGAGCGGCACCGTCGAAGCCTCGCGCCACAGCCGCTTGCCGTCGCTGATGCGGCCCACCGCCAGCACGCTCAGCGAACTGGCGCTGCTGTTGCCGAAGTAGGAGGTCCACACGACCACCATCTCGGGCTGCCCGTCGCCGTCCAGGTCGTGCACGCGCACCGCATCGGCGCTCGCCGACGCGCCGTCGGCTGCCTGCTTCGCGAGGAACTTCTGCACCACCCGCCGCTGGCCCGCGTCGAGTGCGGCCAGCGCGTCGTCCTCGGCGCGTGCAGGCGGCGCGGCCGCGATCAACCCGACGAGCAGCGCGGCGATCACGGCACCGGCCCCGGAATTCATGCGTCGCATCGCCTCGGCCTCCTTCGCAACGCGACGATTGGAGCCGCTGCCGGCGCCGCGGTCAATCGGGACGGCGCGGCGCGGCCGCCCGCCGCGCAACGGTGGGCGGCGCCGGCCCGCGTGCGCATGGGATCATCGCGCGGCCGCGCCAGGCCCGCCCGATGTACCGCCAACCCGAGTTCTTTCCCCGCGCCGGCATCGAGGCCCGCGTCAACCGCTGGGACTGGGCGCTGCTGCCGCTGGTGCTGGCGGCGCTGGTGCTGCTGGCCTGGGGCGCGGTACAGATGGCGCAGCCCTACCACGTCGGCGAGCCGCTGCCGCTGACGCTGGACCCGCGCCGGCTGCCGTACTACCTGCTGCGCACCACGCTGCGCATGGCGTTGGCGATGCTGGCGTCGCTCGCCTTCGCCTGCGTCTTCGCGGTGCTGGCCGCCAAGCACCGCGCCGCCGAGCGCATGCTGGTGCCGCTGCTGGACATCCTGCAGTCGATCCCGATCCTCGGCTTCCTGGCGATCACCGTGACCGGCTTCATCGCGCTGTTCCCGGGCAGCCTGCTGGGCGTGGAGTGCGCGGCGATCTTCGCGATCTTCACCTCGCAGGCCTGGAACATGGCCTTCAGCCTGTACCAGTCGCTGCGCACCGTGCCGGCCGAGCTGCAGGAGGCGGCGCGCGTGCTGCGGCTGTCGGCCTGGCAGCGCTTCTGGCGGCTGGAGCTGCCGTTCGCGATGCCGGCGCTGCTGTGGAACATGATGATGTCGATGTCGGGCGGCTGGTTCTTCGTGGTCGCGTCCGAAGCGATCTCGGTGTCGAACCAGAGCATCAAGCTGCCGGGCGTGGGCTCGTACATCGCGCTGGCGATCGAGACGCGCGACCTGGCCGCGATCGGCTGGGCCATTGCGGCGATGGCCGCCGGCATCGCGCTGTACGACCAGCTGCTGTTCCGGCCGCTGGTGGCCTGGGCCGACAAGTTCCGCTTCGAGGAAAGCGGCGGCGACGCAGTGCCGCGCTCGTGGCTGCTGGCCTGGCTGCGGCGCGCGCACGGCGTGCAGGCGGTGGCGGCGCGCGGCGTGCGGCTGTTCGAGCGCAGCCTCGCGGCCTGGCCGCTGGCCTACGACGGCACCTCGATCCGTGCGCGCAGCCGCGCCGCCTCGCCGCGGCTGCAGCGCGCGCTCGACGCGCTGATCGCGGCGGCAGCGCTGTACGCGCTGTGGCGGCTGGCGGTGTTCGTCCACGCCGACGTCGGCCTGGCCGAGGTCGGCCGCGTGCTGGTGCTGGGCCTGTTCACGCTGGCGCGCGTGCTCGTGCTGATCGCGCTGGCGGCGCTGGTGTGGGTGCCGATCGGCGTGTGGATCGGCCTGAACCCGCGCTGGGCCGGGCGGCTGCAGGCGTTGGCGCAGTTCCTGGCCGCGTTCCCGGCCAACCTGCTGTTCCCGCTGGCGGTGGTCGCGATCGTGCATTGGCGGCTGAACCCGGACATCTGGCTGTCGCCGCTGATGGTGCTGGGCACGCAGTGGTACATCCTGTTCAACGTGATCGCGGGCGCGTCGGGCATCCCCACCGAGCTGCGCTACGCGGCCGGCAACCTCGGCCTCGTCGGCTGGTTGAAGTGGCGGCGCTGCCTGCTGCCGGCGGTGTTCCCGAGCTTCGTGACCGGCGCGATCACCGCCAGCGGCGGGTCGTGGAACGCGAGCATCGTCGCCGAATACGTGTCGTGGGGCGACACCACGCTGATGGCGCAGGGGCTGGGCAGCTACATCGCGCAGATGACGGCCAAGGGCGACTTCGCGCGCGTGGCGCTGGGCATCGGCGTGATGTGCACCTACGTGATCGCACTGAACCACCTGGTCTGGCGGCGGCTGTACCGGCTCGCCGAAGACCGGATGCACTTCTGACGGATGGGCGACGATGGCCGCAGCGATCCTCGAACTCAGCGGCGTCGGCAAGAGCTTCCGCTCGGCCGACGGCCACGAACGGCGCGTGCTCGACGGCGTCGACTTCACGCTGCGCGAGGGCGAGATCGTGTCGCTGCTCGGGGCTTCGGGATCGGGCAAGAGCACGCTGCTGCGCATCATGGCCGGGCTGATCGAGGCCGACGGCGGCGAGGTCCGCTGGCGCGGCCGGCCGCTGTACGGGCCGGTGCGCGGCATCGGCATGGTGTTCCAGTCGTTCGCGCTGTTCCCGTGGCTGACGGTGCAGCAGAACGTCGAGCTCGGGCTCGAGGCGCGCGGCATGCCGCCGGCGCAGCGCGCGCCGAGGGCCGCACGCGCGATCGCGCTGATCGGGCTGGGCGGCTTCGAGGGCGCGCTGCCGCGCGAGCTCTCGGGCGGCATGCGCCAGCGCGTGGGCATCGCGCGCGCGCTCGTCACCGAGCCCGAAGTGCTGCTGATGGACGAGGCCTTCTCGGCGCTGGACGTGCTCACCGGCGAGCGCCTGCGCGACGACATCCTCGAACTGTGGCGCAGCGGCACGATGCCCACGAAGGCGATGCTGGTGGTGTCGCACAACATCGAGGAGGCGGTGCTGATGGCCGACCGGGTGCTGGTCTTCGCCAGCAATCCCGGGCGCATCCGCAGCCAGACTGCGGTGCGGCTGCCGCGCCCGCGCGCGCCCGACAGCGCCGACGTGCGCCTGCTGATCGACGAGATCTATGCGCTGATGACCGCCGGCGCGGGCCGCGCCGCTGCGCATGCGCCGCTGGCCGAGCGCCTGCCCGATACCGACGTCGCGCGCATGGACGGGCTGCTGCAGCTGCTGATCGCGGCGCCGTTCGACGGCAGCGCCGACCTGCCGGCGCTGGCCGAAGAGGCCCAGCTGGCCGACGCCGAGCTGCTGGCCGCCGCGCACGCCCTCGCACTGCTGGGGCTGGTTCAGCTCGAGCGCGGCGACGTGAAGATCACGCCGCTCGGGCGCCGCTACGCCGAGGGTGCACACACGCTGCGCCAGGAGCTGTTCGGCCAGCAGCTGATCGCGCACGTGCCGCTGGCCGCGCACATCCGCCGCAGCCTCGAGGAGGAACCCGACGGGCGGCTGCCGCAGGAGCCGTTCCTGAGCCTGCTGGCCGAACACCTGAGCCAGGCCGAGGCCGCGCGCGTGCTGCACACGCTGATCGCCTGGGGCCGGCACGGCGAAGTCTTCGAGTACGACTACCACACCGGCATGCTCACGCTGCCCAGCGGCGACGAAGACGACGCCGCGGACACCGAAGGTTGACGCGCGATGGCGGCGCCGCGGGGCCGCCGGGCCGACAGCGCCCGTGCGCGCAGCGCCTGTGAAGCAGACCGGCGCGACCGAGCGGGTGCTCAGCCGAGCTGCGCCTGCAGGTAGTTCGGCAGCCCGACCTTGCCGATCAGCGCGGTTTCGGTGTCGAGCCAGTGCAGGTGCCGTTCCTCGTCATCGACCATCTCGCGCAGCAGCGCGCGGCTGGCGTAGTCGCGCGCCTGCTCGCAGTCGGCGACCGCAGCGCGCAGGTGCACGATCGCGGCGGCGACCAGTTCGCGGTCGAGCGCGAGCTGCTCGGGCACGGTCGGCGCGCCGGCGATCGTGCGCAGCTCGCGCGGCGCGGGGCTGCCGCCGAGCATCAGGATGCGGGTGATGATGCGCGCGGCATGCTGCGTCTCTTCGGCGCTGTAGGCGTCCTGGATGCCGGCGAGCCGCTGCCAGCCCCAATGCCGGCACATGCCGGCGTGCAGCAGGTACTGCCGGTGGCCGGTCAGCTCGAACGACAGGTACTCGTTGAGGCCCGCCACCACCTTCGGATCGCCCTTCATCGCCGCACTCCCGCGAAAGCGGCGATGGTATCCGGCGGGCAGCGCCGCCGATCCCCGAAGCGCGGCCCGCGGCGGCACCGCGGCGCAGGTGCCGGCCCGGCGCGCCGCGCGATCCGTGCGCCGGGAATTCCGGCCGGCGGCACGCTCCTTCTGAAGGATTTCCCTCTGGGCCAGGATCGGGCCGCTCCTGATAATCAGCCGCCGTTGCCGGTGCGCCCGCGCCGACGCCTGGGAGAACCCTGACGTGAAACCTGCCCCTTCGCTGTCGGTTCGCGACCCGAAGCGGCCGCAGGCCGCCTCGGGCCAAGGCCCGTGCACCCGGCATTGCATGCGCCGCGGGCCACACGCAACGCGCGGGAGCTGCCGATATGCATGAACCGCCCGTCGATGCGCCAGCCGGCACGGCTGCCGGCTTCGGGCCTTTCGGCCGCGCCCTGCTCGCGGTCAGCAAGGCAGCCGCCGTCGTCGGCGGGCTGGTGTTCGTCGCGATCGTCGCGATGTCGATCGTGTCGATCGTCGGGCGCAAGCTGGTCTCGATGCCGGTGCCCGGCGACTTCGAGCTGGTCGAGATGGGCTCGGCCGTCGGCGCGTCGTTCTTCTTCGCCTACTGCCACCTGAACCGCGGCGACGTCAAGGTCGACTTCTTCACCCAGCACTGGTCGGCGGCGAAGGTGATGTGGCTCGACGCCATCGGCTCGACGCTGATCGGCCTGTTCGGCGCGGTGGTTGCGTGGCGCACGGCGGTGGGCGCGTTTGCGCTGCGCGAGGTGGGCGAAAGCTCGGCGATCCTCGACTGGCCGATGTGGGTGGTGCGCCTGGCGATGGTGCCGGGCTTCGTGCTGATGGCGCTGGCCGGCTTCTACATGGCCGCGCACTTCGTGCGGGCGGCACGCCGCGGGGCGCTCGCATGAGCGCGCCGGGCCGCTCCCGAGCGCGGATTGCGGAGCACGCAGTGCGCAGGATCGTCCCATGAGCGGCATCGCCGTCGGCGGCGCGGTGTTCGCCGTGCTGCTGGCGATGCTGGTGGTGCGCGTGCCCATCGGCATCGCGATGTTCATCGGCGGCGCCGGCGGCTTCCTGTACCTCAACGGCGGCAACGCCGCGCCGCTGCTGAACTCGCTCAAGAACCTGGCCTTCGCGCGCCTGTCCAACTACGACCTGGCGGTGCTGCCGCTGTTCATGCTGATGGGCCAGTTCGCCACCCACGGCGGGCTGTCGCGCAGCCTGTTCCGCTTCGTCAGCGCCTACCTGGGCCACCGCCCGGGCGGCGTGGCGATGGCGGCGGTGGGCGCCTGCGCCGGCTTCGGCGCGATCTGCGGCTCGTCGCTGGCCACCGCGGCGACGATGGGCCAGGTGGCGCTGCCCGAGCTGCGCCGCCACGGCTACGCGGGCAGCCTGGCCACCGGCGCGCTCGCGGCCGGCGGCACGCTCGGGATCATGATCCCGCCGTCGGTGCCGCTGGTGATCTACGCGATCCTGACGCAGGAGTCGATCGGCAAGCTGTTCATGGCGGCGGTGCTGCCCGGCGTGATCGCGATGGTCGGCTACATGCTGGTGATCCGGCTGCTGGTGGCGTGGAAGCCCGCAATCGGGCCGGCGGGCGAGCGCGCGCCCTGGAGCGTGCGGCTGAAATCGCTCGCCGAAGTGTTCCCGGTGCTGCTCGTGTTCCTGGTGGTGATCGTCGGCATCTACGGCGGCTGGGCCAACCCGACCGAGGCGGCGGCGATCGGCGCGGCCGCCGGCGGCATGCGCTGGCAGGGGCTGATGCAAAGCGCGCTGGGCACCGCGCAGGCCACCGCGATGATCTACCTGGTGCTGATCGGCGCCGACATGCTCAACACCACGCTGGCGCTGTCGCAGATGCCCGTCGAGCTGGCGGCCTGGGTCAAGGGCAGCGGCATGCCGGCGCTGCTGGTGCTGACGATGATCCTGGTGATCTACATCTTCCTGGGCTGCGTGATGGACAGCCTGGCGATGATCCTGCTGACGATCCCGATCTTCTACCCGATGATCATGGGGCTGGATTTCTGGGGCATGCCCGCGGCCGACAAGTCGATCTGGTTCGGTATCCTCGCGCTGATGGTGGTGGAGATCGGGCTGGTGCATCCGCCGGTGGGCATGAACGTCTACATCATCAACCGCCTGGCCAAGGACGTGCCGCTGGTCGAGACCTTCAAGGGCGTGGTGCCCTTCCTGCTGTCGGACCTGGTGCGCATCGTCGCGCTGGTGCTGTTCCCGAGCCTGTCGCTGGTCCTGGTCCGGACCTTCGGCTGAGGTGCATTCCTCCATTCCGCAGACAAAGGAGACGACGATGTCGAAGCTGTTCACCCGCACTCTCCTGGCCGGCGCCGCGCTGCTGGCCGCAGCAGGCGCGCAGGCCCAGCAGGTGGTGCTGAAGGTGCACCACTTCCTGGCCAGCACCTCGGCGGCGCAGGTCAACCTGATCCAGCCCTGGTGCGCCAAGATCAACAAGGAATCGAACGACCGGCTGAAGTGCCAGATTTACCCGTCGATGCAGCTCGGCGGCAAGCCCGCCGACCTGATGGACCACGCGCGCGACGGCGTCGCCGACCTCGTCTGGACCGTCCCCACCTACGCGGCCGGCCGCTTCATCAAGAGCGAAGTCTTCGAGCTGCCGTTCATGGCCGCCACCGCCAGGTCGGGCAGCCAGGCGCTGTGGACCTACGTCAACAAGAACGCGCTCGACGAGTTCAAGGGCACCAAGCTGATCTTCATGCACGTGCACGACGGCACGCTGTTCCACTTCAAGGACAAGACGCCGACCAAGATGGAGGACCTGAAGGGCCTGAAGATCCGCGGCGCCACGCGCATCAACAGCCAGTTCATCACCGCGCTGGGCGCCACGCCGGTGCAGATGCCGCTGCCGGCGGTGCCCGAGGCGTTGAGCAAGGGCGTGATCGACGGCGCCAGCGTGCCGTGGGAAGGCGTGCCGTCGATCAAGCTGCAGGACATCGCGCGCTACGCGCTCGACACCCCGCCGGGGCTGCCGCGCATGGGCAACACGATCTTCGCGTTCGCGATGAACCAGGCCAAGTACGACAGCCTGCCGCCCGAGCTGAAGAAGGTGATCGACGACAACGCGGGCCTGGCCACCTCGGCCTGGGCCGGCCAGACCGGCTTCGACGACATCGTCGCCGCGCACCAGAAGCTGGCGCGCGAGGCCGGCGAGAAGATCCACTTCATTTCCGAAGCCGAATACGAGCGCTGGGTCAAGGCCACCGCCGGCGTCGACGACGAGTGGATCAAGGCGGTCGGCGCCAAGGGCGCCGACGGCAAGAAGCTGCTCGAGGAAGCGCGCGCGCTGATCAAGCAGTACGCCAAGTGACGCCCCGGGCGCGGCACGGCCGGCCGCGCCCGCCGATTGCCGCCGGCGCGGCCGCATGGGAGACGGATCGAATGGGACCGCTGCAGGGACTGCGCGTGATCGAACTGGCGAGCATCGGCCCCGGGCCGATGTGCGCGATGCTGCTGGCCGACATGGGCGCCGACGTGGTGCGCGTCGACCGCACCGAGCCCAGCGGCCTGGGCGTGCCGATCGACAAGCGCTTCGAGGTCACCGGCCGCAGCCGGCGCTCGGTGGCGCTGGACCTGAAGAACCCGGCCGGGCGCGACGCGGTGCTGCGGCTGGTGGAGCGCGCCGACGTGCTGATCGAAGGCTTCCGCCCGGGCGTGGCCGAGAAGCTCGGCCTCGGGCCGGGCGACTGCCGTGCGCGCAATCCGCGGCTGGTCTACGGCCGCATGACCGGCTTCGGCCAGACCGGGCCGCTGGCACAGGCGGCCGGGCACGACCTGAACTACATCGCGCTGACCGGCGCGCTCGATGCGATCGGCCCGGCCGGGGCGAAGCCGGTGCCGCCGCTGAATCTGGTGGGCGACTACGGCGGCGGCGCGCTGTACCTGGCAATGGGGCTGCTGGCCGCGCTGCACGAGCGCCAGTCGTCGGGCCGCGGGCAGGTGGTCGACGCGGCGATGGTCGACGGCGCCGCGTCGTTGATGTCGATCTTCTACGGCCTGCATGCCGGCGGCCGCTGGGGCGAGCCGCGCGGCGAAAACCTGCTCGACGGCGGCGCGCCCTTCTACGACACCTACGAGACCGCCGACGGCCGGCACGTGTCGATCGGCGCGCTCGAGCCCAAGTTCTTCGCCGAGCTGGTGCAGCGCATCGGGCTGGACGCGCGTTTCGTCGCGCGGCAGTACGACCGCCGCGCGTGGCCCGAGCTGCGCGCGGCGCTGGCCGCCGCGATGCGCAGCAAGACCCGCGCCCAGTGGTGCGCGCTGCTCGAAGGCACCGACGCCTGCTTCGCGCCGGTGCTGAGCCTGGACGAGGCGCCCGCGCATGCGCATGCGGCGGCGCGCGGCGGCTTCGTCGAGCTCGACGGCGTGGTGCAGCCGGGCCCGGCACCGCGCTTCAGCCGCAGCGGCAGCCGCACGCCGCAGCCGCCGCCGGCGGTCGGCGCGCATACCGACGCGCTGCTGGCCGAAGCCGGCTTCAGCGCCGCCGAGATCGCCGCGCTGCACGCAGCCGGCGCCGCGAAGGGCCCGGGCGCGGCGTGATCGCGCCCGCCGCATCGGCCGGTGTTTCAGCGGGCACTTCGGCCGGCGCCGCGGCCGGCATCCGGCCGGCGGCGTCGCTGATCGTGCTGCGCGATTCGCCGCGCGGCGTGCAGGTGCTGCTGATGCGCCGGCCCGAGCGCGGCAACGATTTCCGCAGCGGCGCCTGCGTGTTCCCCGGCGGCGTGGTCGATGCCGGCGATGCCGCCGCGCACCGCTGGTGCTTCGGGCAGGACGACGCCCAGGCCAGCCGCCGGCTGGGGCTGGGAGCGGGCGGGCTCGACTACTTCGTCGCCGCGCTGCGCGAGTGCTTCGAGGAGGTGGGGCTGCTGTTCGCCTGCCGCCGCGACGGCACGCCGCTGGACCTGGGCGCCCAGGCCGGGCTGCTGCGCGGCTGGCGGCAGCGGCTGCACCGCGGCGAAGCCACGCTGGCGCAACTGTGCGCCGCGCTGGACTGCCGGCTCGACCTGCGCGAGACCGCATACTTCGCGCACTGGCTGACGCCGGTGATCCGGCCCAAGCGCTTCGACACCCGCTTCTTCGTGCGCCTGGCGCCGCCCGCGCAGGCGGCCGAGCCCGACCTGGGCGAAGCGCTCGAGCTGATGTGGCTCACGCCCGACGAGGCGCTCGATCCGGCGCGCGGGCTGAAGCTGCTCAACGTGACCCAGCGCACGCTGCACGAGTTGCGCGGCTTCGCCGGCGCGCAGGCGGCGTACGAGGCCGCGCTGGCGCGCCGCGGCGTGCAGCGCATCCTGCCGCGGCCGGTCAGCGGCGTCGAGCCGCCTTTCGTGATCCCGGGGCAGCCGGCCTACGACGAGATCGCACGGCTCGACCCCGAAGGCCGCGGCCACCTGCGCAGCATGCTCGCGCCGGGCGATGCGACGCTGCTCGCGCCGGGGCTGCTGCGCATCGCCGGGGCGCGCCGCCACGCGTACCTGGTGAGCAGCCCGGACAGCGCGGCGGCGGTGATCGACGCCGACCCGGGCGACGCGGCGGCCTGGGCCGCGCTGCAGGCCGCCGCTGCCGGCGCGACGGTGCGCTGGCTGCTCGGCACCAGCGGCGGCGGCGCCGCGCCCGCCGAGTCCGCCGAGTCCGCCGAGTCCGCCGAGTCCGCCGAGTCCGCCGAGTCCGCCGGTTCAGCCGAGTCCGCCGCGCGGCTGGCGCGGGCGTGGCCGCAGGCGGCGCCCGGCGGCAGGGGGCCGCTGCAACTCGGCCCGGGCGCCACGCTCGAGCCGCTGCACGGCGGCTGGCTGCTGGTGCAGGCGCGCGTGCTGATCGGCGGCGACGTGCCGGCCGCTGCTGCCGCCGGCACGGCCGGTGCCGATTGGCTGGCCGGCGCGCACGGCTTCCTGCAGCCGATTGCGCGGCCCTGAGCGGCAGCGCAACCCGGCGCTGCACCCGGCGCTGCACCGGGCGCAGCGCTGCGGCGCGGCGCGCTGCACGCGTCAGCGGCTTGCCGGCACGGGCGGCGGCGGGCTGCGCCACTGCCCGTCGATCAGCACCTGGTAGGGCCGGAACTGCGCCTTGTAGGCCATCTTGGCGCTGCGCTCGATCCAGTAGCCCAGGTACACGTGGCGCAGCTTCAGCAGCTTCGTCTGCTCGATCTGCCACAGCACGCTGTAGGTGCCGTAGCTGGCCTTCGCATCGGGCTCGTAGAAGGTGTAGACGGCCGAGATGCCGTCGTTGAGCAGGTCCAGGATCGACACCATCACCAGCCGCCCCGGGCTGCCGTCTTCGGCCGGCTCGCGGAACTCGACCAGCCTCGAATTGACGCGGCTTTGCAGCAGGAACTGGGTGTACTGGTCGACGCTGTCGTGGTCCATGCCGCCGCCGGCATGGCGCCCGGCCTGGTAGCGCAGGTACAGCCGGTAGTGCTCGGGCATGAAGCCCAGCCGCAGCACGCGCGCCTTCAAGCCGGCATGCTGCTGCCACGCGCGGCGCTGGCTGCGGCTGGCGCGGAAGGCGGCCACCGGCACGCGCAGCGGCACGCACGCGCGGCAGCCGTCGCAATAGGGCCGGTAGGTGAACATGCCGCTGCGCCGGAAGCCGCCGGCCACCAGGCCCGAATACACGTCGGCGTTGATCAGGTGGCTGGGCGTGGCCACCTGCGAGCGCGCCTGGCGGTCAGGCAGGTAGCTGCACGGATACGGCGCCGTCGCATAGAACTGCAGCGACGACAGCGGGAGTTCTTTGGGATGCGTCACGCGGATCGGGGATTCGCCGGGTCGCGCAGCGGCGGCAGCTGCGCCCACAGCGATCGATCATAGGTCCAATCGGCAACCGGGGGCTGCGCGCAGGCCTTCGCCAGGTGGCGCTCGAAATCGGCACGCGCGACTTCGCGCGCGCCCAGCGACGCCAGGTGCGCGGTGTTCTGCTGGCAGTCGATCAGCGCGATGCCGCGCGCGCGGCAGAAGGCCACCAGCGCGGCCAGCGCGATCTTCGACGCGTCGCTCGCCCAGGCGAACATCGATTCGCCGTAGAACATGCGGCCGATGGCCACGCCGTACAGCCCGCCCACCAGTTGGCCGCCGACCCAGGTCTCGAAACTGTGCGCGCCGCCGGCCGCGTGCCAGGCGCGGTAGGCGCGCAGCATCGCCGGCACGATCCAGGTGCCGCCCTGGCCGCAGCGCGGCGTGCGCGCGCAGGCGTCGATCACCCGGCCGAAGTCGTGGTCGATGCGGATCTCGCAGGCCGGGTCGCGCGCGAAGCGGCGCAGCGTCTTGGCAAAGCTGTGGGTGATGTGCAGCTCGGCCGTGGGCAGCACCATGCGCGGGTCGGGCGCCCACCACAGCACCGGCTGGCCCGGGCCGAACCACGGGAAGATGCCGCGGCGGTAGGCGCGCTCGAGCACGACCGGGTCGAGCCGGCGGCCGGCGGCGAGCAGGCCCGGCGCGTCGCTGCCGGCGCCCAGCGCCAGCGCCGTCGGCGGAAAGTCCTCGTCGTCGTCGATCCAGCGCATCTGCGACATGGCGCGATGGTGCCAGGACCGCGCGCCGCAGCCTGCATCGCGAAGTTAGTTGACAACTAAAGTTTCAGCCGCGACACTGCGTTGCCGCGCGGCATTCGACGGCAAAGGGCAACACGCATGAAGATCGTCTGCATCGGCGGCGGCCCGGCGGGGCTGTACTTCGGCCTGCTGATGAAGCAGCTCGACCCGCGCCACGACATCACGGTGGTCGAGCGCAACCGCCCCTACGACACCTTCGGCTGGGGCGTGGTGTTCTCCGACGCCACGATGGACAACATGCGCCGGTGGGACGAGCCCACCGCCGATGCGATCCAGCTTGCCTTCAACCACTGGGACGACATCGAGCTGGAATTCAAGGGCCGCACGATCCGCTCGGGCGGCCACGGCTTCGTCGGCATCGGCCGCAAGCGGCTGCTCAACATCCTGCAGGCGCGCTGCGAGGAGCTGGGCGTGAAGCTGGTGTTCGACACCGAGGTCGAATCGGACGCCGCCTTCCCCGACGCCGACCTGATCATCGCCAGCGACGGCATCAACTCGAGGATCCGCAACCAGTACGCGCAGGTCTTCAAGCCCGACATCGTGACCCGCCCCAACCGCTACATCTGGCTGGGCACGAAGCGGCTGTACGACGCCTTCACCTTCGTGTTCGAGAAGACCGTGCACGGCTGGTTCCAGGCGCACATCTACAAGTTCGACGAGACCACCTCGACCTTCATCGTCGAGACGCCGGAGCAGGTCTGGAAGGCGCACGGCCTCGACCAGGCCGGCGTCGACGACTCGATCGCGTTCTGCGAACAGTTGTTCGCCGCCAACCTGCGCGGCGAGAAGCTGATGAGCAACGCACGCCACCTGCGCGGCTCGGCGTGGCTGAACTTCCAGCGCGTTCGTTGCGATCAGTGGTCGCACTTCAACGGCCGTGCGCACGTGGTGCTGATGGGCGACGCGGTGCACACCGCGCACTTCGCGATCGGCTCGGGCACCAAGCTGGCGATCGAGGACGCGATCGAGCTGACGCGCCAGTTCAAGCTGCACGG
>Ga0209310_1001906_pt1 | contig 14293 bp, 13 predicted proteins | sample AD_UKC030_MetaG_FD_184415 | JGI IMG/M metagenome (GOLD analysis project Ga0209310, IMG submission 184415) | Active sludge microbial communities of municipal wastewater-treating anaerobic digesters from USA - AD_UKC030_MetaG (SPAdes) (version 2) | ecosystem: Engineered > Bioreactor > Anaerobic >... | reverse complement strand
CACCGGGCCCCACCACCGTTCAGCCCAAGAAGCAACACAAGACCCGGCGCGGAGATCAACTACCGCACCCCGATCCACCGACCACCGAAGGAGGCTCGAGCACCCCCAACACCAACCACCGACCTACTGTTGGCGCCGGTGCAAATCCGCGCCTATTCGCTGGCGAGGTGGCGGTTTTGCGGTGAGGTGAGCGTGGTCGAGAAGACGAAGTGCAGATGGCCCCGCAAGGGGCCATCTGCTTGTTGAGGGCGTTCGTTGCGGGTGCGTCGGCTCAGAACGGCTCGTCGGGATCGAACTCAGGCGGCTGACCATGCGGCACCAACTGTTCGCGCCAGGCCTGCTGCACCTGAGGGCCGTAGGCATCCCACAGCGCCTGACGCAGCAGCTGCAGGCACTCGAAGACCGCCAGGGCCTGCTCGGGTGTCCAGTGCCGAGGGATGAGTGGCGCCGCCTCGGGCATCGGCGGCGGCAGCGACGACGCCTGCACGCTCATCGAGCCGCCTTGCGCGAGCGCGGGGCCGGCGCCTTGGCCGCACGTTCGGCCTTGCGCCGTGCATCGCGCTCTTCGGCCTCCTTGGCGCGGTACGACGCGCCGTCGATGCGCACCACCTCGGCGCGGTGCATCAGCCGATCGATCAACGAGACCACGCAGGCCGCGTTGGGGAAGACCTCGCCCCACTCGGCGAAGGCGCGGTTGGTCGTCACCACCGTGCTCTTGTGCTGGTAGCGCCGGCTGACCAGCTCGAACAGCAGGTCGGCATGGCGGTTCGAGTACGACAAGTAGCCCACCTCGTCGATGATGAGCAGATCCGGCGCGGCGTACTGGCGCAGCTTCCTGCGCAGGGCCGAGTCGCTGTCCAGTGCGGCCAGCTCGCCCAGCAGGTTGCCCGCGGTGATGAACAGTGCCGTATGCCCGGCCAGCACCGCCTGGTACCCGAGGTTGCACGCGCACATCGTCTTGCCCACGCCGTTGGGGCCGACCAGCACGACGTTGGAGGCGTCCTTCAGGAACTCCAGCGTCATCAGCTCGTGCAGCGCGGCGCGGTCGATGCTGCGTGGCCAGGCCCAGTCGAAGTCGGCCAGCGGCTTGAAGCGGCCGATGTGGGCCGCCTGCAGCCGGCGCTGCAGGCTGCGCTGCCCCCGCTCGACAAGCTCCCAGGCCAGCCACTGCGCCACCCAGCGCGTCTGCTCGGGATGGCCCATCACCTCGGGCCAGTGGGCCAGCAGACCGTGCAGGCGCAGGCCGGCGGCCTGCTCGCGCAACTCGGCCTGGGAAGCAGGGGGTTCAGTCATCGGCGTTCTCCGGTCGATCTGGTCGGCGGTCGTAGGAGTCCAACGCGTGGGGCCGCACCGGCGCGTCGCGCTGCGTCACGTGCTCGGGCAGCATCAGCGCCACCGGTGGGGGCTGTGCGGCGGCCTCGCGCGCACGCTCCAGCGCCAGGCACACGGCATTGGGGTGCGGCACGCCGCGTTCGAGCGCATCGACGATGGCCGCTTGCAGCGCGGCCGCGCCCCAGCGCTGGAGCAGCCGCAGCAGTGCCGCCGTGATCGAGCCCAGGTTGTGGCCGCGCGCAGCGGCGCGCTCGAGCAGGATGGCCGCCGCCGGCGCGGCCTGCGCCAGGCGGTCCAGGCCGCGGTGCGCCCGGGCCGCCCGCTTGTGCTCGACCAGCTGCTGCAGGTGCGCCGGATCCTCGATCTGCTGGCCGCGGTCCCAGCAGCGGACGTGGCGGGCCAGCTCGGCGGCGCCGTCCAGGATGCGCACCGCGTGCTCGTCGGCCAGCACCGCCAGCGTGCGCCGCACGTGGGCGTGCGGCACCGAGTAGTCGTTCAGGTCGAAGCGGACGTAGGGCGTCTTGCCCACCGTCACGGCCACGCGCTCGCGCAGTGCGAATGCGTTCAAGGGAAGCGCCAGCAACTTGCCGCGCTCGGCCTCGAAGGCCTGGCGCACGCTCAGGGCGTTGTCCTGGGGCCAGCGCCGATCGGCCGCCGTGCCCAGGCACCACGCCCGCGCCTGCGCGTTGAGGTCGTCCAGGCCGGTGAACGTGCGCCCGGCGAAGAAGCTGTCGCGGATGTAGCGGATGGCGCGCTCCACGCGACCCTTCTCATTGCCCCTGGCCACAGCCACCGGGCGCGGCTCGAAGCGGAAGTGCCCGGCCAGCGCCAGCAGTTGCGGGTTGAAGCGGATCGCACAACCGCCGGCATGCTCCACGCGTTCGAGCACCGCGCTCTTGAGGTTGTCGTACAGCACCACTCGCGGCACCGCGCCGAAGGCGGCGAAGGCCTCGACGTGGCCGCGCAGGAAGGCGTCGATGCGCGCGTCCAGGAAAAAGCGCAGGAACACCATGCGACAGTGGCTGAGCACCATCACGAAGGCCATCAGCGGGCGGCGTGCGCGGCCGATCTGCAGATGGCCGAAGTGACCCCAGTCGACCTGGGCCTGCTCGCCCGGCAGCGTGCGCAGCCGCAGGTAGGCCTCGGCCGCGGGGCGCGGGCGCATGCCGGCCACCAGGAACCGAAAGTGCGAGCCGGCTCCGACGTAGCCGCGCTCGGCGACCATGGCGTGCAGCCGCGCGGCGGTGAGCGTGGGGAACTTCTCCAGCGTGGCCCGGATGAACGGCCGGTACGGATCGATGCGGCTCGCCCGCAACGGCGAGGTGTGCACCGGCGCGCAGTTGCCCGCGAGCACGCGCCGCACGGCGTCGCGGTGCACGTGCAACTGCCGCGCGATGGTGCCCACGCGCCACTTCTCCACCGCGTGCAGGCGCAGGATCTGCGCCACCAGGTCAGGGGCTATGGTCATGGCGCCGCCGCCCCGGCAGGCCGTGGCGCACGAAGCCCAGACGCAGCGCCGCGGGCTGCCGGGCCCCGCAGCGGCGACAGCGCCAGCAGGCGGTGGCGACCGCGGCGATGGGGGGTTCCTGCGCGATGCCGTGCGCCGTGAGGTCGGCGCCCGCCTGTGCAGGTGTGGCGGTGGTGCTGTCGTGTGTCCATGCCGCCAGTGGAGCCCAAGCCTGCCCGGGCCGGGAACCCTGGTGCGTCACGTTCTGTGCGTCCTCGCCTGCGGCGCGAGCGGCATCACGGGCGGCGCGGCGCTGGCGCCAGCGCTGCGAGCGTCGAGCGTGCGCGATGCGCCCGCGCCAGGAGCGCTGGTAGCGCTGCGCGGCCTGGCGTCGAGCCTCGGTGCGGGCCTCGCGCCAGCACGAGGCGCCGCAGTAGCGGTTGCCGCGGTCGCAGCGGCTGCACAGGACGACCTGCACGCGGCAGCGCGCGCACAGGTACAGGCGGGCGGGTTGGTCCATGCGCACCCCGGCACAACCGAAGTGCTGGACGGACTCGTCCAAAGCGCGCCACACTCGCGTGGCACCGCCTTCATCGGCACGGTGCAGGGCGCGGTACGGTCGTCGAGCTTGCCCGCAAGAGGGACCGTTGCCGCGCCCACCTTCTTCGGCATCGACCGCGTTGTACCGCGGCGTGCCGGGCGCGACGTCAGGCGTCACCGACGGCGCGAGTGCCGGCATCCATGCCCATGCCGGCCACAGCGACGCCCGCACCTGCCTGGCCGCCCTGCAGGGCGGCCAGGCAGGTGCACACCCTCGTCAAAGCCGTGCCAGGCCCGCAGGCGCTGTTGGGCAGAACCTGCCGCGCATCAAAACCGCCACCTCACCGGCGAATAGAGGCGGTTCCTGACCAGCGTTCACACACGCTTGACGCGCAGGCTGCGCAGCCGCTTCACCACGTAGCCGTCCACGTCGATGCAGTGATCGGCCGCGTTGCCCGTCTGGAAGTGTTGCCCCCAACCACGCAGCACCGGGTTGAGCAGGGCGATCACGCTTCGCACATCCTGGTGGCACCGCTGCCTCGGGGTCAGCTCCCTCACTCGCTCTCGCACTCGGTTCATCGCCTTGCGGCTCGGCCAGCGCTGCAGGTAGTAGGGCCTGAGTCCCTTTTGCTGCCACAGGCGGCCGGGCTGAGAGGCTGAAGGTCGCGCATTCGGCCGGCTTTCGGAGACCGTCCGCAAATCGGACGCCGCTTGCCGGACGTTGTTGCGTCGCACGATAGGGTTTGCTCGCCCCGGGCAGAGCGTAGCTGCCTTCAAAACGCGGTGTGCAAAGCCCTACGACGCCATTCAGCCCCTTGGCACGAAAGTCGCCAATGTGATGGCGAGGCGCGTCCTCAAGCGCCCCGGCAGCCAAGCGCCGGGGCTTCCCGGACTTTCACAAGGAGACCCCCCGTGCAAACAGCACCCCAGGCCGCACCGTCCAAGGTGCAAGTGATGGGCATCGATGCCGGCGGCACGATGACCGACACCTTCTTCGTCCGCGAGGACGGCCGCTTCGTCGTCGGCAAGGCGCAGAGCAATCCCGGCGACGAATCGCTCGCCATCTACAACTCGTCGGTCGACGCGCTCGCCCACTGGAGCCGCGGCGTCGACGACGTCTACCCCGAGCTCGTCACCTGCGTCTACTCGGGCACCGCGATGCTCAACCGCATCCTGATGCGCAAGGGGCTCGATGTCGGCCTGATCTGCAACAAGGGCTTCGAGCAGATCCACTCGATGGGCCGCGCGCTGCAGAGCTACCTCGGCTACGCGCTGGAGGACCGCATCCACCTCAACACCCACCGCTACGACGAGCCGCTGGTGCCGGTGTCGCGCACGCGCGGCGTGACCGAGCGCACCGACGTGCAGGGCCAGGTGGTGATCCCGCTGCGCGAGCACGAGGTGCGCCAGGCCACGCGCGAGCTGGTCGAGGCCAAGGCGCAGGCCATCGTCATCTGTCTGTTGCAGTCGCACAAGAACGAGAGCAGCGAGCAGCGTGCGCGCGATGTGGTCAAGGACGAACTCGCCAGGCTCAAGGTCGACATCCCGGTCTTCGCGTCGGTGGACTACTACCCCTCGCGCAAGGAAAGCCACCGGATGAACACCACCATCCTGGAGGCCTATGGCGCCGAGCCCTCGCGCCAGACGCTGAAGAAGGTCAGCGACCGCTTCAAGAAGCATGGCGCCAAGTTCGACCTGCGCGTGATGGCCACGCACGGCGGCACCATCAGCTGGAAGGCCAAGGAACTGGCGCGCACCATCGTCTCCGGCCCGATCGGCGGCGTCATCGGCTCCAAGCTGCTGGGCGAGGCGCTGGGCGACGAGAACATCGCCTGCTCCGACATCGGCGGCACCAGCTTCGACGTGGCGCTGATCACCAAGGGCAGCTTCGCCATCAAGTCCGACCCCGACATGGCGCGCCTGGTGCTGTCGCTGCCCCTGGTGGCGATGGACTCGGTGGGCGCCGGCGCCGGCAGCTTCGTGCGGCTGGATCCGTACAGCAAGTCGATCAAGCTGGGCCCGGATTCCGCCGGCTATCGCGTCGGCACCTGCTGGCCCGAGAGCGGCCTGGACACGGTCACCGTCTCCGACTGCCACGTCGTGCTCGGCTACCTGAACCCGGACAACTTCCTCGGCGGTGCGATCAAGCTCGACGTGCAGCGCGCCCGCGACCACATCAAGGCGCAGATCGCCGACCCGCTGGGCCTGTCGGTGGAAGACGCCGCGGCCGGCGTGATCGAGTTGCTGGACCTGACGCTGTCGGAGTACCTGCGCGCCAACATCAGCGCCAAGGGCTACAACCCGGCCGAGTTCACCTGCTTCTCCTACGGCGGTGCCGGCCCGGTGCACACCTACGGCTACACCGAAGGCGTGGGCTTCAAGGACGTGGTGGTGCCGGCCTGGGCCGCGGGCTTCTCGGCCTTCGGCTGCGCCTGCGCCGACTTCGAGTACCGCTACGACAAGTCGGTCGACCTGGGCCTGGCGCAGCACGCGCCCGACGCGGCCAAGGCCCAGGCCTGCGTCACGCTGCAAGCCGCCTGGTCCGAACTGGCCGTCAAGGTGATCGAGGAGTTCGTCAACAACGGCTTCAAGCCCGAGGACGTGATCCTGATCCCCGGCTACAAGATGCAGTACATGGGCCAGCTGAACGATCTGGAGATCGTCTCGCCGGTGACCACCGCCGCCACGGCCGCCGACTGGGACCGCATCGTCGACACCTTCGAGAACACCTACGGGCGCGTCTACGCCAGTTCGGCGCGCTCGCCGGAACTGGGCTTCTCGATCACCGGCGCGATCCTGCGCGGCATGGTGGCCACGCAGAAGCCCGTGCTGCCCGAAGACCCGGTCGGCGGCGCCACGCCGCCCAAGGAGGCCGTGCTCGGCACGCGGCCCTTCTACCGCCACAAGAAGTGGGTCGACGCCAGGCTCTACAAGATGGAAGCGCTGAAGGCCGGCAACCACATCGCCGGACCGGCGGTCATCGAATCGGACGCCACCACCTTCGTCGTACCCGACGGCTTCGAGACGACGGTCGACAAGCACCGCCTGTTCCACCTCCGTCAAGTCAAGTAAGCATCAAGGAGACACCTCATGAACATGATGAGCAACAAGGAAGTGGGTTTCGCCGACCTGTTGAAGAACGGCCAGACCCTGAAGCAGTTTCGCGACGACATCATCGACCGCACCCAGGCCAGCGGCTGCTACAACGGCCTGAAGACGCTGGAGTTCCGCGACCGCGACCCGATCGGCTACGAGAAGCTGTTCTCCAAGCTGCGCGGCGGCCTGGTGCATGCGCGCGAGACGGCCAAGAAGATCGCCGCCAGCCCGATCGTCGAGCAGGAAGGCGAACTGTGCTTCACGCTGTACAACGCGGTCGGCGACTGCGTGCTCACGTCCACGGGGATCATCATCCACGTCGGCACGATGGGCGCGGCGATCAAGTACATGATCGAGAACGACTGGGAGAGCAACCCGGGCATCAACCCCGGCGACATGTTCACCAACAACGACTGCGCCATCGGCAACGTCCATCCCTGCGACATCGCCACCATCGTGCCGATCTTCTGGGAAGAGAAGCTGATCGGCTGGGTCGGCGGCGTCACCCACGTCATCGACACCGGCTCGGTGACGCCGGGCTCGATGTCCACCGGCCAGACGCAGCGCTTCGGCGACGGCTACATGATCACCTGCCGCAAGACCGGCATCAACGACGAACCGCTGCGCGACTGGCTGCACGAGTCGCAGCGCTCGGTGCGCACGCCGAAGTACTGGATCCTCGACGAGAAGACCCGCATCGCCGGCTGCCACATGATCCGCGAGCTGGTCGAGGAGGTGATCCGCGCCGACGGCATCGAGGCCTACGAGAAGTTCGCCTACGAGGTCATCGAAGAAGGCCGCCGCGGCCTGCAAAGCCGCATCAAGGCGATGACGCTGCCGGGCAAGTACCGCAAGGTGTCCTTCGTCGACGTGCCCTACAAGCACGAGGACGTGCAGGTCTCCAACGCCTTCGCCAAGCTGGACTCGATCATGCACTCGCCGTGCGAGATGACGATCAAGCCCGACGGCAAGTGGCGGCTGGACTTCGAGGGCGCGAGCCGCTGGGGCTGGCACACCTTCAACGCCCACCAGGTGGCCTTCACCTCGGGCATCTGGGTGATGATGTGCCAGACGCTGGTGCCCACGCAGCGCATCAACGACGGCGCCTATTTCGCCACCGAGTTCCGCCTGCCCAAGGGCACCTGGTGCAACCCGGACGACCGCCGTACCGGCCATGCCTATGCCTGGCACTTCCTGGTGTCGGGTTGGGCGGCGCTGTGGCGCGGCCTGGGGCAGTCGTACTTCAGCCGCGGCTATCTGGAGGAGGTCAACGCCGGCAACGCCAACACCAGCAACTGGCTGCAAGGCGGCGGCATCAACCAGGACGGCGAGATCCACGCGGTGAACAGCTTCGAGGCCAGCTCCTGCGGCACCGGCGCCTGCGCGGTGAAGGACGGCCTGAACCACGCCGCCGCGATCTGGAACCCCGAAGGCGACATGGGCGACATCGAGATCTGGGAGATGGCCGAGCCGCTGCTGTACCTGGGCCGCAACGTCAAGGCCAACTCGGGCGGCTACGGCAAGTACCGCGGCGGCTGCGGCTTCGAGACGCTGCGCATGGTGTGGAACGCGCAGGACTGGACCATGTTCTTCATGGGCAACGGCTTCATGAACAGCGACTGGGGCATGATGGGCGGCTACCCTTCGGCCACCGGCTACCGCTTCGAGGCGCACCACACCGGGCTGGAAAAGCGCATCGCCCTCGGCGAGCCGCTGCCGCTGGGCGGCGACCTCGACCCCAGCGATCCGGAGTACGAGCGCCACATCGACGCCACCGCCGTGGTCAAGCGCGACAAGCAGTGCATCACCACCGAGGACTGCTACGACAACCACGACCTGTACCTGAACTACCTGCGCGGCGGCCCTGGTTTCGGTGACCCGCTGGACCGCGAGCCCAAGGCGATCGAGGCCGACCTGAACCAGAAGTTCCTGCTGCCGGAGTACGCGCAGAAGGTCTACGGCGCGGTGTTCACGCAGGATACCAAGGGCGTCTACACGGTCGATGCCGCGAAGACGAAGGCGCGCCGCGTCGAGGTGCGCAAGGAACGCCTGGCGCGGGCCGTGCCGACGCGCGTGTGGATGAAGGGCGAGCGCCAGCGCATCATCAGCAAGCACGCCGTGGTGCAGGTGCAGCACATGTTCGCCACCAGCTTCGAGCTGTCGCAGAAATTCACGAAGCAGTTCAAGGAGTTCTGGAACCTGCCTGCCGACTGGCAACTGCTGGAAGAAGAGCTGGGCGTGCCCACGTACGGCGCCAAGCACCGCATGGACCTGTCGCTGCTGCCCGGCGTGACCACCGTCGTGCAGGTCGAAGAGTAATCAACGCATCAAGGAGATTCATCATGTCCGCATACACCAACGAACAGGTCTCGCACCTGGTGGAAGGCAGCCTCGACTGGGAGACGACCTTCCGCATGCTGTCGATGCCCAAGGACCAGGGCCGCTTCGGCCAGTACCTGGCGGCACTGCAGGCCAAGGTGGGCTTCAAGGACCGCATCGTGCTGCCGCTGGGCCCGCACCTGTACATCGTGCAGTCGGCCCAGACCAAGAAGTGGGTCACGCAGTGCGACTGCAGCCACGTCTTCGGCGACTACCGCGAGAACTGGAAGCTGCACGCACACATCTACGTGCGCGACACCGAGGAGGCGATGACCGAGGTCTATCCCAAGCTGATGGCGCCCGACACCCAGTGGCAGGTGTACCGCGAGTACTACTGCCCGCAGTGCGGGACCATGCACGACGTGGAGGCGCCAACGCCGTGGTACCCGGTGATCCACGACTTCGAGCCGGACATCGAAGCCTTCTACAAGGACTGGGTGCAGATGCCGCTGCCGGAGCGGGCGAACTGAGGCGACCCGGCCTCGCCGGCCTTTCGGGCCGGCGAGGCCATCGACTGGGAGCACGTCATGAGCACGGACGACGCCCCACGGGGCCACTGCCAACTGAGATTCCCATCGTTGTTCGACGCCTGGCATGCGCTGGTCTTCCCCTGCGACCCGCAGGGACAGGTCGACCTCGACGCGCTGGACCGCCGCACGCTGGCCGACTACCTCTACGCGCGTGCGCTGGTGGGCCGCGACTTCGGCAGGCCCTCGGTACTCGGCAACGCATGACCGGCGCTGCGCAAGCGCCGCGCCGGTTGCTCCCAGCGGCACCCGGCGTCCGAGATTCGGACGTTTTCTTTCGCTGAGCCTCGGCCGACGCCCGAAGACGCTCGATCGGTCAGGGTTCGTGCTCTGCGGACACCGCGGCGGCGGAGCGAAAATGCGCCGCGGTGTGGCGTGGCCCTGGGCCGGCGCACCGGAGCGGCCAGCAGCGCTGGTGTGGTGCCGCTGCCAGGAGATGGCGATGGACCCTCGGTCACGGATGATGTTTCCCAACCCCGTGCAGGAACGTTTGGTGCACAAGGCGTGGGAGGCCGCTGTACGCGGTGAGGCACGCGGCGGCAGGTCGCTGCGCGACTTGGTGGGCGATTCGTGGCAGCGCTGCCTTCAGGCGCATGTGGACCCGCTGCTGCGCGTGGGCCCCAACCCCGTCTCGCCCGAAGACTTGGCGCTGCTGCGCGAAGCGCGGCGCGACGTGCTGCACGCCAGTGCACCGGTGATGGCCTGCGCGCGCGACTACCTGGCCGAGGCCGGCTCGATCATGATCCTGACCGATGCCAACGGCATGATCCTGGCGTCCGAAGGCGACCCTGCGGCCAAGGACAAGGCTTCGCAGATCCACCTGATGCCCGGCGTGCGCTGGAGCGAGAGCCAGTGCGGCACCAACGCCATCGGCACGGCGCTCCAGACGGGCGAAGCGGTGCAGATCCATTCGGCCGAGCACTTCTGCGCCGGTGTCAAGGACTGGACTTGCGCGGCCACCGTGCTGCGCCACCCGACCGACGGCGACATCCTCGGCGCGCTCGACGTTTCCGGGCTGTCCGGAACCTTCAATCGCCAGATCCTGGCGCTGACGGTATCCACCGGCAAGCGCATCGAGAAGAGCTTGGCCATCGTCGAGATGGAGCGGCGCTACCGCCTGCTCGACGCCAGCATCGGCTGGTGGCGTCTGCTGGGCGAAGACGGCGCGGTGCTGTTCGACCGCCGCGGCACGCCGATCAAGGCCAGCGACACGGCCGCGCGCGCGATCACCGCGCTGGGCGGCAACAGCAGCTGGCTGCGCCACATGACGCGCCTGCCCGCGTTGGCCCATTGGACGCAGCAGCCCGCCGATACGGCGGCGCTGCCGCCGTGGCTGCGGCCGGAGTGGCTGCATCCGGTGGTGGTGCAGGGCCAGCACCTGGGCACGATGATGGTCGTTCCGCTGGGGCTGCACGCCGCGGCCAGCGTCAGCCTGCCGCCGGCGCGCCGCTTGGCGGTGGCCGGCAGCGATGCCTTCTCCCGCCTGGTGCATGCCGACGAAGGCCCGATGACCGAAGTCATCCGCCGTGCGCGCCAACTGGCGGGCGCCAGGACCGCGGTGCTGTTGCAAGGCGAGACAGGGGTCGGCAAGGAGGAGTTCGCGCGCGGCCTGCACGGCAACCGCCCGGGCGGCTATGTGGCGCTGAACTGCGGTGGCCTGGCACGCGAGCTGCTGGCCAGCGAGCTGTTCGGCCATGTCGAGGGCGCGTTCACCGGTGCGCGCAAGGGCGGCATGGCCGGCAAGATCGAGGCCGCCGACGGCGGCACGCTGTTCCTCGACGAGATCGGCGAGATGCCGCTGGACATGCAGCCGATGCTGCTGCGCGTGCTCGAGCAGGGCGAGGTCTACCGCCTGGGTGACAGCAAGCCGCGCAAGGTGGACTTCAGGCTCGTGGCGGCCACCAACCGCGACCTGCGCGACGAGGTGGCCGCGGGGCGCTTCCGCATGGACCTGTTCTACCGCATCGCCGTCACCACCCTGCGCATCCCGCCACTGCGCGAGCGGCCAGGTGATGTGGCGCTGCTGGCGGGCCACTACCTGCGCCAGTTCCGGCAGGAGCGCGGCGAAATCGACGAGCCGCTGTCGCCGCAGGTGATCGAATGCCTGGCGGCCTATCGCTGGCCCGGCAACATCCGCGAACTGCGCAATGTCATCGAAGCTGCCGTGCTGTTGAGCAACGGCGAGCCCCTCCGCCTGGAGTTGCTGCCGCCCGAGCTGCTGGTGCGCGCGCCTTCCGGCGCCGACGGGCTCGATGCCCGCGCCGCCGAAGCGCTTGCTGCATCGACTCTGGACGAAGCCGAGCGCGAAGCCATGCGGCGCGCCATCGTGGCCGAGCGCGGCAACCTGACGCGCGCCGCCAAGCGGCTGGCCATCGCCAAGAGCACGCTGTACTTGAAGATGCAGGCACTCGGCCTGACGCGGCAAGAGGCGATGAAGGACGCCGCGTAGCAGGGAACTGCGGCGGCTGGGCGCTGCGCTACGGCAACTGGCTGGGTCGGCCGCGCGTCGACGGGCGGCCGGGCTGAGCGCGCGGCTCGCCCGGTGCGACGGCCGCCACCGGCGGCGCTTCGCCGGCCCCGTCGCCCGAGCCGCTGTCCAGTGCCGCCTGCAGCCTCTGCACCTCGTCGACGATGCCGATGAAACGCCGGCCGAAAGGCGTCAGCAGGTACTCGACCTCGATCGGCGGCTTGTCGCCGAACACCGTGCGCCGCACGATGCCGAAGCGCTGCATCTTGCGCAGCCGCTCGTTCATGACCTTGGCCGACAGCCCCGGGCTCGCACGCAGCAGCGCGCTCGGCCGGCGCTGCCCGCCGGCGAACAGCGCGAGCAGCCGCAGCGACCATTTGCAGCCGACGATGTTCTCGACCATCGCCGCCACCGGCGGCGCGGCGCCGCCTGCGGCCTGCGCGGCCCGGCCTTGTTCGTCGCTCCCCATGCGCTCACCCCCTTACCAAAAAGTGCCTTCTCGCCAGCGCCGGCGCCGCGGCCTATTCTTCACCGAACGGCTCGAGGAGGAGACAGCAGCATGGCAGCGACCGACATCCCCGGCTACACCTTCGGCAGCACGGCGCTGGCACGCTCGCCGGTGAGTCCGGCCGAGTTCGAACGCATGAAGGCCGGCGCGCTGTTCGGCGACGACGACCTGCGCTGCTTACGCCGGTCGCACGACATCCTGAAGGACCAGGTCGAGCAGATCCTCGACGTCTGGTACGGCTTCGTCGGTTCGCAGCCGCATCTGCTGGCTTCGTTCGGCGCCGGCGGCGATGCGGCCAAACCGCAGGCCGACTACCTCGCTGCGGTGCGGCGCCGCTTCGGGCAATGGATCCTCGACACCGCGCGTGCCGAATACGACCAGCGCTGGCTCGACTGGCAGCACGAGATCGGGCTGCGCCACCACCGCAGCCGCAAGAACCGCACCGACGGCGCCGACGCGGCGGCGATCGTGCCCTTCCGCGACCTGTTCGCGCTGGCGGTGCCGGTGACCTTCACGCTCAAGCCCTTCCTCGCCCAGCACGGCGCGCCGCCTGACGAGGTCGACGCGATGCACGCCGCCTGGCTCAAGTCCTGCCTGCTGCAGCTGACGCTGTGGAGCCATCCCTACATCAAGGACGGTGACTTTTGAACACCCCGCCACGCCCCGCACCGCCGTGGGCCACCACGGCCTGGCTGAACACCGGGCAGCCACAGTCGCTGGACGCGCTGCGCGGCCGGGTGGTGCTGCTGCACGCCTTCCAGATGCTGTGCCCGGGCTGCGTCGCGCATGCGTTGCCGCAGGCGGCGCGCGTGGCCGAGCTGTTTGCCGGCACGCCGCTGGCCGTGATCGGGCTGCACACGGTGTTCGAGCACCATGCGGCGATGGGGCCCGAAGCGCTGCGCGCCTTCGTGCACGAGTACCGCATCCGCTACTCCGTCGGCGTCGACCAGCCCGGCGCTGATGGCGACCCGCTCCCCTGCACGATGCGCGCCTATGCGATGCAGGGCACGCCGACCACGGTGCTGATCGACGCCGAAGGCCGGCTGCGGCTGCAGGCCTTCGGCACGGTCGACGATTTGAGGCTGGGCGCCGAAATCGGCGTGCTGCTCGACGAGCTGCGGCGCGGCGCTGCCGTGCCATAGGCGCGCCGGGGCGCGCTGCTTTCGGCGGTGGCGCTGCTCGCCTTCATCGTCGACACGGCCGCAGCGGTGCCGCGCGGGCCGTCGCCGGCCGGGCGCTGCAGCGCCGCGCCGTCAGGACGCGGCCCGCGTGGGCGTGAAGGCGTCGGAGAAGCAGAAGGCCTCGCCCAGCCCCTGCGCCAGGAAGGCGGGCACCGCCGTCTCCACCATCTTCACCGAGCCGCAGGCATAGACCTCGTGGCCGCTCAGGTCGGGGAGGTCCTGCAGCATGGCTTCGTGCACCAGCCCGCGCCGGCCCGCCCAGCCCTCCTCGGGCGGGCTGTCCGACAGCACCGGCACGAAGCGGAAGTTGGCATGCTCGCGCTGCCAGCGCTGCACCTCGTCCTGCAGGTACAGCTCGGCCACGCCGCGCACGCCCCAGTACAGCGTCATCGGCCGCTGCACACCGCGCCTGAAGGCGCCCTCCAGGATGCTCTTGACCGGCGCGAAGCCGGTGGCGTCGGCCACGAACAGGATCGGCCGCTGGCTGTCGTGCAGCGTGAAGCGGCCCAGCGGCCCTTCGAACTCGACCGGGTCGCCGACCTGCATGCGCTCGAAGACGTGCGTGGTGAAGCGCCCGCGGGGGATCAGCCGCACGTGCAGTTCGATCAGGCCGCCGGCCGTCGACGGCGGCGCGGCCGGGTCGGGCGGCGCATTGGCGAAGGAGAAGGCGCGCTTGGCGCCATCGTCGAGCAGGATGTTGATGTACTGCCCGGCGGAGAAGGCGCAGCACATCAGCGCCTGGCCGCGTGCGCGCATCGCCTCGCTCAGCGCTGCCGGCTGGTACGGCCCGAGGTCGACGCGGCCGTTGTGCACCGC
>Ga0209310_1001905_pt1 | contig 14297 bp, 5 predicted proteins | sample AD_UKC030_MetaG_FD_184415 | JGI IMG/M metagenome (GOLD analysis project Ga0209310, IMG submission 184415) | Active sludge microbial communities of municipal wastewater-treating anaerobic digesters from USA - AD_UKC030_MetaG (SPAdes) (version 2) | ecosystem: Engineered > Bioreactor > Anaerobic >... | reverse complement strand
GATGGCGTGCGCCGCGACGCGGGTGTGCGCCTCCAGGCGCGCCGCGAGGTTCACGGTGCGGCCCACGCAGGTGTAGGTGGCGCGCCGCTGGGTGCCGGTGTAGCCGGCGATCACGTCGCCGGTGGCCAGGCCCACGCCGATCGCCAGCGGTGCGCGGCCCGCTGCCACGCGCTCGACGTTGAGCAGTTCGATCATCTCGATCATCTCGAGCGCGGCGCGCACCGCGCGCGATCCGGCGTCAGCCAGCGGCAGCGGGGCGCCGAAGATCGCCATCAGCCCGTCGCCGATCATCTGGTTGATCACCCCGCCCTGGCCGCTGATCGCGTCGAACATCAGCGTGTAGTAGGTGTTGAGCAGCTCGATGGTCTCGTCGGCCGACTGCTGCTCGCACAGCGCGGTGAAGCCGCACAGGTCGGCGAACATCACGGTGGCGGTCAGGTGCTTGCCGCCCAGAGCGAAGCCCGAGCGCTCGAGGTCCTGCTCGACCTCCGAAGTGGCAAAGCGCCGCACCATCTCGCGCTGCTCGTCGCGCAGCCGCTTCTTCTCGAGGCTGGATTGCACGCGCGCGCGCAGCAGCACCGGGTTCACCGGCTTGCGCAGATAGTCGTCGGCGCCGAGCTCGATGCAGCGGACCACGCTGGCGATGTCCTCGAGCGCAGAGGTCACGATCACCGGCAGGTCGCGCAGGCGCGGGCTGGCGCTCAGGTGCTGCAGCACCTGGAAGCCGTCCATCTCGGGCATGGCGATGTCGAGCAGCAGCAGGTCGAAGTTCTGCTGCTCCAGCAGTTCCAGTGCCAGGCGGCCGTTCTCGGCGCCCGCGCCGCGGTGGCCCAGCTGCTCCAGGCTGCGGATCAGCAGCAGTCGGTTGACCTTGTTGTCCTCGGCCACCAGCACGCGCGCGCCCGACTCAGCCACGGCGCAGCTCCGTCAGGCGCGCAGCGGCACGCTCGTAGGCTGCGCCCAGGGCCGCGAGCGGTGCGCCGTCGGCCGGCACTCCGCCGAGCTCCAGCGCGCGCGCCAGGCCGGCCAGCTCGGCCGCGCCAAAGGCGCTGCTGCTCGACTTGATCGAGTGCGCCAGGCGCTTGAACTCGGCGGCTTCTCCCGCGGCGCGAGCAGGTGACAGCGCGGCCAGCAGCGCCGGGGTCTCTTCTAGGTAGGTGCCGATCAGTTCGTCGACGAACTCGCGCCCGACGCTGGACTGCAGCTCCTCCAGTACGGCGAGGTCGATCGGGTCGTTGAGGGGTTCGCTCATGGCGCAGCTCCTTTCGCGGGCGGGACCTGGCTCAGGGCCTCGACCAGTTGCTCGACGCGGATCGGCTTGGTGAGGTAGTCGTCCATGCCGGCTGCCAGGCACATCTCGCGGTCGCCTTCCATGGCGTTGGCGGTCATGGCCAGGATGCGCGGGCGGCGCGTGCCGTCGGGCGTGCGCGCAACGATGCGGCGCGTGGCCTCCAGCCCGTCCATCTCGGGCATCTGCACGTCCATCAGCACCACGTCGTAGGGCTGGCGCGCCACGCTTTCGACCGCCTCGATGCCGTTGCTGGCCACGTCGGCGCGGTAGCCCATCTGCTGCAGGATGCGCAGCGCGAGCTTCTGGTTCACCACGTTGTCCTCGGCCAGCAGGATGCGCAGCGGATGGCGCTCGGCCATGCCGGCATCGATGCGCGGCTTGACGGCCGCGGTGGCCGCCTTGGGTGCGGCTTCGTGCGCCAGCAGCGAGATCAGCGTGTCGAACAATTGGCTCTGGCGCAGCGGCTTGGCCAGGTAAGCGCTGAACAGGCCCTCGGTGTCGCCGGCTTCCTTGCGGCCCAGGCTGCTGAACAGCACCAGCGGCAGCTGCGGATGCCGCGCGCGCAAGGCGCGGGCGAGTTCGAGGCCGCTCATGCCCGGCATGTGCATGTCCAGGATCGCCAGGTCGTAGGTCTGCGCCTCGGCCATGGCCAAGGCTTGCGCCGGGAACTCGGTGTCCTGCACCACCATGCCCCACTTGGCGGTCTGCAGCGCCAGGATGCGCCGGTTGGTGGCGTTGTCGTCCACCACCAGGATGCGCTTGCCCGCGAGCTGCGGCTGCTGCCCGATGAAGTCGCGCCGCGCGCCCTGCGGCAGCACGGCGGGCACCGCGCGGATCGTGAAGTGGAAGCTGCTGCCCTGGCCGGGCCCCGCGCTCTCGGCCCACATGGTGCCGCCCATGAGCTCGGCCAGCAGCTTGCTGATGGCTAGCCCCAGGCCCGTGCCGCCGTACTTGCGCGTGGTGCTGCTGTCGGCCTGGCTGAACTTCTGGAACAGGCGAGCCAGGCCCGCCTCGGTCAGGCCGATACCGGTGTCGCGCACGGTGAAGTGCAGGCGGCTCCCCTGGCCGGTCTGCTCGTCGCCCTCGACCCGCACGCTGAGCACGACCTCGCCCTTCTCGGTGAACTTGACCGAGTTGGAGAGCAGGTTGAGCAGGATCTGGCGCAGGCGGGTGACGTCGCCGTCGAGCGCGGCCGGCACCTCGCCCTCGAAGTCGTAGGCGATGTCCAGGTGCTTATCGGCCGCGCGCGGGCCAATCAGGTCGAGCGCGCTCTCCACGCACTCGCGCAGGTCGAAGGGATGGCGCTCGATGTCCATGCGCCCGGCCTCGATCTTCGAGAAATCAAGGATGTCGTTGATGATGGTGAGCAGCGCGTCGCCGCTGTCGCGGATCGTGGCGGCGTAGTCGCGCTGCTCGTCGGTCAGGCTGGTGTCGAGCAGCAGCCCGCTCATGCCGATCACCGCGTTCATCGGGGTGCGGATCTCGTGGCTCATGGTGGCGAGGAAGGCACTCTTGGCTTCGTTCGCCGCCTCGGCCGCGGCACGGGCCTGCTCGGTCTCGCGCATCAGGCGCGCGCTCTTCATGGCCAATTGCGCCTGGGCCGCGAAGGACTGGACCAGCTCGATCTGTGCTGCGGAGAAGGGCTGGACCTCGCGCCGCACCAGGGTAAAGACGCCGCCCACGTGCCCCTGCTCGTCGAGCAGAGGCACGCCGACGTAGCTGCGGATCAGGCCGAGCTCGACGCAGGCCACGAAGAAGGGCAGGCGCTGGCGGTAGGGGTCCGTGTCCTGGATGTCGGGGATCATCAGGTAGGGTGCGCGCTGCCACTCGCGTCCCAGGAGATAGGCCAGGGGCACGTCGCCCTGCATGGCCGCCTCTGCGAGGAACGCCGGCGGCATATGGCGCTCGCCCCCACTGAAGCGCGCCATGCCGCCCTGGGCCAGCCAGAGACCGCCCGCGTCGGCGGTGCACAGAGTCACCGCGCGCTCGACGATGGCGCCGAACACGGGCTCCAGTTGCCCGGGGTTGGCGTTGATGACGTGCAGCACCTCGGCGGTCGCAGTCTGCCGCTCCAAGGCGGCCTGCGTCTTGTTGAACAGGCGGGCGTTCTGGATCGCGATCACGCCCTGGTCGGCGAAGGTCTGCAGCAGGTCGATGTCCTTCTGCGAGAAGGCCGACGGAGCCCGGCGGGCGATTGAGATGCTGCCGATGGGCCGACCCTCCCAGAACATCGGCGCGATCAGCAGCGAGTCGAACGCGGCCTTGTGCGCAAAGCGCCTGACCACCTCTGGCACACCCTCGTCGGTCCGGGCCGCCGTGTAGTACAAGGGTCGGCGCGAGTCGAACGCCAGTCCGAGCACCGTCCTGTCGATCGGGCGCGGATAGCCGCGCGCGAACATGCCGTCGTGATCGCCATGCGCGGCGCCCACCACGACCTGCTGCTGCTCGTCGACCACCAGAACAGCGCCGCCGTCGCATGTGATCAGGCGCTTGCAGCTGTCCATGATCTTCTCGAACACGGGCTTAGCGTTGGCCACCGAGCTGCTGATCACCTGCAGCACCTCCGCGGTGGCGGTCTGGCGCTCGAGCGCCTCCTTGGTCTCCTTGAACAGCCGCACATTGTCGATGGCGATCGCCGCCTGGTCCGCGAAGGCGCGCAGCAGTTCGATGTGCCGCTGGTCGAAGTCGCGCGACTCGGCACGCCGCAGCAGGATCGTCCCGAACGCGCGCCCGTCCTTGAGCAAGGGCACCGCGAGCGTCGTGCGGTGCCCGAGCAGGCGTGCATGCTCGCGTCCCAGAGGAAACTCGCGCTCGTCGGCTGCCTGCAGGTCGTGCACCTGCACCACCTTGCCGTCGATCATCGAGCGGCCCATCACGGTGCTGCGGTCGAGCGGGACGCCTCCGACCTGGCTCGGCCGGCCCAACTGGCCGATCGAGACCGCGGCGTGCAGCAGTCCGCCTTCCAGCAGCATCACGTCGACCACATTGGCCTGACAGATGCGCGCTGCGCGCTCGGCCACCGCCTCGAGCACGGGTTGCACGTCCCCCGGGGAGGCCGAGATCACCTGCAAGACCTCGGCGGTGGCGGTCTGCCGCTCCAGCGCCTCCTGCGTCTCCTTGAACATCTTGGCGTTCTGCACAGCGATCACCGCCTGATCGGCGAAGGTCTTGAACAGCACGTTCTCGCGCTCGCGCAGCCCCTCGACTTCCTTGCGGAACATGGTCAGCGAGCCGATGCCCCGGCCCTCCCACATCAGGGGGGCGACGACCACCGCGGAGCCCAGGCCCAGTTGCGCCGCGGCCTGCGCAGCGGGCTGGCTCGCGTCGGCGGTGGCGAAGACGTCGCGGATCTCGATCAGGTTTCCCGAGCGGATGGCCTTCTCGGTGAGCGTGCCGGCCAGCGGGCGCGGGAAAGCCGCCAGCGTTCGGGCCAGGACCGCGGCGGCCTGCGCCTCGCCGACCTCGGCGCGGGCGGCTGCGGTCACGCGCATCACCGGCATGCCGACCTGGCCTTGCTCGTCGACGAGCGCCAGGCCAAACGCCTGGGCCGAGAACAGCTGCTCGCAGCGCTCGATGATCTTCTCGAACACCGGCGCGGCGTCGGACATCGAGTGGCCGATCACCCCCAGGACGTCGGCGGTGGCGGTCTGGAACTCGAGCGCTTCGCGGGTCTCGTTGAACAGGCGCACGTTCTCGATCGCGATCACCGCCTGGTCGGCAAAGGTGCGCAGGAGCTGCTGGTGGTGCTCGGCCCAAGGGCCAGGCGGCTGGCGGGTGACGGCGATCAGGCCCACCACCTGGCCGTCGCGCATCAGGGGCATGTAGAGCATCGAGCGGTAGCCGCGCAGCCGCGCCAGGTCGCGCAACATGGCCGGCACGCTGGCGTCCGCCTCGGTGTCGGCGATGCTGGCGATGCGGCCGTCCTGAATCAGTGCTATCGGCGGGAACTCGGCAATCGGCCGCGGGAACATCGCGGTCAAGGCGGCGTCCGCTTCAGCGTTGGTCGGGGTGTAGGCCTCGAGGTGCAGCACCCCGTCGATGATGCGGAACACCGTGGTCGAGAAGGCATTGAGCAGGCGCTTCGAGCTCGCGGCGATAGCCTCAAACACCGGCAGCACGTCGGACGGCGACGCGGAGATCACCTTCAGCACCTCGGCCGTGGCGGTCTGCCGCTCCAGCGCCTCCTTCGTTTCGTTGAACAGCCGCGCGTTCTGGATCGCGATGACAGCCTGGTCGGCGAAGGTCGTGAGCAGTTCCATCTGCCGATCCGACAGCGCGCCGGGCTCGGGTGAGGACATCGAGATCACGCCGATGGCCACGCCGTCCTGCATCAACGGGGCCGAGGCGATCGAGCGGAACGCCAGCTCGCGCGCCTGGCTCGCGACGAAAGCGTCGTGACCGGGGGCGCGGTTGTCCGCCACCTGCACTGCCCGGCCCTCGAGCACGGCCCGGCCGACGACACTGCGCCGGTCGATGGGCACCAACTCGGGGCCGTGGAACTCGTCGGCAGTGGCGTCGTAGCTGCGCGCCCGGCGCCGCAGGCCATCGGGCTCGACGGTACGCAGAGCGGTCTTGCGGCCGAACAGCCGCGCGGCGCTGTGCACGATCGCGTCGAACACCGGCTGGGCATCCGCCACCGAGCTACTGATGACCTGCAGCACCTCGGCGGTGGCGGTCTGCCGCTCCAGCGCGTCCTGCGTCTCGTTGAACAGCCGCACGTTCTCGATAGCGATCACGGCCTGGTCGGCGAAAGTCTTGAGCAGGTCGATCCGGCGCTGTGGTGTCGGCCCGGGCTCGGGCCAGGCGACGACGATCGCGCCCACAGGAACGCCGTCCTTGAGCATCGGCGCACCCAGCATGCGCCGCCATTGCCCAGCGCTGGCCAGCGACTTGAGCCGGTAGTGCTGGTCGGAGGCCAGGTCGTCGATCGCGTGGGGCAGGCCAGAGAGGATCACCCGCCCGTTCATGGTGCCGGCATCGACCGGCATCGGATAGGCGACCTGGGCCTTGTCCAGTGCCTCGCGCGTCCAGTTGCGTGTGGCCGCCAGGTCGACCAGCTGACCGTCGTAGCGAAAGATGGCGACGTGCTGGGACTCGAACAGGCGCATCGCGCAGTCCATGATCGCCTCGAACACGGGCGACACTTCAGTCGGCGACTCGCTGATCACGCGCAGCACGTGGCTGATGGCGGTCTGGTACTCCAGAGACTCCGTCAGCTCGACCGTGCGCTCTTCCACCGCGTGGAGCGCCGTCTGCGTTTCGTTGAACAAGCGCACGTTTTCGATGGCGATCACGGCCTGGGCCGCGAAGGTCTGCAGCAGTTCGATCTGGTGCGCCGTGAACTCGCCCGCGTCGACCCGCGTCACGCTGATGAGGCCGATCGCGACCCCTTCGCGCATGAGCGGCACGTTGGCCAGGGCACGGAAGCCGCGCGCGCGTGCCAGCTCCCGGTGGGCTTCAGTCGCACGCACGTCGCTGAACACGTCGGCGATCTGGATGGGCAGGCCGGTGCGCAGCGGGTCCAGCGCGAACTGCTCGTCCACGGCCAGCCCGTCGCCGAAGCGCTGCAGGACGTGGTCCGCACTCTCGCCGGCCTGCGTGTAGGCGGCGAGGCGCAGCAGCTCGCCGTTGCGCCTCCACACCGTGGCCGAGTAGCCGTCGACGAGGCGCTTGGCGCTGGCCACGATGGCGTCGAGCACCGGCTGCACGTCGCTGGGCGACTGGGCGATCACCTTGAGGATCTCGGCGGTGGCGGTCTGGCGCTCGAGTGCTTCCTGGGTGTCATTGAACAGGCGCACGTTCTCGATGGCGATCACGGCCTGGGCCGCGAAGGTCTCGAGCAGCGCGACGTGATGCGGTGCGAAAGGACCGGGTTCGGCGCGGGTGACGCTGATCATGCCGATGGGCGCGCCGTCCCGCAGCATCGGCACGTTGAGGTTGGCGCGGTAGTGGCGTTGGCGCGCCAGTTCGCGCCACTCCTCGGTCAGTCGGGGATCGGAGTCAGTGTCCTCGACCTGGATCGCACGGCCGCTGCGCATCGGCTCGAAGCCATAGAACGAGGGCAGCGGAGCCGGAAAGCGGGCAAGAAGGGCTGCGGCGCCGGCCTCGTCGGTCGCCGTGTAGGCCGCCAGATGCACCACGCCGTCGAAGACGCGGAACGCGGTCGCCGAGAAGCCTCCGATCAGGCGTTTGGCACTTTCGACGATGGCGTCGAGCACCGGCTGCACGTCGCTGGGCGAACGGGCGATCACCTTCAGGATCTCGGCGGTGGCGGTCTGGCGCTCGAGCGCCTCTTGCGTCTCGTCGAACAGCCGCGCGTTGCCCAGCGCGATCGTTGCCTGACGCGACAGGCCCTCGAGGAAAGCCAGCTCGCGCGCCTCGAACGGCGCCCCGCCGGTACGCCACACCGCCATCGCGCCCTGCACCACCTCGCCCGCGAGCAGGGGCACGACCATCAGGCGCTCGTCGCTGCGCGTAGCGGTGCCCGGGATCTGCAGCGCACGCGGGTCGGCGGCCGAGCTGTTGATGAACTCGGCCTGGCCGCTTTGCAGCAGGCTGCCGATGATCCCCTGGCCGGGGGCGATCGAGGTTGCCTTGAGCTGCGCCGCCAAGTCACCCAGCGCGACGATGGCGCGGTAGCGCCCCGTGCCCTCGTCAGGCAGGAAGATGGCGCTGTTCTGCGCCGCGAGCAGTTCCTTGGCGTGCGCGGCAATGCGGTCCATCACGGTGGCCAGGTCCAGCGTGGACGACAGGTCGCGGCCCACCTCGGACAGCGCCGAGGTTTCGCGCTCGCGCCGTTCGGTCTCTTGCAGCAGCCGCTGGGTCTCGTCGAACAGGCGGGCGTTCTCGATTGCCGAGGCCGTGCTCGCGGCGATGGTTTCCAGCAGGCGCACGTCGGCCGGGGTGAAGGCGTGCTCGTCGGCGTGGCTCAGATCCAGCATGCCGATCGTGCGGCCGGCGACCTGCATCGGCACGATCAGCTCCGAGCCCGGGACGAAGGGGACCAGGGAGGTCTCGCCGGCCTGCGCGATGCGCTCGGCAATGCCTTCCGAGAGCAGCAGGCTGCGGCTCATCTGATCGGAGCCCAGCTCGAGCGGGCGTGGCTCGATCTGCCAGTGGCCCAGTTGCTCCGACCAGCAGTAGGGGAAGCGCATCAGCCCGGCCTCGCGGTCGAGGCTGCGGATCAGCACCGCGAAACGCGGGAAGACCTCGCGCAGCTTCTCGCCGACGGCCGCAAAGACGCCGGGCAGGTCGAGCTTGTCCGCCAGCGCGTCTTGCACCGCGTTGATCACCGCCAGCTCGGCGTTGCGCTGCTCGGTCTCCTTGAGCAGGCGCTGAGTCTCGTCGAACAGGCGGGCGTTCTCGAGTGCGGTGCCCAGGCTGGCGACCACGGTCTGCAGGAGGCGCACGGCGGACTCGTCGAAGGCGTCCTCGCGCACGAAGCTCTCGATGCCCACCAGGCCGAGGAAGCGCTCGCCGACCATGATCGGTACGTAGACGCCCGAACTTGGTTGGTCGGTGCCCGGCATCACGGCCATCTGAAGGCCCGCATAGTCGCCAGCCTTACGCACAACCAGCGTGCGGCCCGCCCGAACTTCGCGGTACCAGGCGCGCTCCTCACGCGGTACGAACGCCCGTTGCGCCAGGCGCACACCGTGCTCGACCCCGTAGGGCATGTGCATGGTCTTGTCGTCGGCATCGAGCAAGCCGATATAGAGGTCCTGGCTCGAAAACACTTCGCGCAGCCGGTCGCCCACCAGATCGACGATGCCCTGGAAGTCCAGCTTGGAGGCGATGCCCTGCTGGATGCTGTTGATCAGCGCGAGTTCGCCCGCGCGCTGCTCCAGCGCGGCGGTGCGCTCGGCCACCTGGCGCTCCAGCCCTTCCTGAGTGCGCAGGTTGGCCAGCGCCACGGCGGCTTGCGCGGCCAGGGTGGCAAGCAGGTCGCGGTCGCCGTCGTGCAGGCGGCCGAACACCCCTTCGAGGTCGGCGTAGAGGTAGCCCAGCAACTGCTGCTGCGCCACCAGCGGAGCGACCAGGCAGCCGCGCTGGTCGATGGCCTCGGCGCCGTCGGGGCCGTGGCGCAGGCTGGCCTGGCGCGTGCGCCGGGCCTCGTCCAGCCAGGGCGTGACGGCACGCAGCAGTTCCTCGGGTGCTTCGCCTTCGGGCACCTGGGCGCCCGCAAGGTGCGGGCCGTCGGGGGATTCGAGCACCAGCAGCACGCGTCGCGCGCCCAGCAGCTCGGCCACTTCTTCGATCAGGAAGCCGTGCAGCGCATCGCTACTGGCCTGTTCATTGAGGCGCAGGCCGGTGTCCACCAGGCGCTCGATGCTCTCGCGCAGATCGGCGGCGCCCTGTAGATGGGCGGTGTAGCGCCCGGCGGGCAGGCCGGCTGCACGTGCGTGCGCCACCCAGCCCTGCACCAGATCGGCGTGCGAGGTGGGCGCGTGCAGCGCGCTGCGGCGCAGGCCCTCGTCACCCAGTTCGGCGGTGGCTTGCACCAGCAGCTTGTACGCGGTCTCGGTGGCCTCGGCCGCCAGCGCGGCGCGGCCGTTGGCGTGCAGCGCGCACGCGTGCTGCCACCACACGTGGGCGTGCGACTCGCCGCCCCCGCCGGCGCGGCCGTGCAGTGCTTGCAGTTCCTGCACCGCCTGCTCGCTCGCGCGCAGCGCGGCGCGGGCATGGCCGGCGCGTAGTTCGGCCCGCGCCAGCATAGCGAGCACCAAAGGCCGCCCCCACCGCGCGCCGTCGGCCTGCCAGATGCGCCAGCCGCTGCGCCACACGGCTACGCCCTGGGCCGGGCTCAGCCAGCGCGTCGCGCGCGTGCGCAATTCCGTGGCGGCCAGGGTGACCAGTGGCCCCGGGTCCTGCTGCTCTGCCAGGGACCGCGCCGCCTCGGCGCGCGCACTCACGGCATCAAAGGCTTCGCGCTGGCCGAGCTTGCCGTGCAGCGTGAGCAGGATCCCATAGGGGTTGAGCAGGGCGACCGGCCGTGCCTGCGCCTCGCGCAGTGCGATCGACTGCTGCATCAGGCGCACCGCGCGCCGCAGCAGACCGAGCTGGTTGTAGGTGAGCGCGAGGTTGTGCAGCGCGCTCATCTGCTGCAGCAAGTCACCCGCAGACTGCGCCACGCGCAAGGCCTGGTGCAGGCCGCGCACACGTTGGGCGAGGTCGGGGTCGCTGGAGTACAGGCTGTTGATCGCGCGCGCCTCGCCGCCGCCGTCGCCACTGGCACGCGCCAGGGCGATGGCCTGCTGCATCAGCGCGCGGTGCTCGGGCGCGTCGTCCAAGGACATGCGCGCTGCGGCCAGCACCCGCAGCGCCTGGCCTTGCAGCGCGGTCTGGCCCAGCGCCGCGAAGAGGCTTACCGCTTCGTCGGCCGCAGCGGCAGCGTCCACGGGCTTGCGCACGAACGTGGCCGTGGCCAGCCGCAGCAGGGCCAGCGCAATCAGCTCACGCTCGCCGCTGCGGCGCGCGGCCGCCAGGGCAGCCGCGGCCGTGGCTTGCGCCACCTGGGCGCGCTCCTGGCGCGACTGCACATGGGCCAGGCAGCTCAGGGCCAGCGCTTCGTGGGCGACCGACTTCGTGCGGCGCGCCAGCGCGATCATTGCATTGGCGTCGGCCTCGGCGTCGTTGAGCCGCAGCAGGGCAAGCAGGCTCTCAGCGCGTTGAGCGAGCAGGGACAGTTGCTGTTCCGTGCTCAGGCCGTTCGCCGCCATGGCGCCCGTGGCGACCTGCACTGCGTGCTCATGCTGGCCCGCGCGCGCTAGGCCGGCGACCGTGGCGTCTTCCTGGCCCAGCAGACCCGGGGCCGAGGGTTCGCCCCCGCTTTTCGGCTCGCGCCGGTGCTGCGCCATGCGACCACCCTTCCTGAGCCGAGTTGCGCCGCGCGACCGTCCACGCGCCGGACGGAGGGCATCCTACACAGCCTTGGGATCGATGAGCAGGGTGCGCGCCGCGATGCTCGGTGGCTTTTTGCCGCTTCGCGCCCCGCGCTGCGCGCGTCTTAGGAGGGGGAGTCATCCGCCGCTCTGCCAATGTCGGCGACGGCATAGTCGCCCGGCGTCGGACTTGGCGCCTTGTTGACTTTTCCCCTTATCCAAGCCGCGCCATCTCGCTACGCTGCCTCACGGCATCACTCGGCTTGGTCATGAGCAATGAATCGGATCATCAACGGCAAGAAGGCGCTCAGGCCCGGCGCCGCCCACCCCAATCCCGCACATTGGGAAGCGCTGCGCGCCCGCAAGCTCGCCGAGCAAGGCAACGCCTGCGCCTGCTGCCCCAATGACGCGGCCAGCTACCCGCTCGAACTGCATCACCGGCACTATGAGAACTGGGGTAACGAGCAGCCTGAGGATGTCGTGATCCTCTGCCGCCTCTGTCACGACTACATCACCTCCCGCTTCCGCTTCACCGACGAATACAAGGTCGAGGCCGGGACACTGCCCCCGCCGCGCCCGGGTCTGCCCCCCGTCGAGATCCGCGAGAGCACGCCGGTAGAGAGCAAGGCTCACCCCGTGAGCCCCGGCCTGCCGACAGTCGAGGGGCAGGACTCCGAACCGATCCGCACACCGCAACTACCCAAGCGCATCCGACCCTTCTAAGCGAGGACCATCATGGCAAGCACCAAGGGCTACAAGGAGTACGAGGTCACCATCGAAGGCACGGTGCCAATCGTGATGCACAACGGCCAGACCGCCGACCCGCTCAACCCCTACTCGAAGGCGATCAAGGTGATCTCGGGCAAGCGCAAGAAGGTCGATGACGACTACGAGAAGATGGCCGCGTTGGAGTGGGAAGCGGCCCTTTACATGGACGCGGACAAGCGCATCACGATGTATGGGCACGTGGTCGAGGCGTGCATCGTGGGCGGCGCGAAAAAGAGCAAGTCGGGCCAGCAAGCGAAGACCGCGCTCTTTGTCGATGGCGACGCGCAGTTCTTCGTGGACGGCAAGGAAGTGAAGCTCGACGACATCAAGGACGACAAGCGCTATCGGCTCGCGGTGCCGGTGAAGGTCGGCATGGCCCGCGTCGTTCGCACCCGGCCCAAGTTCGACAAGTGGTCCGCGAAGTTCACGCTGCACCTCATGGACAACGTGTCGAACGCGTCAGAGGTCGAGGGCTGGCTGCGCGATGCCGGGATGCTCGTCGGCCTGTGCGACTGGCGCCCGCGCTATGGGCGCTTCAAGTTGGTCGAGTTCAAAGAGAGGGCTTGACGCGACTGCGCGCTCCTTCGCACGAGGGAGCGCGTGGGCGCGAAAGCGCCGCTAGGCGAGGCTGGGCCAGGAATGGCGTGGCTGGGATAGGTTTGGCTAGGTATGGCCCGGAGAGGTAAGGCAGGGCATGGGCTGCTCACGCAGCGGGGTGCTCGTCGGCAACGGTGGGCACTCCGGTGCGAAAGCGCCGGAAGTGGCACGGCGCGGCACGGTCGGGCGCGGCTAGGCCCGGCGTGGCTAGGCGAGGTATGGCTCGGCTTGGTGCGGGCTGCTCACGCAGCGGGGTGCCGCTTCGTAAGAGGTGGCACTCCGGTGCGAAAGCACCACGAGGCATGGCCCGGCTGCACACGGCCCGGTACGGAGGGGCACGGCAAGCTCTGGCGTGGTGTGGACAGGTTGGGCAAGGCATGGGCTGCTCACGCAGCGGGGTGCCACTTCGCAAGAGGTGGCACTCCCGTGCGAAGCGTCATGCGGCAGTGGTCACTGTCCAGCTATGCCGCGATCGATCTTGGTGGGCGGCGGGCGATTCGGCCCAACGGTTCACAGCGCCGCAGAGCAAAGCGCCACTCGAAAGTGGCGCTCGTTGATCCGGGATCGTCCGCTATGAAGGCTCGCGGGCTGGAGAAAAGATTCTGGCGGAGAGAGGGGGATTCGAACCCCCGATGGGCTATTAACCCATACACGCTTTCCAGGCGTGCGCCTTAAACCGCTCGGCCATCTCTCCGCGAAGGGCGCGATTATAGGGGCAGCAATGAACCAGCCTCTTCGGCGCACCTCAGGCGGCGCGCCTGCCACGAATGCGTGAAGGGCGCCCGGCCTCGCGCCTCAGGCTGCCTGGCGCGGCGGGAAGCTCACCACGTGGTCGGCGTCGAGGCGGATGCCGATCTGCTCGCCGATGGCGTGGTCGTGGTGGCTGGGTACCAGGGCCAGCACCTCGCGGCCGCTGGCCAGGCGCAGCGTGTAGAGAAAGTCGCCGCCCCGGAAAACCTTGCGCACCACCTCGGCCTTCATCGGGCTGGCGTCGTCGTGGACCACGTCGTCGGGGCGCAGCAGCACGTCCACGTGACACTGCTTGCCGCAGGCGCCGCAGCCCTGCTCGCAGGGCACGGGCACCTCGCCGGCCAGGTCGCCGAGTTCGATGCGCACGTGGCGCGCGTTGAGCACCTGCCCGGGCAGGAACACGCCCTGGCCGATGAAGTCGGCCACGTAGCGCGTGGCCGGCTGGTGATAGAGCTCGTAGGGCCGGTCCCACTGCTCGAGCACGCCGGCGCGCATCACGCCAATGCGGTCGGCAATGGCAAAGGCTTCCTGCTGGTCGTGGGTGACCAGGATGGCGCTGGTGCCGCTGGCCTTGAGGATCTGCCGCACCTCGGTGCCCAGGCGCGCGCGCAGGTCCACGTCGAGGCTCGAAAAGGGCTCGTCCATCAGCAGCAGGGCGGGGCGGGGCGCCAGGGCGCGCGCCAGCGCCACACGTTGCTGCTGCCCGCCCGACAGTTCGTGCGGGTAGCGCGCCGCATGGCCGGCCAGGCCCACGAGCTCGAGCATCTCGGCCACTCGTGCGCTGCGCTCGGCCTTGCCGGGTCCGCGCAGCCCGAAGGCCACGTTGTCGGCCACGGTCAGGTGCGGAAAGAGCGCGTAGTCCTGGAACACCAGGCCCACGCCCCGCTTCTCGGGCGGGGCGGTGAAGCCGGGGCCGCTCACGCTTAGCCCGTCGATCACCACTTCGCCCTCGCTCACCGGCACGAAGCCGGCGATCGCGCGCAGCAGGGTGGTCTTGCCGCAGCCCGAGC
>Ga0209310_1001901_pt1 | contig 14318 bp, 15 predicted proteins | sample AD_UKC030_MetaG_FD_184415 | JGI IMG/M metagenome (GOLD analysis project Ga0209310, IMG submission 184415) | Active sludge microbial communities of municipal wastewater-treating anaerobic digesters from USA - AD_UKC030_MetaG (SPAdes) (version 2) | ecosystem: Engineered > Bioreactor > Anaerobic >... | reverse complement strand
ATATTCATAGAGATAACTCCTTGTAGTTCTCAGAGATGAAATTGGCCGGCACACCCGAAGGCGCCCGGGAACGGAGCGGGCTTTTGTTAGCACTCGTCTCCGGTGAGTGCTAAATAATAAGGACGCAGCCCGTGGATTTCAAGTAGACCGGGCGCAATATCGTATCTTTCGGCTTCCGGGAGCGTACGCTGCGGCCGCCGGCCTGAGCCGTGGCGCTAGCACTGGCGGGGCTTTCAGGGGGTTCGCGAACCCCGACGCACGAAATATTTGCGCAGCTCTTCCAGCGCACCAAAACTCAGGGCGAGAAAAACCAGGACGACCCAGACGCCGGAATCGAACGCCTGTGTCGCGAAAATCCGGTTTCCCGGCGGCGTGTAGACGATCAGCAGCAGAAGCCCGAGTTCGACCGCCAGCCCGAGCAGCAGGAGCGGATTTTCGGTCAGCGAAAAACGCAGCGCCGATTCCCGCGGATGGCGGCAAACGAAGACGTTGACCATTTGCGAGACGACGATGGCCGCCAAACAGGCGGTTGTAGCCTGCAGGTAGAGCGGGGCGGCGGTCGCGAGCATTTCGCCGTATTGCCAGCCGGCCAGATGCAGGACAAGGAAGAAACCGCCCAGCGCCACGCCGGCCTGGAGCATGCCCAGCCACAGGTAGGCGCGGGCCAGCAGCGGCCATGACAACAGGCGCTCGTGCGCCGGGCGCGGCGGCTGGCGCATCAGGCCGGGGTCGGGCCGTTCGGCGCCAAGGGCCAGCGCCGGCAGCATGTCGGTGCCGAGATCGACCGCGAGAATCTGGATGATGGTCAGCGGCAGCGGAATCCTGAACAGGACGAAAGCGAGGTAGGGAATCAGCTCGGGGATGTTCGAAGTCAGGATATAGGTCAGGAATTTGCGGATGTTCGCAAACACCGCCCGGCCTTCCTCCACCGCGTTGACGATGCTGGCGAAGTTGTCGTCGAGCAGGATCATGTCGGCCGCCGCCTTGGCCACGTCGGTGCCGGCCAGCCCCATGGCAATGCCGATATGGGCGCTTTTCAGGGCTGGCGCATCGTTCACCCCGTCACCGGTGACGGCGACGATTTCGCCTTTGTTCTTGAGCGCATTGACGACCAGCATCTTCTGTTCCGCGGTGACCCGGGCAAACAGGATTTCCGGGCTGTCCAGCACGATCTGCAACTGCGCCGGAGTCATCCTGCGCAAGGCTTCGCCGAAGACGACGGCCGGATTCGCGCCGCTCACCAAGCCGATGTCGCGCGCGATGGCGAGCGCCGTATGCGGGTGATCGCCAGTCACCATGATCACCTTGATGCCGGCCGAACGACAGCGCGCGATGGCCTCCGGAACCTCGGGACGCGGCGGGTCGTGGAGGCCGATCAGGCCGGACAGCACCAGTTGCCGTTCCGCCGGCAGCTCGTCGCGCCCCAGCTTGCGATAGGCGAAGGCCAGCACGCGCAGCCCGCCGTCGGCCATCGTCTCCTGCGCCGTGGCGACCTGCGTTCGATGACTGTCGTCGAGCGTAACGACACCGCCGCCGTGTTCGATCTGCTCGCACAACTGCAGGACCACCTCGGGCGCCCCTTTGCAATACAGCCAGCGCTCGCCACCCTGCTCGACGATCACCGACATGCGGCGCCGGTCGCTGTCGAAAGGCAGTTCGCCGAGCAGCGGCGCTTCGCCGAACTCCCCGGCCGCCCGCGCAAATTCGCTGAGCGCCACCTCCATCGGATCACCCAACCAGATCTCGTGCCCATCCCGCAGGCTGCGCTTGAGATTGTGGCAATGCCGGGCGTTGCGCAGCAGTTGCTGCGCACTGGCAAGGCCGCTCAGACGCCCACTGTCGACCAACCCATCGTTACAGAACACCTGCTGCACGCTCATCCGGTTCTGCGTCAGGGTGCCGGTCTTGTCGCTGCAGATCACTGTTGTCGAGCCCAGCGTTTCGACTGCCGGCAAGTGGCGGACCAGTGCGTTGCGCCGGGCCATGCGCTGGGTGGCCATGGCCAGCGACAGGGTCACGGTCGGCAGCAGTCCTTCCGGCACGTTGGCGACAATGATGCCGATGGCGAACATCAGGTTGGCCCAGAACGGCAGCCCAATCAGGGCACCAATGGCAAAGAACACCAGACCCAATGCCGTGGCGAACATGGCGACCAGTTTCGACAGGCGGGCGATTTCCTGCTGTAGATGGGAAACGCTCTTGGCTGCCGTCTGGGTCAGGTGGGCAATCTTGCCGAATTCGGTGCGCATCCCGGTGGCGAAGACGAGCGCCCGCCCCTGGCCGGAAACCAGCGAGGTGCCGGCGAGCAGCAGGTTTCTGCTGTCGAGCGCCGCCGCCGTCGCGAAGGCTTCCGGGCTGCGCGCCTTGGGCAAGGGCTCACCGGTGACGGTCGACATATTCACCCGGACCTCGGCGCCGGCGATCAGGCGGCAATCCGCCGGCACGTTGTCGCCCTCTTCGAGCAGAACGATGTCGCCGGGCACCAGGACTTCTGCCGGCAGCGTGACCAGCTGCCCGTCGCGCATGATCTTGACGACCTGCGGCAACAGCTTGCGCAGCGCGGCGATGGCCTGCTCGGCGCGGTATTCCTGCCAGAAGGAGAACGAGCCGTTGATCAGGATGACGGCAACGATGGCGACGCCCAGTTGCCACATGCCCTCGCCCGGCCCGCGTGATTCGGCGAAGAACGCCAGCGCCGCGGCAACCCACAGGATCAGTGCGAAAAAATGCGTGAACTCTTGCAGGAAACGCCGCCACTCCGGGTCGCCGCGGACCTCCTGGATACAGTTCGGCCCGTATTCGCGCAGGCGCTTCTGCGCCTCGGCCGCGGTCAGGCCATGTTCGGATGCGCGCAGGCTGCTGAGGGCATCCGCAACCGAGAGGTTGGCGATGTGCATTTACCCGGGGCGAAAATTGACTATGCCGCTGTCAGATTACTCCAAAACCCGTGGCGCCGCAGAAATCTCCCTAGCGCACGACCTTGCGCCACTCCTGCTCGAAATAGCGGACCAGCACCTGGTTGTTCAGCCGGTTGACCTCGGCCGGCACGCGCGCCATGTCGGCCGGGAAACTGAACAGCAGAGGCAGCGTTTCCGCCGTCAAAAAACGGGTTTGCGGGAGGTCGACCACAACCGGCGCGAATTCCTGGCGGCCGGCGATGATGTAGCCCCATTCGCCGAACGACGGCACCAGCGCATGGTAGGGCGCGGTCTTGAAGCCGACATCTTCGAGCGTCGCCACCACGCACCAGAACGACTGCCGGGCGTAGAGCGGCGAGGTCGACTGGATGGCGATCAGGCCGCGCGCCGACAGGCGCTTTTCGAGCAGGCGGTAAAAGGCCGAGGTGTAGAGCTTGCCGAGCGCGAAATTGGCCGGGTCGGGAAAGTCGATGACGATGAAGTCGAAGTAGTCCTTGCTCTCCTCCAGCCATTGCAGGGCGTCGGCATTGACCACCTTGACCCGCTCCGACTTCAAGGCGCCCTCGTTTAACGCAACCAGCGGCGGCGCCGTCGCGAACAGTTCGGTCATTGCCGGGTCGAGATCGACCAGCGTCACCGACTCGACCTTCGGGTACTTGAGGATTTCGCGCACCGCCAGCCCGTCGCCACCGCCCAGCACCAGCACGCGCTTCGCCCCCGGCAGGCTGGCCAGCCCGGGATGAACCAGCGCCTCGTGATAGCGGTATTCGTCGTGCGACGAGAATTGCAGGTTGTTGTTGAGGAACAGCCGCAAATCATCGCGCCAGCGGGTGACGACGAGGCGCTGGTAGGGCGTCGTTTCGCTGTAGACGATCTCGTCGGCGTAAAGGTGGGTTTCGGCCAGCGTCGTCAGTTGCCCGGCACCGGCGAAACCGGCGACCAGCAGCCCGAACACCGCCCAACTCTGTACCGCCAGCGCGCGCCGCGCCGGCAATTGCTCGCGGAACAGGTACAGCGCCCACAGAGCCACCGCTACGTTGAGCACACCGAACAGCAGCCCGGTGCGCACCATGCCGAGATGCGGCGCGAGGATCAGCGGGAACATGATGGACACCGCCAGCGCCCCGAGGTAATCGAAGGTCAGCACCTGCGATACCAGATCCTTGAACGCCAGCTCGCGCTTGAGGATGCGCATGACCAGCGGAATTTCCAGCCCGACCAGCACGCCGACGCCAAACACCATCAGGTAGAGCACCAGCTTGAACGGCGCCGCCAGCCAGGTGAACACGAGAAACAGCGCGACCGCCGAGAAGCCACCGAGCAGGCCGACCATCAGCTCGATCTGGATGAAGCGGCCGATCAGGTCGCGCGTGATGTATTTCGACAGCCACGAGCCGACGCCCATGGCGAACAGGTAGGTGCCGATCACCGTCGAAAACTGCGTCACCGAGTCGCCGAGCAGGTAGGACGACAGCGCGCCGGCAATCAGTTCGTAGGCCAGCCCGCAGGAAGCGATGACGAAGACGGAGAAAAGAAGGGCGTGCCGCATGGGCAGGGATGCTAACCTGAAACCACGATCTCCGCATTTTGCCCGGCGGCGGGAACGCCCGTCCGCGCCGCCGGTCAGAAGGCCATCCGCGCACAATGGTTTTTGCCCTTTTTCGAGCGTCGACCGTGACAATCAAATACTTGCTGCCCGCCCTGCTCGCCTCCCTCGCGCTGCCGGCCGGCGCCGTCGATTACCAGATCGACCCTAGCCACACCTATGCCAACTTCGAGATCGACCACATGGGCTTCTCGACCCAGCGCGGGCTGTTCCGGCAGACTTCAGGCCAGATCCGCTACGACGCGGAAGCGCGCAGCGGCGAAATCGAGATCCGCATCGACGCCGCCTCGCTCGATACCGGCTTCGGGCTGCGCGACGACGTGCTGCGCGGCGCCGACTGGTTCAACGTCAAGGATTTTCCCGACATCATCTTCCGCAGCCAGCGCTTCGTCTTCGACGAGGAACGGCCGGTCGCCGTCGAGGGCAAGCTGGTTCTGCTCGGCGAAATCCGGCCGCTGCGGCTGGAGATCACGCGTTTCAAGTGCGGCCTCAACCTGGCGGTCGGCAAGCGCGGCTGCGGCGCCGACGCGCAGGGTGCGCTGCGCCGCTCCGAATTCGGCATGCAGACCGGCCTCCCCTTCATCGGCGACGAAGTCCGCCTGCACATCCAGGTCGAGGCCTACCCGCCGCCCTGAGCGCGCCGGTTTCACTAAAGTCATGTGCTATCTGTCTGTTTCTGCGAAAATAGCACCCCCATTTTTGCCGTCCGGAACCCCATGCCTCCCCATCCCGCCATAGCCAGCACCGCCGAGATCGTCGCCGAACTCAAGGCCGGCCGCATGGTCATCCTGGTTGATGAAGAAGACCGCGAAAACGAGGGCGACCTCGTCATGGCCGCCGAACACATCACGCCGGAAGCAATCAATTTCATGGCCAAGCACGGCCGTGGCCTGATCTGCCTGACGCTGACCGAAGCCCGCTGCAAGAAGCTCGGCTTGGTCCAGATGGCGCGCAACAACAAGACCCAGTACGGCACCGCCTTCACCGTCTCGATCGAAGCTGCCGAGGGCGTCACCACCGGCATCTCCGCCGCCGACCGCGCGCGCACCATCCAGGTCGCCGTCGCCAAGGCGACCACAGCCGATGACATCGTGCAGCCCGGCCACGTCTTCCCGATCACCGCCCGCGAAGGCGGCGTGCTGGTCCGCGCCGGCCACACCGAAGCCGGCTGCGACCTCGCCGGCATGGCCGGTCTTGAGCCATCCTCGGTCATCTGCGAAATCATGAACGACGATGGCACCATGGCCCGCCTGCCGGAACTGATGGAGTTCGCCAAGGAACACGGCCTGAAGATCGGCACCATCGCCGACCTCATCCACTACCGTGCCGCCTCCGAAACGCTGGTCGAACGCGTCACCAGCAAGACCATCGCCACCGCGCACGGCGAATTCATGCTCCACGCCTACGTCGACCGCGCCAGCGGCGCCACCCATCTGGCGCTGGTCAAGGGTCAGATTCCGGCCGGCGGCGAAACGCTGGTCCGCGTCCATGAACCGCTGTCGGTCCTCGACTTCCTCGATCCGGCCAGCAAGCCGCAATCCTTCTCCATCGATGAAGCACAGGCGGCGCTGGCCAAGAACGGCCACGGCGTCATCGTCCTGATGCACCGCCCGGAAGACGGCGAAGCCCTGCTCTCCCGCCTGACCGGCCAGCAGAACGCAAACTCACCGCGCACCCAGACCAAGTGGGACCCGCGCACCTACGGCATCGGCGCCCAGATCCTGCGCGATGTCGGCGTCACCAAAATGCGCCTGCTTTCGAGCCCGCGCCGCATGCCCTCCATGACCGGCTTCGAACTCGAAGTCACCGGTTTCGTCACCTCTCCTGCCGAGCTCTGAACCATGCCCCGTTTCGACAACATCTTTGAATTCGACAACAACCTGAACGGCGCCGGCCTCAAAGTCGGCATCGTGATGAGCCGCTTCAACCTGCCGCTCTGCGAAGGCCTGCTTTCGGCCTGCGTCGCCGAACTCAAGCGTCTCGGCGTCGCCGATGCCGACATGAGCATCGCCAACGTGCCGGGCGCGCTGGAAATTCCGCTGGTGCTGCAAACCATGGCGCAAAGCGGCAGCTTCGACGCCCTGGTCGCCCTCGGCGCCGTCATTCGCGGCGAAACCTATCACTTCGAGGTCGTCTCCAACGACGCCTGCCGCGCCATCATGGAAGTTCAGCTCGATACCGGCGTGCCCATCGCCAACGGCATCCTGACCTGCGAAAACGACGACCAGGCCGAAGTCCGCATGCAACCCAAGGGCGCCGACTGCGCCCAGGCCGCCGTCGAGATGGCCAACCTGCAGAAAGCATTGCTCCAATGACCACTTTCCTCAGCGACACCGAGCACCCGGAAGAACCCAAGGCGCCGCCCAAATCGGCCCGCCGCCGGTCTCGCGAATTCATCCTGCAAGGCCTCTACCAGTGGCGCGTCGGCGGTGCCGACGAAGCGTCCATCGAAGCCTACGCGCCGGAAATGGAAGGCTTCGCCAAGGCCGACCGCGAGTTCTTCGTAGGCACCCTGCGCGGCGTCATCGGCCAGCATGAAAAGCTCACCGAACAGATTTCTGCGCATATCGACCGCTCCTTCGGCGAACTGTCGCCGGTCGAAGCCTGCATCCTGATGATGGGCAGCTTCGAGATGATCAACCACCCGGAAACCCCGTACCGCGTCATCATCAACGAGGCCATCGAGCTGACCAAGGCCTTCGGCGGCACCGACGGCCACAAGTACGTTAACGGCGTGCTCGACAAGGTCGCCGCCGTCGTTCGCCCCGACGAGGTCGCCGCCCGCAAGAAAGGCAAGTAAGCCGATGCCGGGCGAGTTTGCGCTGATCGACAAGTACTTCGCCCGGCCCACCCCTTCGGCCATCCTCGGCCCCGGCGACGACTGCGCGCTGCTGCAGCCGACACCCGGCAAGCAGCTCGCCATCACCACCGACATGCTGGTCGCCGGCACGCATTTCCTGCCCGACACCGACCCCAAAAACCTCGGCTGGAAGGCGCTGGCCGTCAATATCTCCGACCTCGCCGCGATGGGCGCCACGCCGCGCTGGGCCCTGCTCGCCGGCAGCCTGCCGGCGGTCGACGAGCCGTGGATCGCCAAATTCGCCGAAGGCTTCTTCGCCTGCGCTGCTGAATACGGCGTCGATATCGTCGGCGGCGACACCACGCGCGGCCCGCTCAATCTCTGCATCACCGCGCTCGGCGAAAGCGAACCGGGCCAAGCCCTGCGCCGCGACGGCGCCAGGGCCGGCGATCTGGTCTGGGTCTCCGGCCGCCCGGGGCTGGCCAGCCTCGGCCTCGCCCAGTTGCAAGGCCGGATCGAACTGCCCGCGCCGTGGAATCGCCTGTGCATCGCCGCGCTGGAAAAGCCGCGCCCGCGCGTCGCGCTCGGCCAGGCGCTGGTCGGCGTCGCCTCCGCCGCGATCGACGTTTCCGACGGCCTGCTCGCCGACCTCGGCCACATCGCCGAGCGCTCCGGCCTCGCCGTCGCCGTGCAACTCGTCCAACTGCCGCACCTGCGAGAATTGGCCGGAAGCGGCGAAAGCTACGACGCCGACCTGCGGCGCCTCGCCCTCGAATGCCAACTCACCGGCGGCGACGACTACGAACTCTGCTTCACCGTGCCGCCCGCCCAGAGCCAGGCCGTCGGCCAGATCGCCGCGCGCCTCGAGCTGCCGCTCTGGTGCATCGGCAGCATGGTCGCCGGCGCAGCCGGCCAGGTCACGGTGTACGACCCCGACCACAACCCGATCGAATTCTCCAGGCGAGGCTACGACCACTTTGGCTGAATCCAGCAAGCGCGCCCCCAGCCTCAAATTCCTGCTCGCCGACCCCGCGCATTTCATCGCCCTCGGCTGCGGCAGTGGCCTCGCGCCGTGGGCGCCCGGCACCTTCGGCACGCTGTTCGCGTGGCTCAGCTTCAATGTCTTCCGCCCCCACGTCGGCGATTTCGCGCTGCTCGGGTTATTCGCCGCCGCCTATCTGCTCGGCATCTGGGTCATCGACAGAACCGGCAAGGCGCTTGGCGACCCCGACCACGGCAGCATCGTCTGGGATGAAATTGTCCCCTTCTGGCTTGTCCTGCTGCTGACACCCGACACCTTCCTCTGGCAGGCCACCGCCTTCGCCATCTTCCGCGTCTTCGACATCACCAAGCCGCAGCCCGCCCGCTACTTCGACCAGCACGTCAAGAACGGCTCCGGCGTCATGGCCGACGACCTTGTCGCCGCCGGCTACACGCTGCTCTGCCTCGCCCTTTTGAAATTCGCCATTTCCTGACGGTCGACCGCAACAGGCATAAAATATCGGCATTTCCAATCGCTTGGAGCTTCACCATGAGTCACAAGCATGCCAGCCTGATGCGCAGCATCTTCCAGGATCCGCCCTCCGCCAACATCCACTGGCGCGAAATCGAATCCCTGCTCCACCACCTCGGCGCCGAAGTCGAGCCCTCGCACGGCGCCCGCTTCAAGATCACCCTGAACAAGGTCGAAGCCTTCCTGCACCACCCGCACAACAGCAGCACCTGCAGCCGGACGGACATCAAGCAGTTGCGCGAAGTGCTGGCGCATGCCGGGGTGACACTGTCGTCCTACGAGGCCGGGCAGGGCTGAAACCGTAGCCGGGCTAGCGCTCGTCCCGCTCGCCGAAGCGCGCCGGATCGTGCAAGCGTGCAGGGTGAAAAGTTCTTTTGACGCCCACTAGACAATAAAAATAACACTGATAAACTGCCTTTTATAGCAATTAATAGCCAGTTTATTGACCATGCCGCGATCATCGAACAGCCTTCTAGCGCTCCCGCCACAGCCCGCCGAGTCCTTGAAACAGCTGGGCTTGCGTCTGCGCGCCCGGCGCCTTGCCCAGAACATGACTCTGGAACAGGCGGCTGAGCGCTTGTTGTGTTCACCCACCACCTACCGGGGGCTGGAAAGCGGCCGTCCGACAGTTAGCCTGGGGTTGCTCGTCCATGCCTTATGGCTGTTCGGCATTCTGCAGGGCATGGATGCTCTCTGCCCATTGGACATCGGCATGATCCGCGGCAAACGTGCACGCGGCGCACGACAAGGCATCAGCGATGACGAACGCGACTTCTGAGAGCAGCCTGTACATCGGGCTGTACTTGCCGGGCGACCAGAAACCCACGACGGCTGCATTGATGAAGCTCCAGCGCGACGGCTTGCGTGAGCGTGGCCAACTCGCCTATGGCCTCGGCTATCTGGACGACCCCGCGGCTATCGCGCTGAACCCGCTGCATCTGCCGTTGCGTCGCGAGAGCAACGTTCTGCCGGACCGCCTGCTGCGCGATGGTGGCGCCATGCCGTTGACGGTCAAGGATGCATTGCCCGACGCCTGGGGGCGGATGGTACTTGCCCATGAATTGGGCGGACGAATACCCAGCGAGCGCGAATTGCTGCTGCTCACCAACGACGACCGTGTCGGCGCGATGGTGTTTTCCGAAACCCGAAACATGCCAACCCCTGCTGAACTGCCGCACCATGACCTGGGACAACTGGCGGAAGCGGCGCGCCGCCTCCAGTACGACATGGAAATCCCCAAGCCGCTCAAACGCCTGCTGCAGCGTGGTGGCAGTCTTGGTGGCGCGCGCCCCAAAGCTTCGTTTACCCACGACCACGCCCTGTGGCTGGCCAAGTTCGCCGCCGCCGGCGACCCGCTAGACGTCCAGATCCTGGAGGCCACCTCGCTCGGTCTGGCCGCGCAGTGCGGCATCCGCGTGCCGCAATACTTCACGCTACCGGTCGGCCACGGCGAAACGGCCTTTCTGTCCCGCCGTTTTGACCGTTACGACATAGAATCCCGCCAGCGCCTGCATTTCCTGTCGGCCAGCGCCCTGCTCGATATCCCGTATGAATCGAGTGCCGGCAGCTATGTCGACTTCGCCCGCGAGTTACGCCGCCTCAGCGTTTCACCGGCCACCGACCTGGAAGAACTTTTCCGTCGCCTGGTCTTCAACTTGCTGATCGACAACTCGGATGACCACCTCAAGAATCACGGCATGCTGTACGCCGGCAACGGTCGCTACCGTCTTTCGCCGGTATTCGACGTAGTGCCTCAGCTGACCAACCTGGGCTACCAGATGCTCTCAATCGACGGCGACACGCAAGTGTCCCATCTTGATCTGGCTATTCAGGCAGCGCCACACTTCGGTCTCTCAGTCGACAAAGGAAGTTCCATCGTCAGGGATCTGGCAAAGACGGTATATGGCGGATGGCAAATTTACGCAAAAGCCGCCGGCGTTCCAGATGCCATCCGGAAGCGTCTTGATAGCTGCTTCAAGAGACAGGGCGAGATTATCGGGGCTGGAAAATACATCGCTTGAGCACCAAAGATCAGGAAATCGCTGACCCAAAGAAAAAGCCACCCGAAGGTGGCTTTCATGAATTCTTGGCGCGCCCGACACGATTCGAACGTGCGACTTCTACCTTCGGAGGGTAGCACTCTATCCAACTGAGCTACGGGCGCTTGGGAGCCGCGATTCTACCGCCTGTGCCGGCCGGCGTCCAATCTATCCGGCGCGCGGCGCCATCACTCGAAGAAGGTGCCCGCCGCCTCGAAACGCTGGGCGTAGTAGCGGTCACTCAGGCGGTCGATGCGGACCTTGCCGTTGGTCGAGGGCGCATGGACGAAGCGGGCGTCGCCGAGGTAGATGCCGACGTGCGAGTAGGAGCGGTTGCGGGTGTTGAAGAAGACGAGGTCGCCGGGACGCAGCATCTCGCGGTCGATGGCGCGTGTGTTGCGGGCGATGTCGGCCGCGCTGCCTTTGACCTTGAGGCCGGCGGCCTGGCCGTAGATGTAGCTGACCATGCCGCTGCAGTCGAGGCCCGCCTCGGGGTTCTTGCCGCCGAAGCGATAGCCAGTATCGATCAGCCCCAGCGCGTAGAGCGCGACTTCGTTGCCCTTCTCGCTGACCGGCAGGGGCGCTATAGTTCCCGCGGACGCGACCGGGCGCGGCGCCGGGCTGCCGCAGGCGGCGAGCAGGAGGACGGTCAGGGTCAGGGAGAGCAGGGCGGAAACGCGCATCTTTTAAAGCTTTTTCTGAGAATAATTCATAACTTACCGTTTTTACAGGATTTTTCAAGGCCATGCAGATACTTAATCAGGCAATGTTGCGGTCGACTGTGTTTTTGGGCGGAAATTGGATCGCCGCCGACAGCGGTGAAACGCTGGCCGTGCGCGACCCGGCAACCGGCGCCGTGCTGGCCGAGGTGCCGAATTGCGGCGCGGCGGAAACGCGGCGCGCCATCGCCGCCGCCGACGCGGCCCTGCCGGCGTGGCGGGCGCTGACGGCGAAGCAGCGTTCGCAATTGCTGCAGCGCTGGTTTGCGCTGATCAACGAGAGCACCGACGATCTGGCGCAATTGATCACCGCCGAAGGCGGCAAGCCGCTGAGCGAGGCGAAGGGCGAAGTGGCCTACGGCGCCTCGTTCGTCGAGTGGTTCGCCGAGGAAGGCAAGCGCGCCTACGGCGAGACGATTCCGGCGACGGCGGCGGACAAACGGCTGGTCGTCATCAAGCAGCCCATCGGCGTCTGCGCGGCGATCACGCCGTGGAATTTCCCGTTGGCGATGATCACGCGCAAGGTGGCGCCGGCGCTGGCCGCCGGCTGCACCGTCGTCGTCAAGCCGGCCGAGCAGACGCCGCTGACGGCGCTGGCGCTGGCGGTGCTGGCCGAGGCTGCCGGCTTCCCGGCCGGCGTTTTCAATGTGCTGACCGGCGATCCGGTGGCGATTGGCGGCGAACTGACGGCCAGCCCCGTCGTGCGCAAGCTGTCGTTCACCGGATCGACCGAAGTCGGCCGGCTACTGATGGCGCAATCGGCGCCGACGATCAAGAAGCTGTCGCTGGAACTGGGCGGCAACGCGCCGTTCATCGTTTTCGACGACGCGGATGTGGATGCTGCGGTCAACGGCGCATTGATCGCCAAATACCGCAACACCGGCCAGACCTGCGTCTGCGCCAACCGCATCCTGGTGCAGGCCGGCGTTTACGAGGAGTTCGCGCGCAAGCTGGCGGCGCGCGCCGGCGAGTTGAAGGTCGGCGCCGGCATCGAGGATGGCGTAGCGCAGGGGCCGCTGATCGACGACGGGGCGCTGGCGAAAGTCGAGGCGCACGTCGCCGATGCGCTCGCCAAGGGTGCCCGCGTGCTGTGCGGCGGCGCCCGGCACGAACGCGGTGGCAATTTCTACCAGCCGACGGTGCTGGCCGACGTGACACCGGCGATGCTCGTCGCCCGCGAGGAAACCTTCGGGCCGGTGGCGCCGCTGTTCCGCTTCACCACTGAGGCCGAGGCGATCACGATGGCCAACGATACCGAGTTCGGCCTCGCCGCCTATTTTTATTCGCGTGACGTGGCGCGCTGCTGGCGCGTCGGCGAGGCGCTGGAATACGGCATGGTCGGCGTCAATACCGGGCTGATTTCCAACGAGGTGGCGCCCTTCGGCGGCATCAAGCAGTCCGGCCTCGGGCGCGAGGGGTCGAAATACGGAATCGAGGATTATCTCGAGATCAAGTATCTCTGCTTCGACGTGAACGGATGATCAAGTTCGTCGTTCCGCTGGCGCTGGCCCTGGTGCTCTGGCTGATCTGGCGGCAGTGGGCCGGGCGGCGGCGCGCGGCTTTCATCGATGGCTACCGGTTTGGCGAAACGCTCGATCAGCGACTCGCAGCGCGCCGGCCGGAACTGACGCGCGAGCAGCGCAACGAGGTTTTTGCCGGGCTGCGCGACTACTTCCACCTGTGCCGCAGCGCCGGGCGGCTCATGGTGGCGATGCCGTCGCAGGCGGTGGACGATGCGTGGCACGAGTTCATCCTGTTCACCCGCCACTATGACCGCTTCTGCCGTAGTGCCTTCGGGCGCTTTCTGCATCACACGCCAGCCGAGGCGATGCCTTCGCCGACCGCCGCCAGCGAGGGCATCAAGCGCGCCTGGCGGCTGGCCTGCGCCCGCGAGAATATCGACCCGAAGAAACCGAATCGACTGCCCCGGTTGTTCGCGCTGGATGCGGCGTTGCTGATTGTTGGTGGCTTCGTTTACCAACTGGACTGCATGGCGGCAGGCGGCGCGGGCACCGGTTACTGCGCCAGCCATATCGGCTGCGGCGGGGGTTGCTCGGGTGATTCCGGCGGCGCCGATGGTGACGGCGGGAGTGACGGCGGGAGTGACGGCGGGAGTGACGGCGGGAGTGGCGACGGAGGCGGCGGCGGGTGCGGCGGCGACTGAGCCCCTGCCCTACTTACTTGTGATAGACCCGGCTGCTGCCGGACGAACCGCCGTGACCTGAGTTGGCGACGTTATCGAAGAGGTTCCAGCCCTGATGCTGGGCGTAGCCGAAGAGCAATAGCGCGAGGACGCCGGTCGCCAGGTTGAATTTTCCGAACATCAGTCGTCTCCGTCCGAATCGCCGCTGCTCGCCGGCGCGTGGTCGCTCTCGGCCCAGCGCCCGGCCTCGAATGCGGCGTGGCGCAGGTAGGTGAATAGGGGAAAGACGGCGAGGAAGAGCATCACGATCACGAAATTCGACCAGCCGGCGCCGCCGCTGCGCACTTCAATGGTGTCGCGCACCGGCACCGGCTTTTCCGGGGCGATATCGGGGTCGACCGTAACGTAGTAGGTGCCGGGCGGGATGTCGAGGAAGACCACCTCGTCGTCGCGGTTGCCTTCCGACCAGCTTTCGCCGCCGTCGTTGCCGTAGTAGTAGGCGAGTTCGCGGGTCGCCGGCCAGGCCTGCCCGCTGGCCTTGTTGACCAGCATCAGGTCGAGGCCGATCCAGTTGTTGTCG
>Ga0209310_1001900_pt1 | contig 14327 bp, 16 predicted proteins | sample AD_UKC030_MetaG_FD_184415 | JGI IMG/M metagenome (GOLD analysis project Ga0209310, IMG submission 184415) | Active sludge microbial communities of municipal wastewater-treating anaerobic digesters from USA - AD_UKC030_MetaG (SPAdes) (version 2) | ecosystem: Engineered > Bioreactor > Anaerobic >... | reverse complement strand
GACGTGATCAGTGATTCCGGTTCGACTTGGTGGATCGCGCCAAAGGCATGACCGAGCGAACGGCAGGAGACGACGAAACGGTCATGCGCTCTCAAAGCCGGCGGACGGCAGACGACCCAGAACGGCCCTAGCTGTTTCCCGATAGCAGTCAGTCAGCCAAACTCAGGTTACGCGAACGGGAATGCTCGGAAGCTGCCGTTGGCGACCTCTTCTGCAACCGAGCTCTCTCGACCCATAGTGGCAATGCACCAACATGACAAATTGCTGCACCTACCGAGGTGGGCGGTGACGTAGTCGCAGGTTGCGCCGGAATTCCTGAAGGTCTTCAGCGAGAAAGCTAGAGAAACGCCGAGCATTTTTTCGCACATCCTCATGTGGCGAATTTCGCTTACGCTCTTCCCAATGGACAATTCCGTTCAAGTACGATTGGTTCATGAACGACACAGCATCACTATTGCATGGACGAATTGCGATAAATGGCAGACCAACTAACACATAAGGCCGCCTTTCAGACGAGCCGTAAATATCCCGTTGGGCCAGCCACAATGCTCGAGGAAGCTCGACTCCAATGTATTTCCCGAACAGCGCACCGCCAACTTCCTGGGCTTCTACATCTGTTATCGGAAAAAGGCTGCCAAGATAGCCGCGCGCGCCAGCAAATGTCGTTCGTACACTGAGTTCGTGCCAAGACCAGCACGAGTTATTGACGAAAAGGGGCGCAGCTCCAGGAGCAAAGCCATGAGCAGCGTATAACCAAATTCCGTCGTGTAGCTTAATCGCCATTGAGCCATTGACACGGGGAATCGACTGTTGCGCAGTGATGTAGTCTTTGCGGTCTATTGGTCCCTCCATGGCGCTCCATGTTGTGATGGCTGAACCAACAGGTAACGCAGCCTTACCCGCTTTATCGCGCCAGTCAACACCGTCAAGTGAGTGGAAACGATGGTACTCGACGACCATAAACTTGTCGTCAAATGCGTCGTGACCTATACCCAATGCTCGGTCGACGACAAGTTGGCGCTGACGTCCCTCGGCGTCAGGATATTCATAAGTGATTCGTTCTCCAGGCGCATCCCCCGCATGACTGGATACAACGATTACGTCGTGGGGTAAAAGGTCCAAGAGAAATTGGACCCGTGTCTGGGTTGCAGCTGGACCACGAACGACACGCGTCAACGTTCCATTCTTGAGAAGCGCCTGGTTAATGGCTGGAATCTCCGAACCGTCGACTGTCTGTGGGTCGATGAGCAAAGCTGTCCTCGCACTGCGGTCAGGCTTCTGCGACGCCCATATTCCCTCAATGACTGCACGTCCGAGGTCCGGATAGCGGTACATGTGGGTGGTCGCCACTTCGGGCACTGCGACGCCCCAGGGGAAACCAGCAGTAACAAAAAGGACAGATTTGTACCCTGCGAAGTCTATCTGCCCCAGATGAGCGCGAGCACGGTGTTTTAGGTCACTAAACCGACCGGTGAGGTCGCCTCCCTCCCCGAGCGCATATATTTCCTCTATCCAGTCCTCTCGTTCACCTTCCGCCAATTCAGAGAACACTGCGTAAGATGCGCCACAGGAGAAGGCCAAATTACTAGCTACTACTTCGGCCAGTAAATCACCTCGTTCGCATGCCACAAGTAGATGAGTTCCAGCCTCGACTACTCCCTCCGACGGCGATATATCTAAGTCTGGTAAGAGTTCCTGGCGAGCAAGGCGCGCTCGGTAGACGCCGACACCAAGATTGTCTGGCCCCCACCGCAAGCTACCCCTCGGGCGCTTAACAGAGCCGCGTAGCGCCTGAAGGTGTTCGCAGTATTGGTCTGCGACCGTGCAATTTTTCCAACCAGGACGGATGCCATCGACGGCAGAAGAAGAAAGACCGCCCATCAATACTTGCCGAGCCTCAGTCAAGGCAAGTGCATTACGGCGGCGCACTACTTCGTTGTCAGCATCCGGTCGAGACATCCGCGGGCCGTCCATGACAGGAATGTATCGACCTGGATATACGAACAAAGCAGAAATTTGCGCCGCGAGCAGTGGGTCGTCAGTAACCAGAGCAGAGTGTTCAAACGATGGAATTGTGAGCATCGAGGTCGGGTTCAAAATTCGAAATGTCCTTGGAGTTCCTGAGCCAGAGGACGAGTAGGCAAAACGAGAATGACAATGTTATTCGTTTCGAAGTATGACAGAGCAAGCCATATACGCGGATTTTTTTGCGGCGTCAGTTCCCGTTAATGGCCCCAGAGATTTCTGTAGTTGTTCTTGCTTGCCGACAAGCGGTCGTTGAAAGAGGACAAGATAGGCTTCGGCAATTCAAATTGAAAACCGACCTCGAGCGACTGTTCCTGGCCGGTAACAGCCTGATGCCGCTTGGTTACTCGCTGAAGGGCTGCCACCGACCCAAAGCGGCCGTAGCGGTTTCCAGAAAGCTGCCCGTCATCAAAAACTAGGTTTAGCGGACTGGATTGCTCTGAAGCCGCCATTGGCGAACTCACCCAACCGGCCACTACCTGCCGTTGGTTGTTACATCTGGCTTGTTCGCGTTCGACCTAGCTGAACGGCAGGTATTCGGCGAGCAAATCGGCGACAGACATTTCAGCACCCGGCCATCAGCGGACGCAGGGAGGACTTTCCGCAACCGGCCGTTCGATGCGGCACCGATGGCCTTCGCGCAGGGGTAGTGAATCCGCCAGGATTGACTTGCGCTGGCCAGGCCTACCTCTCACTAGAGAGGGGCGGCAGCGCATCAAGCGGTGAGCGCACTCCGGCACCGCCAACTTTCAGCACATGCGTGTAAATCATCGTCGTGGAGACGTCGGAATGGCCGAGCAGATCCTGCACGGTTCGAATGTCGTAACCGCTACGGAGCAAAGCCGTCGCGAACGAGTGGCGCAGGGTATGCGGTGTAGCAGGCTTCGCGACACCTGCTTCTTCCACGGCACGTTTGAAGGCGCGCTGAAAGGTCTGGTCATACATATGATGGCGACGCACGACACCGCTCCGTGGGTCGGTCGAATGCGTGTGCTGCGCAAAGACCCAGAACCACGGCCAAGAATGCCCGGCGCGCGGATACTTCCGCTCAAGGGCGTCAGGAAGCGCAACGCCGCTGCGGCCCTCGGCCTGGTCCTTCAGCCACCATGCCCGGGCACGCGCCAGCTGCTCGCGCAGGCCGAGCGCCAAGCTCTCGGGCAACATCAATGCCCGATCCTTGGAGCCCTTGCCCTCCCGCACGATGATCGTGCCGTGATCGAAATCCAGATCCTTGACCCGCAGTTGCAAACCCTCGCTGATCCGCATGCCCGTTCCATACAGAAGCTGGGCGAACAAACGATGCTCCCCTTCCAGAAAACCGAGGATGCGAACCACCTCATCTGGGGTCAGCACGACCGGCAAGCGCCGCGACGGCCGAGGTCTTCCGATCTCCTGAAGCCAAGGCAGATCCGCGCACAGCACCTTGCCGTAGAAGAACAGCAAGGCCGCCAATGCCTGCCGATGTGTGGATGCCGAAACCTTACGCTCGTTCGCCAGCCAAGACAGGAATGCCTCGACTTCGCTGCTGCCCAAGGTTGCCGGGTGACGCACACCGTGGAAACGGATGAAGGCACGAACCCAGTGGACATACGCCTGTTCGGTTCGTAAGCTGTAATGCAAGTAGCGTATGCGCTCACGCAACTGGTCCAGAACCTTAACCGAACGCAGCGGTGGTAACGGTGCAGTGCTGGTTTTCATGGCTTGTTATGACTGTTGTTTTGTACAGTTTATGCCTCGGGCATCCAAGCAGCAAGCGCGTTACGCCGTGGGTCGATGTTTGATGTTATGGAGCAGCAACGATGTTACGCAGCAGGGCTGTCGCCCTAAAACAAAGTTGGGCGCTCCATGCGTACGCTAGGGAATCGATTTTCTTTTGAACTCGACTCACGAAGAAAACAGATCAACTTCTCGATAGGTCTTCCGAAGGAGGTAGAGTGAAAAAGCCCACGTTAATTGAGCGAGTTCGATGGTTGTTTTTCCAGTGCGCCATCAAAGCAACAGCCAGTGCTGGCTTCCTTATGTCACTAGTATTGATCGCTATATCTGCTTACGGCCTACTTAGTGAAGAGCCTGAACATCAACGGACAGAGGTGGTTCCGCGAATCCGGACATCGAGTTAAGTGAAATCTCTGCTTCAATGGGCGATGGAAATCGCCTGCCTAGGAGCAGAAGCAATGAGAAGACCCCGCCGTAACCACACAGCCGCCTTCAAGGCCAAAGTGGCGATTGCCGCCCTCAAGGGCGATGAGACGCTGGCTGCGTTAGCAGAGAAGTTTGACGTTCATCCGAATCAGATTACGCAATGGAAGACACAATTGCTCGAGAACGCCTCGGGTGTCTTTGCGACGGCTGCCGAGAAGCAGGCGGCCACGCCGGACCTGAAGGATTTGCATGCAAAGATAGGCCAGCAGGCGTTGGAGATTGATTTTTTGGCCGTCGCGCTCGGTCGCATCGGCGATGCGAGCGCAAAACGATGATCGACAAGGCCCACGATCTGCCTGTCGTCAGGCAAGTCCAGTTACTTGAGCTTTCGCGTTCTTCTGTCTATTACCAGCCGCAGCCCACATCCGAAATCGATTTGATGCTGATGCGGCGGATTGATGAACTGCACCTGGAGCATCCCTTTGCCGGTGCGCGGATGTTGCGCGATATGCTCAAGCTCGAAGGCCATGAAATCGGTCGCAAACATGTCGGTACGCTGATGAAGAAGCTCGATATCCAGGCCATCTACCGCAAGGCCAACACCAGTCGGCGCAACCAGGCACACCGCATCTATCCCTACCTGCTGCGCGGCCTTGCCATCGAGCGTCCGAATCAGGTCTGGGCCATGGATACGACCTACATCCCGATGCGCCGGGGCTTCGTCTATCTGAGCGCGGTGCTTGATTGGGCAACCCGTCGGGTGCTGAGTTGGCGCCTGTCGAACAGCCTGACGGCTGATCCCTGCGTCGATGCTCTGGAAGAGGCCATCATGAAGTATGGCCGACCGGAAATCATGAACACAGACCAGGGCAGCCAATTCACCAGTTCGGCCTTCATTGGCTTGCTTCAGGAGCACAGCATTCAGGTCAGCATGGATGGCAAGGGCTGCTGGCGCGATAACGTATTCGTCGAACGCCTCTGGAAATCGGTCAAGTACGAGGAGATTTACCTGCACGGCTACGACACCGTTTCCGAGGTCCGACAGGCGCTGGCCCGCTACTTCGATTTTTACAATCGTCGTCGCCCGCACTCAACGCTTGACGGGCAAACCCCGGATACGGCTTACTTCAACCAGCCGCTGCTCGCCGCAGCGGCTTAACCCGCAGAGAACTCACTTAAGAAAACCAAATTTCTGTCCAACTGCGCGGGGCCACCTCTGACTGGGTTGATCTTAGGCATACCTTCTGTATTCATTTTTATTTACACCACTAGGTTGTTAAGGCTAAGCAACTTTTCCGCTGAAGAAGTCAACAAGTGGTACTCACGAGGGAAGGAATAGTGACGTATTTGTGTCCTTATCCATTTAGCCCCCAACCCGCCGCTCCAGAGGGACGTTCCGCCGGCAAGCCGGCTTCCCGCCCCTGAGCTAACACGTTAGATGCTCCGAGTTGCTCACAACTTTTCGCGTGCAACAAGACTGTTTATTTTCAAGCCTAGAACCTAAACTCACCTCCTGTTTTGTTGGAGATGGAGCATGAATAATTATTTCTTTTTGGCTATTGCAATTCTTTCAGAAGTTATCGCAACATCCGCGCTCAAGTCGAGCGATGGCTTCACAAAATTTGTGCCATCTGTGATCGTCGTTACGGGATATGGCGCTGCTTTCTATTTTTTATCTATCACGCTAAAGACCATTCCCGTAGGGATCGCCTACGCAGTTTGGTCTGGCCTTGGGGTCGTTCTAGTCACGGCAGTGGCTTGGGTTTTGCACGGTCAAAAACTAGATTCGTGGGGGTTCGTTGGCATTGGCCTTATTGTCAGCGGCGTTGCCGTGCTCAACCTGCTATCTAAAACAAGTGCGCATTGAAATCAAACGCATCTAACCATTCCGCCGAGAGGGACCGCCCACAAGCTGCGCTTGTGGGTTCCCTTCGCGGCTTCGCCGCTGCGGCGGCCCCTCACGTCAAACGTTAGGCGGTTTCAGTCATGGAAATAGATGAAATCAAAGAAATCAGCATAGATAGTGCTGGCCGCCTTCTTATCTATCCAAGCACTCATTCATTTCCTTATATTTATCGAGAGGCCATGGAGGTTCATTGGGAGTCAGCGGTAAAAGCGCTCCACAGTCCCGTGCCTCGTGAGTGGTCATATCCTCGTTGGTTCCAACAAATCTCTGCGGCAGCAAAAGAGCAAGGCTGCACATTGGTTCTGTCAGAAAGTACTCACTGGCATAATGTACCAGCAGAGGTAAAAGCTAGTATTCAGGCGGTGGCAGGTTCAACCGCCTAACAAGTCATTCAAGGGGCGACGCCGCACAGCGGCGCGCCCTTAACTCCAACGTTATGCGGTGAAGGTATGAACCTCATCAGTGAAATCAGGAGTTCATGGGGTTGGATTGGAATTGAACCCGAAGAGATCGTTGGAGAGAACGATTTCGGTAATCTCATGATCCGGGATGTCGAAGGCAAATATTGGCGTCTTTGCCCAGAGGACGTCTATTGCAAAGTCGTGGCCGGAAATCGAAAAGAACTTGACGCCTTAGCAACAAATCAAGAATTTCTCGCTGATTGGCACATGGAAGCCTTGGTGGCTCAAGCTAAGCAAGCTCTCGGCCCGCTTCCGGAAGGTAGGAAGTACCATCTGGTAATCCCAGGAGCTCTAGGGGGCGAGTACGCGATTTCGAACATCAAGACCGCTCCACTCGTCGAGCTGGTTCGGTTATCCGGTGATATAGGGCGCCAGATTAAGGACCTTCCGGACGGTGCGCAGATCGAACTCAAGGTGGTCGAATGACACACAATTGGCATAACACGTCGCTCCAGCCGACGTCAGGCCGCGACGCGGCCTTCCTCGGCTGAGCTTGGCGTTGAATGACAGCTTTCCCAAAAGCTCTACGGCTGCTCTGGGTCGCCAGCACCAGGTGACGAATGGCTGCATCCGGGAAGCGAAATTTCAACGACTGCTTTCCGGCGTTGGACTTGAACAGTGAGCTGACCTGTCACGACCCTTTGCGGTCGGTCAGCTTTTCGTATAGCTGCCGTTCGACGGACCCCAATCACTTCGCAATGGAATGCTCCGAAGCGGTCTTTGGCGACATCACCCAATCGGCCAGAAGCGGCTGGTGGTCGAGTCGTCCGAAAGCCGCCGTATAATGCCATTGGCACTTTTTAAGTGCTTGCAGGGTTTTGCAGATTATTTAGTATTGAATGCAGACTTACAGAATCCGAAAATATGATTGAAAATCAATGGACTGCATCAATGAGCGCCACCAAGTTATCCGTCACGAATCCGAGAAACCCTGCAAAATTGACGTCCACTTTACGTTAGGGCGTATGAACCCCGGCGCCGATCCTGCCCGGCAAGGGCGCCCCCTACCGCGCCACATCCCGCGTTTTGCGGGTGCCGCCGAAGTCCGGCCCGCGACGACCTGGCTCAACATGCCACGGGAAGGCCACCCGCCATTCCCGTGGCCCTGCCCGATGCCCCGCCATGCGCCCCGAGCGCAACAACTGGCGCACCCGCGCCTCAGAAATCCCGAAGCGTTCCGCCGCCTCTTTCACCGTCACCGAACCCATGTTTTGCTCCCGGATATGCGAATATGCTAAGGAAGAGTTTATCGGAAGAGTTTCAGGGCCGCAAGGCGCATGGAGATTGGGTTTGGTGTGGAATATGGTTGTGCCACCCATGGCACTAAGTCCGGGTGTTACAAGGAACCCGGACGGAAGAATCGGACGTGGGGGCCAGCCCCCACACCCCCCGGCCAAGCGCAACTCACCAACCGCCCCAAAAATGGAGCGCATGGGGCGCAGGGCCGCAAGAGAGGGCCGGAAGGGGGCGATGCCAACGCGCCGTCGAAAACCCCGGCGTGGGCCGGGCCGAGGCTACCATGCCCCCTTTCCCCACGGTAAGGGACGCTACGCTCTGCGCCCTTGCCGTGTGGCCCCGGGGGGGCATGGTTCAACGCCTCGCCCCCCGCCGTGACGTGCAACGGCGCGACGGGGCGCAGGCGGTGGCCATCGACACACCAGGTCGTGCCTCAACGGTTGTTGAGCCAATCAAGCCCGCTGGCGGCCTCCCCGCAGTGCCGCAAGCGGCACAAGCGGGGCTGGCAGCAGCGCGGCCAGCAAGCCCTAACGAAGCGTTCGAGCATACGCCACGACAAGCGCCAGTCCATCCCCTGCCGCCACAACGCGGCGATGCTCAACTCGGACGTTAGCGCGATCAATTCGTCTTATTAGGAGCCTTACAATGAAACTGCACTCTCTGCTACTGCTGCTCGTGTTGGTCTTGATCGCATCTTTTGCCACGTTGAACTGGGGAGTATTTCTTTCGCCCACCGAGTTGTCCCTTGGCTACACCACAGTTAACATGCCATTGGGCTTAATCATGCTCGGACTTCTGGCAATCGTTACGGTTCTGTTCCTTGCCTACGTCGTTTACCTTCAGGGGTCTGTTCTTCTCGAGGCCCGCCGTCATTCACGGGAACTGAAAACCAATAGAGAGCTTGCTGACCAAGCGGAAGCTTCCCGGTTTACGGAGTTGCGCACTTTCCTCGAAGCCGAACTCACCAAGCAAACTGCCAAAAACGCTGAAATTAGAGACGCACTGCTCGTAAGAATCGACAAGCTCGAACATGAGTCTCGCTCGTTCATGGAACAATCAGGCAACACCCTTGCCGCATACATTGGCGAACTGGAAGATCGTCTTGAAATAATCTCGATTCCTCCCTCTGTGCGCTAACCCATCATTCCACCGGATCTGCGCAAAAAGCCGCGCAGGCCGGTGAATTCAGACGTTGGGCGTCTTGTCGGCACATTTACCAATGGAACTAATCGCGCTCGTTCTCTCAAGCCTTAGCATTGTCGGGCTCGTCATTGCCGGGTTGCTTCTGCGCGGATACCTACCTTCTTACGTAGCCGAGAAGGGCAAAAATTTGGCGTCGAAGGAAGACCTAACCCACATCACAGATCTCGTAGAAAGCGTTAAAGCTCTCCACACTTCCGAGCTAGAGCGCCTCAAGGCTGACCTACTTGCTGAGGGCCAAATTACCGAGCGCCGTCGCCGTGTCTACGAAGAAATGTGCATTGCCTTACGAGTTTTCATTTCCGGGCATGGTGGAACACCGGAAATGAAAGAGCGCTTCCACTCCGCTTACGCCGCAGCATGGTTGTGGGCCGCTGATAGTGTGCTCGTTGTGCTCAATCATTTCATTGCGTTACAGGTTCAGCGCGCTGCTGATCCGGCGTCGGTTGACCAGCCAACTATGAAGAGCGCGTATACCGCCATCGTCGTTGAAATGCGCAAAGACGTTGGCTTTGGTGGCACGGCTGTGTCGGATTCAGACTACCAATTTGTTCAGTTCTAACATGCGCCGCCCAATTCAAACGTTGAAGGCCCGCTTTCCACATTCCTGACCGTCGCCTTCGGGTCGAGACAAGACGGCCCACTTTGCAACTTCGCTGCCAGAAAACGGTGGTTGAAGTTTCGCTTCCCCGAAGCAGCCATTCGTCACCGAGTGCTGACGACCCTGAACTGCCGGTCAAGCAGTCCGAGACTCATCGACCGGTTTCAGAGTGCAGCGGTCGCCCAAGAATCGCTCCGAGCTTGCCGCTTGCTAATAGGCGACTTACTTGAACTGGTAAAACCGTTGATATTTGTCGCATTTCTAATGCTCCTGGCAGCAAATGCAGCTAGTTGAGTAAAGCCGGTTGCATGCTGCCGGAACCCGGAGTATAAATGACTCATTGGTCACTTATTTCTGGTTTCATGCCCAATTCCCAGAAACCACCCCGCTGGCAGCGCCGTGCAGAAGCCCGTCCACAAGAGCTTTTGGACGCAGCATTGACGGTCTTCGTCGAGCGGGGTTACGCGCAGACGCGTCTCGACGAGGTTGCCAAGCGGGCTGGCGTAGCAAAAGCGACCCTCTATCGTTACTACGAGAACAAGCTGGAACTCTTCAAGGCAGTAGTCCGTAACTCCCTTGTCGCCGGCTTCGACGAATTTTCAGGCAAGCCGCTCAGTGCCCGTGATCGCCTTGTCCATCTCCTGACAGCTTTCATGGAGCGTGTTGCCGGATCACATCTCTCCGGTATCCCAAAGCTCATCATCGCCGAGGCCGGCAATATCCCCGAAGTGGCCCGCTTCTACCATGACGAAGTGATTTTTAGAGTCCGGACGCTGGTGGTCGCTGCACTCAATGAGGGGGCTGCCAACGGCGAGTTCCGACCGGTGGATGCTGACTACGCCTGGCGGATCATCGTCGCGCCGCTGCTGTTCTCGATCATATGGAAGCACAGCTTCCAGGCGTTCGAGGCAGAGCCTCTCGATTTAAAACGTCATCTGAATTCACAACTCGATCTGCTGTTCGATGGCCTGTCTTCCAGCAGAAATAAGGTGGTTCAAAAATGAACAAGAAGCTGTTTGCGATTCCAGTGGTTCTCGTCGTTGCCGGTATCGCCCTTTGGCTGGGGACGCGCGACCATGCGGATAACGGCAGCGACTTGGTGCTCCACGGCAACGTGGATATCCGCCAGGTCGAACTGGCCTTCAACGCCAGCGGTCGCATCGAACAAATTCTGGTCCATGAAGGCGACCGGGTACAAAAAGGCCAGCTGTTGGCGAAACTCGATACCACGCGTCTGCAACTGGCGCTCAAGCAAGCACGAGCGCAGGCCGACGCCCAGCGCAGCCAGGTCGCCAAGCTCAAGGCTGGCTCACGGCCCGAAGAGATCAAGCAAGCCGCAGCCGAGCGCGATGCCGCCCAAGCGGTCGCACGCGAGGCTCGCCAGATCTATGAGCGCCAGCTCAATTTGGTGTCGAAACAATTCATCTCTCAGCAACAGGCGGACACTGCCAAGAACGTCTTGGACGGCGCCCAGCAGCGCCTCAAAGCCGCCGAGGAAGTCCATCGTCTGGCCCTCATCGGCCCGCGCCAGGAGGATCTCGCCACCGCCGAGGCCAGTCTGGCGGCACAGGAGGCTGCTGTAGCCGGCCTCGAGCGCGACATTACTGAAGGCGAACTGCATGCGCCCGACGCAGGCATCATTCAGAACCGTGTCCTGGAACCGGGCGATATGGCATCGCCCCAGAAGACCGTATTCACACTGGCGCTGACAGACCCCGTCTGGGCACGCGTTTACTTTCCGGAGTCCGCCCTCGGGCGGATACCGACGGGAGTACGGGCATCCATCACCACTGACAGCCACCCGGACCGCAAGTATGCGGGTTGGGTGGGCTACATCTCGCCGACCGCGGAGTTCACCCCCAAATCGGTGGAGACGCAGGAACTGCGCACGAGCCTCGTCTACCAGGCGCGCGTCTTCGCCTGCGATGGCGGGGACCAACTGCGGCAGGGCATGCCGGTCACGGTTGCCATCGCCTACGATCAGCCGCCTGTCCAGGAGCGGCCCTGCGCTGGCGGCAAGTGATGGCCGGCGACCCGGTCCTCGCTGCGGAAGGACTGCGCAAGTCCTTCGCCGCCGGCACGCGCCAGGTGATGGCGCTGGACGGAATCAGCTTGCGGGTACGGCCCGCTGCGGTCACGGGCCTGATCGGTCCTGACGGCGCCGGCAAGACGACCTTCATGCGGCTCGCGGCCGGCCTGCTTGTGCCGGACGCCGGGCGCATCACCGTATTCGGACTCGATGCGACCCGCGACGCGCTGCAGGTGCAGGCTGCGCTCGGCTACATGCCGCAGCGCTTTGGCCTCTACGAAGACCTGACGGTGCAGGAGAACCTGGATCTCTACGCCGATCTTCAGGGTGTGCCGCGCGGGATGCGCACCGAACGCTACGAAGAACTCATGCGCATGACCGGCCTCGCACCGTTCACACGCCGCCTGGCCGGCCGGCTTTCGGGCGGCATGAAGCAGAAGCTCGGCCTCGCCTGCACGCTGGTACGCGCACCGCAACTGCTGTTGCTCGACGAGCCTACTGTGGGCGTCGATCCGGTTTCGCGCCGCGAACTGTGGGCCATCGTTGACCGGCTGGTGAAAAGCGAGGGCATGAGCGTCCTCCTGTCCACCGCTTATCTGGACGAGGCCGAGCGGTGCGCCGAGGTGGTCCTCCTGCACGAGGGCAGGATTCTCGACCACGGCTCGCCCCAAACGATCAGCGCACGGATGGCGGGGCGCACCTGGGCGATATCACGGTCCGGTAAGCGTCCGCGTGACTTGCTGGGCGAACTGGATGGCCGGGCGGGTATCGTGGACGCCCTCGTTCAAGGCGATCACGTGCGGCTGGTAACGGTCGAAGCATCGCCCCCCGAAGCCGTTGTCCGGCTACCGGGCGTTGTGGTGCGGGAGACGCCGCCGCGCTTCGAGGATGGCTTTATCGACCTGTTGCGTCGCGGCCAAGAACGGGCGGGAGTTGCAGCCGACGACGACAGCGCCCCGCAGGAGGCTCACATCAGCGGTAACGAAGTCGTGATCCGTGTCGAAGGCGCGAAACGTCGCTTCGGCGACTTCTGGGCCGTGGACGGCGTGGACTTCGAGATCCGCCGCGGTGAAATTTTTGGCCTGCTGGGTGCCAACGGGGCCGGCAAGACAACGACCTTCCGCATGCTGTGTGGCCTGCTGCCGGCCAGCGCCGGGCGTCTTGAAGTGGCCGGCTTCGACTTGCGCCGCGCGGCCTCGACGGCACGGGCGCGCATTGGCTATATGTCGCAGAAGTTCTCGCTCTACGGCAACTTGAGCGTTTCGCAGAACCTTGAGTTCTTTGCCAGCGCCTACGGCCTCGCCGGCGAGGTACGGCGCGAGCGCATTGCGTGGGCCGAGGAGGAGTTCACGCTGGCGGCGGCAGCCGACCAACTGAGCGGCGACCTGCCGCTGGGCTACAAGCAGCGACTGGCCATGGCTTGCGCCCTCATGCACCGCCCGGAGATCATCTTCCTTGACGAGCCGACATCCGGTGTCGATCCGCTCGCCCGGCGCGAGTTCTGGCAGCGCATCAACGCGCTGGCCCGCCAGGGCGTGACGGTGCTGGTGACCACCCATTTCATGGAGGAAGCGGAATACTGCGACCGCCTGGCGATCATGGCCGCCGGCCGCATCCTGGCGATGGACGAGCCGGCGGTGATCAAGGCGCGCGCCCGAAGCCTGGACTACCCCGAGCCGAGCATGGAGGATGCCTTCATCCGGCTCATCGAATCCGCACCGCTGGTGGGGGCGACATGAACACGGCACGCGGCGGCGCGGCGATGCGGCTCGCAGGGCTGGTGCGCAAGGAATTCCTGCAGATCGTGCGGGATCCGAGCAGCATCGCCATCGCCTTCCTCATGCCCGTCTTCCTGCTGCTTCTATTCGGCTACGGGGTGTCGCTCGACGCCGATCGCGTACCCGTCGCCGTGGTGGCAGAAGCGCCTTCCCAGGACAGCGCCGATTTCCTGGCCGTCCTTCAAGGCTCGCATTATTTTGCACCGCGGGTCATGGGGTCCATGCCCGCAGCCGAGCGGGCGCTGCTGGTGGGCGAGATAAGCGGCATCGTCCGCCTGCGGACGAATTTCTCGCGGCAACAGCGTCAGGCCGGCGGCGCGCCAATTCAGGTCATCGTCGACGGCGTCGACGCCAATACCGCGCGACTTGTCGAAGGCTACGTCGAAGGCGCCTGGGGCATCTGGCTGGCGGCCCAGGCGGCTGGCCGGGGCGAGACCCTGCAAATGCCCGTCGATCTGCAGCCACGCATCTGGTTCAACAGCGAGCTACGCAGTCGCAACTACCTGGTGCCCGGCCTGGTGGCCATCATCATGACGCTGATCGGCGCACTCCTCACGGCGCTGGTCATGGCGCGCGAGTGGGAGCGCGGCACCATGGAGGCGCTGATGGTGACGCCGGCGAGCATGAGTGAAGTGCTGATTGGCAAGCTGATCGCCTACTTCGCACTTGGCACCGGCGGCATGCTGCTCAGCGTGGGCATGGCGGTGTGGCTGTTCGAGGTTCCCCTGCGCGGCTCGTTCTGGTTGCTCTGGGCATGCTCGAGTCTCTTCCTCCTGGCGGCGCTGGGCATGGGCCTGATGATCTCCACCTTGGCCCGCAGCCAGTTCGTCGCCGGCCAGATCGCCATCATCGCCACCTTCCTGCCGGCTTTCCTCCTGTCCGGTTTCATGTTCGACATCGACAGCATGCCGGCAGTCGTACAGGTCATCACGCACGTCGTTGTGGCGCG
>Ga0209310_1001892_pt1 | contig 14388 bp, 13 predicted proteins | sample AD_UKC030_MetaG_FD_184415 | JGI IMG/M metagenome (GOLD analysis project Ga0209310, IMG submission 184415) | Active sludge microbial communities of municipal wastewater-treating anaerobic digesters from USA - AD_UKC030_MetaG (SPAdes) (version 2) | ecosystem: Engineered > Bioreactor > Anaerobic >... | reverse complement strand
ACCCGCTTGGCGCCACCGGGGCGATCCGCATCGCCACCGTCGTGCATGGTCTCAAGCGTACCGGCGGCAAGTACGGCATGGTGACCATGTGTATCGGCACCGGCATGGGCGCCGCCGGAATCATCGAGGCACTGTAAGCAATGAAACCCGCCTGGCTGGCGAAAGTGCCCTCCGCCTGGCGGGCGCGCATGGTGCGGATGGGGTTCAACCTCCATCCCGCCTTTCGCGGCACGGGCGGGCGCGTCGAGCATGTCGCGCATGATCTGTCGCATATCCGCATTCGCCTGCCGCTCAGCTGGCGGACGCGCAACGTGGTCGGTTCGATCTATGGTGGTTCGCTGTTCGCAGTGACCGATGGCGTGCATCCGATGATGCTGATGGCCGCGCTCGGCGAGGACGTGATTGTCTGGGACAAGGCGGCCAGCATCCGCTACAAGAAGCCGGGCTACACGACCCTGTTCGCCGATTTTTCACTGGCGGCAGACGAGATCGCGGCGATCCGTGCCGCGCTCGACGAGTCGCCCGAGCTCGACCGCACCTACCTGGTCGAGTTGAGGGACAGCCAGGGCACGGTACATACCGTGGTCGAACGTACGGTTTATATCGCCGACAAGAAGCACTACCGGCAAAAATCCATCGAAGGAGATAAAACAAGATGATTTCGCATTCCGTACGGATGGCGACGCTGGTCGCGGCGTTGCTGGCGGTTCCCGGCCTGCAGGCGGCCGAGGTGGCCGGGGTCAAGCTGGACGAGCAGATCAAGGTTGGTGCCGGCGAACTGGTGCTCAATGGCGCCGGTCTGCGGACCAAGGTTTTCGTCAAGGTCTATGTCGGGGCGCTCTACGTCACCCAGAAATCGAACACGCCGGCCGGCCTGCTCGATGCCGCGACGCCGCGCCGCATGAGCATGCGCATGTTGCGCGACATCGATTCCGACACACTTTACGGTGCCTTGCGCGACGGCCTCAAGGACAACCACAGCGAGGCCGAACTGGCCGCGCTGAAGGCTCCGATCGACCAGTTCGCCGAGATCATGAAGAAGGTCGGCAACGCCAAGACCGGCGACACGGTGGCCATCGACTTCACGGCCGACGGGGTCGCTGTAAGTTTTAACGGCGAGGCCCGTGGCAAGGTGGCGAGCGCGCCGTTTGCCCGGGCATTGCTCAAGGTCTGGCTGGGCGACAACCCGGTGGACGCCTCGCTCAAGAAGGCGCTGCTCGGCGGCTGAACAATTCACGGAGGAGAGAAAAAATGGACAAGATCTGGATCAAGACCTACCCGACGGGCGTGCCGGCTGAAATCAGCATCGACCATGTGCCGTCGCTGGTGGCGCTGTTCGAGGATGCCTGCCGCAAGTATGCCGAAAAGATGGCCTACGTCAGCATGGGCCGGGAAATGACCTATGGCGAACTGGATAGCCTGACGCGCGATTTCGCCGGCTGGCTGCAGTCGCTCGGACTGAAGAAGGGCGACCGCGTCGCGCTGATGATGCCCAATCTGCTGCAATACCCGGTGGCCTTGTTCGGCACCTTGCGCGCCGGCTGCGTGGTGGTCAATTGCAACCCGCTCTACACGCCGCGCGAACTGGAGCACCAGCTCAAGGATTCCGGCGCCACGGCCATCGTCATCGTCGAGAACTTTGCCAATACGTTGCAGCAGGTCATCGCCAAGACCGTTGTCAAACATGTCGTGGTCACACCGATGGGCGAGATGCTCGGCATGCTCAAGGGAACGCTGGTCAACCTGGTCGTCCGCCATGTAAAGAAACTGGTTCCCGCCTGGTCGCTGCCGGGTTCGATCAACTTCACCTCGGCGCTGGCCGCCGGCCGCCGGCATGGTCTGGACCCGGTTACGCTCGGGCACGACGATCTGGCCTTCCTGCAATACACCGGTGGTACGACCGGGGTTTCCAAGGGGGCAATGCTGACCCACGCCAACATCAGCTCCAACGTGATGCAGGCCTATAGCTGGATCAAGCCGGTGGTGAATGAGGGCGAAGAGTTCATCATCACCGCCCTGCCGCTCTATCACATCTTCGCGCTGACCGCGAACTGCCTGACCTTCCTGATGATCGGCGCGCGCAACCTGCTGATCGCCAATCCGCGCGACATTCCCGGCTTCGTCAAGGAGTGGGCGAAATATCCGATCACCGTGGTCACCGGCGTCAATACGCTGTTCAACGCACTGCTCAACAATCCCGAATTCGCCGCGCTGGACTTCTCGACCATGAAGGTCACGCTGGGCGGCGGCATGGCCGTCCAGGGGCCGGTGGCCGACCGTTGGCGCAAGGTAACCGGGACGCCGCTGCTGCAGGCTTACGGACTGACCGAAACCTCGCCGGCGGCGACCATCAACCCGCTGCACATGACCGAGTTCAACGGTTCCATCGGCCTGCCGATCTCGTCGACCGAGGTAGCGATTCGCGACGATTCCGGCAAGGAAGTACCGCTCGGCCAGGTCGGCGAAATCTGCATCCGCGGGCCGCAGGTCATGAAAGGCTACTGGCAGCGCCCCGAGGAAACCGCCAACGTGATGTACGGCGATGGCTTCCTGAAAACCGGCGATATGGGCTACATCGACCATTTGGGCTATGTTTTCCTGGTCGACCGCAAGAAGGACATGATTCTGGTCTCCGGCTTCAACGTCTATCCGAACGAGGTCGAGGAGGCCGTCGCCATGCACGAGGGCGTCAGCGACGTGGCGGCGATCGGCGTCCATGACGACAACTCCGGCGAAGCGGTCAAGATCTTCGTCGTGCGCAAGGATCCGAACCTGACGGCGGAAGAATTGATCGCTCATTGCCGCAAGCAGCTGACCGGCTACAAGGTACCTAAGCATGTCGAATTCCGCGCCGATCTACCGCGCACCAACGTCGGCAAGATTCTTCGCCGCGCACTGAAAGAGGGGGCGTAATGCCGATTCCGGTTTCGTTGCAAAAAGGGCTGGCGCTGCCCGTCATCTGCGCGCCGATGTTCATCGTTTCCAACCCGGAACTGGTCATCGCCCAGTGCAAGGGCGGCACCATCGGTTCCTTCCCGGCGCTCAACGCACGGCCCAAGGAGGAACTCGATGTCTGGCTGAAGATCATCAAATCGGCACTGGCCGACGATCCGCATGCCGCGCCGTTCGCCGTCAACCAGATCATCCACCAGTCGAACGAACGCCTGGAACACGACATGGCGCTGTGCGTGAAGCACGAGGTGCCGCTGATCATCACCAGCCTGCGCGCGCCGAACGAAATCGTGCCGCATGTCCATGCCTACGGCGGCAAGGTGTTTCACGATGTGATCAGTGTCCGCCATGCCGAAAAGGCGCTGGAAGCCGGTGTCGACGGCCTGATCCTCGTCTGCGCCGGGGCCGGTGGCCATGCCGGCATGCTCAGCCCGTTCGCGCTGGTCGGCGAAATCCGCAAGTTCTACGACGGCCCGATTGCGCTCTCCGGCGCCATCGCCAACGGCAGTGCCATTCTCGCCGCGCAGGCGATGGGCGCCGATTTCGCCTATATCGGCACGCGCTTCATCGCGACCAGGGAAGGCAATGCCCAGGAAGCCTACAAGCAGGCCATTGTCGACTCTGCTGCGGTCGACGTCGTTTACACCCCGTATTTCACCGGGGTGCATGGCAACTACCTGAAGAAGAGCATCGAAGCCGCCGGCCTCGACCCGGACAACCTGCCGGTCAAGGACAAGACCTCGATGAACTTCGGTGCCGCCGCCGGGGCGGCCAAGGCGTGGAAGGACATCTGGGGCGCCGGGCAGGGGGTCGGCAACATCGACGACATCCTGCCGGCCGGCGAACTGATCGAGCGCCTCAAGCAGGAATACCGCAGCGCCAAACTGGCGCTGTGCAGCAACCCATTTTGAGAACAAACAAGGAGACAGCAAGATGAGCGATTACCGCGCCCCCGTGAAAGACATGCGTTTTGTGATGGACGAACTGGCTGGCTACAAGGAATTGAGCCAGTACCCGGATTATGCCGAAGCGACACCGGACATGGCCGACGCCATTCTCGATGAAGCCGCCAAGTTTGCCGGCGAAGTGCTGGCTCCGCTCAATCGCATCGGCGACCAGCAAGGCTGCCAGCTGACAGCCACCGGGGTCGTCACGCCGCCGGGCTGGAAGGAAGCCTACAAGGCTTTCTGCGACGCCGGCTGGAACGGCATCGCCTGTCCGCCGGATCATGCCGGCCATGGTCAGCCGGATACGCTGGCGGTCGCCGTCAAGGAAATGGTCTGCTCAGCCAACCTGTCGTTCAGCCTCGGCCCGCTGCTCACCACCGGCGCCGTCGAAGCGCTGCTTACCTGCGCCAGCGACGAACTTAAGGCGATCTACCTGGAAAAGATGGTCACCGGCGTGTGGACCGGCACCATGAACCTGACCGAGCCGCAGGCCGGCTCCGACCTTGCGCTGATCCGCTCGCGCGCCGAACCGCAGGGTGACGGCAGCTACAAGGTGTTCGGCCAGAAGATCTTCATCACCTACGGCGACCACGACATGACGGACAACATCGTTCACCTCGTGCTAGCCCGCCTGCCGGATGCGCCGGCCGGGGTGAAGGGCATCTCGATGTTCCTCGTGCCGAAATTCATGGTCAATGCCGACGGCTCGCTCGGCGCCCGCAACGACGCCTACTGCGTCTCGATCGAACACAAGCTCGGCATCCACGCCAGTCCGACCTGCGTCATGGCCTATGGTGACAACGGCGGTGCCGTCGGCTACCTGCTCGGCGAGCCGAACCGCGGCCTCGAATACATGTTCATCATGATGAACGAAGCCCGTCTCGGCGTCGGCCTGCAGGGCATCGCGCTCGGCGAACGCGCCTACCAGCAGGCGCTCGGCTACGCCCGCGAACGCAAGCAGGGCCGCGACGCAGTCACCGGCGAAGCGCTGGTCACCATCGATCACCATCCTGACATCCGCCGCATGCTGATGCTGATGAAGTCGCGCGTCGAAGCCTGCCGCGCCATGGCCTATTACACCTCCGGCCTGCTCGACCGCGCCCATGTCATTGCCGATGCCGAAGAGAAAAAGCGCAACCTGTATCTGGCCGAATTCATGATTCCCATCGTCAAGGGCGGCGGCACCGAGATGGGCATCGAAGTCACCTCGCTCGGCATCCAGATCTACGGGGGCATGGGCTTCATCGAGGAGACCGGCGCCGCCCAGCACTGGCGCGATTCACGTATCACCACCATCTACGAAGGCACCACCGGCATCCAGGCCAACGACCTGATTTTCCGCAAGCTGATGCGTGACCAGGGCGCCACCGCCCGCGTCGTTTTCGGCGAAGTCGCGGCTACCGCGCGCGCCCTCAACGAATCCGCCCGCCCGGAACTGCAGGCCATCGGCCGTCGTCTCGGCGATGCGCTGCAAGCCTGGGTCAAGGCCACCGAGTTCCTGTCCGGCGATGCGAAAAACGGCCTCGCCGGGCCGTTGACCGCAGCAGTTCCCTATCTGCACCTCGCCGTCACCGTCTGCGGCGGCTGGCTGATGGGCAGGGCGGCGCTGGCCGCGGCCGGCTACCTGGACAGGGGTGAGGGCGATCAGGTCTTCTACCGCGGCAAGGTCGCCACCGCTCATTTCTACGCCGACCAGATGCTGCCACAGGCGGCCTCCTACTCGGCCACGGTGCAGGCGGGGGGTGCCTCGCTGGCGGCGGTAAGCGACGAAATGCTCTGAGGCAAAGCGCCTCGGGTCGTAAGCAAATGTCCCCGCCACGCCGGGGACATTTTTTTTGCCGAATCGTTTCATCGCCGCCCCGGAGGGCTAATATTCTCGCCATGCTGACCATCGACATCGTTGCCGACATCGTCTGCCCCTGGTGCTTCATCGGCAAGCGCCGGCTGGAAACGGCTGTCGCCCTGGTGCGCCGGACCCGGCCGGATTTCACCTGCCGCACCCGCTGGCTGCCCTTCTTCCTCAACCCGGATACGCCGCCGGAAGGCGAGCCTTACCTGCCGTTCCTCGAACACAAGTTCGGCGGCCGGGCGGCGGTCGACGCACTGTTCGCGCGCGTCCGCGAGGCCGGGCGGGCCTACGGCATCGATTACGCTTTCGAGAAAATCTCCCTGCGCGCCAATACCCTGCGCGCGCACCGCCTGATCCACTGGGTCCAGCAGCGGGGCGACGCCGATGCGCTGGTCGAACGGCTGTTCGTCGCCCAGTTCCAGCGTGGCGAATACGTCGGTGACATTTCCCTGTTGGCGGAAATCGCTGCCGAATCTGGCTACGATGCGGCGGAAGTGGCCAGCTATCTGGCCTCGGCGGATGATGAAGCGCTGTTCCGCACCCGGGAACGTCAGTTGCGGGCCATGGACATCAACATGGTTCCGACCTTCATCGTCGCTGGCGACCGGGTCGTTGTCGGCGCCGAAGATCCGGCGGTTCTCGCGCGCGGCATCATCGAAAGCCTGCCGGAAGCAACTGGACGCCAACTTTAAATCTAGCCATGAAGAGAGGATGACGATGACGAAAAAAACAGCCAGCCCGGCACGGGGCCAGAATACGAAGTCGGGGGGCACGGTTGCAGCCCTGGCGAAACCTCTGGATACGGTGAGCGGCCTGACCAAGTCCCTGCGTTCGCTGACCGAGCAGGTCGTCGGCATGGCGGGCGCCGCGGTCGATACTTCGCTGGCGGCGGCGAGCGGGCTTTTCCCGCACGGCGTGGCGTCGACCAGGGCGCTGGTGAAAGCCGGCACCTTTCTGCGCGACATGCGCGAGGCGGCGGGGATTCCGCTCGACGATCTGGGGCAGGCGATCAGCCTCAAGGATTCGGCGCTGCTGGAACTGGCGGAGAACGGCAAGATGGCCCTGCCGTTCGAGGTCATCTTGCGCCTGGCGGCAGTTCTGGCGCGTAACGATCCGGTGCCTTTCGTTATGAACCTGACCAAGGCGCACAGCCCGGCGATGTGGCAGATTCTCGAATCGTTCGGCGTCGGTCGCCTGGTCGAGCATGCCGGGCGCGAGCACGAGTTCATCAGCATCTACCGGGCGCGCGACGAAGCGCGCAAGCTGACCGACGAGGAGTTTGCACGGGTGCGCAAATTCGTCGAGACCGCGTTCGACATGGCCCTCGAATTCAACCGGGAAGCCAAGGCAGCAACCGAAGCCAGGGTGCCGGCGCGCCGGAAATCGGCGCCGCGCAAGGCCGCTACCTAGCGCCGGTTGCCGGAGCGAGGGGCAGCGGCGAGGAAAAGCCGGCCATTCTGAAAAATGGCCATTTTCGGGCGTCGACCGCAGCAATCCGGATTGTTCCGTGTGGTGATACTGCAACCAAGGTAAAACCCGGTGCGTCGGGGTGAGCGAACGTGCTATCCATCCCGTTTTCCCTGTGGCATAGTGAGAAAAAATGTTGCAACGCAACAATAATTCTATGTCTCAAGGGGAATGGCATGTTTGATTTCTGGATCCAGTTCGCGCTGGTTTTGACCGCTATTTTGATCGGCATCCGCCGTGGTGGCGTGGCTCTCGGGCTGATTGGCGGCCTTGGCGTGGCAGTGCTGACTTTCGGTTTCCGCGTTGCACCATCCGAGCCGCCGATCACCGTGATGCTGATCATCCTCGCCGTGGTCACCGCTTCAGCAACGCTTCAGGTGGCCGGTGGCCTCGATTTCCTGGTCCAGCAGGCCGAGCGCCTGATGCGCCGGCATCCGCAGCAGATCACGTTGCTGGCACCGCTGTCCACTTTTTTGCTGACCGTTTGCGTCGGCACCGGCCACGCCGTGTATTCGCTGTTGCCAGTGATTGCCGACGTGGCGCTGAAAACCAAAATTCGCCCCGAGCGGCCGATGGCGATTGCCAGCGTCGCCTCGCAGATGGGCATCACGGCCAGCCCGGTGGCGGCGGCGGTGACGACCTTTCTGGCGATGACGGCGAAGACCAGCGAGCCGGTGACGCTCGGCCAGATCCTGATGGTGACGCTGCCGGCCGGCCTGATCGGCGTGATCGCCGCCGCGCTGTGGAGCATGCGCCGTGGCCTCGATCTCGACAAGGATCCGGAATTTCTCGAGCGCATGCAGGATCCGGCGTTCCGCGCTTCGGTCGAAATGTCGGTGACGACGCTGGACAAGCAATTGCCGCGCGCTGCCAGGCTCTCGGTCATCCTCTTCTTCTCCGGCATCTTGACCATCGTCGCGCTGGCGCTCTTCCCGCAGTTGCTGCCGCTGGTCAAGGGCAAGCCGATGCCGATGACGACGGTGGTCCAGGTGGTGATGCTGGCCTTCGGCGCTTTCATCCTGTTCGCCGCCAACGTCAAGGCCGCCGCCATCGCCAAGTCGGAAGTGTTCACCGCCGGCATGATCGCCGTCGTCTCGATCTTCGGTATCGCCTGGATGAGCGACACTTTCGTCAAGGCCAACGAGACCTTTCTCGTCGACAACATCAAGGCGATGGTCGAGTACGCGCCGTGGACCTTCGCGCTGGCCATGTTTGCCGTCTCCGCCTTTGTCAAGAGCCAGGCGGCAACGCTGACCATCATGCTGCCCTTCGGCCTGGCGCTTGGCCTTTCGCCGCACCTGCTGCTCGGCCTGATGCCGTCCTGCTACGCCTACTTCTTCTTCGCCTTCTACCCGAGCGATCTGGCGGCGATCAACATGGACCGTAGCGGTACGACGCGCATCGGCAAATACCTGCTCAATCACAGCTTCATGATTCCCGGCTGGATCGGCGTCATCGTCTCGACCATCGTCGCCTACGGGCTGGCCCAGGTCTATTTCTGATCAGGGCGGGGCGGCGAAAAACTGCTCCCAGGCCACCGGTTCGCCGGTGGTCAACGCTTCGTAGCCGGCCATGGCGTGCAGGCGCTCGTGGAAGGTGTTGCCCTGAAAACGCCGGATCAGGTGGCGGACCGCCGGGCTGTGGGCGATGCCGGTGCGCAGGGCGAGGCAGTAGCGGTCCCAGGTGAGCGGCACGAAACCGATGTCATAGCGCGCTGCGGCGGCTGCGATGCCGACGCCGACATCGGCCTGGCCGCTGGCGACGGTGGCGGCGACGGCATCGTGGGTGAATTCCTCGTGGCCATAGCCGGAAATGGATTTGGCGCTGAGTTCATTAGCCGTCAGAAGCTGGTCGATCATGCTGCGCGTTCCCGAGCCGCGCTGGCGATTGACCATGCGCAGGCCGAGCCGGGCGACATCGGCTACCGACTGCACGCCCAACGGATTGCCGGCGGCGGTCAGCAGGCCGTGCTGCCGGCGCATGACCGGAAAGCAGACGTATTGCCGCGGTTTCAACCAGCGCCCGAGCCAGGCAGTGGCCTGTTCCGGCGACCAGGATTCCGGCAGGTGAAAGCAGGCGACATCGCATTCGCCGCGCACCAGGGATAACAGCGCTTCCTCGCTGCCGCGCCAGAACATGTCGACGCTGACATGGCGGCCGTATTCGATCCAGTCGGCGAGGGCGAGGTCGTGGCTGGCGGCAATCCGCAGGCGTTCGGGCGGCGGCGTGGTGGTCGGGAAAAGAACTTCCTGCAGACGCGTCGTCCACGGCGCATGGGCTTCGGCCAGCGTCGTCCGCGCCGCGTTGTCGAGCTGGACCAGCTGCTCGCCAAAATCCGACAGCTGGGTTCCCCGGCCGCGCGACTTGAGTACCAGGCTTTTTCCGAAGCCTTCCTCGCCACGGCGCAACAGGCCCCAGGCCGCCCGGTAAGAGGTGCCGGCGCTCGATGCGGCCTTGCCCAGCGTGCCGTGTTCACGCAGTGCGATCAACAGGGCGAGCAGGCAGGCGGAATCGGCCTCGGAAAAATCCGGGCCGAAGTCCCATGACCAGCGGATTCCGGTGGGCGGCGACGGGGTAGTTGTTGCAGCGTCTGACATATTTAGCCTAGCGGCGATTCTACTCTAACCTCCGAGCCGTTTCCCGGTCCGCCGAGGGCCGTTTAGATCAAGAACAAACGGAGGAAGACCCACCATGAAACTGCAACGAATCCTCATCGCCGCCCTGGCTGCGGCCGCCTGCCTGATCGGCCCAGGCGCCTTTGCCGAGGAGCGCGTCATCACCGTTTCCTCGACGACTTCGACCGAGCAGTCGGGGCTGTTCGGCTACATCCTGCCGGTTTTCGAAAAGGAAAGCGGCATCAAGGTCCGTGTCGTCGCCTTGGGTACCGGGCAAGCACTCGACACCGCGCGCCGTGGCGACGCAGATGTGGTTTTCGTTCACGATCAGGCGGCGGAAGAGAAATTCATCGCCGAGGGTTGGGGCGTCGAGCGCAAGGAGGTGATGTACAACGACTTCGTGCTCATTGGGGCCAAGGCCGACCCGGCCAAAACCGCTGGCAAGGACATCCTGGAAGGGCTGCGCCGCATCGCCGCTGCCGAACCGCGACCGCCCTTCGTGTCGCGCGGCGACAAGAGCGGCACGCATGCGGCCGAACTGCGCTACTGGAAGGCGGCGGGTGTCGATCTGGAGAAGATCAAGGGGCCTTGGTACCGCGATACCGGTTCCGGCATGGGGCCGGCGCTGAACACCGCTTCCTCGATGAATGCCTACATCCTGGCTGACCGCGGCACCTGGCTGGCCTTCCGGAATCGTGGCGATCTCGGCATTCTGGTCGAGGGCGATACCCGTCTGTTCAACCAGTACGGTGTGATCCTGGTCAATCCGGCCAAGCATCCCCATGTCAAGAAAGAGGATGGGCAGCGGTTCATCGACTGGTTGGTTTCGCCGGCCGGCCAGAAGACGATTGCCGAGTACAAGATCGGGGGGGAACAGTTGTTCTTCCCGAATGCGAAACGCTGATGCAGGTGGGTCGATTCAAGCTTCACCCACCCGGCGGCCTTCGGGGACTTCGTCATTCGGCTGATGCCTTCCTTCTGTGTCCCGACGGCGCGACCTGAAATCGCGCTGTCGGAAGCCAGCGCAGATCAGTTTTCCCGCTTGGCTGCCAGCGTCGCGAAGGCGTCATTGACCGACAGAAAGACCTGACCGGTCAGCGTCGACCAGAGCCGGGAGCGGCTCAAACGGTCCTGCACCGGTCCCTTGACCTCGGCCAGGTGCAGCCTGATGCCGCGTTCGCCGAGATCCCGGTTCGCATCGCATAACATTTCCATCGCAGTTGTATCAACGCGGTTCACGGCGCTCATCACCAACACGATGTCGTGGATCGTCGGCGTCTCGGCAAGTTCGCTCGTTATCCGAGCCTCCACTGCGTTCATATTGCCAAAAAACAGGCTTTCGTCGATCCGGAGAAAGATGACGCCGGGGATCGTTTCGACCTCATGACGATCGGTGTTGCGGAAATGCTCGGTTCCGGCGATGCGTCCCAGCCGCGCGATATGCGGCGTGCTGGCGCGGACCAGCAAGGCGGTGAGCGAAAGCAGAATGCCCAGCTCGATGCCGCGCTCCAGTCCGAGAAAGACGACACCGCCAGCCGTTGCCAGCCAGGCAAGCGCATCGGCACGATCGTAGGCCCATGCCTCGCGCAGCGACTTGAGATCGATCATCGAGAAAGCGGCAACGATGATGCTGGCGGCCAGCACGGCCAGCGGCAGACGGGAAAACGCCGGGGCCAGGCCGGCGACGATCGCGGCCATGACCAGCGCCGAGACGATGCTGGCCAGCGGTGATTGGGCGCCGGCCGCGACATTGAGTGCGGAACGCGAAACCCCGCCGCCGACCGGCATGCCGCCATACACGGATGCCACCAGATTGGCGGCACCGAGACCGAGCAGCTCGCCATTGGCGTCCACGCGCTCACGCCGCTTGATCGCCAGGGCTTGTGCCATCGCAATGTTCTGCACCATGCCGATCAGGGCCATCAGCGCCGCGGGCACGGCCAGCAGGGAAACCTGGGCAACGTCGGGGATGAACCACTGGAAATCAGGCAGCCCGGCGCTGATCTGGCCGACAACGGCAACCGCCCTTCGTTCCAGATCGAGGAGGATGACGGCGGCCGTCGCTGCGGCCACGACGAGCAGCGGCATCAGGCGGACAATGAACGCCGCCCAAGTGCTGCGCAGACCGGCGCGTACCAGCAGGCCCGCCAGGGCGCTGCGGGCAAACGCAAGAACGGCCAGTGACGAAAGGCCGATGACGGCGGCAGGGTGGAGCCCGCCGGAGATCTGGCCAGCAAGCGCCGTTGTGAGCGCCGACAAATCGCCGCCGCTTGCTTCCAGTCCGAGCAGATGACGGCACTGACTGACGACAATCAGCATCGCCGATCCGGAAACGAAACCCTGTATGACCGGGCGGCTGAGCAATTGCGACAGGAAGCCGAGGCGCAGCAGACTGCCGGCGCACAACAGCACGCCCGACATCAGGGCCAGGCACGCCGCCAGCGCTGCATATTGGGCGGAGCCGGGCGTTGCCAGCGGCTGAAGTACGCTGAAGGTCATGATTGCGGTAATGGCCACCGGCCCTACTGCCTGCACCATCGAACTGCCGACCCAGGCGTAGGCGATGATCGGCAGGATGCTGACGTACAGGCCCGCCTGTGGCGGCAGCCCTGCCAGCAAGGCATAGGCGAGGCTTTGCGGCAAGGCAAGTACGGCGACGATGAGCCCGGCTGTCAGGTCGTCGGCCAGCAGGCGACGGGGATAGCGGACGATCCATGCGGGAAGCAGGCGGAGATGAGGACAACCGAAGGCAGGCATGACGCGAAAGCCAGTATCAGAGATCGTTTATGTTATTCCATTCGGTCGTTCGCTGGCCGAATGCCAAGGATTTATCTGTTAAGGCAGCCCGCTCACAAAGCGATACAAATCGTTGCATAAAGCCTGCTGCCAAAAATCCTGTTCTCCGCAAACATGAGGCCTCAAAAAATTTGCGGAAGAAGTCGTCATGTCAAACCTCAGCCGCCGGCAACAAACTACCCTTGCTAATTTTCTTCAGGTCTCGCGAGTGCATTTTGGCCTGTGTCGCCGGCGCACCGGTCTCTGGTCTCGTCTGAGACGCTTTCGCAAAACCATGATCCAAACCATGCTGATTGTCGGAAGCATCGGCAGCCAGTTAGGTGGTGCGGCCTATGCTGAAATCTCTGCTATCGAGAAATCTGAGACTCGTACCGAACGAACTGCGCCGAGCAGTTCAACGACAACTACTGACAGAGGCGTCCGATCGGTTGTCGAGCGTATGCCATGATACTGATGGCTCGATCCCGCCCAGACCTTGTGTTCTGGTGAGGGCAGGGCTTAACCCGATTCGTACGGCTCGGCCATATCAAGACAATGGGTTTATCGAATACCGCCAGTGTCGTTCCCGTTGCTATGTGTTGCGAAAAGCCGGCCCAATACACCAGCGCCGGGACGATGATGATGCCGCCACCGATGCCGAAGATACCTGCTGCCAGGCCACCGGCGATTCCGATAGACACGAAGATGATCCAGGACGGCATCTGATTCTCCTTTTCAGCCCGGTGCGTATATCCCACACAAGAGTCATGGTTTGGCACCCAAGGCCAAAAAACGCAATTCGCCAAATGCTCAGGCTTTCCCAAGCGGCGTACCTCGGCGTTGGCAATATTCAGGAATGCTGAATTAGAATACTCTTATGTTTTTTCCGCCGCAGTCAACGCCACTGCTGCTCTAATCCCTTTGGAGAATTTGATGTTCAAGCCTGCACACGAACTGGTTCTGGAAGCCAGGAAATCCGTCAAGGAATGTACCCCGGCCGAGATTCACGACAGGATGTCCGTTGCGGAAACGTTGCTGATCGACGTCCGGGAACCTGATGAGTACAGGCAAGGGCACATTCCCGGCTCCGTTAACATCCCGCGAGGGATGCTTGAGTTCAGGATTTCCAATGAACCGATGCTGCAGAACCTGACTCGCCCCATCATCGTTTATTGCAAGACCAGTGGGCGTGCGGCACTTTCCGTCGTGGCCATGCAGTCCATGGGGTTCAAAAACGTGATTTCGCTGGCGGGGGGGTTTGATGCCTGGCTGGCTGACAAGCGTACCGTGGCCAAGCCTCGTGAAATGTCGTTTGAATGAGGGGCAACGTTTGCCTCCGGAGCCGGGACGATGTTGCACAAGGGGTAGTCCCACGAGGACTGTGCCTTGTGGCCACCTTGCTGTTAGCGGCCTGTTCAAGTGTTCCTGGCGATATTTCAAAAAACTCACCAACAGCCGACACGGCCTCTTTGACGGTGAGTGGCAACCAGATTCAGTCCGAAGACAAGAAACTGCCGCAAACTGCGTCAAGATCGCCGGCCCAGGCGACTCCCGAATCGGCCGATCAGGCATCTGAGCAGACCATCTACTTTGCCTCAGGTAACGCAGGGCTTAGCGAAGAAAGTCGAGAGAAGCTGAAGCAAGCGGCACAATACTGTAAGCCCCCGGCAAACCCAGATCAGGTAAGGATATGAGGTTTCCAGCGATGCGGCAGCAATTCGTCGATGCGGCTTGCCGGCTGAGTCGGCAAACGAGTCAGGACATCCTTCAGGTAGGCCAAAGG
>Ga0209310_1001887_pt1 | contig 14399 bp, 10 predicted proteins | sample AD_UKC030_MetaG_FD_184415 | JGI IMG/M metagenome (GOLD analysis project Ga0209310, IMG submission 184415) | Active sludge microbial communities of municipal wastewater-treating anaerobic digesters from USA - AD_UKC030_MetaG (SPAdes) (version 2) | ecosystem: Engineered > Bioreactor > Anaerobic >... | reverse complement strand
GGTCACCAGCAGGTACATTTCAAGCGCCATGATCAGCTGCTCCTTCGAAATAGCGCCCTGGGTGACCAGAATCTCCCCGACCAGCCTTTCGGGGTTATCTTTTTGCATCTCAAGTGCGTCACGCAACTGAGCCGCGGTGATGATCGAATTTTCCACCAGGAATTCCCCGACCATTTTGTCGGTTTTTTTATCCATCATTGACATTATGTAATTCTCCCTTCCGACGGCAGTGCATCAATAATAATTTATGACCAATCAGCCTGTATGTCAAGTTTAAAATGTCTTGACTGCGGCCGTGAAATATGGCACATAATTTTCAGCGGCGCTTCACGCCGCCGACGATTTCCTGTCGCACGTGCGACTTTCAGTTTCGAAAAAAGTTAAACACCTGAAGCGGGAAACATTCATGGGACATTCCGTAAAAGCAGCACTGACATTTGCAACGATCATCGCCTGCGCCGGCATCCTGAGCGGCGGCGGCAGCCATACCTATATCGGCGTCGAGACATGCGCCGGATCATGCCACAACAATGACGCCATCGGAAACCAGTACAGGCTATGGCAGATGTCGCCCCACGCCAGGGCCATGCGGGACCTTGTCGGCGAAAAGGGCCGCGAGATCGCCGCAGCCAGTTCAATCAAGGAACCAGACAAAGACCCGGCCTGCCTGCAGTGCCATACCACCGGTGGAGGCAAAAACGCCAAAACGAGGGATGAAAGCGTCGGATGCGAAGCCTGCCATGGCCCGGGCAGCGATTATCACGAGACCAGCGTGCATGTCGATTACATCGACAGGGAGAGCGCCTACATGAAAGCGATCAAAAAAGGGATGTATCCGATACTGGGAATCGTCGACAGCCACCTGAAAAAAAGGGAGAAACTGTGCTTGTCATGCCACAGCGAATCGCGGCCCTGCTACCCTGCGGACAGCGCCGAAAGAATACGGCAGAAGATCACGATACAGGTAATAGATAAAATGGTCAAGGGGGATGTCGATCTCAGACACCCGCTCCGCAGGTAGTGAAATCGGCCCTGGAGACGTCGCGGCGCAGCCACTTGAGTCCCCTGACCCTGGAGAGGGACTTGTTGATCAGCGACAGGACCCCCTCGATCCGGTCGAGATTTTCGCTTCTGAGGATATTCTCTCCCCTGAAAAGCTCGCCCTCGTTGATATAGTAAATCCTCTTCAGCGGCTCCTGAGCATAATGGGAGGAAGACTTGTAATCGACCGAATAATTGAGCCCGTCAAGCAGTGGCATGATGTCTTTCTTGAACATGATATCGACCAGAAACCCGTAAAGCTCGTCCGGGCTCAGAATGAACCGGGTCAGCCTGTTGAGACCGCGCAGGACCTCGTGAATATACAGCCCGGACGACATGTCCCTGTACGCGATCACGGGAGTCGAGCGCATTTCGACCCGGATGGAATGGTGTCTCAGGAATTCATTCAGCTCGCACGCGTCTATCCCGAGGTTGACCAGAACGAACTGGAGATTAGGCTTCTGCATCAGCTCGATCATCGTTTCGGCCCTGTCCGCGTAAAGGACCCGGTAGCCGAACCGGCTTACGATGTTCCGTATGGCCCGACGGTGAACCTCATCATCGTCGAGCACCACGATGTTTCCAGACATGCCCATGTGCCTGTCTTCGAGTGTCTCTATATATGTAACGAGGTCCCGTCTCTGGTTCGGATCGATAACGTCAGTCACGCCGTTCCTGACAAGGACCGACCTGAGATCATCATCCATGGCGTCTATCAAACATATGGTATACGGATCGGTCCCCATCGATTTCAGGATGGGTTCAAGGTTCGCGGACACGCAGGCGCTGTCGATTATGCAATAATCCGGGGAGGGCATCCCTGAAGAGGAGAATCCGCCGTCAACCCATGAAGACGGGGGGATGAATGAGAAGTCGAAATCCCCTTCGTAACAGGCTGCGGGGAAAAAATCTTTTCTATCTGTAATGAAACAAACTCGCTTCATCAGGCACAACCGCTGTCAGGGGCGCATCCATAATTGTTTCTTGCAACTACTCTTATGTCACATAACATATCCGAAGGACCATGTCAATTGATAAAAATATTTACTTGAAAAAACGCCTTCACGAGTCTATCCTGATAATTCGGACGCGTCACGAATCATTATGCTGAGAGAGACGAAATCCATCCCTGAAGAGGCCGACAGGCTGATCAGAAAAAAAATCCCGCTCGCGACCATACTGCTCTTTTTTGCCTGCACCGCCGCACATGCCGTTGCTTCACTTTTATTCCTCAACAGGGCTCCTCGCGAACTGCGCATCCTTGTATTTTTCCTCATAACGGTTTTCTTTATTTCGGCATACATGGCGGTCATTAAAAAGGCGGGTTCGGCATACGACAGGGAGAAGCGCAAGGTCGTCGAGGAAATGGATTTTCTTTCCCTCATGTCCGAAAACGTAAACGACCTGATGCTGTTGCTCGATGAGTTCGGGATCATCAGGAACATCAACAGGGCCTTCGCCAGGACCCTCGGCATCTGCATGGAAAGCGCGGCTGGAAAGCCGTTCAGGGAAATATTCAACCTGCCTGAACCCGGCAGCAATCTTTTTTTCAGAAAGGTCATCCTGGACAACCTGAACGAGGTCTTCAGGATGAGAAGCTCGGATTTCATCCTGCCGATAAAACTCCCTGGATACCAGGAGAACAAATCCATATATATTAAACTCATACCCATCGTCGCCGACGGCAAACTGAAGAACATTCTTGCGACCGGCAGGCTGCTCGGCAGCGACTATATCACCAACAGGTGGTTGAAGCGAGAAGAATCTTCATATGAGATGGACAACAGCGTTTCATATCTCATCCTATTTTGCCACAGGCTGACCAGAAACCTCGAAGGAAAGATTGGCCACAGTGAAATCCTGCTCATCCAGATAGCGCTGCAGGAGATGCTCATCAACGCAATAGAGCACGGCAATCTGGAAATCGACTATGAGACGAAGACAAAGCTTAAAAGAGCCGACTTGAACTACCTCGAGGTCCTGCTGCAGAGGGGCGACGAGCCCGATAAAAGGGACAAAAAGGTGTTCATAACCTACACGCTTGACGACAGAAAAGTAGCATATACCATTGCCGACCAGGGCAAGGGATTCAACTGGAAAGACTACGTGTCAGTCGCCTCGGAAAATTTCAGCGACGGCCTGGCAGAAACCTACCACGGGGTCGGAATCCAGATGGTTAAAAACGCATTTGACGAAATATCTTACAATGACAAGGGAAACGAAGTCACCCTGATCAAATACCTTAAGGCGGCCGCGAAATGACCAATGAATACCGCAACCCCGTCCCAACGGTCGACATCATCATCGAAATCGATCAGCCGGGAGGCCGACAGGGCCCGGGAACCGCGATCGTGATGATATCAAGAAAGAATCCGCCATACGGATGGGCGATTCCCGGAGGATTTGTCGATTACGGCGAATCCCTCGAAGACGCGGCCGCAAGGGAGGCGCTGGAGGAGACCTCTCTCAGTGTCGAGCTCGTCAGGCAGTTCCATTCCTACTCCGACCCTTCCAGGGACCCGCGCAGGCACACCATCACCACGGTATTCATCGCGCGCGCAACCGGCACGCCGAGAGCGGCCGACGACGCGAGGGAGGCCGGTATTTTCACCAGGGAAACGCTGCCGGATAATATCGCATTCGACCACCGCAAGATTTTGATGGACTATTTTGACGGCAGGTATTAAACTACCCCAATCAAGAAGGGAGAGATTTAATGGAAACACCCCAGTGGCTCCTGAAAACGCTATCAGTCGCCCTTGACGGCATATTCAAGGCGTCCGGCGCAGACATACGGCTTCACGGTCTGGAAGACGTACCGGACCAGCCGGTACTGTTCGTCATTAACCACTTCACCAGGATGGAGACGGTCTTTTTCCCGTATATCCTGAGAAAAAAAACCGGCAGGTATCCCATATCTCTCGCCCACCATTCGTTCTTCCACGGCAAGTTCGGCGAGCTCATGGGAAAGCTGGGCGCAATATCGACCAACGATCCCGACAGGGACAGGATTTTTCTGAGAAACCTCCTCACCGGAGAAATGCCCTGCGTGATATTCCCCGAGGGCCAGATGCTGAAGGACAAGAAGATCATCGAAAAAGGGAAGTACATGATCTATAATTCCGGCATCAGGCGCCCTCCGCACACGGGCTCCGCGAGGCTGGCCCTGCTCTCGCAGTTCTATCGGGAAAGAATCGAATATTTCCACACCCACGGGCGCATCGTGGAGCTCAGGGAATACCTGTCGTATTTCGGCATCCCCGACAAGGACGTCAAAAAGGTCATCTTACAGCAGACCGTCGTCGTTCCGGTTAACATCACCTACTATCCGATACGGGCCCACAAGAACGCCATCACGAAAATCGCCGAAAGGCTCCTCGGGAAGATGTCCGATCGGTTCGAGGAGGAGCTCGAGGTCGAGACCACGATGATCGCCGACGGCGTCGATATCGACATCAATTTCGGCGAGGGCATTTACGCGCGCGACTATCTTTTCCGGTACAGCAAAGCCGCAAAGTTCATCCCCTCGACAAAACGCTACCTGGAATTGAAAGAGCTGAAAAAAGACCTTTCCCTGAAGAAAGCGAGCCTCAAGCTGATGTTCAGCTACATGGACGGCATATACGGAATGACCACGCTCAACCACGACCATATCTTCGCGTACTTTCTGACCATGGACCCGCGGAGCAGGATTTCTGAAAAGGAGCTGAAAAACAGGGCATTCGTCGCGATCGAGGGGATCAAGGAAAAGAAAATGGCGAACATCCATTCGAGCATGAATAAAAACCAGTTTCACCTGATCACCGACGACGAACACGATAAATACACCAGCTTCATCCAGGCGGCCCTGGAAGACGGCCTGGTGAGGGTCGAAAAGGGGACCATTATAAAAGACAGGGGCCGTTTCGACATGCCGTACCAGTTCCACCGGATCAGAAGGGACAATATCGTGGCCGTTTTAAAGAACGAAGTGGAGCCCCTCAATGAGGTCATGAAGGTCCTGCACAAGACAATGATGACCCCGGCAAGGCGCCACAGGAAAATAATCCGGAACAGGTTCCTCAACCTCGACAGGGCGATGTTCGAGCAGGATTACGAAAAATACGGCATCCCCGGCGAATCGAAGCCCCGGGAGATCGGGCGCCCCTTCTTTCTGAAAAGGCCCTTCAGCAGAAAACGGGGGATAATCCTCGTTCACGGATACATGGCTGCGCCGGAAGAGATAAGGGTTATCGGCGAATACCTCTATAAAAAGGGTTACAACGTCTACGGTGCGCGCCTCAGGGGACACGGTACGGCGCCGGAGGACCTGGCGAAAAGGGAATGGATCGACTGGTACCATTCGGTCAACCGGGCATATATAATAATGGAAAACTCGGTGAAAGAGATTGCGATTGCGGGATTTTCGACCGGCGCAGGAATCGCCCTGCTTCAGGCGGCGAACAAGGACGGAAAATACCGGGGTGCGATTTCAATCAACGCTCCCCTCAAGCTCCAGAACATCGCGTCCAGGGTGACTTCTGTGGTCGTTCTGTGGAACACATTCCTGAAAAGGATCAACCTGAAAAAAGGCGCCATGGAATTCGTAACCAATACTCCGGAGAACCCCGGGATCAATTATTTCAGGAACCCGGTGCGCGGCGTGCGGGAGCTCGGGAAGCTGATGGAAGTGGTCGAGAAACGGCTCGCTGACATCGAAATCCCCGTGCTCATAATCCAAGGCTCGAATGATCCCGTGGTGAATCCCGAAAGCGGGCCGCAGTTGTTCGAGAAAATCGGGACCGCAGACAAAGAAATATACAAAATTTATGCCGGCAGACACGGCATAGTCAGGGGCGCCGAATCCGAAAAAGTCGCGGCACGGATGGCGGAATTCCTCGACTATGCCTTTACGAAAAAAACGAAATGAGCGGCCCGGGGGCCGTCAATCGTAGAGAAAATCAAGGTCAACACCCTCTTTGACGCTCAACAGAACTATCGGCAGCACCCTGGATCCCGTAGCCTCGTCGTGCGAAAGCGTTTCAAGATCCACGGGAACTTCTTTCTCCACGAACTTGGGGTGGCTGAAGCGCATCGTAAAGGTGTGGGTCTTCGCTTTTCCTTTTTTTTCTTGCGGCAGCGTCGGCCAGAAGTGATAATATCCCTTGGTCGCCCTGTGGGTCAGACACGGGTTTTTCCAGCTGCCGTCGATCATCTCGGCCTTATTGCCGTTGTAAAGCAGGGTAACTTCGACATTGGGGATGATTGAAAACGTCGTTTCCTCGAGCACTTCTCCGAGTATATGCGGAAAAGCGCTGATGCCGGCCTGAATCCCGGTTTCACCGCCGCTCTGGCTTTCACGCCTGTTCTTTATGACCCCGACCGCTTCATAAACGAGAAAAAGGATATCGGACCTCTGCTGAGCGATGAACTTCCTGTCGAGCATGCCGTGAATCACCCCCCGTTCACTGGTGACATATTTAGGCTCCACGCGATTGAGAACATACGCGACGATGTCGTCCTTGCTCGTTTTCTTGATCTGCAGGTCCTTGTCGTTTCTGACGATCTCACTAACGACATCGGCGACGATTTCTTCCATCAGGTTCTTAATGGACATTTCATCCCTCCTTTAAATCTGTCTTCTTTCTCCGGTCAGGAAACGCAAAATTGATCACCTCGTCGGCCTGGCTTACCGGGTGAAACACCAGCCCTCGCTTGATGTAATCAGGGATATCGACAAGGTCTTTTTCATTCTGTTTCGGCATGATTATATACTTTATATTGGCCTTTTTCGCCGCTATCACCTTTTCCTTTATACCGCCGACAGGGAGGACCCTGCCCGTCAGAGTCAGCTCGCCGGTCATGGCCAGGTTCGGGCGAACAATCTTCCCCGTGGCCATCGAATACAGCGACGAGAAGATCGTGACGCCGGCCGAAGGCCCGTCCTTGGGAGTCGCGCCTGCCGGAACGTGTATGTGCACGAGCTTTCCGTTGAAAACCTGGGCCGCGCTCGGATTGCCGTGAAGCACATGCTGCACGTAACTGTAGGCGATATTCGCCGACTCGATCATGACATCTCCGAGCTGCCCCGTGAGCTTCAGTTCGCCGTTCTGCCTCGGACCCACGGGAATTGATTCGACCTGTAGAGTCTCCCCGCCGTATGAGGTCCATGCGAGGCCCGTTACCAGGCCCGGTCGCCCGGTTTTGTCGAGCTCATCGTCGGTGAATATCACCGGGCCGAGATACTCAAGTATGTTCTTGAGCGACAGAGCCCCGCCGGGAATCTTCTTTCTCTTGGCCACACTTGTCGCCGTCTTCCTGCAAATCTTTTCTATCTGGCGTTCCAGGTTTCTCACCCCGGCCTCTCGCGCCCATCCATTAATTATATACAGGAAGCCTTCCTTGTCAATTTTAACCGCATCTTTTTTCAGGCCGTGCTGCCTGAGCTGTTTCGGGAGAAGGTAACGCCTCCCTATTTCGTATTTCTCATTGGCGATATATCCGGACAGGCGGATTATCTCCATCCTGTCGGCAAGGACCGGAGGTATGGTGTCGAGAGCGTTGGCCGTCGTTATGAACAGAACGTCGGACAGGTTGAACGGCAGGTCGAGATAATAGTCCCTGAAATCGACGTTCTGCTCGGGATCAAGGACTTCCAGCAGCGCCGAAGCGGGGTCGCCCTGAAAGCTCTGGCCCATCTTGTCGATCTCGTCGAGCATGAAAACCGGGTTGCGGGACTTGCATATCCTGATTCCCTGGATGATCTTGCCCGGCATTGCCCCGATATACGTGCGGCGGTGGCCCTTGATCTCGGCCTCATCGCGCATCCCGCCCAGCGATATCCTGAAAAATTTCCTGTTCAGGGATGCGGCAATCGATTTGCCAAGCGAAGTCTTGCCGACCCCCGGAGGGCCGAGCAGGCAGATTATCGAGCCGCGCGAATCCGGCTTGAGCTTCTTCACCGCGAGGAACTCAAGTATTCTCTTTTTCACGTCTTCAAGGCCGAAATGGTCGCGATTGAGTATCTTCTCGGCGCGATCAAGGTCGATAGAATCCTCGGTGCGGGTGTTCCAGGGAAGGGCGAGGACGGTGTCGAGATAGTTTCTGGTCACGGTGTACTCGGACGAAGTTGAATCCATGAGCGAGATCTTCTCGATTTCGTCATTCACCTTGTCAAGGACCTCGCCCGAAAGATCGAGGTCCTTCACCTTTTTCTTCATCTCCTTGAGCTCACGGGAGCGCTCGTCCTCCTCGATGCCGAGCTCCTGCTTGATAGCCTTCATCTGCTCCCTGAGGAAAAACTCCCTCTGCTGCTTGTCTATCTTGTCGTTGATCGACGTCTGTATTCTCTTCTGGACGACGGCGACCTCCATCTCCTTGTGAAGCAGGCGAAGGACCTTTTCGAGCCTCTTTTTCACGTCGAGCGTCTGAAGCACGTCCTGGTACTCGTTTTTCTCGAGGCTCAGGATCGAGGTCACGAAATCAGCTATCTTGCCCGGCTCGTCGACATTGAGCATGGTGAGCTTCATTTCCTCGGTGAAAAGGGGATTGTTATCTGACAGCATTTTCAGCTGACCGAGGACTTCCCTTGTCAGGGCCTTGACCTCGGTGGAGTTTCTGTTGGCGACCCGGTCATCGAGATAATCGACGTCGGCCACGATGAAACGCTTGTCCGAAATCAGGTTCCTGATCCTGAAACGCTTCACGCTGTTGATCAGGACGTTCACACCTCCGTCGGGGAGGTTTATCCTCTTGAGTATTTTCGCCGCAGTGCCGAAATCGAAGAGGTCCCTGAATTCTATCTCCTCCTTGTCGTCATCCTTGATGAGAACCAGGCCGATGGTCCTCGATTCGTTGATTACGCGGTCGACCACATCGGAAAACCGGCCCTGGGAAATGATCAGGGGGGTGATGATTCCCGGAAAAATCGGCCGGTACCTGATCGGAATGATGTACAGGGTCTCGGGCAGGACCTGATCGATCGATATCAGCTCCCGCTCGAACAAGTCCGTGTCAATGGGAATATCATTGTTGTCAATGATTATGTCGTCAATTTCCATCAAAATCCTCGCATGTGAATTGTCGAAATGTACGGTCGATGCCGATTTTTGTCAATTTAATAAGGAAAGCCCCGTCAATTAAAATAGGGCGAACGGCGAAAGAATCAGTGGCTCTGCGAACCCGGCCCTTCCATAAGAGGGGCGCATGCTGCAACTATTTCGCTCTTGCCGCCGATAATCAATTTTTTTTGCTTGAACAGCACACTCATATCTATAATAGTAATCCCATTCCCGGCGTTTGCCAAAAATAGTTCCGGCGAACGAAAGAATAGCGGCCCGAAAGGGCCGAAAAGTCCGCACTGCAGCTGCGGGATTATACTAAACCATTTGATCTGATCAGAAATGTCCATACTTGAAAAAATCACCGGCAATCACCAGCATTTTCTGGACTACAACAGATTGAAATACGAACGTTTCCAGCAGCTGATAACGAACAACACCGTCAGAAAAATAATCAACTCGATCCCATTTCTCCTGTGCGTCAACGAAAAAAAACTTCCCGGTTACGTCGAAGGCGACGTTCCCTGCGGCATCGCCAATTACGAGACCGACGAGGACACGAAGAAATTCCTCCAGGGGAAGTTTCATCTGCACACGATAACGATCAAAAAAAGCAAGCCATTCATCGAGATGCTCGCGGTCATGGGCAGCGTCGGCACGATCGCCTATTCTAAAAAATCCGACTTCGACTACTGGGTCTGCGTCGACAAGCAGAGCGTTTCGAAAAGCATGCTCGACAACTTCCAGAAAAAAATCGAGGAAATACAGAAATGGGCGATCAAGGAGATGGAGCTTGAGGTCCACCTCTTCGTCAACGACATTGAAAGCATAAAAAACGACATTTTCGCCGAAGACGAGGACGAGGCCTTCGGGTCAACGGTCGGCGCCGTGCTCAAGGACGAATTTTTCCGCAGTTCTATAATAATCGCGGGCAAGACGCCGTTCTGGTGGGTCCTGCCGCGCTTCGTCAGGGACAGCGATTACGAAAAGCTGTACCATGAAATCCCCGAAGACATGAAAAGCAAATTCATCGACCTGGGCAACCTCTACGAGATATCGAAGACCGATTTCCTCGGGGCCGCCCTTTTTCAGATCATCAAATCGCTGGGCAACCCCTTCAAATCGATCATAAAGATCGGCGTGCTCGAGAAATACCTCTTCGGCCCCGAGGAGTCGCCGCTGCTGTCACAGAAGGTCAAATCCTTCATCCACCGGGGGGATTTCGACAACAAGATACTCGATTCCTACATCCTGATGTTCGAAGAAGTCTATGATTATTACGAGTCAGTGCTCGAAGACAAGTCGCTGCTCAGGACGCTCAGGCAGAACCTCTATCTGAAGATCGACCCGCAGCTCTCCAAGTACGCCGCGATCAAGAACAGCCAGAACCTGCCATACAAGGTAATGGTCATGTTCAAGTACGTCAGGGAGTGGAAATGGGGCGGCAAGGAAATCCACGAGCTCGACAACTTCGACAACTGGGACTACAACAAGATAATAGCGTTCTGGAACCAGGTACAGAAGTTCATGCTCCTGAGCTACCAGAAGATCGCGGTCCAGCTTCCGAGCATCAACCTCGAGAAAAAAATCTCGGACTCCGACTTCAAGCTGCTGAGCAGGAAGATCAAGACATATTTTTCGTCAGAGGAAAACAAGATCGACCACTACATCACGTTCAAGGACACGCCGTTCGAATCGATCATATACATCGAGCCGTCCGACAAGAGCATCGACACCCACGAATGGAGGCTGTACAAGAGAAACACCGAACTGACCGACCAGTTCGCCACGACCACGCTGAAGACCGACGCCAGCCTCATCAAGCTCCTCGCATGGACCGGCATCAACCAGATATTCAACCCGACTTTCAGCAGGCTGAAAATACAGTCGGGCTACAGCAGAATCAACCCGAATCTCGTGGTGGAGCTCCTGACGAAGATATCGTCGCTTTTCTCGGGCAAGGGCATATCGCTGCGCAACGATTATTTCCTGAATCCGGCATTCAACCTGGTCAACATGGCGATCATAAATTTCAACATGGAGAACACCGATGCGATCAGGAACATCCATTACATCTACCGCACGAGCTGGGGCGAGTCGTATATCGAGGAGTACCATTCAGAAAACGACCTGATCGGCATCCTCACCAGGGTGCTGAACGACGGCCTCAAGCAGAAAAGGCCCTTCGAGGAATACATCGTCATAGACACGCCCGAGCCGTTCAAGAAAATCTACAAGGACATCGAGCGGCTTTTCAAACACGCCTACGAGTTCATCATCAGCGGCGACGAGCGGTTGTCGCTGCGGCTCCTGTCACAGCTGGGCAACCAGTACATACTCATCAACCGCGACAGGGGCTCCCTTTCGATAAAACCGTACAACAACTACATCCAGTTTCTCACGGCGAACTCGCTGACCCCCCGGAACAGGATCGGCTACTCCTTCTTCGGGGACAACATCCACGTGCAGATTCTCAGCGAGATATACGAGCTGCGCAGGCCACGGACACTGACCGTCGTATACCAGGAAAACGGAAACGCCCTGTTCATCTACGTGATCAACGAAAGCGGCAACATTTTCTCCTTCGTCAAGACAAAGACGACCCTTGAAGAAAGCCTGGTCTACATGTACAGTTTCTGCCGCAACGTCATAGCCCAGATGAACAGCCGCGCATCCAGGCCCCTCATAAACGAGATGGTCAACTTCAACAGGCTGAGCGTCGACAAGTTCGGAAAAACCGCCGTGGTGAACGAATCCAAGAGGATCGAGGACGTGTACCTGCTGAAATACCAGACAAAGAGATCGCTCTCGGCTGAAATATTCAAGCACAAGGCCGAGCAGTCGCTTTACCGGCTGAAAAACTCGGACGGGACCGCATCTGATCCGGTTACGATTAAAGGCATCGCGGAGCGCGTGCAGGAAGGAAAAATATCCCTGCAGCCGGGCCCGGTAATCATCGATGAAATTGTGATAATGGACCGCACCGAGGAAGACCGCGAGGTCGGGTCAACGCTTTATTTCGTCGAGAAATACCGGCTCGAGACGCTGCTCGAAAAAGGCCAGTGACGGTCACTCAACCGGAAAATTCTCCCTGAAAAAGCGAACCTTCTTTTCTTTTTCCCTGTCGATGTCCTGCTTTTTGAGGCTGCCCTTTTCGAGCGCGATGTCAAGCAGCTTGACATGCTCGTCGCCTGCAGGGCTCTCCTCCCCGGAAAGAATGGTTTCCTTGTTCGGGGATTCCTGCTTGGCCGCCTTTTTGGGCGCGGGGGGAGTTTCGGACTTGATCTTGTTTATCTTTTCGTCGATGAGGTCCTGAGTGAGCATCTTGATGTCGGCGTCCTCGTCGTCGAGGTCGAAATTTTTTTCCTGGGACGCTTCGGGTCTGGCCTTGGCCTTTTTCTGGGGCTGGGTCTTTTTGAGCAGCTTTTTTTCCTCGACCGGTTTGGGCCCCTCTATCTCCTCGACCAGGTTTTCGGGCGGATTCTCGATTCTCAGTTCGAGCATCTTTATGCGCTCGCCCAGAAGAATGTTTATCTGTTTCTCGATGGACATGAAAATCGGCGTGGAAAACGATTTGTCCCTTGAGATGGTCTTCTCGAGCTTGCGTAAATCTTTTATATCGTTGTCAAGAATTTCTATTCTCTTCAATACGTGTACGACCTTCATAGCGCTCCCCTGAATGCTGTTTTTTGGTGAATTGAATGGTGAATATAGTATTAATTATGTGACATTAGTCAATACATTTTTACCGGTTCCCGCGTGAGTGCGTACAAATCCTCGGGAATATCAGGGATTTCCGTCAGGCAGCAGCGAAGCAAGCTTCGCTGCTGCCTGACGGTATTATATTCTCACCTGCGCGAATAGGCGCCCACCAGCTCGCCCTGGCCGATTATATGCCCGTCCATCGCCTTGAGCAGGGCGGCCTTTGTCGCGCCCGGCCCCAGATTGAGCATCGCGTCAAGGGCGTAGACCTTGAAAAAATAACGGTGAGTCCCTCCGGGAGGGCACGGGCCTCCGTACCCGATCTTTCTGAAATCATTGACGCCCTGCATGGACCCGTCGCCCAGGGTCTTGCTCGCGGGCACGCTCTCCGGGAGGGATGTCGTTTTCGGGGGAATGTTATACATGACCCAGTGGACCCACGTGCCCCCGGGAGCGTCGGGGTCGTCGCAGATCAGGGCGAACGATTTCACTCCGGCCGGAGCCCCCTTCCAGGCGAGCGCCGGGGACCCGTCATTGCCGTCGCAGGTATACGCTGCCGGTATACTCCCTCCCTGTTTGAATGCGGGACTTGAAAGCTCGATTTTCATGGTCGTACCTCCTCTTGTATCGGTTAAACCGGGAACGGAAAGGAATAAAGGCTGAACGAAAAACGCCATACAAAGCACCGCATAACGCTTCATTTACACCTCCACGAAATTGACCCCGGGGCCGATTTCGACCGTAAGCCTGCCGGCGCACTGGTAAAGATCTCCGTCAATGGTGTACGAGAAGGGTTCGTCGCCTGCAATGTCGATACGGCTGCCGAGCCCGTTGAAATTAAGCTCTCCTTTCATCGGCAATCCTCTTTTTATGCGCAGGACCTGGGCCGCTATCTGCGGCGGCCTGAGTCCCGAAACCAGCGCATGGAAGCGCCCCTTTTCCTCATGCGCCCTCGGAAGCAGCCTGAAGCCCATGCCCCGGTGCTCGACCGTGGCCGCGAGAACGCCGATGATGTCGGTGAACGGTATCTCGGCGCCGTCGATCGCCACCCGCGCCCTCATTCTTCTGAAAATGCGCGAATCGGGCCTGTCGAGGAATCCGTCCCTGAGCGCCCTTGCCGCCACCGCCAGGTTGTGCATTACGTTCGGGTCGGGGACATTGTACGCCTCGTCGAGCAAGTTCGTTATGATTCCTGTTCCGAAAATGAACCCGTGGCGGCCCTCGATCGTAATGGTGTCCCTTGACGTCGTGGGCACCGGACCGCCGCACGAGAGGGCCGAGACAAGCCGCTTGAGGATGGCGGGCCCCCTGCCCTTGACCGAAAGGTCCCTGGATATATTGTCCATGGTCCCGCCGCGGAGAAGAACCACGCGGGGAAGTTTCCCCTGGCCGTAAACATCGATGAGCCTGGTCATGACCTGGTGGATTGTCCCGTCGCCGCCGGTGATGCCGATATAGGGATATCCCCTTGATTTGAAATCCCTGCAGGCTGTTTCAAGCTCGCCGAAATCGGCGGTCATCCGCACATCGGCCAGCTCGCCGCCTATCGAGGCATAGAGCTTCCCCATGTCGCGGGGGCTTTTTTTTACGCTTTTCGATCTGGGATTGACGATGATT
>Ga0209310_1001879_pt1 | contig 14462 bp, 16 predicted proteins | sample AD_UKC030_MetaG_FD_184415 | JGI IMG/M metagenome (GOLD analysis project Ga0209310, IMG submission 184415) | Active sludge microbial communities of municipal wastewater-treating anaerobic digesters from USA - AD_UKC030_MetaG (SPAdes) (version 2) | ecosystem: Engineered > Bioreactor > Anaerobic >... | reverse complement strand
TTGTTCTTTTTTGGTGGCATCTTTCTTTGGTACCTGTGCCCCTGCGACGGGAGTAGCCACCCGGACATTGATCAATCTGATGTTTCCCGGCGTCAGGTCTGACAGTTCGCTGATAATCGCCATTCCTTTGTATTTACTGGCATACTGTTGATTGAGTTGATGACGTAATTTCAAATCTTCAGCAAGGGCTGTGATTTTTCCCTTAGATAAGGTCGGGTGGAAAAGAGACAGTTCTTTTTTTAGCTTCATCTGCTTGTCGCTGAGTCGCCCGGTTTCAACGGCCTGAAAAACGAGAATGGCAAAACAAGCAATCAGCGCCGCTGCAAATGCCGCAAAGATGCCGCGATTAATGACTTTGTTCCTGCTTTCCTTATTTTTATCCACGTAGGTAAAAATGGCGTTTGGTGTGTGCTGCCGGTCGGATAAGGATAAACCAATCACCGGAACCAGCGATACCCTCTCGGCAAGAGGCAACGATGCGCCGGATGAGGAAACATTCTTTCCTCTAAAAGGATCAAGGAATTCAATTGCGGTGTCGAGCTGCTCGTTGATGTAATGTAATAGAACATTATGAAATACATTCTGGTCAGATGAAATGTATATCTTTTCCACTTTTTCATAACCGACTGATGTCGAATAATATTCCAGTGTTCTTTCGATCTGGCGAACCAACCTCTCCAATGCGGGTGCGATCATGTCTAATATTTTGCTTTCGTTCCATTGGATGCCGTCTTCGTCTTCTATCGATTTTCCGGGATTAACAGAAAGATCTCTGAGGATTTTTTCGACACGTTCCCTACTAATCTTATTATAAGGAGAGGTTTCAGCAATGGATTCATCCATCGCTTCCATCATACTGCTAATACCGGTTTTGATGCCTCGCGTCATCATCAGATTTTTATTATTGAAGATGTCTATTCGTGAGAAATCATGGCCGATGTAGAGGCTGGCAAACGTGGCTTCGCTGACGGCAATCCATTGTGTCCGAAAAATATTTTGCATGGCAAAGGGCGCAATGGTGATACCGGCAAGCTGAACCCCGATCGACGAAAATGTGTCTTTGACTTTCTCGACCGCGGATTTAGGGGCGCTATAGACAATCACGGCATATTTTGGAATACCTTGATCGTTAATTTCACCCTGCATTTCGTAGTCAAAAACCACATCTTTTTCATCTATCGGATTTTCTTTTTTGGCGGTCCAATAGATGACTTTCTCCAGTTGTTTCTTGGGAACAATCGGTATCTTCAGGCGTTGAACATTCACTTCCGCGGCGCTTATCATCGCCCAGATGTCACAATCACTTAAGGAACCTGCAAAAGCAGTGAGCGACGTTTTTAACAAATGATTAAACTCAGTGGTTCCTTTTGAAATCTGATTGCTCAGTTTCAATGTTTTTTGATCAACCAGCAGCGGCCGACCATCAAAGGTTTTAGTCATTTTGGCAAAACGGATGTCATACCGGCCAATATCGACACCGACATTGATACGGTGCTTACCTGTGAATATTCCTGGAAATTTAACGGAAGGTTTATCCGATTTTTCTTGTTGTGGAGAAGCGCCTTCAACTGCATCTGTTGCAGGTTCAGCTGTTTGCTGAGAGCCTCGAATAACTTTTAACAATTGTTCAGTGGAATTAATATCCTTATTGTTTGTCAAAAAATTTCTCCTCGACTAAAAGTATATTTGTTCTGAAGTCTCCCAGCTCTCGTAAAAGTCTCTAAATTTTGGATATTTTTATTACAATGTAATTGTTTCTTAACATATTTAATTTTCCTGATGCAAGGAAAAATTTAATTATCATCACCCTAATTTGAAAGTCATACATCATCAACTTTACTGTTTTTACTTTTGATTTTCTGTTAGCAATTTATATACCAAATGAAATAAAATACTCTTCCCGATTAAGGTAATTCAAATTAACGTTTAAAATCAAATAGATGTGATTATTGTAGCCATAAGTTATCAGTAATCTTGTATGACAAATAAGTGGTTGTTTTTATCAAAAACATGTCAATATCACCACTCTATCTACGGGAATGAACCCACACAATTTGATGGAATTTGATACACGAAAATGGTAAAAAATGAAGCCAAATCTCAAATGCTGATCAAGGAGGCGCCCTTGCAAAAGTCCAACCCTGTTTACCCGCAATCGAAATCACAAAATATTGGTGATGTTGATGTTTCTTATCTGGCCTACGAAAACGAGGGAACTCCGCTGGTTTTTCTCCATGCTACCGGTTTTCTGCCCTGGCTCTGGCACCCGATTGCCAGAGAACTTTCTCCGCCCTATCAGGCCATAGCCCCTTACTTCTGCGACCATCGCACATCAGATCCTCATGACGGCGGGCTGGGCTGGCAAGTCCTTGCTCACGATTTTGCGTCCCTGTGCCGCAGTCTCGAGTTGAAAAATCCCCTTCTTGTCGGCCATTCCATGGGCGCCACCGTCCTTGTTTTGGCGAATGCCCTGTTTAATATAAACGCCCGGGGCATGATCCTCATTGAACCTATTTTTCTGCCGGAGGATTTCTATAAGCCGGAAATAACGGTGCAACAACACCCCCTGGCGTCAAAAGCCATCAAAAGGCTGAATCACTGGGCTAACCGCGAAGAGGCCCTCGCCTATGTCCGGTCCCGGAGCCTGTTCAAAAACTGGGACCCGGAAATGATGGCGCTTTATGTGCGGCACGGCATGATGACGGGGGATGGCGGCGGTCTTCAACTAACCTGTTCGCCCCAGAGAGAAGCCGCCCTCTTCATGGGAGGTCTGCAGCATAATCCCTGGCCCGAACCGGCGAAGACGACTTGCCCCGTCCTGATCCTGGAAGGTGAAACCAGTGAAAACCGGGCCTTTATCGACCTCAAAAAAGTCGCCTCTCTCTTTCCGAAAGGCAACCATCGAATGGTTGAAGGCGCCGGACATCTGATTCCGATGGAACAGCCCCGGCTTGTAACAGAAATCATCAGAGACTATTTTGGAAATTGATCAACCACCTCGGGGCAAGCTGTCGAGGTATGAAATGAATATCATTATACCGTAGCAAGGTTACGGAGAATTAACGCTCGTCCCGCAGCAGCGGGATTAAAAGCAGGGGTGGCGGCTGTCCCTCACTTAAAAATTCCTTCCATTGCGATTTCGGCAATGGTTTTTCTCGTCGAAGGAAATTCCCGTTCCTGCTGATAGTCGGGCAAATCTTCTTTTTTGCCATGACGACCAATGGCAATCATGGCCTCTACTGTATAATCATCGGGCACCTGCAACTCTTTTTTTGCCCTGTCGTAATCAAAACCCTGCATCCCATGGACAACCAGATTTTTCAGCGATCCCTGCAAGGCTAGGCTGACCCAGGCGGCGCCCGCATCATACGAGTGCGTGCGGGCGGGTTTGCCTGAGTCAAATGTGGTTTTGGAAATAACGACAATCAGGACGGCGGCATTTTTCGCCCAGATTTGATTGCCCTCAGCAAGTAAATTGAAGAAATTCTCCCAATGGGGTGTATTTCTGCGGGCATAAATAAAACGCCAGGGTTGATTGTTGTTGGACGAGGGCGCCCACCGGGCTGCTTCAAAAAGCGTTTTGAGCATCGCCTCGCCTATTTCTTCACCGGACATGGCCCGGGGAGACCAGCGGTTGATAAAGATTTCATGGACATCATTTTCCGGTTTTCTGAAATGCTGAATATTCATAAATCACCTCTGGTTTTATAAAAGATAACATCTTTGTAAAATTTAACAGCCTTTTCTTTAAAAATCATGCCCTTTTATAAATAATTGAGGAGGTGCTTGACATTCTGAATTGAAAAATATATAAAGCTCAACTTGCTTAAACACCGGGCTTAAGACGTCCCCATCGTCTAGAGGCCTAGGACACGGGCCTTTCACGCCTGTAACTGGGGTTCGACTCCCCATGGGGACGCCAAAATAATTGAGGGGTTAACCCATTGCGGTTAATCCCTTTTTCGTTGGCGTGTCCCTCTTTTAAAACAAACATACACTAGTCGATAAATCATTGTCAATTTTCTTAAGATAAATCTCTGTCATTTTCTGATTTTCATATCACAACAAAGCAAAAAATATAATTCCCTTTCGGTAATATAATACCTGACTGCCACTATATGAACGATTATTATTCCCGAAAGGGAATTGAGGAGAATGAATCATAAAGTCCTGCCTTGCCAGGACTCGCCCAAAACAATGAACCATTGGTTGAACATTTTTATCGTATCCAGGCGTATCCGCCGACTTTACAAAAACCCTTGCTTTAATTATCACCTGATGATAATTAACATAACCATGAAGGATAAACGCTATTCCAAGGGAAAAGGGGATGAAACCCTTTTCACTCTGCTGCATTTGGACGGTGAAATCTTCCCCATGGATAGCGGCTATTGGACCAAGTTCGAGGTGTATCGGGTAGAGCCTGAACCGCATATTCCTCACGGCATCCGTTATTCCCTGACCCTTCATGACCGCTATAACCGGCGGGTCTTGGGATTCGACAACGCCCATGCCGTCAGGCCTTCAAGAAAGGGTTACGGTGCCCGGAAGATCACTTGGGATCACAAGCACAAATGCGACAAGATATCGCCCTACGATTACGCATCTGCTAGTCAGTTGCTGGAGGATTTTTGGTGCGATGTCGAGCAAATCATAAATCAAGACGGAAAGGTAGAAAAATGAATCAGAAAGTGCTTCACATCGGCATCATTTCCTATGAGGATTATAAAAAGCGATCCTTGGCCATTGCCCGGGGAGAATACCGCCCGCAGCCCGATGAACCCAAGATCTGGTTTGAATCTCTGCAATCCATGGCGCAGATTCTCAGCAACGAAAACCAATTGCTGCTGAAAACAATTATGGAGCGGAAACCGGAATCGTTAAAAGAATTGGAAGCGGCGACTGGACGGAGCAGTAGCAATCTATCTCGAACCCTGAAGACGATGGCCCGGTTCGGCATAGTGAAGATGGAGAAGTTGCAACGAAATATCAAACCCGTCGTCGAAGCGACGAACTTCACGGTTCAGTTCGGGCTATATGCCAACCGAGATTCTGAAGAGGGTGTGGACACCGTCGGGAACTAAAATTAAAGTACAGACAAGAAGGCAACCCTGATCCTCTCTGGGTTGCCTTCTCTTTTTTGTGATCTCTGCTTGCTCTAGCGGTTTTTTTCAGAAGAGAACGTTGTCGATCTTTCCCGCTCGCACCATGTAAGATCATATCAAATTTCAGCGCTGGTTAAATATTCGGAGCAATTATTCCGCCGGGGCTTCTTCTTTCTTTTTACGGGGCTTCTTCGGAACCTCCCCTTCTGCAGCTTCAGCCGGTTTCTTTTTGGGTTCTTTTTCCGCCGACGCTGCTTTCTTTTTCGGCTTGGTTTCTTTTTCCGGCGCGGCCTGGACTTCTTTCGGCGCGGATTTTTCCGCCAGCTTTTTCTCTTTAGCCTGCTTCAATGCCTCGATCTGTGCTACGTTCTTATCAAAAGCGGCGATACGAATATTCGTTTCTTTGATTTGCGATTTTAGCTTTTTCACCAGAGGATCACTCTGAGCTTTTTCGCTCGCGACCCCTTGTCCGGCCAGTTTCGCAAGCCGCAGCTCCAGCTTTTTTTCCAATACCCGGCGTTGCTCGATCCTTACGTCTTTACTTTTTGATGCCATTTTATCCTCCCCTGAAATTTTCCAGAATAATTTAAGTTGCCCGCAAAAATAGCAATATTTTCATGGGAAAGCCATAAATATTTTTAGAAATCGTATCATGGATATTATGACACTCTAACATCTTTCCGCTTTCCTTCGCTGCAGTAAACCAATTGTTTCAATATGCTCCGTTTGTGCGAACATATCCAAAGGCTGAAGGTTTTGCAGATCATAGCCATGCTCGTTTAGAAACTTTACATCCCGAGCCTGCGTGGCCGGATTACAGGAAATATAAATAATATGTTGTGACGCCAAACTGGCAAGCGCTGCAAGCGCCACCGGGCTTAAACCTGTGCGCGGTGGATCAAGAATGATCACATCAACTGCATCCATCTTTTGCGCCTGATCCTTCAAAAACTCTTCAATATCACCGCAGATAAACTCCGTGTTTTCTATCCTGTGCCTTTCGGCATTTAAGCGCGCGCAATCTACGGATTTTTTATTAATTTCGACGCCGATCATCCGCCGGGCATAAGGCGCCAAAAAAATGGAAAAAAGGCCTGAACCGCAACAGGCGTCGATGATGGTTCCTACCTTTTTTTGATCCATCAGGCGACATACCTCATCGACCATCCGGTCCGTTAAATATAAATTAGCTTGAAAAAAACCCGTGCGGGGAATCAGAAATTCCCTGTCTTTTACCTTACGCACAATGGTCTCTTCGGAATTTTCCGGTACGTCCGACCAAAATATTAAATCACTTTGATCGAATGAAACATCTCCTTTTGTTCTTGCCTGCTGAATCTGAAGATTAATGGTTTCATCCATAATCTCGCAGCGCTCAATATCCATCATTCTACCGCCGGAAATATCCATAAAACCCAGCTTGAAGCCTTCGGCCGTTTTTGCGGCATGAAGTTGAGCCTTGCCTCGGTAGGCATAAATCCGCGGAGAAGGAATGACCTCGGCAACCGGCGGCTGCGCTATGCGGCCGATTTTTAAAAAAGCCTCCTCCACCTGTTTTCGCTTAATTTTCAATTGAGATTCGTAATGGATATGCTGATAAGAGCAGCCACCGCACTCTCCATAATAACGGCAAAGCGGTTGGATCCGTTGGATCGAGGGCTCGATAATTTTTAACACACGCCCCCGGGCAAATTTTTTCTTGCGCTCAACAATCTCAATTTCCACAACATCTCCAGGCGCGGTGAAAGGTACAAAAATCACGAAACCCTCCACGCGCCCGATGCCGTGACCGCCAAAAGCAACGGATTCAATTTTCAGACTAAAACGATCCCTGATCTGCATAACCATCCTGTGAAACTTTCTATCGTATATTCGGGCGCCGGAGTCAAGAAGCTGGGGTATTTTTCTTTACAATTCGCTCTATTGTTGTTAAGAAAATCCACAACTAACAATCATAAGGAATTCATGATGAGCACTCCCAGAAACTCCATCTTGTGCCCCAATTGCCGAAAACTGATCAGTCTGGATGAACCAGCCTGTCCCTATTGCGGGCTGATCCGGCCCGGCCTGCATGAAACCGCGGGGAAACTGCAAAATATCCTCTTCGCTTTTGAACCGGTTAAAACGATCATCTATGTCAATATTGCTTTTTTTGTTCTGTCGTTGCTGCTGAATCCGCGGGGAATTTTTATGGGAGGTAGCCCCCTGGGCTTTCTATCACCTTCCGACCAGAGCCTGTTTCTGCTGGGCGCGACCGGCACAATTCCCGTCTTCCATTATCACAACTTCTGGAGCCTTCTGTCAGCCTCCTTTCTCCATGGCGGAATTCTGCATATTGTTTTCAACATGATGGCGTTATATCAACTGGGGCCGTTTGTGCTTCGTGAATTCGGCATCCACCGTTTCATGAACATTTACATCCTAACCGGTATCGTCGGTTTTGCCGTTTCCGTGCTGGCCGGCGTCCGTTTTACGATCGGCGCGTCAGCCTCCATTTGCGGACTGATCGGCGCGATTATTTATTTCGGGAAAAGCCGCGGTGGATCGTACGGAGAGGCCATCTACAAACAGGCGCTGGGATGGGTGGTCGGCCTGATCATCTTCGGATTTCTCTTTAGCGGCATCAATAACTGGGCGCACGGCGGCGGTCTTCTGTCGGGACTCCTCATAGCGTATTGGATGGGTTACAACGATCAGAAGTCAGAGAGCGCCTGGAATAAAATTCTGGCTTACGGGTGCATATTAATCACCGCAGGCGTTCTAGTCTGGTCGGTCGGCTCTTCGATCTACTATAAAATTTCGGCGTGAAGGTTGTTGACAGATCAAAAACCTTACTCTATAGGGCAAGTATCAATTTTGTGTCGAGTCACTGATTGTGAGGAGGGAAACCGATGAAAACAAAAATTCTATTATTATTTGCAATAGTCTGCCTGCTTTTCGGCTGCAATGCCGCCATGGTCATAAACGGCAAGGTCATGGGCATCAGCTCCGGTGCATTCATTTACGAGGACGGCTATCTGACAACACAATACAAGGCGGATATCGAACCGGTCTGGAAGGCCTGCGAAAAAGCTGTGAACGAATTAAATGGCCAGCAGACACAAAAGGAACGTAATATTTCCACAGGATCGATCAAGACGGTCATTTCGGATGAAAAGGTGATCATCCTGGTTGAATATATCGGAAAGGATTTAACGTCCGTTTCCGTTCTTTCCGGCGTTGTCGGCAACAACATGGCAGACCGGATCATTCAGGACAAAATCGCCGCGAATATTGTAAAGCCCTGACCACCGGATTGCAGGGGCGCGCGGCATAAGCTATGCGGCCATGCGTCCTTGTTTGGTTCCGTTCGGTCGAGTCTTTTGTTCGGTCGAGTCTTTTGTTCGGTCGAGTCTTTTGTTCGGTCGAGTCTTTTTGACTCGACCGTTTCTTTTCCCGTTTCTTTTTTCGACTCGACCGTTCCCTTTCTCTATGTTAAAAACACATCATGACTAAAAACTTCAAATCCAAAGAACCCGGCATTCCTTATTTTGTCACATTTACCGTTGTTGAGTGGTTAAATGTTTTTACCAAGCCACAATACATACGCGTTCTCTGGGACAGCCTGCAATATTGCCGCAAGGAAAAAGGTCTGAAGCTCTATGGTTTTGTTTTCATGACCAACCATCTGCATCTCATCATCAGCGCTGATCTCGAAGACGTCAAGCTCTGGCAGGTTATTAGGGATTTCAAAAAATTCACCGCGCAGAAAATTATTCAGATGATGCAGAAAGAAGAAAACCGGCAGTGGATTCTGGATGTCATGAAAGCTGCGGGAGCACAAAACAATGCTAACACGCAGTATCAGTTCTGGATACAGGATGACGGCGCGGAAGAAATCCAAAGCGATAAATTCTTTTTACAAAAATTGACCTACATCCACGAAAACCCGGTACGGGCACAGATAGTTACCGATGCCTGCAGCTATGCCTGGAGTTCAGCCAGGTTGTATGAAAATAATGACTTCCACTTGATTGATCGGTTGGAGCTGTGAATTTGGTTGGTAAGTTTGGATTTGGTCGAGTCAAAAAGACACGACCAAACATTTAGACACGACCAAACATTAGTTTCTCTCTTTACCTTTGTTCGGTCGAGTCTTTTCGCTTTGTTCGGTCGAGTCTTTTGTTCGGTCGAGTCTTTTTGACTCGACCGTTTCCTATAATTTCCTCACCAGTAATCCTTTAAGATAGCGGCCTTCGGGATGTCCCAGGCACAGCGAATGATCCGGCCCGGCTTCCAGTCTGGCCAGCAACTGTAAGTCCACTTGCGCGTCACCCGCCGCTCCCTGCACAATTTTGCAAAACAGCTCTTCTTCGATAAAATTGGAGCAGGAAAATGTCGCCAGCATCCCGCCGCGGACCAGATGCTTCATGGCCTGCATATTGATTTCTTTGTAACCGCGAGAGGCTTTAGGTACATCTCGTTTTGTTTTCGCAAACGCCGGCGGATCAAGAATAATCAGATCAAAACTTTCCCGCAGATCACGCAGATATTGAAACACATCCGCGTCGATCACCGGATGATCCTCTATCGAAAAACCATTGAGACGCATGTGCTCCAAAGCGGCGGAGCAGGCGGATTTGGAGATATCCAGAGAAACGACTTTCTTCGCCCCGCCTGCCGCACAGTAAATCGAGAACGCGCCGGTATAGCAAAAGCAGTTTAAAATAGTTGCGCCATCAGACAGCGCGCCCAGCTTTTCTCGATTGACGCGCTGATCCAGAAAGAAACCCGTTTTCTGCCCGCTGATAAAATCTACATCAAACGAATAACCGTTTTCCATCACCCGTACGGTACCGGTGCGATCTTCACCATAAATAAACCCTTTGCGCTCTTCGAGCCCTTCCAATCTGCGCGAACGCCCGGAGCTTTGTTCGTATATCCTCGTCGGTTTCAGATGAAAGATCAAGGCATCCAGAATATTTTGTTTTTGTTTTTCCATACCAGCCGTGGTCAGGGAGATGGCCAGCGTATCATGATATACATCCACAATCAGGCCGGGGCATCCGTCGCCTTCGGCATTGATCAGGCGATAGGCATTGGTCGTTGTGTTGATCAGCCTCTGACGCAATCGAAACGCCGTATGAACACGCTCATTCCAGAAAGCGGCGTTCACAGCTTTGTCGCAATCCCGGCTTAAGACACGAAAGGATATATCCGTTTTACTGTTGAAAAATCCCAATGCCAGCATCTGTCCTCTGGTATCTCCGGCCAGCACTACATCACCGTCGGACGGCTTGCCGTTAACCTTGTCAATCGCACCGGAGAAGACCCACGGGTGTCCTCGTAAGAGCGCCGCTTCCCTGCCGTTTTTCAGCGTGATCTCGGGATAATTTATTTTCGTCATGATGGCCTATCTAGCTTTTCGTGCTTGAATTTGCAAGCCGGATTGTATTATACAAATCAAAAGGACAAAATTTATGCATGCAGTCATCATGGCAGGCGGAAGAGGCACACGCTTCTGGCCTAGAAGTCGGGAAAAGAAGCCGAAGCACTTACTGGATATTGTCAGCAACCGGACTATTATTCAAGAGACAGTTGACCGCATCAAACCGCTCATCAAACCCAAAAATATTCTGATTGTCACGGGCCGGAAACATGCACGGGAATTGATGCGGCAATTGCCGGAAGTTCCCGCTAAAAATATTCTTATCGAACCAATCGGCCGCAACACAGCCGCCTGCATCGGCCTGGCCGCCGTTCACATTCAGAAAAAAGCCAAAGACGATGTTATGGTTGTCCTACCCTCTGATCACGGCATTGGCGATCCTGAAAGATACAGAACAGTCATTGCCGCGGCAGCCCGGGTCGCCGAGAAAGAAAATACGCTCGTCACCATCGGCATTCAGCCCACCAGCCCGCACACCGGATTTGGCTATATGGAAGGCGGCGCATCCATTGGGCAGGTTGCAGGCCATGCGTTGCTTCGTGTGAAATCTTTCCGCGAAAAACCGGATCGCCGGCAGGCCCAGGCCTTTTTGCAAAGCGGCAATTTCTTCTGGAACAGCGGCATGTTTGTCTGGAAAGCCTCAACGATATTAAACGAGATCGAACGGTTTCTGCCGGATTTATATTCAGGACTGATGACCATCAAATCCTCTCTGGGGAAATCCTCGGAGGCCAAAATCCTATCCACGATCTACAAAGGACTGACGCCGATCTCCATTGATTATGGCGTCATGGAAAAAGCCAAAGACGTGTTTGTGATTCCGGCAAGTTTCGGCTGGAGCGACGTGGGAAGCTGGGATGCCTTGTGGGAAATATCATCCAAGGACGGCCGGGGCAATGCGTTGGCGGGAGGATCTCAAGCTATTTTTGAAAGCACGGAAAATGCTTTGGTTTACAGCCCGAACAAACTGGTGGCGTTGGTCGGCATGAAAGACGTCATTGTGGTTGAAACAAAGGATGCCCTGCTTATTTGTAAAAAAGGTCGATCACAGGACGTCAAAAAAATCGTGGACGCGCTGGCAGCGAAAAAGCTGACACAATATTTATAGGAATTACCCTGCTGCTATTTAAGATAGACCGGTTTTCCTTTCACGGCAAAGGTCCCTTCTTTCAGCTTATCGGTTATAATCCCCAGACTCGTTCGTTCATCATCAAAGGTAATGATCAGAATGTTCGGCTGCCGTCTTTCATGGGTTTTAACGCCGTCAATTTTCTTCAGGATAGTCCCTATCCTTTTACTGGCGCCTCATGAAAAACATCCGGGAATGGTCAATTGTACAATTCTTTCTCCTGCCACGGCAATATTCGCCAGAGACATCAGGAAAATGAACGTTAGAAAAAGACTCGCTATTTTCTTCATTATAAACTCCGCATTTCCTATTTCTTAGTTTAATTACGTCAAGTCCACAAAAGATGCAACGGCAATTTGCGATTGACAGGTCTCGCATGTTTAGCATAGAAAAGCCGATAAAAAGAAAGGAAGACCCCATGACGATTTCTTTATCTTCACCCCTCATTCTGGCTTCCGCCTCGCCGCGCCGCAAAGAACTTTTACGCTCCGTGGGGTTAAAGTTAAAAATTATTCCCGCTCATGTGGATGAAACCTATATTAACGGCGAAAGCCCGCGAACGCACGTTCGAAGGCTTTCAAACGACAAAGCGATGGTGATCGCCCAAAAATATCCGAACGCTCTGGTGCTGGGAGCGGATACCATTGTTGTGATCGACGGCCTGATTTTGGGAAAACCCGAAAATAAAAGCCAGGCGCGGGCAATGCTGGAGCGATTGAGTAATCGTCAGCATACCGTCTTCACCGGCTTTACAATTGCGTCAACCGCTTTCGGGATATCAAGAACCAAAGTCGTCCAGTCAGCCGTGCAATTCAAAAAAATCAGCCCCGAGGAAATGGATTGTTACGTCAACTGCGATGAGCCTTACGACAAAGCCGGGGGCTATGCCGTTCAAGGGATGGGCGCATATTTCATCAAGGCAATCCGAGGCTCTTATACCAATGTCATCGGTTTGCCGCTGTGTGAAGTTTTGGAAGAATTAAAAAGAATTGATGCAATTCATTTCAGGTAGATGATCATGGAAACAGACATCAGCTCTAACGTCAGTTTAATCCGTCAAAGAATGGAAGTCGCCTGCTCGCGCTGCGGACGCGATCCCCGAAGCGTCAGACTAATGGCGGTTTCAAAAACTGTGGCGCCGGAACGCATCCGGCAAGCCCTGGATGCGGGTGTTACCCTGCTGGGAGAAAATTACGTACAGGAAGCCAGGGAAAAGATTCCGGCCATCGGACACGTTGCCGAATGGCACATGATCGGCCACTTACAAACCAACAAGGTTAAATACGTTGTCAACTTGTTTGACTGGATTCATTCCGTTGACCGCTTGGAACTGGCACGGGAACTGGATAGACGAGCAGGTCAGAACAATCGCAGATTAAATGTTTTGATTGAAGTCAATGTCAGCGGAGAGGAATCCAAAAGCGGTATCGAGGCGACACAGGCTTTGGAGCTTGTCCGACAGGTATCCTTATTACCCCATATTAATCTGTGCGGATTGATGACCATGCCGCCCTATTCAGATCATCCGGAAAATTCCCGCCCTTACTTTCAAGCGCTGCGTAAACTGCGCGACGACATTAGTGCCGCCGACATTCCCGGCATTCGCATGGATGAACTTTCCATGGGCATGACCGACGACTTTGAGGTGGCCATAGAAGAAGGCGCAACCATTATCCGCGTGGGCCGCGCAATCTTTGGCAATAGAATGAATAAATAAGGTTGTGTGAATTTCGTAACACAAGTTACGGCGAATTGACGATTATCCCGCAGTCGCGGGATTAAATATTGATGGAATCAAATTGGTAAAACAGTTAACAGAACACTTTCCAATCTTTTTACTATCTCTTCATCTTCCAGCCCGGACGAAAAATCATTCAGCCATTTTCTGATGTAGGAAAGATCGATGTCCGGCATTCTCAGCAATATTCCCCTTACGTCTTCAACGTCACGAGACCTGCCTGCAACAATTTTATGAATAACAACGTCTTCAGGCGCAGCAAAAAAAACATCTTGATTACGCATCCGGACTTTTTTTGCCTGAGCTATCGCCTGCTGCTCATAGGGCGAGAAAGAAAAAATAAAATCAACCCTTATTCCCGTTTCTTCATGAATCGCCGGCAAAACCATCGTTTTGCTCACAAAGCTTTTAATATTTTCCGGCAAAATTTTAAGCGTAAGATCGCTGGCCATCGAAATAACATCTTCTATTTTGTCAACATCGACGCCAAGTGTGATGTCAATGTCACGCGTTAAGCGCGGTTCGCCGTATAGCAAAACAGCCTGTCCGCCTATCAGCATATAGGGGATATTACGTCGTTTGAGCTCTGAACTTATGGAACAGATGATTTTTTCGAACATGAATTAAGTATCCTGACCATCTTGATGTCAACTTCTATTCCCTCCAGCGGGTCCGGGAAGGGGATTATTCCTAGACCTATCGCCTCTTCCCACATGGCGGAAAAAATTTTAAACGCTTTTTTTTGAGGAATTTGGCCTTCGCTACGTGCAAACGAATCCTCTAATTCCTGCAAAATATGACCATTCTTTACCATCAGAATACCTGTAACCTCGTTTATTTGCGGTAGTGATTTAAGTTACATCAATCACCCTGTTCTGTCCATAAAAAAAGCCCGCCTGATATTCTCAGACGGGCTTCATGTTTTAAATCCGGCGGCACCTACTCTCCCACACAGTCGCCCATGCAGTACCATCGGCGCGAAGGAGCTTAACTTCCGTGTTCGAGATGGGAACGGGTGTGACCTCCTCGCGATAGCCACCGAAATTTATCTTATAAATGCAT
>Ga0209310_1001878_pt1 | contig 14469 bp, 13 predicted proteins | sample AD_UKC030_MetaG_FD_184415 | JGI IMG/M metagenome (GOLD analysis project Ga0209310, IMG submission 184415) | Active sludge microbial communities of municipal wastewater-treating anaerobic digesters from USA - AD_UKC030_MetaG (SPAdes) (version 2) | ecosystem: Engineered > Bioreactor > Anaerobic >... | reverse complement strand
CTGTCGACCTCGACCTCGACGGGTGTCAGCAGTCTCTCGACTGGCCTGAGCAGCGTTAGCACCGGTGTCAGCAGCTTGTCGACCGGCCTGAGCAGCGTGAGTACGGGTGTGTCGTCCCTGAGCACGGGCCTGAGCACTACCAACAGCGGGCTCATAAGCTTGTCGACTTCCACGTCAACCGGGATTAGCAGTTTGTCGACGAGTTTTAGTAGCGTAAGTACAGGATTCTCATCACTAAGTACCGGTATAAGCAGCTTAAGTACAGGCCTTAATTCTACAAATTCGTCGCTATCAACCTTGTCTTCGGCGGTGTCGCCTATTGTTGATGCTCAAAATGTGGCTACGCCCAGAGGGGCTACGGTTGTGGCGAGCATTGCCGGGGGTGCCGCTGGCTCTGGAAGTATTCTTACGCAGGGTCGGAGCTTTGATAACACGGTGGTGCAGACCGTTTCCAGCGCTGCTGGCTGTTCCGTAGCCAATGGTGTTGACACAACGGCTACCGGCACCTGCGCGGGGGCCGGGACGCTGATTGGGGTTAACGGTGCGACTCGCACAGTTGTTGCGACTGGAGCTACAGCATACGGGGCGCAATCGCTGGCGCAGGATACGAATACCACTGCGATCGGTTTCCGGGCGACTGCGAAGTATGCTGGATCGGTTGCCATCGGCTATCAAGCGCAGGCTATTGCAGATCCTGCTACGGCTGTTGGTGCAAATTCACTCGCTTCAGGCAATGATTCTGTGGCTTTGGGTGCGGGAGCTCAGGCGACCGCCGATCGTTCGGTAGCTTTGGGCGCGTATTCTGTGGCAAATCAACCCAATACCGTTTCCGTGGGGGCGCCAGGCTCGGAACGCAGGATTACCAACGTGGCGCCTGGCGTATATGCAACCGACGCGGTCAACGTTTCTCAACTTCAAGGAGTGCAACAAAATATCGACAATGTCGCCAACATTGCTTATTCCGGTATTGCCATGAGCTTTGCCATGTCGGGTGCCTACATGCCAAGTCTCGAGCCTGGCGAGAAAGCGCTCGGGCTGGGGGTCGGTGCATTCCAGAGTCGTAGTGCGGTTGCGCTCAACTTCAAGCAGATGGGTGAGGATGGCAAAATGTCCTGGGGCGCGGGCGTATCTTCAACCGGGGATCAGTGGGGTATGAACGTGGGTGTTGGCTGGAAGTGGAAATAATCATCCGTCAATCATTTTGATGTTTTTTCCAATCAGGTGATGCGCCTGTTTTGATGGGCGCCATTTTTCTAGTCAGAGTGACATGCGTATTGGAATTTCCACGCTCAGTACGGCAGAACAGAATATTTGGTCTGCCGGTATTACACAGAACGCACTGTTTCTGGCGAAACTGCTGCGGAGCATTCCCTTTGTCCGCGACGTGGTGTTGCTGGATGCCGGCAGCGAAGACTGTCTTGGTCCTCAGGTAGACCTCGACTGGTTTGGCACGCGCATGCTCAAACTACGGGACGCTACTGATTGTGTTGATGTCATAATTGAAATGGTGGGGGCAATTGATACCGCTTGGCTTCAATTGCAGCAGGCAAGGGGTAAAAAGACGGTTTGGTATTGTGTGGGGCATCCCTACTCTGGCTTGGTGGAACCTTCTATCTTCAAGGACAGCGGGTTCTTCTTGCTTACTGATCGCCATGATGCAATTTGGCTTTTGCCGGAATATGCGGCTTTCACCCAGATGCTGCGGACACTTCATCGGAGCCCCGTCTTTGAAACACCATACCTTTGGGATCCAGTATTTCTTAAGCTACGTATTGATGAACTGGCTAAATCAGGCTTGCAGTTTGGCTATGCACCGCGTGTCGATAGTCCAAATGGTACGGCTACCCCGGGGTGGAATTTGGCGATATTTGAGCCCAATCTCTCCCCCACGAAATCGGGCCTCATTTCAATGCTGGTAGCGGATGCTGCGTGTCGGAAAGTGCCCGAGTCCATCCGGCAGTTGAATGTGCTTAATACGCAGCACCTGGTGGAGCATCCTACGTTGCTGTATTTTGCCAATGCACTGGATTTGGTGCGCAATCACCGAGCCATATTTACCGGTCGTCACGACACTGCTGGATTTATGATTAACAATCAGATTGATGCTGTTTTGTCGCATCAATGGACGAACGACCAGAACTACCTGTATCTGGATGTCTTGTATGGCAATTATCCACTAATCCACAACTCGCCCTGGCTCAAGGATGCCGGATACTATTATCCCGATTTTGAGGTTCAGGTCGGTGCAACGGAGTTGCTCCGGGCAAAGTTAAATCACTATCGGGATCTAAATGGCTATGCTAAACGCACTTCAAGAGTGTTGGAGCATGTATCAATAAGCCACCAACCCAACGTTTTGGCATTCGCCGACTTGTTGCGGGCTTTATGCCATGATCGGCCACAATGGCTGGAGGCTTGATGAATATGCCCCGACGCCGCTTGCACATTGGTATTACGTTGTTTGTAAGAAAAGGGGCGCAGTCCGTTTGGGAAAACGGCATATTCCAGAACTGTTTTTTTCTGGCCAATCTCCTTCGTCATTCTCCAGTCGTGGCGGATGTGTCACTGGTTTGCAGCGGCGATGGAGATGCGCAGGACAGGGCGCGTTTCCTGGCAGATTCTCCCGTGCCGTGGGTGGACGAACAGCATGCCTTGCAGACACTGGATGTTCTGATTGAGATGAGCAGCACACTCGCCGATGACTGGACGGTGCCGTTTCGTGCGCGCGGGGGAAGGATTATCACCTGTTGTGTTGGCAATGATTTCGTTATTGATGCCGAACGGCTGGCCTACGGATTGCCACATGGCCGGTTGGTACCGCAAACGCAACGTGATGCGGTGTGGACGCTGGAAGAATACCGCAGAACCTGCAAGTCCTACTATGAGGCCTTGTTTCGTGCGCCGGTATCGATCATGCCGCATCTTTGGGCGCCCGATTTCATCAACCGTAACGTTCCACCGGAACAATTCGCTTATCGGCCTGGCCGAAAGCGCTGGCGCGTGGCGATTGTCGAGCCCAATATCTGCCTGGTCAAGACTTGCCATCTGCCGATGCTGGTCTGCGAATCAGCTCACCGCAGGAACGCTGACGCCCTCGAGCGGGTATGTGTATTCAATACCGCGCACCTCAAGGATCACCCAGTCTTCAATCCGTTCGCCAATAGCCTTGATATCGTGCGCCATGGACTGTCCGTATTTGAAGGGCGATTGCCAATGGTTGAAATCCTTCCGCATCTCGCGGATGTACTGGTTTGTCATCAATGGGAAAATGCCCAAAACTATGTCTATTACGAAGCGCTCTACGGCGGATTTCCTTTGATTCACAACTCGGATCTGCTGCAGGACTGCGGCTATCGCTACCACGGTTTCGATTGTGAGGAAGGTGGGCGAGCGCTAATTAGCGCCTGGCAAACCCATGATTCGCAGTTGGCTACGTACAGTGAACGCGCTCGGCGATATCTGGATATGCTTGATCCGGCTAACCCCACCAATATACGAATCTATAGCGATGCCCTACTGCAAGTGCTTGAATCCTGAGCGAGTGGACGTGTTTCATTCATCGAATGACCTGACTTCTTCATTTTTGCGTTGCCGGCGCAATCTCGGCTATCTGGTGTTGTTGGCGGCATGCGGCGCAGGTCTTGCTCACGCACAAAGCGTACTTGCCCCGCCACAGCCTGCGCGGGTGCAGAACGCACTAACCACGGCAGCGACCAATGTCGGGCTAACCGCGTGCAAGCCAGCCCTGGATCGCCTTTCGACGCTTGCCATCAATGGCACGAAAAATAACGATGTGCTGCTCGATTGGGATCGCAAACGTCCGGCCACTAGTCCGGTGTTTGCGATGATCGGACTTGAATACCCCAATGGTGGTGCCGCGATGTCCATCACAACCATACCCGATGGTGCGGGTGGCTGCTCTGTTGCTGCCGAGCGCATTTCCTCGGCACCGGTCGCCTGCGAGGCCGTGGCGGGACAGGAGTTGAACGGCTATCGCGCCACGCGCCTGCTATCGAACATGACCGTTTACACGGACGGCAAGGATCCCAATTCGACCGTGTCGTTGATCGACACCCCTCCGGGGTGTCTTGTTATTCGGCGCTATATCGAATTCAACTGGAAGGCGCGCAGCAAATGAGGCAGAACGCGCTCAGACGACCGCGCCGTCCTCGTTGGCGCCTTCAATGATCTTCTTCGGCTTGATGAACTGTTCGCGCGAGACGCCCAGCCACATGACCAGCGGGCTGGCGACCAGCACCGAGGAGTAGATGCCGAAACAGATCCCGATGGTCAGGGCCATGGCGAAGTAGTGCAGGGTTTCGCCGCCGAAGATCAGCATCGACAGCACCATCAGCTGGGTGCTGCCGTGCGTGATGATGGTCCGGCTGATGGTGCTGGTGATGGCGTGGTCGAGTACCTGCGGCGTACTCAGGCCGCGCACCTTCTTGAAGGTTTCGCGCACGCGGTCGAAGACGACGACCGACTCGTTGACCGAGTAGCCGAGCACGGCAAGTATGGCGGCCAGCACCGACAGCGAGAATTCCCACTGGAAGAAGGCGAAGAAGCCAAGAATGATGATGACGTCGTGCAGGTTGGCGATGATGGCCGAGACCGAGAAGCGCCATTCGAAGCGGAACGCCAGGTAGAGCACGATGCCAATGACCACCAGCAGTAGCGCCATCGCTCCGTTTTCGGCGAGTTCCTTGCCGACCTGCGGGCCGACGAATTCGACGCGGCGCAGCTGGGCGCCCGGTGCCTCAGCTTCCAGCGACTTCATCACCGCTTCGCCGAGTTGCGAGGTGTTCTGGTCGCCCTTGAGCGGCAGGCGGATCATGACGTCCTGCGACGAGCCGAAGTTCTGTACCGAGAAGTCGCTGAAGCCGGCCTTGCCGAGCGCGCCACGAATCTTTTCGAGATCGGCGGCCTGCTGGTAGTGCGTTTCGATCAGCGTGCCGCCGGTGAACTCGACCGACAGGTGCAGGCCCTTGCTGAAGAGAAACACCACGGCCAGCAGGAAGGTCACCAGCGAAATGATGTTGAACTTCAGCGCATGGCGCATGAAGGGGATGTCTTTTTTGATGCGGAAAAATTCCATGACCGTTTTCCCTTATTTCTGGCCGTTGACCGTAGCAGAGCCGGTGCTGTTGCCTGGTTTCCAGATCTGGCCGATGGCCACCTTGGTCAGCTTCTTCTGGCGGCCATAGATCAGGTTCACCAGGGAACGCGAGACGACGACCGAGGAGAAGATCGAGGTCAGGATGCCGAGGCAGTGCACCACGGCGAAGCCGCGGATCGGGCCGGAACCGAAGATGAGCAGGGCGAGGCCGGCGATCAGCGTGGTGATGTTGGAGTCGAGAATGGTCCCGAAAGCGCGTTCGTAGCCTTCCGAAATCGCCGCCTGCGGCGGCATGCCGGCACGCAGCTCTTCGCGTATCCGTTCGTTGATCAGCACGTTGGCGTCGATCGCCATACCGAGCGTCAGCGCGATGGCGGCGATGCCGGGCAGGGTCAGCGTCGCCTGCAGCAGCGACAGCAGGGCGATCAGGAACAGCAGGTTGGAGGCCAGCGCCAGCACCGAAACGACGCCGAAGATCTGGTAGTAAAGGATCATGAAGACGGCGATGGCGGCGAAGCCCCACATCGTCGAATGGAAACCCTTCCTGATGTTGTCGGCGCCGAGCGAGGGGCCGATGGTGCGCTCCTCGACGATGTCCATCGGTGCCGCCAGCGAACCGGCGCGCAGCAGCAGGGCGGTGTCGTTGGCTTCGCTGGTGGTCATGCGGCCGGAAATCTGCACGCGGCCGCCGCCGATTTCGGTGCGGATGACCGGGGCGGTGACGACTTCGCCCTTGCCCTTTTCGATCAGCAGGATGGCCATGCGCTTGCCGACGTTGTCGCGCGTGATGTCCTTGAAAATGCGGGCGCCGGCGGAGTCGAGCGTCAGGTGGACGGCAGGTTCCTGGGTCTGGTTGTCGAAGCCGGGCTGGGCATCGGTCAGGCGGTCGCCGGTCAGGACGACCTGCTTCTTGACCAGCAGCGGCTGGCCGCCGCGTTCGTTGTAGACCTCGGTGCCGAACGGCGGGTTGCCGGCCAGCGCGGCTTCCAGCGCGCCGGGGGAATCGTCGACCATGCGGATTTCGAGGGTCGCGGTGCGGCCCAGGATGTCCTTGGCCTTGGCGGTGTCCTGCACGCCCGGCAACTGGACGACGATGCGGTCGGAGCCCTGCTGCTGGATCACCGGTTCGGCGACGCCGAGTTCGTTGATCCGGTTGTGCAGCGTCGTGATGTTCTGCTTCAGGGCGAATTCGCCGATTTTCAGCTGGGCCTGCGGTTTCAGCGTGGCGACCAGCCGGAGGTCGCTGCCTTCGCCTTGGTCGGTGATGAGCAGATCAGGCTGGCTGTCGGAGATTGCGTTGCGCGCCTTGTCGCGGGTTTCGGCGTCGCGGAACTTGACGACCAGGCGGTCGCCCTCGCGGCTGACGCCGGCATGGCGCAGGTTCTTGTCGCGCAGCACGGTGCGCAGATCGGCCGAGATCGAGTCGAGGCGCTTGGTCAGCGCGCCCTTCATGTCGACCTGCAGCAGGAAGTGAACGCCGCCGCGCAGGTCGAGGCCGAGGTACATCGGCAGCGCGTGCAGTGCGGTCAACCAGCCGGGAGAGGCCGAAAGCAGGTTGAGGGCGACGACGTATTGCGGGTCGGCGGGATCGGGATTGAAGGCCTTCTCGAGAACGTCCTTGGCCTTCAGCTGGGTATCGGTGGTCGCGAAGCGAGTCTTGACGCCGTTGAAGTCGAGCTGGATGCCGTCATGGGTGATGGCGGCCGCCTTCAAGGCTTCCTCGACGCGGGCCAGGCTCCTCTGGTCGACCTTGATCGTCGCCTTGGCGCTGGAAACCTGCACCGCCGGCGATTCGCCGAAGAAGTTGGGCAGGGTGTAGACGAAGCCCAGCACCAGCGCGATGGCGACGGTGATGTACTTCCATAGGGGGTAGCGATTCATAGCGGCTTCAAAGCGAAAAAGGCGGCCCGCGGCCGCCTCTTGGGGGTGATTACAGCGACTTCAGCGTGCCCTTGGGCAGAACCAGGCCGATGGCCGGCTTTTGCACGACGACTTCGGTGCCTTCGGCGATTTCGAGGGTCACGTAGTTTTCGCCAATCTTGACCACCTTGCCGACCAGGCCGCCACCGGTGACGACTTCATCGCCCTTGGCGATCGCGGCGATCAGCGCCTTGTGCTCCTTCGCCTTCTTCATCTGCGGGCGCACCATCAGGAACCACAGCACGGCGAACATCAGGATCATCGGCAGCAACTGCATCAGGCCACCGGTCGGGTCGGATGAAGCGGCGGCGGTCTGGGCGTGGGCAAGACTAATCATTGGGAACTCCTGAAAGCGAATAATTCGAAACGCCGCATTCTATCACTGCCCGGACGAACGATCGCAGGCAAAGGCAATCGCCCAGTCGTTGAGCGTGCCGGCCTCGATGGCGGCGCGCATTTCGGCCATGATGGTCTGATAGAAATGCAGGTTGTGGATGGTGTTGAGCATGCTGCCGAGGATCTCGCCGGCGCGGAACAGGTGGTGCAGGTAGGCGCGGCTGAAGTTTCTGCAGGTGTAGCAGGTGCAGGAGGGATCGAGCATGCCGGTGTCGGTCTTGTGCCGGGCGTTCTTGATCTTGATGTCGCCGAAACGGGTGAACAGGTGCCCGTTGCGGGCGTTGCGCGTCGGCATCACGCAGTCGAACATGTCGATGCCGGCTTTGACCGAATGCACCAGGTCTTCCGGCGTGCCGACGCCCATCAGGTAGCGCGGCTTGTGCGCCGGCATCTTCGGTGCGACGTGGGCGAGGATGCGCGCCATGTCTTCCTTTGGCTCGCCGACCGAAAGGCCGCCGATGGCCATGCCGTCGAAGCCGATGTTATCGAGTCCAGCCAGCGATTCGTCGCGCAGGTCTTCATACATGCCGCCCTGGACGATGCCGAACAGGGCGTTGCCGTTTTCCAGCTTGTTATGCTCGGCGTGCGAACGCTGCGCCCAGCGCATGCTCAGTCGCATCGACTTGGCAGCTTCGTCGCGCGTTGCCGGGTAGGGTGTGCATTCGTCGAAGATCATCACGATGTCGGAATTCAGCGCGTGCTGGATCTGCATCGAGATTTCCGGGGTCAGGAAAAGTTTGGCGCCGTCGATCGGCGACGAGAACTTGACGCCTTCCTCGGTGATCTTGCGCATGGCGCCGAGCGAGAAGACCTGGAAGCCGCCGGAGTCGGTGAGGATCGGCTTCTGCCAGCCCATGAAGTCGTGCAGGCCGCCGTGGGCGTGGATGACGTCCAGCCCCGGCCGCAGCCAGAGGTGGAAGGTGTTGCCGAGGCAGATCTGCGCGCCGATGTCATTGAGCGCCTGCGGCGTCATCGCCTTGACCGTGCCATAAGTGCCGACCGGCATGAAGACGGGCGTCTGGACGACACCGTGGGTCAGCGTCAGCGTACCGCGGCGCGCGGCGCCGTCGGTCTTGAGAAGTTCAAACTGCATCGGATTTTTCCAGGAGCATGGCGTCGCCATAGCTGAAGAAGCGGTAGCGTTCGGCCACGGCGTGGGCGTAGGCGGCGCGGATATTGGCGTAGCCGGCGAAGGCCGAAACGAGCATGAGCAGCGTCGATTTCGGCAGGTGGAAGTTGGTGATCAGCCGGTCGACCACCTTGAAGTGGTAGCCGGGGGTGATGAAGATATCGGTTTCGGCTGCGCCGGCGCGGACCGTGCCGGCTTCTGGGTTTTCCAGACTCGCGGCCGATTCCAGCGCGCGCAGGCTGGTCGTGCCGACGGCGATGACGCGGCCGCCGGCGGCGCGGGTGGCGGCTATGGCGGTAGCGGTGGCCGGTGGAATCTCGAAGCGCTCGCTGTGCATCTTGTGCTCGGCGATTCGGTCAACGCGCACCGGTTGGTAGGTGCCGGCGCCAACGTGCAGGGTCAGGAAGGCGGTATTGACGCCTTGGGCGCGCAGGGTTTCCAGCATCGCCTCGTCGAAATGCAGACCGGCGGTCGGCGCGGCGACGGCGCCCGGCGCGCGGGCATAGACCGTCTGGTAGCGCGTTTCATCGGCGCCTTCGGCCGGGTGATCGATATAGGGCGGCAGCGGCAGCTTGCCGTGCTGCTCGGCCAAATCCCAGAGGCTGTTGCGGTCGACGGTCTCCAGAGCAAAGAATTCGCCGCTGGCCCCGGCGCGCCCGGTGACGACGACCTCGAAGGCGTCGGCCAGTTTCAAGCGGGTGCCCGGCTTGGGCGATTTGCTGGCGCGCACCTGGGCGATGGCGTGCGTGGCGTCGACGATGCGTTCGAGCAGCACCTCGACCAGGCCGCCGCTTTCCTTTAGCCCGAAGAAACGCGCCTTGATGACGCGCGTGTCGTTGAAGACGAGCAGATCGCCGGCCTTGAGCAGCGTCGGCAGGTCGGCAAACTGGCGGTCGGCGAGGTGTTGGCCGCAGACGTGCAGCATCCGGCTGCCGCTACGTTCGGCAGCCGGATGCTGGGCGATCAGTTCGGGCGGAAGGGGGAAGTCGAAGTCGTCGACGGTCAATGCCATGGAGTCAGCAGCGCGGCCCCTGCCCGGTGGGTGCGCTGCCGCTCACTGGCCGGGGTTCCGCATTTTTTCGCCGAACATCTGCGCGACGGCGAGTTGGTGGCCGAGCAGTGCCTTTTCGAAAGATTCGGGCTGCACTCGGCATTCGTATTCCGTCGTCGACGAGAAGCCGCCGATGCCGCCAACGCCGCCTGCTCCACTGAGGCGGGCGGCGATACTGACGACATTGAGTGCCACCAGCGCAACGTTCTTCGCCGTATCGACCGTCTTGGTACCGTCGCTGGTGGTGTTGACCAGCTCGCCGATATCGCCGGTCTCGGCGATCTCCTTGAGCGCCACCAGGGCCTTGTTGCCCTCCGGGGTGATGAAGGCGTAGCGCGAGACGAAGTCCACGAAGCTCGCCGCCGCCCGCGTCGACACCTTGCCGCCGCTCCAGAAACTGGTGTCCGGTGTCAGCTGGCCGCCAAGTACCGTCAGGCGCACCTTGAGAATGCTGGCGCCAAGTTTCTTGGCGATCTTTTCCTCGATGAATTGCGCCTGGCCGGCGGAGAAGCCACCCGAGAAGCGGGTGCCGAAGGTCAGGAAATCATCCTTCTTGGGTTTGGTGAACGGGGGCGTGAAGGTAGGAATGAACTGGGTCTCGTCGCTCAACTGAAGCGGCAATCCCTGGGCGGTGAAGAACAGGCCCTTGCCGGCCGCGGCATCCTGTTCGCTGGGAACCGGCGTAATGCCATTGGCGGCCAGTTCGGCGAATTCCGGCAGTGCCTTCAGTTCTTCCGCGGTGACGACCTCGATGCCCTGTGCCTTGAGCTGTTCGACCGTCTGCTGGTAAAACTTGTCGGTGATCGACTGATATTGTTCATTGTTGCTGCCGACCAGCTTGATCGAGACGTCCGAATCGGCGCCGATCATCGCTTCCAGCCCGCTCAGCGACTTCGTGTATTTCAGCTCGCTGACGAAATCGACCATGTAATTGGTGATGACGACGCGCTTGATGGCGGGCAGATATTCCGGGTTGTCGACCTTGACGAACTTTTCTGCCTGAACCTTGATGTCGCCGGCCGGATCAAGGTCGGCGGCGGCCACGGAGCCGAACATCAGGCAGCAGGCGGCAGCCAGGAGCGCGTTTTTCGCTGGTGTATTCATTTTGAATGTCTCTACGGGTTTGGGATAGCGGTGATTCTAGCAACCCTGAGCGCAGGATCAATGACGTATACGTACAAAGATCGTTGTCGAAATGAATAAGGCTTTCCGCGAGGAAAGCCTTAAGTGTTTGGTGCCCCGAGCCGGACTCGAACCGGCACACCTTTCGGCGGCGGATTTTGAATCCGCTGCGTCTACCGATTCCGCCATCGGGGCGAATGGAGCGCGGATTATCCCTGAATCACTTCTTCGGTTCAAGCGCCTCGGCGCACGGGAAGGTTTTCGAGAGCGCGCCGGCGACCAGGGTGGCGGTGCTGCCTTCCGGATTTGGCGGTTGCCGTTCGAGGTGGGCGAGGACCGCGCGTACCATGCGGTAAGAGAGGTCGCGGCCGGCCGGCAGGCAGAAAGCATTGAGCTTGACGCCGACCGAGTCTGCCAGGAAGTCGCTGATCGCGTAGCCGTCGGCAAAACCCTCGACGTAGGCTATGCAGCGCGCCGCCTTGGGCGAACTGTAGGGGTCGAGCCGGCTGCTCTTGGCGTAGGCATCTTCGGCAGCCTGGCAGTCGTCGCGCAACTCCTTGCCGGTATAGGCGTGCGCCGAAAAGGCGAATAACGCGGCCAGAATCAGTAAGCACTTCATGCTTGTTCGAACCAGCTGAGTTTGGCGTGCAGATTGACGACGCTGCCGACGACGATCAGTGCCGGTGGTTTGATGCCGGTTTCCTCGATGCGGTGCGGCAGCGTGCCGAGCGTGGCGAGCAGGGTCTGCTGCGTCGGCAGGGTGCCGTTGCGGATGACGGCCGCCGGGGTCAGCGAGGGCAGGCCGTGGTTGATCATCTGGCGGCAGATTTCGCCGGCGGCGCCGATGCCCATGTAGAAGACGACGGTCTGGTTGGGTCGGGCGAGCGCCGCCCAATCGAGGTTCACCGTGCCGTCCTTGAGATGGCCGGTGACGAAGGTGACGGCCTGGGCGTGGTCGCGATGGGTCAGGGGGAAGCCGGAGTAGGCGGCGCAGCCGGCGGCGGCGGTGACGCCGGGAACGACTTCGAAGGGAATGCCGGAAGCGGCGAGCGTCTCCAGTTCCTCGCCACCGCGCCCGAAGATGAAGGGGTCGCCACCCTTGAGGCGGACCACCGAAAGCCCTTCGCGCGCCAGGTCGACGAGCAGGGTGTTGATCGATTCCTGCGGCAGCGTGTGCTTCGAGGCTTCCTTGCCGGCGTAGATGCGGCGGGCGTCGGGGCGCGCCAGATCCATGATGCCGTCGCCGACGAGGTGGTCGAAGACCAGCACATCGGCCTGGGCGATCAGGCGGGCGGCCTTGACGGTGAGGAGGTCGGGGTCGCCGGGACCGGCGCCGATCAGCCAGACCTTGCCGGCCGCGAGAGTGTTTCGATTGTCCATGGTGCCCTTGTGTCTTTGGGCGCACATCCTAATGCGGGAAACTGCGCCTGCCAATAGGAAGCGACGGGTATTGTTTTGAGACTAGTCATAACGAACTATACGCATAGTTACATATAACTATAACCGATTGAATATTAACAATTTCTCATGCACCCCCGTGCGACAAAAGCTTGATTAGCATCAAGGATGCCTGCCGGGGTCAGGTTCAACCTAGCGCCCATCGCGTTGGGGAATAACGCGCCTTGTTTTGTTCTAGGAGAGGAAGATGAAAAAAACCGTAGTGGGGATGATTGCAATGACTGCCATGGCTGCAGCCATGGGTTCCGCGTTCGCTCAGGAGGCAGCCAAGGCGGCTCCTTCCATGACGGCCGAGGAAAAGGAGCAGGCCAAAAAGATCTATTTCGAGCGTTGTGCCGGCTGTCACGGCGTGCTGCGCAAGGGCGCCACCGGCAAGAACCTCGAACCGCACTGGTCCAAGAAGGACAAGGACGGCAACGTGACCGAAGGCGGCACCCTGAAACTGGGTCAGCAACGCCTTGAGAAGATCATCGGTTACGGCACCGACGGCGGCATGGTGAACTTCGACGACATCCTGACCAAGGAAGAAATTTCCCTGATGTCGAAGTACATCCAGAACCAGCCGGATGTACCGCCGGAGTTCAGCCTCAAGGATCAGCTGGATTCCTGGAAAGTCATCGTGCCGGTCAAGGACCGTCCGACCAAGCAGATGAACAAGCTGAACCTGAAGAACATTTTCTCGGTCACCCTGCGCGATACCGGCGAAGTTGCCTTGATCGATGGCGACACCAAGGAAATCGTCAACGTCGTCAAGACCGGTTACGCGGTCCATATTTCCCGCCTCTCCGCTTCCGGCCGTTATGTTTACGTGATCGGCCGCGATGGTCGGGTGTCGTTGATCGACCTGTGGATGGAAAAGCCGGCAGTTGTGGCTGAAGTCAAGATTGCCTTCGATGCGCGCTCTATTGATACCTCCAAGTTCAAGGGTTTTGAGGATAAATATGCGATTGCCGGTGGTTACTGGCCGCCGCAATACACGATCATGGATGGCGACACGCTGAAGCCGCTCAAGGTGGTTTCCACTCGGGGCGTTACCGTTGACGGCGATTACCATCCTGAACCGCGTGTGGCGTCCATCGTTTCTTCGTTCATCAAGCCGGAATGGGTCGTCAACATCAAGGAAACCGGCCAGATCCTGCTGGTCGATTACTCCAACATCGAAAACCTGAAGACCACTACCATCGGTTCCGCCAAGTTCCTGCATGATGGCGGTTGGGATGCTTCCAAGCGCTACTTCCTGGTGGCCGCCAACGCCTCCAACAAGATCGCTGCGGTCGACACCAAGACCGGCAAGCTGGCAGCGCTGGTCGATGTCGCCAAGATCCCGCACCCGGGGCGCGGCGCCAACTTCACGCATCCGAAATTCGGTCCGGTCTGGGCCACGGGCCACCTCGGCGCCGATGTCGTGACGCTGATTTCGACGCCCTCGGATGAAAAGAAGAACGCCAAGTTCAAGGAACACAACTGGAAAGTCGTCCAGGAAGTGAAGCACGTACCGGGCAACCTGTTCGTCAAGACGCATCCGAAGTCGGCCAACCTGTGGGCGGATTCGCCGCAGAACCCGGACAAGGACCTGGCCGAGTCGGTTTCGGTCTGGGACAAGTCCGACCTGTCCAAGCCGAAGGCCGTGCTGAACGTGGCCAAGGATTCCGGCCTGCCGGCAACCAAGGCGACCAAGCGCGCCGTGCATCCGGAATACAGCGCCGACGGCAAGGAAGTCTGGATTTCGCTGTGGGGTGGCAAGGTCGACCAGTCCGCCATCGTTGTCTATGACGATGCGACGCTGAAGGTCAAGAAGGTGATCACCGATCCGAAGATGATCACCCCGACCGGCAAGTTCAACGTCTATAACACCCAGCACGACATCTACTGATCGCCTGGCGATTATTTGATTTGACACATGGTTACGGGGGCGCAAGCCCCCGTAACATATGAAACACCAGTTGCGGGATGACGAGCGATCTCGTCATCACCGACATTTTTGTGGAGATGACCACGATGAAAAAAAGTTTTGTAACGCTGGCCGTGACCGGCGCCTTTCTCGCACTCGGTTCCCAGGCTGCGCTGGCTGCGCCCGACTGGAGCAAGGTGCCGAAGACGGATATCTATGTTTTCCACCCCGGGGCGACGCCGATCGAATGGGTTAACGGCAAGGGCGAGCACAGCGGTGCCAGCGGCCTCAAGAAGGGCGAGGCCTGCGCCGGTTGCCACGTCGAGGACGGCAAGCTGAGCCTCGACCTCAAGCGCCTGGCGAGCAAGGAACTGGAACCCAAGGGC
>Ga0209310_1001864_pt1 | contig 14582 bp, 11 predicted proteins | sample AD_UKC030_MetaG_FD_184415 | JGI IMG/M metagenome (GOLD analysis project Ga0209310, IMG submission 184415) | Active sludge microbial communities of municipal wastewater-treating anaerobic digesters from USA - AD_UKC030_MetaG (SPAdes) (version 2) | ecosystem: Engineered > Bioreactor > Anaerobic >... | reverse complement strand
CCGCTTCGGCTTTTTCCAATGTCTCCTGGGTCGGCTGACAGGAATTAATGAGGATAATTCCCGCATGTTCCTTGAGGCTGGCAACGGCGACGATATTCTGATGTACCTGACGGGTGATCCAGATGTAACCATCCTTGGAGTTGCCCATGACATCACTTAGGAGGTCTCCTGTGTACCCTCCTGTAACTTCTTTGCTTAGGTAATCTTTGCCGCACTTGACCTCTAACCCAAGCGTTTGAACTATTTTTTCAATTTTCATCATTGAATCCTTTGTAAAAAATTATGGCGTTTGAATTGTCATTTTCAGATGAGTGCCTCTACCGACCTCCGAGGTAATATGGAAATCATCGGAATAATTTTTTATATTGCAAAGTCCCATGCCCGCGCCGAAGCCCATTTCCCGAATTTTTTGATCGGCGGTGGAATAACCTTCCTGCATAGCCAAATCAATATTGGGAATTCCCGGACCTTCGTCGATCACCTCGATGTGCACCACACCGGCATTGACTATCAGGTTCACGATGGCTTTTTTGGCATAAGAGACGACATTGATTTCCGCCTCGTAAGAAACGATGGCCGCTTTGCGGACGATATCACCGGGAATTCCTAATTTTTTCAGAATGGACTTAATGTTGGTTGATACAATACCGGCGGAATTAAAATTTCCGCCCTCGATATTAAAACTGCCCGAATACAGGTTTTGATTAGTTTCGCCCACTGGTATTTTCAACTTTTGGCAGGCAACCGACAATGCCTTTCATATAAAGGCGGCCCGCTGTTTCGAATAGAATGTATTTTGTGGCTAAGATGGGGATTTTAAGTTCTCTGGCTAATGCGATTGTTTCGGATGAAGGTTTTTTACCTCGCACGAGAATAATAGCGGCTATGTCCAGCACGTTGGCGGTTCGAATCACTTGAGTGTTTGTCAATCCGGTGAGTAGAAGGCTGCCGGCTTTAGCAAAGGCCAGCACATCGCTCATCAGATCTGCACCGAAGGCTGTTTTTACTTCGAGATCAAGAATATCGTCACCTACAATGACTTCCGCATCCAGAATATCTTTTACTTCACTCAGTTTCAAAGGCTACTCCTCATCAATCAGCAAAATAGTTAGACTGCAGTTGTTGAACGATCTCTGTTGTTCATATCTTTCTGAATCTTAAAGTGTTTCCTATCATGGCTGATGATTTGATGTCAATAAGATTAAATTGTTTTACGCTTTTTATTTAGAAAAAAAAATGTTATTCACAAACACAGAATAATGAACAGGTCGGAGGGGGGCTATAATTTTTTGCGTGGTTTGAAGCTCAAAGAAAACAATATTTTAAAAATAGTCGAAGACAGTCTGGCGAAACTGTCCCCGCGTGATAATGTTGAAGTCATCCTGAGATCATCCCTTGAAGATGAAACGGTATGGATTGACCATGAACAAATGGTCAGCGCTTTGCTTGATTTGGAACAAAACGCTATGGAGGCTATGTTGGCTGATGGTTTGTTGACGATCATACTAGCAGGAGACGAACGTCAAGTGGTCATCGAACTGACCGATACGGGCAAAGGGATTGCCGAAGAAAACATGCCGCTTCTTTTCACGCCGTTTTTTACCACCAAGCCGGCTGGCGATGGAACCGGCCTGGGACTAGCGTCGGCTTATGCCGTCGTTAAAGCCCATCGCGGGAATATTTCCATTACATCCAACACCGATCCGAAAAAAGGGCCGACCGGCACCACGGTCAGGATAACAATTCCTCGGCGGCAGGTGTTGCAGGATAAACAAGCCAGACTGATCGTTCATGAAGAAGAGTAGGTTGAAAGTAGAAAGTAAAATGAATTTTTTGACCTTGAACCTTCGCTTATACTCTTTCCACCTTCACAATCTTGTTTCGGGCGTTGAGGTCGGCCACCAATTCCCGGATATAGACCATCCGCATCGGTTCACCCCTAATCAGATCGGCGACCTGATTAGGGTTAATGGCCGTTCCCACGATAAGTTGAATATCATCCGCAGCCAGAAAATAGCGGGCCAGACGAGTGGCGGCGTCGTTGTCCTTGGGCAGATCATGAATCGTTTTTGCGCCGCGCATAATCTCCAGGGTCTGGCCGATGGTTAAGATGCCTTCTGTGACCAAGTCAATGCCTTGGAGTGAGGCAGTGGGCGGTGATCCTTTTTTTTTGGGTTCTTCGCTGGTGCGCTTCCAGGGGGGAACCCATTCGACTTCCAGTTTTTCGTTCAGAATACGAGCCGCCATCTGAGCCGTGCTGCCGCCACAGATTATTTTAGCCCCTTCAGCGGTCATGAGTCGCGAGATCGCGAATGCATCCATGTCTTTGTTGGTAGGTGGTCCGGTCAGCACGCAAATGGAAAGCGCGGGGCGAACTTTCATGGAAATGACTGTGGCGTCGTCTCCCGGTTTGTCACTATAAAGTTTCATGCAGGTTTTGGACAGCGCTTCGGTCAATTTCACGGTATCCACACCGGTCTGCACAAAACGTTTTACAGCTGTGGCTACATTGTTCCATCCCCAGCCCAGGCGGTAAATACCGCCCAATCCGGCGTGCGTGTAACCGTCGCTGATTAAAACCATGTAATCGTTTTCCATTAATTCGAAATGCGCTTCTGTGATGATTCTGCCTTTGACCTGACGTTCTTCAGTGGGAAGGGTGACGAGCGCGTTATCGCGAACGAGAATCAATGGCGGAGAATCAAACAGGACAAGATGGGCGTCGTGTCCATTATACACGATCAAAACAGCAAAAGTAGCATAGGCCAGTTTGCGGACGGAGCATTCCGGAAGTGTTTCCACCAGAGTCTGCATGACGTCTTCCACGGTTCCATCCGCTTCAAACATCCGCGCGGCTATTTCTGCCGTGAGTGATGATAGAATGCTCGCTTTAACGCCGCTGCCCAGACCATCGGACAATACAGCCACAAACGAATCCGATTTCGTACGGATCATGACCGCGTCGCCACAGAGTTCCTCGCCGGCTTTATTCAGACTGCTCCAGTTGCACTCGACGAGCTGTCTCACTTCGATTCTTCCTCTTCCAGGATTTTCGCCAGATGCGTAACGATCATTTTACTTTCCGCTGTTGTTTCGCCTAACAGGTGAGCGATCTCATGAGCCACACGCATTTGTTTCTGCACCACTTCCCGGGTCTGTTCCAGTGTTTGTGCCCGAAGTTGATGGAATTTCTGTTTTTCTGTTTCATGTTCGGTAATGTCGTGCATAATGGCGACCAGAAGGGATTGTCCTTCCACCCGCACGATGTTTTGCTCTGCAACAAGATGATCATTGAGACGCCGGATTTTCGCGATCACAGGCTTTCCCGTATCCCGTACGGCGATAAAGTCGTCATAAAGCGGTATCAATCGCGAGAGATGTTTACCCTTAACGTCCGCCAGTAAACAGCCAAACAGGTGTTCAGCCGAAGGAGACATGTCTTGAATGCATAAATGATCATCCACAATGATGATGGAGTTCGGAGATACATCCATGACAACCTGACGCAAGGATTCGGAACGGCTGCGCATGTAAGGAATGCACATGGTGACTTCGGCCATGCCCCTGAGCGTGGCGATTGCTTTTTCACGACAGCTGGAATACCCGCAGGCGCCGCAGTTGAGCTCGTCTTCCGGCGTGTATTTGTTGACGCGGTGAAGGACTTCTTTGATTTGCTCCTCGCTGAATTCAGGAACTGGCTGCTTTTTATCGGTGTAGGTGCGAGACAAATCAGGCCAGTTTTCACGCGATATCATACTATAGTCCGGCCGGTTACGATGGTATTCAATAATTTTTTGACGCGCAGCATAAATGCCACCAGGTAAATCGGCCATAGCCGGACCGTTAATACAGCCACCGGTGCAGGCCATGAGTTCCACCAGTGACGCATTTAACTGCCCGGCGCAGATATCGCCCAGGATATTCCGACAGGTTTCCAGGCCACTGGCGACGATCAGTGTGTTATTCAGCATATCAGTGCTTAACCCTGCCGTTCCGATCAGGCCTCCTTCGACGGGAAACAGTCGAGCATCGACCGCTGACGAAGGTTCTGCGCTGTTTGCAACTTTTTCAAAGACGATGCCCGTCTCTTTGAACCAGTTGGCAAGACCGCGAAAGGTTATGGCTGCCGAAACTGCACCGGCTTCTGACGCGTCGAGTATTTCCAGTTTTTTGGCAATACACGGACCGATGAAGAGAATGTACGCGTCAGGCCCGTATTGTTGCGCAAGCAGGCGGCCGTGCGCAATCATCGGCGAAACAATAGGCGCCAGATGAGGAATCAAATGGGGATAATACTTTTCAATGATATTAATGATCACCGGGCAGGAAGAGGTAATGACCGGCCATAAATTTGGATTTTGTTCGACATAATCGCGATGAGCGAGGCCAACGATTTCAGCTCCGACGGCTGTTTCATGGACGGCATGAAAGCCCAGTTGTTTAAGAGCCGCTTCCATTTCCGAAAAATGGTGGAAACCGAAATAGGCAGGCGCAGACGGTGCGACCGACGCGATAACCTTTCTTCCATTCTGAAGCGCCTGCTTCACATCCGGGGTTGCGCTATGAACGTCCTTGGCTTTTTGCGGACAGGTGCGGATGCATGTCCCACAAAGAATACACAACTCTGGCACCACCTGGGCCTGTCCCTCGTGAACTCGAATGGCTTTCACGTCACAATGGCGCACGCAACGGTAACAATCGCGGCAACGGGCCGGGTTGGTGATAATGACCGGTTCGTTCATGTGGGGCCTTCCTTTCTGCATGAGAGAACCGCAGGAGATTCATCAGTAGTGCGCGGGGTGAGTTTGGTCTTTACTCGGGGAATAACTTCTTTGTAAAAAAAAGTTTCCGCCTCTTCAGGGCGGATTCCGCTGAATTCCTGATCGCCCACACGAACGGAAACGCCTTTGGAGCAGGCATCCATACAGAAAGCGCCGACAATATCAATCAGACCTTCGAGTTTTTCTTTTTCGATCAGACGGAATAAGTCCGAAGCCAGTTCGTCAGAGCCGCGTAAGCTACAAGAGCTGCCGACACAAATCGTTATTAAAAGCATTTTATTTTCCTGATTCCTTCGTGGGGATTAGCGGCATCAGGTGCGTGTCGATAAAAGCACCTGCCTGGTCCAGATTCTCCACGGAAATAATTTTATTACCGATCGCCACATTGGGGCCTCCTTCGCATTGCCCCGTGCAGAATCGGGCCTTAACCCGGAATCGTTCTGAAAGGCCCCGCCGTCTTAATTCGGCGGCCAAGCCTTCCAGCAATTTCCAGGAGCCCTTGATGTAACAGTTTGTGCCAATGCAAACACCGACATCCACCATGGGCAGGTCTTGTGCTACTTCTTCCTTGATATCCTGTACACGCATGGAGCGGCGCTTGTAGGTCGTATGCAGAGCATGATGCGACGTTTCGCTGTCCGGCTCTCCCAACCAGTTTGTATAAATGGCCTGAACGGAAGGATTGTCCTGACTGGTGCGGATAGATGCATCTTGGTCCAACCGGTACAGGACGTCCAGGCGGTGTTCCGTATCGCTCTTCAAAAGCGGCGCGGGATTGCCGGAGCCGTTAATGCAACCGCCGGGACAGGCCATGACTTCTATCAGGTCATAAGGGGCGTCGCCTGCCCGCATCCGGTCGATCAGTTTTTGTGCGTTTTGCAGACCGCTGACGACAGCCAGTCGAACGCTGGAGTCACCGAGAGCTATGGTGGTTTCCTTCACGCCTTGAAGTCCGCGGACACCTTCGTAGTTGAAGCTTTCCATTCGTTTCCCCATGACGCGTTCTGCAGCCAGACGCAGCGCTGCTTCGGCCACACCGCCGCTCGCGCCAAAAATAATGCCAGCGCCTGATACCTTCCCGAAGAACGCGTCAACAGGCACAGGCGTGACCTTACACGGATCGATATTTTTTTCTCCAAGCATGGTCATGATATCCCACGTGGTCAGGACTTTGTCCACGTCCTGAATATAATCTGTTTTGAACTCGGGGCGCATGGCTTCATATTTCTTGGCGTTACAGGGCATGATGGAAACAAAATACAGCAGTTCCGGCCGCACCTTAAGTTGTTTGGAAAAATATTGCTTCATCACCGCGCCAAACATTTGCTGCGGTGACTTACAGGACGACAGATGCGGCAAAATATCCGGTGCCATTTTTTCGCAGTAATTGACCCAGGCCGGGCAGCAGGAGGTGATTTGCGGCAGAACGCCGCCTTCAGCCAAGCGCGACAGAAACTCCGTGCCTTCTTCCATAATGGTCAGATCGGCTGCCCAGCAGGTGTCAAACACAAAATTAAATCCCAGTTGCTTCAGACAGGCGCTCAAAACCGGCATGACGTCGGTGTCTTTGATGTGATATTGTTCTCCGAAAGCGGCGCGTACGGCAGGAGCAATTTGTGCGACAACCGTTAACTGGGGATCTTTCAATGCTCGGTAAACGTCGGGCAGTGTAGGTTTCAGCGTCAACGCTCCGGTGGGGCAGACCATGGCGCAGTGGCCGCAGGCAACGCAAACAGTCATATCCAGCGATCGATGGTCATTGGGGCCGATAGTTAAAACGTCATTGGTTTCATAGAAGCTTAGCGCTGAGACGCCTTCCATTTCCCGGCAGACTTTCAGGCACAGACCGCACAAAATGCATTTGCCGGGATCCCGCGTGATCGTGGGATGGTTTTCGTCAATTGGCAGCGGTCTGGCCGGTTGGGTTTGATCATACTCGACGCCATAGTCACTGGCATAGCTGCGCAGTTCACAGTCATAGCGTTCTGTGCAGCCGCAGGCGAGGCAGCGGGACGCTTCCGCCATGGCGTTTTCATGATTCCATGTGGTGGACGATTCATCGAAATTCGTTTTCCGGATCTCTGGCTCCAGAACTGTTGCCTCCAAACGGTCTGCATGCTCTATGTCTTTGAATGTTTCAGCGGGCAGATCCTTCCATTTGCCCTTGGTCGAGGTGAAGGGTTCTTCTTTAACGGAGACAAAGCCGGTTCGCACAAATTCATCAATGGATGCTGCGGCAAGTTTGCCCGCGCCAATGGCGGCAATCGCAATGTCTGGGCCGGTGACGCAGTCGCCGCCGGAAAAAACCCAGGGCAGAGTTGTTTGCATGGTTTGCGGGTTGGCAAGCACATTACCCCTTTTATCGATTAAGGTCTTGTCTCCGATGCAGAATCCATCCACTGCCTGGCCGATTGCGGAGATAACCGTTGAAGCCGTAAGCGTAAATTCGGAGCCTTCCTGAGGCACAGGACGCCTTCTACCGCTTTGGTCAGGCTCGCCCAGGGTCATTTTCACGCAAGTCACTTGCAGGACGTTGCCCGATGCCGTGATTGAAACGGGTGCGGTAAGATACTGTATGTTGACGCCTTCTTCGATGGCTTCGTCAACTTCAATCGACTGCGCGGGCATTTCCTGGCGGGTGCGGCGATAGGCCACAATCACGTCTTTGACGCCTAAACGCACGGCACTGCGGGCCGCGTCCATGGCGGTGTTCCCACCACCGATGACAATAACCCGATTGCCGAGTTCCGGTTTTTCTCCACGCGCGAGTTTTGCTAGAAAATCCAGACCGGACATGACGCCCGGAGTGTCTTCTCCTTTTGCGCCCATAGATGTTGCTTTTTGCGCGCCCAGTCCCAGAAAAACCGCTTCAAAGTCGTCTCTCTTGAGCGATTCCAGAGTGAAATCCCGTCCAAGTTTTTTGTTGTAGAAAATTGTGACACCCAGATCGAGAATGCCTTGTATTTCTGCTTCCAAGTCTTTTTCAGGCAAACGGTAGTAGGGGATTCCCCATCGTAGCATTCCGCCTGCCGCTTCCTGCATTTCAAAAATCGTGACCGCATGTCCAAGGCGTCGCAAAAACCAGGCGGCGGTCAGTCCCGCCGGCCCTGCTCCGACAATGGCGATTTTATGTCCTGTGTCCGGAAGGCATATAGGTTTATAGGGTTCCATTTGGAAGGTGTCCCAATCGGCGACAAAACGTTTGATGCCATTGATGTTGACCGCGCCGTCCAGGGCGTTGCGGCGGCAATCCGTTTCGCATGGATGGGGGCAAACGCGTCCGCAGACAGCGGGGAGCGGATTGCTTTCTTTAATCACGGCGAGCGCTTCCAGAAAGTTGCCGCAATGGACATGGTAGATATACTTCTGAATGTCAATATGCGCCGGGCAGCGTAAAACGCAAGGCGCGACACAGTCGCCCCAATGATGGCGCAGCAGTGCCTGAAGGTATATCTTTCGATAGTTGTGGAGAGCTTCAGATTGGGTGCGGATGATCATGCCGTCATCGACCGGCGTGGATGTCGCGGATACAAATCTTGTTTTGCCGCCATCGGTTAATTCTACAAAAGCAGCTTCAAAATTACTCGGGGGGCTGACACGTGGGTCATACCCCAGAGAGGGAATGTCGATTCCGTGAGAACGGGCAGCGTCGATGATCGTCAAGCCGCTGAGTGTCTCAAAGTCTTTTCCGTTAATATTTACTGTAATCATTAAAATAGATCCTTCCATTTCCTTGTATTGTTTTATCCGAAATCGGATCGGATTAATTTACCCTGAAACTAAAGCGAAGAAATCTCATCATGCAGTGTAAACGCCTGATCACAAATTTCTTTTTTACTGACCGTCAGTATAGGAAAAGCTCTCCGGCATGTCAATATAATTTGTTCTAAAGTTATGATGGCAGGAAATATTTATCCCGTGGGCAATGTGGATTTGATGATAAGTAGTAGTCTTACCAGATATTATTCGTAGCCTCGCGATATGTAAAAAGTAGCCAGATCGAAAAAAATGGTCATGCGCCTTTGCAGCTCAAAGGTCATGTAAAGATCGAGGTTTTTCTGCAAAGCGCCTTGAGCAAGAGCGACATCCCAGATATGCTTACGAATTAGACTCAGCGCACTCAACACACCGCTAATTTTAACACCGGCTTTTTTTCTTTCCAATCCAAGTTTTGTATAAAAATTCTTAATGTGATCAACATCATAAGCATTACCAAGCCAGAGCGTAATCTGCGAAATGATTTTATCGCAAGTATTGTAAAGCGCCCGGATTTCCGAATTGCGATATTCTGCGGTCGAAGGATTCGTATGCATTTCTTCTATCCACTGATTAATCATTTTTTCCTTGTTTTTAAGGATGACATTAATCAGGCGTCTTGTCATCGAATTGGCGGCTTTAAGTGCGGGGAGAGTTTTGTCATCATTCCGATGTGCGATGGCGTCTAGAATCGCCCAGTAGTCTTTTTTGCTTTTAACATAAGCTGTAAGCGCGCGTCTGTTAGAGCGAAAAGCCAAAGGCGGAATCTCGTTTATCGTAAAGAACCGCGCTTGGGCGCTGTCATCGCCTGCTGCAAGTCTCCCACCGGTTTTTTCCACGACGAAGGTCAGAAAAAGCAGATCGCCATAAAAACGGCTTTTGTAGGAATCGACATCCAGTAGTCGGCTGATCCGGCCTTTGATGCCCGTTTCTTCCTGCAGTTCCCGTAACGCGGCCTCTTCGATATTTTCTCCTGCTTCCGCGAAACCGGTCGGTAGGCACCAGAGGCCTTTAAAAGGCGGCCGGTCACGCTTGACCAGAAGGATCTGCCGTGAATCATCCACAATCGCCGAGACAACCGGTAGAGGATTATCGTAAAAAAAACAGTGGCAATTGGAGCAGCAATCACGCAAAACATGATCTTCCTTTTTTTTAGTGATTTGACCGCCGCAGTAGATGCAGAACTTTCGCTGTTTTTTCATAAGGGATCCTTTGACGTAAGAGGTTTTGCGCAAATGAAAATGGCGTCGTCCTTGCACATCGTGATGATGTTGCTTTCAGCGCCGATGTCTTGCAACTTGTGCAGAAGCTTATCCACGATATTTTTTTTGTGGGCGCCGGTTCCGAGTAGAAAAAATGGACTTTTGAACTGATAATAATCCATAAAGAAATAAATATCCCATGGTTGGAAAATCAGAGAATTTTTAAAATAAAATTTCCGGACTTGGCTGAAAAACGGACGAAGCAGATTTTCGCCATTTTCAGCAGAAAACTGCCGAAGGATGACTTCAATCGGCAGAGGATGATTATTCGTAAGCAGTTGATTCTCCATCAGAGTTTTTCTGGTGATCGAAATGAGTTCCTGCATATTGCACGGATCATGCGTAATCGTGATAAATGTTCCGTCCTTTTTCAGAATACGGGCTATTTCCGGAATCATTTCTACAAAAAAATACAGGGCGAAACTGCAGATGATCAAGTCAAACGAAGCAACGGGGATTTTTTTTATGGAATGAACACCGGCTGACGAAAAGGTTCCCGAGTAACCGGACCGCCTGCATGCCTCTAGAAAAAAAGGTTCATATTCTGAAATGATATCCATGCCGGTAATGGTTGCGTCCCGGTGCAACCGTCCTTTCAAGGCTTCGGTAAAAGCGCCAAAGGCGCAACCCAGCTCTAAGACGTTGCGGCAGGATGAAAGATCAACCTGATTTAGGGCGGTAAGACGGATATCTTCTTTGTTGGATGAAAATTGACGAATGAGCGCTTCAATATGCTGATGCTTTTGCACATTACGGAATACCTGACGGATCCTTTTTTTGTCGAGAAAATCAGTCATCGTTTATGTCCAACTTTCATCAAGTTTTCATCATTCATGCGTTTTAACATGCCTCCAAACAGAAGATTGCCTGCGATAATTGATGTGATGCCCATTGTTTTTCTTTCAAGAGAAAAATATCACTGAAGTTTGACTTAAGTCAAGGTACAACTGCCGGAGGTGCAACTGCCGGACTGGTTGTCCAGGCTGCCATTGCATCGCTAAAAGCGGATAATTCAGTCAATGTCGATATTCAATCGCTCCAGCATATTTTACTTTTCGGCATCAAGGGTGTGGCCGCCTATGCGGATCACGCGCAAATTCTGGGACAGGAAGACGATAATGTTTATGCTTTTGTTCAGGAGGCGCCTGGGGCCATCTCTGCCGGCGTTCATTACACCCAATGTATTGAACGTGCTGGTGCAGAACTTTGCGATTAAACCGATCACCACGCCGGAAGAGGATCTGAAAACCATTCTGGGTTAAAAAATTTAGGTGCGGTAGTCCTCATAATAGGGCATCCCATCGTTTGGGATGTCCTATTAGCCAAGAGCTGCAAATTTTCGGGCATATTTTTTACGTTATTTCCCAATTAAACTGTTGTTTACAGCAAAAAGGCTACTCGTCTAGTCTATTTCCTGATATTTTTTCATCATATTCAACTTCCATACTACGCCTTTAGACCTAAAACCATCATTCCACATACCGGGTTGTATATTTATTATTTCATTAGTAATTCTGATAGATTATATGATTATACAAACAAGCCCATCAGAGGATACCGGCTCATAATACTTGTTTATGGCTTGTAGTATGCTGTGAATAAACCAGTGAGACATCTTATAAAAAATATGTAATAGTCACTTCAAATTTAGATTCAGAAGAATTTTGTTTAATAAATATATAAAATTGAAAGAGTTATTATGAAAACAGCTGTGATGGGAAAAATTGTTGATCAGCCCATTGACTTGTCGATTACCCACGTTGAAAAAAAGATCAAGATTGCAAGACCATCTCGTGTTACCGGAATTGAAGATCGAATTCTGGATTCCAGTACGATGTCCATATTGAAAGTCGAGCAACAGCATGTGAAAGCTGGAGATGTTTTTCGTAATAAGAAATCGTGGAAGAGCTTGCAGGACTACCACAACCGGATGAAACGCTATGAGCAGGCAAACGACCATCCTCGCTCCATTGAACAAATCAATGCGATGACTGTCGAGGACGGCTATATTCCTGAAGGTCTATCCCATCAGGAAATTACCGGAAGAGGATTGTGCCGGCAGGCAAAGTATATTTTCAGCGCACCTTTCTTCAAAGCCGTTACATCACATCCTGAATATTGTGACCTACCGGGATTTGCAATTCCAAAGAGAATTATGAAGGAAACATTAGACATCCTCAATCTATTGCGGAGTGTGGGAAACATTTTCAGGAAAAATAAAATTCATACGATGGTCGGCTCACCCACGGAGGCAAAAATCGCCAGTCACTGTTTTGGCAGCCTCTGGCCGGCGGGTGTTAATCTCTATGCTGTTTTGCGGGAACTGTATCCTGCTTTTCACGCCAGGATTACCGGACAGGTGCCGGTGTACGTTGCCAATCGCGTGGAGGATATGCTAGACACCCCCATGGATTCCCGCGCGGTCCGTGGAGTTGGAAGATTCAGTATCGATCAACATGGCCGGTTTCTTGGCTTATACCCCGTATCCGAGGTACCTCAGGAGCAGGTAACCTTGGATTCAACCTTTGTCTCTCAAGATCAATTGGGCAGAAAAGCTATCGTGAACAGAATCCTGGAGGATATTATCCATGCCGTCAAAGAAACGGCAAACCGATCTGTCATTGTGATCGATTATGCCGGAGGCGTTGGCAATATGTCCGAACTGCTGCTCAAAAAGATCTACGGTCTGCCGGATGACAGCTTGAAAAACCTGCTGCTTGATAAAGTCCGTGTTGTCGTCATCGATATCGCCGATGATCAGCTTGAGGCAGGAATTAACAGATTTCAGAAGATAGAAAAACAATCCCGGTATGCCCAGATGTTCAGCCGGATTATTTTTTTAAAGGGAGACATCACAAAACCCCTCAATGCGGGGCATACCAGCGCCTTGAAAGCGAAATTTGGAGAGGCATCTCTGCTCAATCCCTTGTACCTCGGCATGACATCCTATACCATCGGTGCCTTGGACAATATTACCCTGGGAAATGGGACGACGGTTGCCCATGCGATGGCGGATGAAATGTTCAAACAGTGCTGGAAAATCTATGCCGTCGATTTTTCATCGCCAATGTGGCGCCTTGCGGCATTTCTAAAAGATACGGGGAAATGGGGCCGGGAATATCTCCGGGTTGTTCATGGATATGCGGATAAGGAAGATGAGCAAGAACCGATGCATCGACTGGTGTCTCTTTATCTGAAAATCCGGTTTGGACTGGCCTTGAAGAGCGTTGCCGATTTCGTCAGATTTATGTCGATCGGAGCCGCGCTGGCTTCCCACTATACGACAGTTTGGCCGGACAGCGACGGCCATAATGCCGGCTATTGTGTTGTCGAAGATGGTACATTGAAGAAACCGGGCATCCTAAGCTTTGCTGAAAGGCTTCAGGGGCAGGAGGCCACGCTGTATTACAAATCCAAGGTTTGGTTGTTCGGAACACTGGATCTTGGAAAAACGCAAGAAGGGAACAGAGCCTGGGCCTTTATTCCCGGGTGGATTGCTGACTTTGTTGTTGCAGAAAATAAAAATAATAAATGCTGATAAGGAGGTAAATACCCTTTTAGTGGTATTTACTTGTTTAACATTTCTCGATATTCATGCCGTCAAGAAGGAGAGTGTTCATGTTCACCAGCAATGAAATATCTGTGAAAGAGCAATTAGCCGGCAAACGAATTCTGATCACCGGCTCGACCGGATTCTTAGGGAAAGTTGTCATCGAAAAGATTATTCGTGAGATATCGGATGTCGAAAAGATCATCTTGCTGATCCGGGGAAACGATCGGTATGCTACGGCGAAGGAACGCTTTGACCATGAGATTGCCGTGTCCACTGTTTTTGACCGGCTCAAAGATGAAAGCCCCATCTCCTTCCGTCAATTCTGCCGTGAGAAAATCGAGTGCATCACGGGCGAAATCACGGAAAAATATTTCGGGCTGAGCTGCGAGGAATTTACGATGCTGGCTGGCCGGGTGGATGTGTTTGTCCATGCCGCAGCCTGCGTGGAATTCCGGGAGCAGCTCCAGAAGGCGTTGCTGATAAACACCTTCAGCCTCTTAAACGTGGCGGATCTGATCAAAGCCGCGGGAAACATTCCTTTGATCGATGTTTCCACCTGCTACGCGCACGGCTTCAATCAGGGTGCCTGCCGCGAAGATGTCATTGTACCGACGGGTCGGGGATTTCATAGAAATTCAAAAGGTTATTATGATGTCCGTGGCCTGATTGAAAAACTGCAGAAAAAAATCAGCAAGATTGAATTAACCTCTGCCTCTCCGGATTCGTGCGCTTCCCGCCTGGTTGAACTGGGCATTCGAGAATCCCACCGCCACGGATGGAACGACACTTACTCGTTTACAAAGTGGCTGGGTGAGCAGGTGATCACGGATGCGTTGCAGGGGGCCACCCTGACCATTCTTCGTCCGGCCATCATTGAAAGCACATACCGGGAACCGGTTCCGGGATGGGTGGAAGGCGTTAAAGTGGCGGACGCGATCATTTTGGCCTACACCCGGGAGAAGACCCCGTTCTTTCCCGCTCGAGCAAAGGGCGTCATCGACATTATTCCGGCCGACTTTGTGGCGAACAGCATCATCCTGGCCGCAGCCGAAGCGCTGGCGTCGCCGGGGCAGCACCGCATCTACCAGTGCTCAACCGGATTGGCTAATCCCATCACGGTCGGTCGGATGCAGCACCTGCTGCAGTCGGAAGCCAACCGCAACGCACAAGCCTACGACCGCCTGTTACCGAAAGGCAAACCGAAACGGGACTTCACGATCATTGACCGTC